>Ga0209517_10000530_pt1 | contig 64844 bp, 56 predicted proteins | sample PeaSoiMetSII2010_FD_187695 | JGI IMG/M metagenome (GOLD analysis project Ga0209517, IMG submission 187695) | Peat soil microbial communities from Weissenstadt, Germany - SII-2010 (SPAdes) (version 2) | ecosystem: Environmental > Terrestrial > Soil > Wetlands > Peat | place: Germany... | reverse complement strand
CGATCAAGCGGGCGGGGATCGACTATTTCTTCTATTCCACCGAGCTTGCCGATTTTCCGGGCGAGGTTTCGACGCCGATCATCATGTCGCCGATCTTTGCGCCTGACGCGATCGCGCAATATTTTGGCGTCGAGTGGAGCGATGGCACCAGTTATTTGCTGACTTGGCGCGGCCAAGGCGGGCAGCCTCTCGACGAATCGTTTCTCGCGACCTATCGCCGTCAGTTCGAGGCCGCGTCGATCAGGGCGTCGTTTCCGCTTGCTGCGTGGCGCAGCGTCTTCGACCATTTCAAGACTTATGGGCTGCATCCCTACCGTCTGCCGTGGTGTGTCGTTTGCCCAGGCGTTCCCAAGGATTGAGGCGGCGTCGTCGCCGATTGCGATGCCGCGCGTCGCCGGATAGGTTGCTGATTATCGCTGAAGCCCATCGGTCCAGTTAGCCAACAAGCGACAAGGACGCCGGTCCTCAGTTGCGTGTCGGCCGCGCCTGCTTGGGTGATGCTCGCATGCGGACGCCGCGATTGATGAACTCAATCCCGGCGGCTTCAAACGCTGCAACCATTGCATCGAGCGTCCGACGATAGGGTCTCGTCAACCCGCGCTCAAAATCTGTGATCGTTTTTTGGGATGCCCCGCAGTGGACCATGAGATCCGACTGGGACCAGTCGAGCAGAGCGCGCGCAGCGCGGCACTGAGCCGGATCCACGCGAAACTCTATATAAAACTAATTGACATCAGCGACTCATAGTCCTTATAATTTATAAAGTGTTCGATCGATAAAGAGACCGCATGCCTGCTCCAACGGGTGTCAGGTTAGCCATGCCCTCCAATTCCCTCAGCCCTATCACGCCGGTCAAAATCCCGCAGCTACCGCTGAGGGCCTCTTTGTCGGATCAAGGAATCCCGCGGGTTTCCATGTGGGCGAAGACTTCGCATCAGCCGCAACGGGTTGCGGTACGGCCGGCAGGACGCATCCTGATTCGGCCGCAGCCCGGGTTCTACGTGATGCGGTTGAGATCAGGCGCGCCCTTGGTCGCGGCGATCATCTACCAGTTGTGCCCGATGGTGATCCCGCAGCCGATGACTATCGCGGGGCCAGATCCCGATGACTGGTGTCGACCTTTGGATCGCTCGCCCCGGTACGAGGCGCGGGTCGATGGCAAGCGCGTCGATATCGACCGGGTGTGGACGGCGCGCTCGCTGCGGCCGGTTAGCCGCGTCGAATTTGAATTCCGCAACGGACCGTTGCGCCAATGGGCCCGACTAAATCCCAGCGCGCCCGAGGCAAGGCCGCATCGACCCGTCGACCTTAGTGCCATTCCCCCACTCTTCTAGGAGACCAGAGGTGAGCGAAACCCCCGTTGTGTTACGTGCGCCAACCCACGGTCTCGGACACAACAATCCGCCGGAGCCGATCGACCCGATCGAAGCGCTCGATCTGCGGCTCGCCAAGACGCACCGCGAACTGGTCGTGCGCTTTGTCGATCTCGAGCTCGGCTGCGCCCGGGTCCCGAACCCGCTCACGAGCGAGGCGGACGCTGCCGCAACAACCGATTTTATCGCCCAATGCCAAGCGCACATCAAAAAGGCCGAAACGGCTCATAAACAGGAGAAGGAATATTTCCTCAAGGCGGGCCGCATCGTCGACGGGTTTTTCAAGCGGCGCTGTACGCGATTGACGGGAGCTTTGGTCCCGGTCGCGGTTCGCCTTAAGGCTTATCGCGACCGGATCGCGGAGACTGACGCCAAACGCCATGAAGAGGCCCGGCGCGCCAGTGAGGCGGAGGCTCAGCGCGCCGCAGCGGAAGAGGGCCAACATCGGGCCGAAGCCAACCGGCTGGCACAGGTAGCGCAGTCCCCAGCCGAGCGCCAGCGAGCTGCCGAGCAAGTGCTGCTGGCCGAGGCGGCGGCGACCCGCGCCGCGGTGGCACAACAGGCGGCGACGGCCAAACTCGAGCCCACGCACATTCGTGGCGACTACGGGTCGACCGCCTATGTCCGCAAGGTGTGGACCTTCGAGGTGGTCGAGTTGGACGCCGTGCCGAGGGAATACATGAGCCTTGACGTTGATGTGGTGCGCGAAGCGATCAACAAGGATGCGGTTCGCGATATCCCGGGGCTGCGGATTTATCAGAGTGAGACCCTGCATGTGCGGGGAGCCGCGTGAGATGGCAGACGGTACGAGCCCGCTCCGCCGGATAGCTCCAGACCGGCTCGACCTAGCGATAGACGCGGAGCCGCCCTGCCTCTCACGGGTCGCGGTCGGCGTGCCCGGCTTCCTGGCACCGAAGTCGCTGGGCGAGGTCAAAGAACTGGCCCGGATGATCGCGCTCGCCGAGTGGGCGCCCGATTGCTACCGCGACATCGATGGCAATTACCTCCAACCCAAGATCGAGCTGGCGATCCTGCATGGCGCGACGGTCGGGCTGGGGCCGATCGCCGCGGTGCACGCGATCGCACTCATTGGCGGGACCCCCAGCATCTGGGGCGACGGCGCGCTCTCGGTCATTGAGCACTCGGGTCTCCTCGAAGACATGGTCGAGGACTATGAGGTCGATGACGAGCAAGGCCTCACGGCGATCTGCACGATGAAACGCCGCGGCCGGGCGACGCCGATCGTCACCCGCTTCTCGATGGCGATGGCGGAGCGTGCCGGGCTCGCCCGCTCTGAAGGACCGTGGCAGACCTATCCCGAGCGGATGCTGCGCATGCGCGCCCGCTCTTGGACGATGCGCGACGCCTTTGCCGATGTGCTGCGCGGATTGCAGCTGCGCGAAGAGGTCGAGGATTATGTCGGGAGTAGGGGTGGGCGGCCACTCCGCTCGCCGCAGGGCGAGGGCAGCCCGCGGGGAAGCCTGCGCCAGTACTCTTCATCTCGACCAAGCCGCCCTGCGGGTACTAATGGCGCGAGTCGGCCCGACGATAGGTCGGTGGAGAAATTGCTGTCGCCGGGTGGACGCGTTGAGGATCGGCCTCCTGCCGGGCCGCTTCCCGCAGACGAGATTCACACCCTCATTGACGCCGACGGCTGTTTTTTGAGGTCATCGGCCCCGAGGCGCTACGCGCCGGGTTCGAGCGAGTGTTCTTTGACAAGCACCTGTCGCCAGATCAGATCACGGGCGTATGGGAGTCCAATGAGCCGGCTCGCCAGACAATCGAGTGCTTGTTTGGTCCAGAAGCGCTCACCCGGGCGCAGGAGTATCTGCAGTCCGCCGGGGGCGTGAGAAATCCGCCTGCTGGGGACCCGCCCGATCGGACGTTTCCGTCGCCCAATATCGTCTCGGGCACTCAAAGTCCTACTCAGGATCATCCGTCAGAGCCCGACCGGGCGTTGGTGCTAGAGATCAACCCTACCTGGGGCGTCCAGAAACTCTTTCAGCACTACCGCGCGGCGCTCGCCGCGCTCTCTGACAACCCCGCACGGGATCAGCCGGCGGTCGCCCGTTTTCGTCAAGCCAACATCGACGTGGAGGAGCGCCTCCGGGCCAAGCTGCCGGGCTGCATGGGTCAGATCGGTGCGATTTACCAGAGTGCCGGGCTCGAACCCTGATCGGCGGAGGGTGTTGCGATGCTCCCACGCCGGTTAAAGCGCCCCAAGCTCGGCCTGCACGTGCCGCCGCGAAAAATCTGGCCGCGCCATCGCCGCTGGGTGAAGTCGCACGGCTGCTGCGTCCCTGGATGTGATGCCACGAGCGTTGACTTCGCCCATCTGCGATCCTGCGCTAATGCCGGCATGAACCAGAAGCCGCACGATATCTTCGGCGTCAGCCTCTGCCGCAATCATCACGTTGAGCAGCATAGTCTCGGGGTCGATGCCTTTGACCGCAAATATGGCACCAATCTCTGGGCTTTGGCCGCCGAGTTCGCGCGGCGCAGCCCCGATGTTGACATGCGCGCGGCGCTCAAGCTCGAGCGGGTCAGAGACAGGCCCAGTATTTCATAATCGATGCTCATGTCCGCGTCCGAGACGAGGAGCGCCCGGCCGCGCAGGGGCCGTGACATGGCGATACCAATACGGCCCCCGAATCCGGCACTCGTGCCGACAGCGTCGGACCACGACACCTGGCCCCAGCCCGACATGTCCGTGCTCCGGCTGGGCCGCCGTCCACCGCCTCCGCTGCCGCTCACCGTGTTCGGGCCGGCCTGGGAGCCCTGGATCGTCACTGCGGCCGCAGCCGCTTCCTGCCCGCCCGACTATGTAGCCGCGCCATTGCTTGCCAGCATCTCGACGCTGATCGGGCATTCGCGCTGGGCCCAGGCGACGCCCGGCTGGGCCGAGCCGCCGCATCTGTGGATCGCCGCCGTTGGCGACAGCGGCACCGGGAAAAGCCCGGGTGCCGACTGTCTGATGCGGGACGTGCTACCCGAAATCGAGCGCAGAATGCTCGCCGATTTTCCGGACCGGTTGCGACAGTGGGCCTTCACAACCGAACTCGGAAAGGCGGCAACGCTGCGATGGCGAAGGGAATTGCGGGAGGCCGAACAGCGCGGCGTGCCGATCCCTTCGTCGCCCCGGGTGTTCGCCGCCGCCGAGCCGCAGGCTCCCCGGCTGCGCCAGAATGACGTCACCATCGAGAAGGTCGCCGAATTACTGGACGCTGCGGCGCCAAAAGGGTTGCTCATCGTTCGCGACGAGCTAGCTGGTTGGATCGCCGGGATGAATGCCTATCACGGTGGCGGGCGCGAGTTTTGGATCGAAGCCTATGGCGGGCGTCCCTACCGCGTCGAGCGTAAGACCAATCCCCATCCCCTGATCGTCTCGAGGTTGGCCGTCGCCGTCTATGGCGGGACCCAACCCGACAAGCTCGCCCTCTTGATGCGCGAGGCCGACGACGGTTTGCTCGGGCGCCTGCTGTGGGTTTGGCCGGAGCCGATCCGGTTCCGGCTGGGGCACGAGACGCCGCGCGCCAAATGGGCGATCCGCGCTCTCGACCGGTTGCGCGAACTCGATTTGCGACCGGGCGATCCGCCCTCGCCGATCATGGTGCCGCTTGCGAAGGAGGCGCGGGCGATGATCGAGACATTCGCCAATGAGATGCAAGATCGGCAATCGACCGCGGGTGGGCCCTTGCGCTCCGCGATTGGCAAGGCGCGCGGTGCGGCACTTCGGCTCTCGCCGGTACTCGAATTGATGTGGTGGTGCGGCGAGGAGGGCATCAGGCCACCGCCGGCACAGATCAGCGCGCGGGCCTTCGCCGCCGCCGCGCGGCTGATCGGGGACTATTTCATGCCGATGGCGGAGCGCGTCTACGGCGATGCGGCGGCGAGCGAGCGGGACCGAACCGCCGCCAGGCTGGCGCGCTGGATCATCAGCACGCACCCCGCAGAGCTCCATGTGCGGCACCTCCAGCGGGACGTGCGATTGCAAGGGTTGCGCACGGCCGAGCAGATCCGAGCCGCTACCGGCATGCTGGTGGAGGCGGATTGGCTGCGCGAGCCCGTCCCGGGCAGCGAATTCGGGCGGCGAGGGCGGATCGCCCACGCCGTCAATCCCCGGCTGTGGGAGATAGAAGAATGATCCGTATCGGGTGAACTCTGATAGAACCAAGTTGGGCGAGCTTAATACACGCCGGGGGCCGGCGCCAAGCGATCCTGAGGGCTGAACTTAGTCGGCGCGGGGCGGGCGCCCTCACAATGTCGCACCAGGAGATTTCCGCTGGTCAAATTGCGTGTGTGCTCATGTGTGGTATCATGTGTCCGATATCAGTCGAGTTAGAAATGGCGAAAAGCACCACAATGACCGTGCGCCTGGCGCCCGAGGTCAGCGAGAAGCTGGAAGCCTTGGCGCACGACACCAAGCGCAGCAAAGCCTATCTGGCAGGGGAGGCAATCGCCTCCTACGTGGAGCTAAACGCTTGGCAGGTGGCGCATATCAAAAGAGCCTTTGAGGAAGACGAACCGGGCGGGCCGGGTGTTCCGCACCATGAGGTCGTTGCCTGGATGGAGTCATGGGGAACCGATCACGAGCTACCGATGCCGGTGCCGAAAAAACGATAGCGACATATGGAGATCATCTGGCGCGCAGCCGCCCTGAACGATCTTGAGGAAATTCGCCGCTTTATAGCCCAGGACAATCCATCTGCCGCCAGCCGCGTACAATTGGTGATCCGGGCGGCCGTCGAACGGCTTGCCAACCATCCGAATCTCGGTCGGGCCGGCCGGGTTGCTGGAACCCGCGAGCTGGTGGTCGCCAGAACCCCCTACATCGTCGCCTACCGAGTCTACGATAATCAGCTGAGAATTCTGTCGGTCATCCACGGCGCCAGGCGATGGCCGGAGCGCTTCTAACTCAACCGAGTGCCGGCACGCATACGATCGCAAGCGTATCCGAAATCGAACGATTTGAGCTGGCATGGCCGGCTTTGTTCGTAGGTGCCGGTCGGTTGGAGTGTTCGACCAGCGCCAGCGCGCCATCGTCCAGATTGCCGGCAAACCTCGATCACCGCGATCGACTGCACCGCGGCAAAGGGACCGAGCCCCGGTGCAAGTGTAGGGCCGCTCGAGCCTTTCTCGATTGGAGCTAATCCGATCTTGTTGAACACTCCGGCGTGCCGATGGCGGAGCGCGTCTACGGCGATGCGGCCGCGACCGAGCGGGACCGAGCTGCCACCATGTTGGCACGCTGGATCATCAGCACGCACCCGGCAGAGCTCCATGTGCGGCACCTACAGCGGGACGTGCGATTGCAAGGCTTGCGCACGGCCGAGCAGATCCGAGCCGCTGCCGGCATGCTGGCGGAGGCGGATTGGCTGCGGGAGCCGGCTCCGGGCAACGAAGTCGGGCAGCGAGGGCGGGTCGCTCACGCCGTCAATCCCCGGCTGTGGGAGGCGGCAGAATGAGCCGACGGGCTGAGACATCTGCCGCACTATCGGGCTCGTTGACCCTGCCGACACGATCCGACGGAATGGGGAGCTAGCTCCTGCAGTGTCGCATTGTGTCAACAGTGTCACGCTCACGGAAGTAACGGGGTGGTCGACGAAGCCTTAGTACGCTACGACCAGCTGCGCCGTCCGACGAGCAGCACCACCTTGGGGTCAATGCCGTGAACCGCAAATACGGGATCGATCTCTGGGCTTTGGCGGCCGAATTCGCCAAGCGCAGCCCAGATCGAGAAATGAGGGTTTGGCTCTTCGCTCGCTATCGCAGTCGCATCGCCTATTGGGTTTGAGCGGTCATAAGAGCCCTTGCCGGACGCCTGAGCGCACCCTATCGATGCTACTCAGGTTGCAGCAGTTGCGCGGCGTCGACAGTCCCCGCTGATCCGTTTCGACAGAATTTGCGTTTCGGTTGCTGCCGAGGGAGACCGTCACATCGGCTTCGGCAAGCGCGGCGCCATAAATACCATCGGCCGGAGGCCGGGCTAAGGCAACTTCGCAGCGACTATCCGCCGCCGACCGCGGCAATGGCATCGGACAAGGACACGATCAGGGTCATCGGATTGGCCGGCGACTCGCGAAATCCACTGCTTTCGTAGAACCGCTTCGCCTCAGGCGAAAGCGCGTGTACCAGAACCGCTCGGATGCCGATCGTCTCCGCCGCCTGTCGGGTGCGCAGGATCGCGTCGCGCAAGAGCAACCGGCCGAGCCCCCGTCCCTGCCAGGTCCGGTCGATCGCCAACCGGCCAAGCACGGCCACCGGGATCGGATCCGGCATATTCCGCCGCACCCGCCCTGGCGCCTCATCGACCGCAATCGCGCCTGCCGCGAGCGTGAAGTACCCAATGACAAGATTTGCTCGGGTCAGCACATAGGTGCGTGAGCCCCCACTGATTTGATTAGGTAGCGCCCGTCGACGCAACCAGTCGTCAAGCATCGGGGCGCCGCAGCCGAAGGTCGAGGAATCGTGCCCCGCCTCCAGCAACTCCGGCGCCGCGAACCGATTAGCCTCGGCATCGGTCAATCCCATGGCGCCCGAGTTTGCATCAGGCTGCGCAAGCGCTCGCTTGGCCGCGGCGGCGCATCGAGCAGCTCGACAAACCGTGCATAGGTCGCCGAGTCGACCCGCAGTAAGGTGCGGTCGAGCAACGCTTCTTCGGCGGCGCGACGCGACGCCTCCAGCATGAAATCTGAACGGCTCTTACCTTGCGCCGCCGCGGCCTGATCGATGAGCGCCCGTTCCGCCGGCTTTACTCGGATATTGATCATGCCCGTTCGGTTGGCTGGGCGCTCGGCGATGCGATCCGACATGCAAACCTCTCAAACTGGTGGCATAGTATAAAGTTGTAGTGACATTGTCTATACAGAAAAAGAGGGCCTGCCATCCCTGCAAAGCGCAGCCGCCGCATCTGTGGATCGCCGCCGTGGCGACAGCGGCAACGGGAAAAGCCCGGGGGCCGACTGTCTGATGCGGGACGTGCTGCCCGAGATCGAGCGGCACATGCTCGCCGACTTTCCCGATCGGCTGCGCGAGTGGCGGGCCGTTGCCGAGGTTGCCAAGGCCGCGCGCGAGCGCTGGGTAAAGGAGGTGCGCGCCGCTGAAAAGCTCGGCGCCCCGCCACCCCCACCGCCGATATCCGGGGCGCCGCTCGAGCCGCAGGCGCCGCGGCTGCGGCAACACGATGTCACGATTGAACGCGTCGCGACCCTGTTGGCGGTGGCCGCGCCCAAGGGGATCTTAATCGTTCGCGACGAGTTGGTCGGGTGGATCGAGGGCATGCCGAACTACAACCGCGCGGGGCGCGCGTTCTGGGTTGAGGCTCTGCTCCACGTCAGCCGTGGTCATTGGACGGTCATGCAGATGCAGGAGCAAATCATCGCGCTGGCCGCGCAATGGAAGGTTGACCTGGTCATCATCGAAGATACCAGCAGCGGCCAGTCCCTGATCCCGATCCTGCGCGAGCAACCATATCTCGAGATCGTCGGCCGCCGGCCGGATGCCGACAAGGAGACCCGGCTCTGCCGACACCAGGGCCGCTTCGAAGCGGGCCGGATCCTGCTTCCGATAGAGGCCCCTTGGCTTGCCGATTTCGAGGCCGAGCTCCTCGCCTTTCCTTACGGCCGCTATGACGATCAGGTCGATGCCCTACTCTTATTCCTCGATTGGTACGCCCAGCACGAGCAGTATATCCACCCCTTGATCGTGTGCGTCCCCGACCTCAGCCGGCCCGACCCATGGCCGGATTTTTCCCCGCGGTACAACGTTTTTTGACTTGGCCGATGAAGCCGAACAAATACCCTGTTAACACAAAGGAATTCCCTGTTTTCTTCCGGGGGGGGGGGCCCATAACTAATGGATATCACTTGATAATTCCGATCGAAATCACGGGCTCGGGTGTGAAATTCCCTGTAAATTTCGCTGATAGCAGGGAATAAGAGAGCCCTCAACTAAGGTGCTCTACGGCGTTAGCTCCCCTGGTGCCGTGAAACCGCCATCGAAGGCGGCCGGAAAATCCTCGGCGTGGACAAAGCGGCGCGTGGCGGCCCGGCCGAGCTCGTACAATCGAGGCACCGACTGGGGGTTATCCATCCGCAATTACTTGCGCAACTCGGCTCCCTCGATTGTCACATCGAGTTCGCGGGCGAGCCAATCCATTTCAAGGTGGACGTCATAGCGTTGAAAGCTAAGCAGATCTTGGGCACCTGGCGAGGATTGCCCGACGAGCGTGCCGAGCTGCGAATTGACCAGCCAGCGCCAGGCAGAGCCGCTAAACCCGTACAACAAGGTTTCACCCAACGTCGCGGCATCGTTGACCAGGCCAAAAAATGGCGCGGACCGCCAGACCGGGCGTAGACATGCGCCCTGCCCCGGCCGCCGTCATCGGCAGGCGGTGGCTGCCAGTACCGACCGAGACTAGTCGCGCCTCGACGCGCGCCGGACGAAACTCGACGTGTCCCTAACTGGGAACCACCATCCCCGAATTCGGCTCAACCCAGACGAGCTTGTCGCGCACCGATTTGACGCCGGGCAGGTTCTCGGCGGCAACAATCAGGGCCGCCCGCTCGCGCTCGTCGAGGATGGTGCCGTGCAGTTCGACGGCGCCGTCGGTCACGATTGCATCGACGCTCTCGCGCGGTCCCCAAGGCTGCTTGTCGATCTCGGCCAGGATCGCCTGGCGGATATCATCGTCGCTCAGCGCGGCGCCCCGCTCTTTGACCAACATATCGGCCAGCGCGGCGACCAGATTGGCGCGGCTGACGATGCCGACGAGCTTGCCGCCATCGACCACCGGCACTCGCTTGATGCGGCGGCTTTCCATCAGCTCGACCACCTCGGCGAGCGGCGTGCCGGGAGCGACACTCACGACCTCACTCGTCATCACCTCGCCGACCTTGTTCGCATGCGAGCGAGTATATTCGGCAGCCAGCCGGCCTGGCCCGAGCAGCAGCCTGACCCAGCCCGAGTGGCGCTTGTCGGTTCCGGTCTCGATGCGGCGCAGCAGATCGCCTTCGGTGACGACGCCGATCGGCGCGCCCGCCGCGTCGATCACCGGCAAGCCGCTGACCCGATTTTCGAGCATCAGCCGGACGGCTTCCTCGATCACCGTATCCGGCGCCACTGTCACCACTTGGCGGGTCATCACATCGCCTGCGTTCATAGCGGGTCTCCTCTCGTTTGCGCAGACCCTAGGCGCGCGCTCCGCCGCCGCCATTGATATTGATCAATCGACTGCACGGCACGGATCGCCGAGCCAAAGCCGGCTTGCGACTTCATTGCCTCGGTGGCCTATGCTATTCGGGCGAAGGGCCAAGGCCAATCATCGGCTACTTGGCGAGGAGCGCAACAGGTTGGCGACACAATACGCGCGAGAACGCGGCGGGGGTCAAAGCGACTCGCTTTACCGTGCGGTTGTCGACACGGCGGTCGACGCGATCGTGATTATCGACCGTGCTGGGGAGGTTCGGTCGGTCAATCAGGCGACGGAGCGGCTATTTGGCTACACACCCGGCGAGTTGGTCGGCCACAATGTCAACATGCTGATGCCGGAGCCTTACGCGGCTGAGCACGACAGCTACTTAGCCAACTATTTGCGCACGGGCGCCAAGAAGATCATCGGCATCGGCCGCGAGGTGGCCGGTCGGCGCAAGGACGGCTCGGTGTTTCCGATGGAGCTGTCGGTCGGCGAGGCGCGCGACGGGGATGAGCCGATCTTTGTTGGCATCATCCGCGATATCACCGAGCGCAAGGTTGCGGAAGCCGCGTTACGAGAGAGCGAGCTGCGTTGGCGCTCGATCCTCGATACCGTGCCCGATGCGATCATCGTCATCGACGCGCACGGAGCAGTCGAATCGTTTAGCCCCGCTGCCGAGCGCCTATTCGGCTACGCGGCCGGAGAGGTGGTCGGCAACAACGTCAAGATGCTGATGCCATCGCCCTACCGCGAGGCGCATGACGACTATCTGGCGCGTTTCGCGAGCACCGGCGAGCGCCGAATTATCGGCATCGGCCGTATCGTCGTCGGGCGGCGCAAGGATGGCGGAACCTTTCCGATGCAGCTGGCGGTCGGCGAATTCGCTTCGCCCAGCGGCAATTTCTTCACCGGCTTCGTCCGCGACCTGACCGAGCGGCAGGTATCGGAGCGGCGGATCGAGGACCTGCAGACCGAGCTGCTGCACGCGTCGCGGCTTAGCGTCATGGGGCAAATGGCCTCGACCATGGCGCATGAGTTGAACCAGCCGCTGACCGCGGTCACCAACTACTTGGAGGCGGGCCGTCATCTGATGTCGACGGGCGCCGCAGCGCCAGAGCGCATCGCCGACTTGATGGAAAAGGCGGTGACCCAGGCCCAGCGCGCCGGTGAGGTTATCCGCCAGCTGCGGCAGTTCGTCAGCAAGGGTGAGACCGAGCGGCGCACACAAAACCTCAACCAGCTCGTCGAGGAGGCGCTTGCCCTCGCACTCATTGGCGCGCGCCAATCCGGGGTGCTCGTTTCGCTCGAGCTCGATCGCGAGCTCCCGCCGGTCCTCGTCGATCCAGTGCAGATCCAGCAGGTCGTGCTCAACCTCGTGCGCAACGCGGTCGAGGCGATGGAGGAGGTCGAGCGCCGCGAGCTGACGATCTCCACTCGCCCGGTCGGCGAGAAGATTGAGACCAGCGTCGCCGATAGCGGGCCCGGCATCGCGCCCGAGCTCGCCAACCGGCTATTCCAGCCCTTTGTCACGACCAAGAAGACCGGGATGGGTCTCGGCTTGTCGATTTGCCGCGAGATTATCGAGGCTCATCACGGGCATTTGACCTTCTCGCCCCGCCCCGGCGGCGGCACAATCTTTCTCCTGACCCTGCCCAAGACCAGTCAGGACGAGCCTACCGATGCCGGGTAATGCGCACGTCTATATCGTCGATGACGATGCCGCCGTTCGCGACTCGCTGTCGGTCCTGCTCGATGCGTGCGGGTACCAGGTGCGCACTTTTGGCCTGGCCCAGGAATTTCTCGACGCCGCGTCTGCGCTGCCACCTGGCTGCCTGATCGCCGATATCCGCATGCCGGAGATGGATGGGCTGGAGCTGCAGCGGCGTCTCAAAGAGCGCTCATTGTCTTTTCCGACGATCGTCATCACCGGACACGGCGACGTGCCGCTGGCGGTGCGGGCGATGAAGGCCGGCGCGCTGGACTTCATCGAAAAGCCGTATGCCTCGCAGGCTATTCTCAACAGCGTCGCCGCGGCGCTTTTGCGATTGCGGGCCCCCGATGAACGAGATCCGAGTGCTGTCGCGGCCACCGCAAAGCTCGATCTGCTGTCGCCGCGTGAACGCGAGGTGCTGGAGGGCCTGCTCGCCGGCCTTCCCAACAAGTCGATCGCCTACGATCTCGCGATCAGCCCGCGCACCGTCGAAATCCATCGCGCCCGGGTCATGGACAAGATGGGCGCGCGCAGTCTGTCGGAGCTGGTCAGGTTCGCGCTCGCCGCGGGAGTGCGGACGAAGTAGGCGGGGCGTCGATGCTTAAGTGGCCACCGTTCTCCCGACAGTGTCGCTAATGCGCGATCAGCACCGGCAGTGGCGCGTCGTTCAGCACGCGCTGGGTGAAGCCGCCGAATACCCATTCCCGCAGTCTGGTATGGCCGTAACCGCCCATGACGAGGAGCTCCGCTCGTGTCGCCGCTCCGGCGAGCATGGTCTCGGCCGCGCCGTGCGGACCCGGCGATAGGCGCTCGATCGTCGCCGCGATACCATGCCATCCGAAATACGCGACGAGACGGTTCGCGTCGTCGCGGCGGCCCTCCTCCTCTTCGACCGTCAGCACCACAACCTCTTTCGCCCGCGTCAGGAGCGGCATCGCGCAGGCGACTGCCCGGGATGCCTGCGGCGTTGCCTTCCAGGCGATTGCTATCCGCGCGGCGAGCCTTGGCGAGGAGGGCGCACTGCCGGGGATCAGCAGCGGCCGCCCGGTCTCGAGTAGCAGCGCCTCGAGTGTCGAACGCGCAACGGCATCCTGGCCGGCAACCCCGCGCGGCGCCAGAACGAGATCGGCGGTCATGCCATAGGCGGCCATCCAGCGCGCTTCTTGCCCGGTCTCGACATGCCATTCGGCCGACGGTTTTGCGGATGCGCTCGCTGGCGTTGTCCCGAGCGGGATGGTCTCCTTGGCGCAGAGATCAGCGAACCGCGACCGTGCCTTCGCCTCGTTCGCATTGGCGTCGCGCGTCAGATCGTCGATGATGCCCTGCAAAAGCAGGCCGCCGGCGCCTTCGGTCGACATCGTCATCGCGATCTCGAGCGGATCGACGCGGACGTGCAAGGCGTCGATATGAGCGGCAAACGCCCGGGCAAGCGGTAGCGCGGCGGCAAAACACGCCGCATCGGTCTCATTGCCGCTCACCGGCACCAGGATGGTCTTGATCATGCGCGCTCTCCCGTCGTCGCTTGTGCCACGGTTGCTGAAGAGAGGCAGGATTTGGCTTGGTGCGCCCTGATGCAGATCAATCGGCGGACGATCTTCCTCAGTTCCTTCTGAGGTAGTGGAAATAGTTGGCCAAGTCGTCCCACAGGTTGGCCAGTCGGCCGGAGTTCAACGTGAGCTTGAACTCATGGAGCTTGATCCAGGCTGCCGCGAACCAGCTCAACGACCCGCTTGGTGGAAAACGGCTTTTCCAAAATCTCGGCGATGCCGAGCTCGGCTGCCCGCGCCGCAATGTTCGCGTCGAGCCGGCCGGTGATGACGATGGCCGGGGTGGTCACCCCTTCGCGGCGCAGTTCATCGATCGCATCGAGCCCATTCATGCCTGGCATGTGCTGGTCGATGAGGAGACAGCCGACGGTCCGCCGCCGTTCATCGGCGAGAAACGCGGTCCCGGAGCCGAATGTCAGGACGTCAAACCCGACCGATTGCAGCAGCACGGTCAGCGAGTCGAGCACCCACGGATCGTCGTCGACGACGCAGACCGGTCGCGGTTGCAGCTCGACCTTAGACGGATCTGGCGTCATGCCGATGTCATGTTGATGGCGGTTATATCGGTGAGGGGTCGCCCCATGCCAGCAGCGGGGCTTTGAGTGGACATTGTGGCGCTCTTGCAGCTACCGGTGGAGCGACGCTCAGGCTTCGACAATAACCGCCTCGAGGGCATCGCGATCGCATAGCTCGATTTGATGCGGGCTGGGGGTCGCGATCGCGCCGTCCCGCTTGAGCCCGGACAACACGCGACACACCGTCTCGATCGTCAGCCCGAGGTAGTCGGCGATGTCATTTCGCGACATCGGCACCTCGATGACGCGCCGCACGTCGCGCCGCTCCGCCAGCTCGAGCAGAAAACTCGCGACCCGCTCGGACGCGGTCATGCGCCCCAGCAGCAACATCCGTGTCTGCGCGTGCGCGAGGCTGCGCAGCGTCATGTTGCACATGTGCCGCGCGAATTCCGGCTTCTCTTCGATCAGCCGCTGGGTGGCGGCGCGAGGAAACCGCATCACGATGACGTCGCCGACAGCTTCGGCCGAGAACAGCCGTTCGCCACGATCATCGAGACCGAAGCATTCACCGGCGAAAAAGAACTCGGCGATGTGGCGGCGGCCGTCGGCCATAAGCTTGCAGATGCGGACGGTGCCGGAGATGACTTTGTACCAGCAATCGGCGAGGTCGCCTTCGGTGTAGACCTCGTCGTCGCGTGTGAAACTGCGCCGAGCGCCGATCTGTTCGAGCGCCACGAGCGCTTCGAGTTGACCGGATTGCGCGACGGTAAGGCTGCTATGCTGCGGCCTATCAAAGACCTCAACGGTGCTGCCGGCGCCGAACTGCTTGAACATCTGCCCCTCCGATCCACCTTGGAATTGGAAAGACAATCGCGCGGTACCGCGACCGCTGAAATCCGGAATGCTCCTAAGGAATATTGCGTACGGGAAACTACTTATCCGAACGGAAATACCGAGCTGCCATGGTGAAAGCGGTTGATCCGCATCAAATCGCCCCGGTGCGCCGTTGATAGAATGTCGCAATGTCGATCCGCAACCTTGACGAGCTGTTCCATCCCCGGTCGGTCGCGCTGATTGGCGCGACCGACCGCGCCGGCTCGGTCGGCGCGGTTGTCATGCGCAACCTGCGCCGTGCCGGCTTGCACGGTGAGCTGATGCTGGTCAGCCCGCACCATCAAATGCTGGACGGGATGCAGGCCTATCCTGACGTGGCGAGCCTGCCGCAAATCCCCGATATGGCGGTGATCGTAACCCCGCCTTCGACGGTCCCAGGGCTCATCGCCGAGCTCGGGGCGCGCGGTACCAGGGCGGCGGTCGTCATCACCGCCGGCTTCGGCGAGTTGGGCGCAGACGGCCACGCCCTGCAGCAGGCGGCGCTCGATGCCGCCCGGCCATATCTGCTGCGCCTCGTTGGTCCCAATTGCGTCGGCATCATGGTGCCAGGGATCGGGCTCGACGCCAGTTTCTCGCATCTGGCCCCGCCGCCGGGCGACATCGCCTTTGTTAGCCAGTCGGGCGCGATGATCACCGCGATGCTCGACTGGGCGGCGCCGCGCGGCATCGGCTTCTCCCACGTTGTCTCGCTGGGCGACATGGCGGACGTCGATTTCGGCGACATGCTCGACTATCTGTCCGCCGACGCGCGCACTCGCGCGATCCTGCTGTATGTCGAAGGCGTCACCCATGGGCGCAAATTCATGTCAGCCGCGCGCGCCGCGTCCCGCGCCAAGCCCGTGCTGGTGCTGAAGGCCGGGCATTCGCCGGCAGGAGCCAAAGCCGCGCATTCGCATACCGGCGCGCTCGCCGGTAGCGACGCGGTCTACGACGCGGCTTTCGCCCGCGCAGGCATGCTGCGTGTCGGCACCATGGCGGAGCTGTTCGATGCGACCGAGACCCTCGCGCTGACCCGCGAGCAAGAAGGCGACGGGCTTGCCATCGTCAGCAATGGCGGCGGCGCCGGGGTACTCGCGACAGACGCGCTCGCCGTCGCGGGCGGGCGGTTGGCGGAGCTGGCGCCGGAAACCATCGCGCGGCTCGACCAGGCGCTTCCGCCGACATGGAGCCGAGGCAATCCCGTCGACATCATCGGCGATGCGCCGGGTGCGCGCTATGCCGCGGCGATTGAGGTGCTGCTCGGCGATAGCAGCGTCGACGCGCTGCTCGTGCTCAATTGCCCGACGGCTCTAGCCAGCCCCGACGAAGCGGCAAAAGCCGTGGTCGACACATTTGCTGAGCACCAGGACAACCTGCGCGGCCGCAACATCTTCACCGCCTGGCTGGGGGAGCAGTCCGCGGCGCCGGCGCGACGACGCTTCGAGGCCGCGCGCATCCCGACCTATGACGCCCCGGAAGCGGCGGTGTCGGGCTTCCTGCATCGCGTCCGCTACCAGCACAGCCAGGCGCTGCTGATGGAAACCCCACCGGCGCGGCCCGATCCGTTTGAGCCGGATGTCGCCGCCGCCCATGGTGTCGTCGCTGCGACCCTCGCCGCCGGAAAAACCTGGCTCGATCCGGATGACGTCGCCGTTGTATTGGCCGCTTACGGCATTTCCCAGCCGCTAGCCCGCAACGCGGCAGATGCCGACGAGGCAGCGGAGACGGCTGCCGGGATTGGGTTTCCGGTGGCGCTCAAAATCCGCTCGCCCGACATCACCCATAAATCCGATGTCGGCGGCGTGGCGCTCGGCCTGCGCGACGCGGTTGTGGTGCGGGACGCGGTGGCGGCGATGCTGGATCGCGTCCGCGTGGCGCGCCCCGAGGCCCGGATCGACGGCATCCTGGTGCAGCAGATGATCGAGCGCCCCGGGGCCGTCGAGCTGTTGGCTGGGCTCAGCGACGACCCGGTGTTTGGGCCGGTCGTCGTCTTCGGCCAGGGCGGCACCGCAGTCGAGATCGTCAACGACAGCGCCATCGCGCTGCCGCCGCTCAACTCATTGCTAGCGCGCTCGCAAATGGAGCGCACGCGCGTTTGGAAGCTGTTGCAGGCCTATCGCGGCAAGCCCGCCGCCGCAATCGGCGCGATCGAAGAGGTTTTGATCCGCCTCGGTCAGTTGGCCGCCGACCATCCCGAAATCTGCGAACTCGACATCAACCCGCTGCTTGCCGCCGCAGACGGCGTTGTCGCAATCGATGCGCGCATCCGCGTCGCGCTGGCATCGACGCCTGGGGCCGCGCGGCTGGCGATCGCGCCTTATCCGAAGCATCTCGAAAGCACGGCTTTGGCGCGTGACGGCACGTCAATCGCGCTGCGGCCGGTCCGCCCTGACGACGAACCGTTGCTGCAGGATCTCTTTGCCCACATGAGCCACGAGGATCAGCGTTTGCGCTTTTTCGCGCCGATGCGGGAATTGAGCCATCCGCTCGCCGCCCGTTTGTCGCAGATCGATTACGACCGCGAGATGGCGCTTATCGCCCAGCACGACGGCGCGACGATCGGCATCGTGCGTTATTTCGCTGATCCCGACCGGTTGCGCGCCGAATACGCGGTCGCGGTGCGCAGCGACTGGAAAGGCCGCGGCGTCGGCTATCTGCTGATGACGCGGATCATCGAGGTCGCGCAGGAGGCCGGCATCGGCGAGCTGTTCGGCGAGGTGTTGCACGAGAACAAGCCGATGCTCGACATGTGCCGCACGCTCGGCTTTAGCCTCGCCGCGAATCCCAGAGACGCGACCCTGACGACGGTAAGCAAACCCCTCGCGGCGGCACGCGCCTGATGGCCGAAGACCAGCGCGATACAATCGCCTTTCTCAGCGACCCTGCTTCCTATGGGCCTGGCGTTGCTGACGTCGAACGCCACGAGACGCATATCTCGCTCGTATTTCTCGCCGGAGATCACGCCTTCAAATTGAAGCGCGCGGTCAAATACCCCTATCTCGATTTCTCGACAGCAGAACAGCGCCGGCGGGCTTGCGAAGCGGAGTTGCGGCTCAACCGCCGCACCGCTCCGGAGCTTTACCGGGAAGTGCGCTCGATTGTCCGCCGTCCTGACGGCGCGCTGGCTTGGGGCGGCGAGGGTGACATCGTCGATTGGGTCGTCGCGATGCGGCGCTTCGACCAGGAGCAGTTGCTCGACGCCGTCGCCCGTTCTGGCGGATTGCAGCCTCAACTGCTCTACGCGCTCGCCGCCCATATTGCCGATTTTCACGCAAACGCGGAACGTCGGCTCGACCGTGGCGGTGCCAAGGCGATGCGGACGATCATCGAGGAGAACGACGCCTGCTTGCGGGCGGGTAGCGTCGGCCTTCCGGATCGGCAGATCGGAGAGCTGCACGATGCGTCCGTGGACTGGCTGCAACGGGTCGGCGACCTGCTCGACCGGCGGCGGCAGCAAGGCAAGGTCCGCCGCTGCCATGGCGATTTGCACCTGCGCAACATCTGCGTGGTCGAAAGCAGGCCGGTCTTGTTCGATTGCTTGGAGTTCTCCGAGGAATTCGCCAGCATTGATGTCCTCTACGATCTCGCCTTCCTGCTGATGGATCTCGAGCATCGTGGCGACGCTGCCGGCGCCAACCTCGTGCTCAACCGCTACCTCGATCTGACCGTCGAGGACGATGGGCTGGCGGCGATGCCCCTTTTCGTGTCGCTGCGCGCGGCGATCCGCGCCCACGTCGCGGCGAGCACCGGTGCCGAGGCAGGGGTCGAAGCACGGCATTATCTCGACGAGGCTTGCGCGGCGCTGCGTCCCCCGCCGGCGCGGCTGATCGCGATCGGCGGTCTCAGCGGAACGGGCAAGTCGACGATTGCGGCGGCGCTGGCGACGGAATTTGGCGCCCGGCCCGGCGCGCGCGTGTTGCGCAGCGACGTGATCCGCAAACGCCTCTTCGGGCTGGATCCGGAAAGCCGCCTGCCGGCGAACGCTTACGAGCCGGACGTCACCGAGAGGGTCTACGCGGCGCTGCGCGAGGGCGCGGTGACGGCATTGCAGGCAGGATACTGCGCCATCATCGATGCCGTAGCGCTCAAGGAGGAGGAACGGCGATCCTTCGCCGAAATTGCGCGGCGCGCCCGGGTGCAGTTTACCGGGCTGTGGCTCGAGGCGCCGCTGGATGCGTTGCTGGCCCGTGTCGACGCGCGCAAGCACGATGCGTCGGATGCGACGCAGGAGATCGTCAAGCGGCAGCTTCAGATCAATCCCGGCCCGTTGGATTGGCAACGCCTCGACGCTGGCGACGACGTCACCCGAACTCTCGCGGCAGCGCGGCAGGCGCTGGCCTGATCTGACTGCCGACGGGCTTCCGTCGCCGAACGCGCGCCAGCCCGTCATCGCAGGACTCGTCGATATATGCTACAAACGCCGAAACCAAAGACGCGCCAGGCGAGCAAAGGCCGCGTCCACACAAGGGCAAGACCGCACGTTGAAGCGAGCGAAAGACGGGAGCTGGTCGCCCAACACGGTCTTTGTTGACGGACGAAGAACCAGCATTCGGCTAGAGCCGGTGATGTGGGATGCATTGCACGACATCGCCGTTCATCACAAGATCGGGTTGGATGAGATGGTCACTCGGATCGACAGAGAGCGCGATCCTCGCGATAACCTGACTGCGGCGATCCGCGTCTACATCGTGGAGTTCTACCGGGACCAGTGGCAACCCCTGACCTTGATATCTGGCGCGCCGCCAATCTGCTGATCCAGCAGCACGGCGCGGACGCGGAGAAGGTTGCAATACTTCGCGCCGAGGAAATGAGCGAGCAGAATGACCTGGGCGGGCATTTGACATGGCTGCGGATCAGGGAGGCGATAGTTCAGCTACAGGCAAAGCCAAGCGGAATGGCGCATTAAAACAACCACTGCCTACCCCACTGCCAAATAGCGCAGAGGCCGATAAAGCCGTAAATAATTCGCATCCGCCAGTCGAGATATGGGGTGGTAACGATACCCAGTGCGAGTAGCCCTAAAGGCGTCGCACCGCTCAGGACCGCTAGGAGCGTTACCAAATCAATCGGGAGCAGTTGATGCCGGACGAGACTGATATCATTGAAATTGCGGCTCTTCTTGCCCCGATCCCAGGGGACGCGCCGGTGGGCGTCGATTTACGCCAGGATGCGGCGGCGGCCGACGCGCTTTACACCCGCCTTCGCGACGCGCGCGGCGAAGCGCGCACCGTCGAGCGAGCCCAGGAAAACGAAGAGGGTAACTACACGATACCGGCGGAGTGGCGCACCATTCGTGACCTCGCCTACGAAGCGCTCACCGCGCACACCAAGGACCTTGAGATAGCCTGCTGGCTCACCGAGGCGCTGCTGCGCAGCGATGGGCTTCAGGGGCTGAGCGCCGGCTTGCAAGTGATGAGCGGGCTTGTCGAGCAATACTGGGACGATCTCTTCCCGCTGCCGGATGAGGACGGGATCGCCACACGCGTCGCCCCGGTGACCAGCCTCAACGGGCAATCGGGCGACGGCGCGCTGATCCAGCCCCTGCGGCGCACCCCGCTCTTCAATCGGCCCGATGGCGAGCCGCTGCGGTTTTGGCAATACGAGCAATCGATCGGCCTTGCCGGCATCGTCGACGAGACGAGGCGCCAGCAACGCATCGCCGCCGGCGCCATTCCGTTCGAGACGCTTGAAGCCGAGGCCCAGGTCGGCGGGGCTACGTTGGCCACGCTGGAGCACGATGCCGCCGTGGCGAGCGAAGCATGGCGCGCGCTAAGCGCCGCGCTCGACGCGCACGCCGGCGCGGACTCGCCGCCGACGAGCCGCGTGCGCGACCTGCTGGAGCAGATTCGCGGCGCCGCGGCGAAATTTGGCGCGCCGGGCGCAGAGATTTCAGCTCCGGCTGCGGGCGAGGAACCGGCTCCGGCAGCCCCGACTGAGACCGGCGCGGGCGCACTTGCGCCAGCCGTCGCGTCGGCGATCTCGTCTCGCGCCGAGGCGCTCCGCTCGCTCGCCGCGATCGCGGCGTTTTTTCGCCGCACCGAGCCGCTTTCGCCCCTTGCCTACACGCTGGAGGAGGTGGTGCGCCGGGCCGGAATGACGTGGCCGCAGCTGCTTGAGGAGATCATTCCCGATCCCTCTACTCGGGCGCTGGTTCTCAACAGTCTGGGAATCCGCCCGCCTCCGATAGAGTAGTTCCGACGAGCTCGCCGTTGCGACTGTCGCCAACCCGAGCGAAGTCTGCTGTGGGTTTTCAGCCCGAATTATCGAGGCGCGGCTAGGGAACTCGTACAGGGTTCGGGTTCCGGTCAACGCTAATTCGCTTCGGATTCGTGCCCTTCTGGTGTAAAAAGACGCGCTAGGACGGCGCGGCCGCATGCTTACGGAGCGACGACTAAATGGAAAGCATTCATGAAAAACTGAAGCGTGTTCGCAGGCCTCGGGTGCATATTACCTATGAGGTCGAGACGGAGGGCGCTGAGGTTCTGCGGGAATTGCCTTTTGTCGTCGGCGTGATCGGCGACTTTTCCGGTGATCCGACGCAACCGCTGAGGCCGCTTGCCGAGCGCAAGTTTATTCAGATCGATCGCGACAACTTCAACGAGGTCATGACGCGCATGACCCCGGGCTTGAATATCCGGGTCGCCAACAAGCTGGCCGACGACGGAAGCGAGATGGCGGTGCAGCTCAAATTCGATGCCATCGAGGATTTCGAGCCGGCGCGCGTCGCCGAGCAGGTGCCGGCGTTGAAGGCGCTGCTCGATACCCGCAATAAGCTGCGCGACTTGATGAGTAAGGTCGACCGCTCCGAACAGCTTGAGAGCCTTCTCGAGCAGATTCTGAAGAACGAGAACGAGCTTAAATCCCTATCGGGTGAGCTCGGGATCGGCAAGCAGGAGGGCTAAGCCATTTCTGACGCCAAGGTTGCTCCCGAAGCTGCCGCAGCAGCAACTGCTACGGCCGAAGCGACACCGTTGCTCGATCAGGTGGTTTCGGCCACCAAGCAGACCGAACCGGATCGTGCTCAGGAACTCGTCAAGACGCTGGTTGAGCAGGCGCTCGCGGGTACGATTACCTTCGACCGGAACCTGCCGCGCACCATCGACCGCGCGATCGCCGCGCTCGATGCCAAGCTCTCGTCGCAGCTGAACGAGATCATCCACAACCCGCGCTTCCTGCAACTCGAGGGAAGCTGGCGCGGCTTGAACTATCTGGTGATGAACAGCGAAACCGGCACCAGTTTGAAATTGCGCGTACTCAACGTCCCTAAGCGCGAGTTGCTGCGCGATCTGACGCGCGCTGTCGAGTTCGATCAGAGCCAGTTGTTCAAGCAGATTTACGAAAATGAGTTCGGCACGCCGGGTGGCGAGCCTTATGGCGCGCTGATCGGCGACTATGAATGGACCTCGCATCCAGACGACATGGAGGCGCTGCGCCTGGTCTCGAACGTTGCCGCCGGTGCCTTTGCGCCGTTCATTTCAGGCGCCGGTGCGGGGATGTTTGGGTTCAAGGATTGGACCGAGTTGTCGAAGCCGCGCGATCTGGCGAAGATTTTCGACACAATCGAATATGCGAAGTGGCGCAGCTTCCGCGACAGCGAGGACTCGCGCTTCGTCAATCTGGTGCTGCCTCGGGTCGTCGCCCGACTGCCCTATGGCGCCGCAACCAAGCCGATCGACGAATTCAATTATGAAGAGGCGCCGTTTGATGCATCTGGCGCGGCACGGCCGATGGATCACCAGCAATATTGCTGGATGAACGCAGCTTATGTGATGGGCAGCCGGCTAACCGATACGTTTGCAAAGACAGGCTTCTGTACCGCTATTCGCGGCGCGGAGGGCGGAGGCAAGGTCGAGAACCTGCCGTTCCACGTTTTTACCTCTGACGACGGCGACCTCGACGCGAAATGCCCGAGCGAGATCGGCATCACCGACCGTCGGGAATACGAGTTGTCGAACCTCGGGTTCCTGCCGCTCTGCCATTACAAGAACACCGATTACGCGGTGTTCTTCGGCGCGCAAAGCACCCAGAAGCCGAAGAAGTACGATCGGCCGGAAGCGACATCGAATGCGGCGATTTCGGCTCGCCTGCCGTATCTGATGGCCACGAGCCGGTTCGCCCATTACCTAAAGGTTATGGCGCGCGACAAGATCGGCAGCTTCATGGAAGCGGAGGATTGCGAGCGCTGGCTCAACCGGTGGATCCAGAACTACGTCAACGCCAATGAAAGCGCCGGCCAAGAGATGAAGGCTCGCTTCCCGCTACGCGAAGCCCGCATCGAGGTGAAGGAAATTCCCGGCAGGCCCGGCGCCTATAACGCAATTGCCTATATGCGGCCGTGGCTTCAGATGGAAGAATTGACCACCAGCATGCGCATGGTCGCCCGCATTCCGCAGCTGAACTAAGCGCGCCAATCCGGCAGCCGCCGGGCAAGCAGGGGCCCGGATGAACGACATCATACCCGCCCTCGGAGACCACGGCGCCGTCGAGCAGAAAGACGCGCCGCTGCGTGAGACGATCCTGGCCGGGGCCTTCTTCGGTCATCGCTATCTCGCCGCGGCGAGCTCGGCCGCCGCCTTTCCGACCCTTGCTCCACCGGAGGCGCTTGCCACTTGGTTCGGTCGGTCTGCGGCGCTGCATCTAGCCGCGGATCCAGAGGCTTGCCGGGCCGCGCTGGACCGTGACATTGCGGCGATCGATGCGCTGCTCGGCGAGCAGCTCGATGCGGTTCTGCATCACCCACGGGTGCAGCGGTTCGAGGGAAGCTGGCGCGGTCTTGCCTGGCTGACGGGTGGCTTGGATCCCGGCCGGAGGGTGAAGGTCAAGGTATTGAATCTGCCCTGGCCGGAGCTTTGTCGAGACCTCGACCGTGCCGCCGAGTTCGATCAGAGCCAGCTCTTCAACAAGGTCTACGAGTCCGAATTCGGCACTCCGGGCGGCGAGCCCTACGGGTTGCTGATGATCGATCATGAGCTGCGTCACCGGCCAGCACCCGGCGCGCCGACCGACGATGTGACGGCACTCAACCAGCTGGCCGGCGTTGCCGCCGCGGCCTTTGCACCGACCGTATTGTCCGCATCGCCGGCGCTGCTTCAGGTCGAAGACTTTAGCGATCTCGGCATGGCGACCAGTCTGGCGGAGCCGTTCCGCGGACCCGAGTTTGCGCGCTGGCGGAGCTTGTCGGGTCGCGAAGACATGCGGTTCATCGCGGTCGCGTTGCCGCGGGTCCTCGCCCGGCCGATTTGGGAGGACGATCCGGCGCGCACCGATGGCTTTCGCTATGCCGAATACGCGCCGACGGCCGGGACCCGCGTATGGATGAGCGCGGGCTACGCCTTCGCCGCTGTGGTCGCGCGAGCGTTCGACAACCATGCGTGGCCGGCCGATGTCCGGGGGTTCGAGACCGACTATGTCGGCGGCGGCCTCGTCACCGATCTCGCGATCGAATCATTCCGCACCGATCCCGACCGGGTTTGGGTCCGCCCGCCGGTCGAGCTCATACTGTCGCATCGCACCGAGATGGCGCTGGTCAATGCCGGGCTTTTGCCGCTCTCGGTGCTGCCGTTCGGGGAGGAAACGGTTTTCCCCGCGGCTCGCAGTCTGCAGGCTCCGGCATCCTATATCGGCCCGACCGCCGCGGCCGCCGATGCCAATGCACGCCTGTCGGCTCAATTCAATTCAATGCTCTGCGTCTCGCGCTTCGCTCATTACATTAAGATAATCGGCCGCGACATGACCGGCTCATTCAAGACTGCCGAGGAGATCGAAAGCCGGATCCAGTCGTGGCTGACCAGCTACGTCAATTCGAGCCTGATTGCCGGCCCCGAGATGAGAGCCCGCTTTCCGCTCGTGTCGGGGCATATCAGCGTGCGCGAGCGACCTGGCCGCCCAGGGGTCTTCGGCGGCGTCATCCACTTGCAGCCGCATTTCCAGCTTGACAACGTGGCTGCCACATTCCGTTTGGTCACGGATATCCCCGCGCTGGGCGCGCAAGCATGACGGAAGAGGCTTGATGCCGGATACGCAGGAAACCGCTGGCGCATTGTTTCGGGCCGGCAAACTCACCGCGGCGATCGAAGCGGCGAACGCCGCCGTACGTGCAAAACCTGGGGATTTCGGTGAGCGTTTATTGCTCGCCGAGCTTTTGGTGTTTGCCGGAAACCTGCAGCGTGCCGACGTCATTCTCGATGCGGCGGCAAAAACCGACCCGACAACAGCTGTTGTCGTCGCCGAGTTTCGCCAGCTGCTGCGCGCCGACATCGCCCGTCGCCAATGCCTGGCGGAGGGACGCATTCCAGAATTTCTCGGTGAGCCGACCCCGGCGCTGCGGGCGGCGCTCGCCGCTTTGGTGGCGTTGCGCGCCGGCGAGACCGACGAGGCTGCGCGCAAAGCTGCCGAGGCCGAAACCGGTCGCCCCCGCGTCGCCGGCACTATGAAGCGGGCGGATGGTGACGTGGCGTTCGATGATTTCCGCGATGCCGACGATCTCTATGCGGGTTTCTTCGAGGTGCTGACCACCACGGGGAAGTACTTCTGGATCCCAACCGAGCGCGTGGCCTCGGTTGAATTCCACCCGCCCCAACGCCCGCGCGATCTCGCGTGGCGCCGCGCGGCGATGTCGGTGATCAATGGCCCGGATGGCGAAGTGTATCTGCCGGCTCTCTATGTTTCCGCGCAGTCGGGCCCCAGTGATGACGTAAGCCTTGGCCGCACCACGGAATGGCTTGGCGAGGAAGACGGGCTCGTGCGGGGTGTTGGCCAACGAATCTTTGTGATTGGCGACGATGCCTATGGCATCACGGATCTTTTGAGCCTTCAGTTCGGCGCATGAACAGCCGCAATTTACGCCGCCGCCCTCAGGATCAAGTCCCTCGCGTCCAGCTGCCGCTGCTCGATCGTTTGATCGACGACGCGCCCGACGCTACGCGCGAAGTGCCGATGTCGTTTGGCGACGCCGAAAATACGTTGAAGAACAGCGTACGGCGCGATTTGGAGGCGTTGCTCAATGCACGGCGCCGCTGGCGCTCTTTACCCGAGAGATATGCTGAGCTTCCCTCGTCCTTGATGGGATACGGGATCTCCGATTTCGCGTCTGGCGCGTTCAACGATGTGCAACAACGCGATCGATTGCGTTCCGAGATCGAGCAGGCCATTCGCCAGTTCGAGCCGCGACTGACCGGGGTTCGGGTAACTCTTGTCGAACGCAACGACAACCTTGACGCGACGCTGCGCCTGCAAATCGAAGCGATGCTGCGCACTGAGCCGGCGCCGGAACCGATCACGTTTGAAACCCTTGTCGATTCCGCCACCACCGAGGTGCTGGTCAAGCAGGACAGCGAAAAGCCGATGACGGCACCTGGCGATGTCTGACGCTCTGCTGCCCTATTACGACCGCGAGCTCAATGCGCTTCGCCGCCTTACCGCGGAGTTTGCCGCCGCGCACCCCAAGATCGCCGGGCGGCTTCGCCTCACCGCGGACGCCGTCGACGATCCGCACGTCGCGCGGCTGCTGGAAGGCGTGGCCTTTCTTGCCGCGCGCGTTCACCACCGGTTGGACGATGAGTTCCCGGAGCTCACCGACGCATTGCTCGGGGTCTTGTACCCGCACTATCTCGCGCCATTTCCGTCGGCTGCGATAACCCAGTTCGTGCCGCAGCCTGACCTAGCGACCGCGCTGTCGCTGCCTCAGCATATTGCGCTCGACGCCGAGCCGGTGCATGGCGAGACCTGCCGGTTCCGCACTGCCTGGCCGGTGACATTGTGGCCGATAGAAATCGAGAATGTTCGGCTGTCGGGCCTGCCGCTCGCGGCGCCCGCCAATCCGATCGCTCCCGGCGCCGTCGCGGTGCTGCGAATTACCCTCAAATGCAGCGCGGCGGAGGGGAATTTTACCCGGCTCGGCGTCGACCGCCTGCGGTTCTTCCTGCGCGGCGCTGCCAACGTGACCTTGCCGCTATACGAGCTGCTCTGCGCGCATGCGGTTTCGGTCGCCTATGCCGATAGTGCCACGGACCCGGCACCCGTCATCCTTCCTGCCGATGCGATCCAACCGGTTGGGTTTGCTCCCGAGGAGGCGCTGCTACCCTGGCCTGCCCGCAGCTTTGCCGGGTTTCGCCTGCTCAGCGAATATTTTGCCTTCCCGGAAAAGTTCCTGTTTGTCGACTTCGATCGCATGGACGCCAAGACGCTGCTTTCGGGCGGCAACCGCTTAGAGATATTCGTCTACCTCGATCGTACTGTTTCCGAGCTGGAGCGATCGGTGACCACCGACGTGCTGGCTCTCGGTTGCACCCCGATCGTCAATCTGTTTTCGCAGCGGTGCGAGCCTATCCAGCTCACCCACATGGATACAGAATATCGCGTCGTACCGGACTCGCGCCGTCCGGCCACGACGGAGGTCTGGCAGATCGAGAGGGTTCGCGAAAGCCAGTCGGACGGCAGTTCCCGGCCGTGGCGGCCATTTTACCGGCTGACCCATGGTGATCCCGACGGCGATGCGGCGGGCGCCTTCTACTACCCCGTGCGCCGCCAGACCGCGGCGCCGCTCGCCGGAAGCGAAGTTTATATCGCTCCGCACGACCCCGACTTCGACCCCGATGGTACCACCAGCGGGGTCTTGTCGATCGATGCGGTATGCCTCAATCGCGATTTGCCCGCGGACCTCCCCTTTGGCGGCGGTCATCCGGAACTGCGTTTTGTCGAACCTTCTGCCGGGGTGACGCGGGTCAATTGCCTCACCGCGCCTTCGCAACCGCTCCGCCCACCGCTGCGCGAGCAACGGTTTTGGCGGCTCGTCTCGCATTTGTCGCTCGGCCACCTCTCGGTGGTTGGTGGCGAGGAGGCCGCGTCGGCGCTGCGCGAAGTGCTGCGCCTATACGATCTACGCGACTCCGCCGAAACCCGTGCCGCGATTGACGCATTGGTGAGTGTCGCCTCGAAGCCCGGGAGCGCGCGTGCGCCTGGCGGCAAGGGGGGCGCCTTCTGCCGGGGGCTCGATGTCACGCTGGAATTCGAGCCCGGTGCCTGGGAGACGGCCGGCCTTTATTTGATGGCCTCGGTCCTCGACCGTTTCCTCGCGCTCCATGCGACGGTCAATTCCTTCGTCCGAACGCGCGCCCTACCGCGCGGGCGCACTGGCCGTGGCCGCACGTGGCCGGCGCGGGCCGGCATGCGCGTCTTGCTCTAGCGATCGGCGAGCTGACCGCAGATGAGCGAGCCCTCTCTCGAGGTGATGGCACCCCCGCCGGAACCGGAGATTGCCCCCGCGCCTGTGAAGTCGCCGCGGCCGCGCTCCACCTACGCACGGCTGCTTGCAGAACCGCGCCGTTTCCGCTTCGACGCGGCCCTGCGGGTGTTGGCGCGAGCGATGAAAACCAGCGAGATGACCGAAGCGGCCCGATTCCACACCCCGCCGGGTGTCGGCTACCCGGCGGCGGATATCACCGCGATCGAGCCACCGGAAGGCGGTTTGCCGGCTAAGGTAACGACTCCGGTCATGACCCTGACCGGCCCGACCGGTGTGCTGCCACATCTCTACACTGAGACGCTGACAATAACGCTGCGCAACCGGTCACGCGCCCTCTACGACTTTCTCGACACGCTGTCGCAACGGATCGTCGCGTTTTTCGCGCAGTCCGGTCTCAAATATCGGATCAACCGGGTCGCCGAAAGCGTCGCTCCCGAGACAAAGCCGAATGAGGATCCGGTTGCGCGCGCGCTGCTGGCCTTCACCGGATACGCTACGCCCAACCTGACCCGGCGCCTTGCCATCGGGACGGAGCCGCTGCTCCATTACTCAGGCTTTTTTGCCGGGCATCCACGCTCGGCCGAGAGGCTCGGCGCACTCACCTCGGATTGGCTCGGCCGCAAGGTCGAAGTCGTGCAGTTCGTCGGCGCCTGGCTTCCGCTGTCGCCTGACCAGCGCAGCAGTTTCGCGGTGGGGCGCCGTCCGGGAGCCTGGAACCGTCTCGGGGTCGACGCCGCGATTGGGGTGCGCGCCTGGGACCCGCAGGCGCGCATCATTCTGCGGGTCGGGCCCCTAGATCGCGCCGGCTTCGCCGCCTTGCTGCCCGACCGGCCGGGGTTGCAGCGGCTCGTATCGTTGGTCCGCGCCTATCTCGGCTTCGAGATCGGCTTTGCCGTCAACCCCATTCTTGCCGGGCCCGAGATTCCACCGCTACTGCTCGGCCCGGGTGCCGATCCGCCACCGCGCCTCGGCTGGAATACCTGGGTTCCGGCGCCGCCATCGCCCGTCGGCGGTATAGTGCCTGCCGACGCCTACGACGCGGTATTCGCGGCTGAGATCGTCGAGGCGGAGGAAATCGCCAGGCAGAGAGCCCAATGACGCGCAGTGGCGATAGCTGGGGCGAGGGCTATGTCACCGACATAGCCTACATGCCGGGCTATTACCCCAACCAATCGCCACTGCATCTGCATCTGGCGTGCCTGCTCGGCGGCGTCGCCGGGGTCGAGATGACGCCAGAGACGTCGCTTTCTTATCTGGAGCTTGGTTGCGGCCATGGATTTGGCGCGCTCGTCCTCGCTGCATCAAACCCCGCCTGGCGGGTGACCGGGATCGATTTCAACCCGGCCCATATTGCCGCGGCGCGTGACCTTGCCGCCGAGGCCGGGATCGCCAACGCCACATTCATCGAAGCCGATCTTGCCTCCCTGACCGGCGGTCCGCTCGCGGGCGACGTTCCGCGGGCCGATATCGCCACCATGCACGGGCTGTGGAGCTGGGTCGCCGATCCGGTGCGCGATGGCATTGTCGCGCTCCTCGACCGCAAGGTGAGGCCGGGTGGCGTCGTCCAGATGAGCTACAACGCGCTGCCGGGCTGGCAGGGCGCCATCGGTATGCAACGGCTGCTCCGAGAGGCCGGCCAGCGCCTCGCGACCCGGAGCGATCGGCAAGCCGAGGCAGGTGCCGAGATTGTGCGGGCGCTCGCCGAGGCGAACGCCGGTCACCTGCGCGGCAGCAGCTTTGTCCAGGGGTTGCTGGAGCATTTCGGCAAATACAACAGTGCCTATCTGGCACATGAATATATGACCGCCGCCTGGCGCCCATGCTTTCATGCCGACGTCGTGACCGCGCTCGCGGGGGCGAAGCTCAACTGGGTCGCTTCCGCCCAGCTGATCGAGAATTTCACCGCGCTGATGCTTGGCGACGAGGCTCGCAAGGTCCTCGATCGGTTCGATGATCCGGTCATGCGGGAGCTGATCAAGGACATGTGTGTGAACCGGCCGCTGCGACAGGACGTGTTTGTCCGAGGGGCGCAGCGGCTTAGCAATGTCGAGCGGGACGCCGCGCTCGGCGAGGTCATGCTGGCGCTGCTCTGTCCGGCCGACAAATTTACGTGGCAGATCGACGCTCCCGGCGGGCAGGCCGACTTGGATCGGAGCTTTTTCGGTCCCATCGTAGAGGCTCTGGCGGCGGGCCCGCGGCGGGTCAGCGATCTGCTTGAACTGCCTGGCTTGGCTCGACGAGGTAATCCCGGCGAAGTGGTGGGTATGCTTGTCGGCACGCAGCAAGCAATGCGGGTTTTGGCGCCCGCTGCCGAGCCCGATCCTCGCGTCAGGCGATTGAATGCCGCGGCGGCGCGTCGGTTTGTCCGCTCCGACAATCTCAACAACAGCATGGCTCTGGCGACATCGGGCACCGGCGCGCCGTTGTCCTGCCCGATGCTCGACCTGTTCGTTGCCAGCCAATTGCAGGCGCGTTTGGCGCCGGACCCGGGTGCCTGGGCCAATGCGCTCGGTGCCGATTACGCGGAGACCGAGCGACAGCGCTTGCAGGAATTTATCGCTCTGCTGGTCGCCGAGCGTGCGCCGATCTGGCGCCGTCTCGGGGCGCTGCCCGCCACTTCCGGCGCGCCGCGACCAGGCGAACCCGTGCTATAAGTGGTTGGGATAACCCGCTGACCTTGCGCTCGGAGATAGGGCAGTGGCGATTTTGCGGCCAACTCGACGCACCGCAACGACCGTGAGCGCCGCTACGCTCCTTTTGCATACCGCGACGGTTTGCGATGGATGAGCCGCGTCCCTCGCGCTTTCCGACGCGGCCGGAGGACCGCACGATCGTTGGCCGTCCGCGGCCGGCCGCGGTGGGGCCAGGCACCGTGCTTGGTCATACCTATCGCATCGAGGCGCGGCTCGCCGGCGGCAATATGGGTGACGCGTACCGCGTGCGCCATGTCGAACTTGGGACCACGCACGCAGTCAAGATCATCCCGCCGGCGGTCGCCAACAACCCCAGTTTGATCGAGCTGCTGGTTGCCGAGGTGCGCAAGCTTAGCGGCGTGCACAACGACGCGATCATCAATTACGAGGGGCTGCTGCGCGACGAGCAGGGGCTGCGCTTCCTCATCATGGAGTACGTCGAAGGCGAGACTCTGCAAGCGACCATGGTGCGGCGCCGGCTGGAGCCGAACGAGGTACAGGGGTTGTTGGAGCGTTTGGGGCGCGGTCTCGCCGCCGTGCATGCAAGGGGCATTATTCACCGCAACATCTCCCCGACCGAGATCATCCTGCCGGACGGCGACGTCAATCGAGCGAAGCTGATCGATTTCGGGATCGCTCAGTCGATGGACCCGGGAGACGCGACGCTGATCGGCGTCGATGTCCTCGCCAAACACGCCTATGCCGCGCCGGAGCAGCTGGGCCTCTTTGGCGGGAGCGTGGATTCCCGTTCCGATATTTATAGCCTGGGCCTCGTCCTCGCCGCCGCGGCGATCGGCTTTGGCAAGACGCTCGACATGGGCAGCAATCCCGGCACGATGATCGCCGCGCGCCAGCGGGTTCCCGACCTGTCGGCGGTCCCGGCGCAGTTGCGTCCGATTATCGCCCTGATGCTCGAGCCGCGGCCGGAAGCGCGCCCGCCATCGCTCCAAGCGATCCTCGATGGCGCCGCACCGGCGATTCAACCCACCGCGGAGCCGGCAGCCTCGCGTTGGCGCATCGTCGCCATCGCGGTTGGTGCAGCCGCGGTCATTGCGCTGGTCGTCGGGTTCGGCGCGGTGGGGTTCTGGTCGCCGCTGCCGTCGCGCGAGGAAATCAAGGCGAATCTCGGTGCGGTCGCCGCGGGATACCAGTGTGCGGCGCTGGATTTTGAGGTCGCGGCCGACCGCTCGACGCGCATTTCCGGTCATGTCACCAGCCAGGAAGATCTCGACAAGCTCAGTCGGGACGTTGCCGCGATCCGCGGCATTGGTCCGGTCAAGTTCGACGTCGGTTTGATGGAGCGGCCGCACTGCGAAGTCGCCGCGGCACTGGCCCCGCTGATTGGCCGGCAGCGGCTCGCGCCCACCCTTGGCTTCACCACGAAGACGAACGAGGTTCACATCGGCGACCGGCTGTCGCTCGACATCCGCGCCCCGGGGTTCGACGGTTATGTTTACATCGATTACTTCGATCGGAGCGGACAAGTTTTACATCTATTTCCGAATGACCATGACTTCTTCAACCTTCGTCCGGAACGCAATCACTTCATCGTCTTCAAGCCGCCGCTGACCAGCTGCTGGAGCTTCACCGGCAATGAGGGCCGAGAGCTGATCACCCTCATCGCCACGATCAAGCCGCTGTTTCCGGCCCCGCGGCCGGAAATCGAGAATATCGGCGACTACATCGCCAGCCTGTCGCCGGTTATTCATGACCTCCCGCAGGAAGACGGCGCCGCGGTAATGCTGCAATTCAACCTTGGCGCCGCCGCTCCCTGGTCCACTGCGGCGACCGCTTGCCCAACCGGTTGATCTGGAGCCGGCGGTGACAATGCTGATCGGCCGCCTGCTCGCGGGCAGGTGCTTGGCGCGGTTTGTGGCTGCTGTTTTGGGGCTCTTTCTTGCTGCGAGCCTGACTGTCGCGCGAGCTGACATCGCGGCGGGCCAGCAGGCCTTCGACAAGGCAGACTACGCGCGGGCAATGTCGGAATGGCAACGCGCCGCCGACAAGGGGGATGCCGAGGGACAGCTCGGGCTGGGCAAGCTCTATGAATTCGGTTTCGGGGATCTGGCGCAGAACTACAAGCGCGCCGATTTCTGGTACCGCAAGGCAGCCGACCAAAACGACGCCGAAGCGCAATACCGGCTGGCGCTGATCTGGGCGGTCGGTGGCGACGATTTTCCGCCCGATCTTGCCGAGGCCTATAAATGGCTGGTCCTCGCGGCCGAGAACAAGGGTGTTTGGGGCACCCGCGCAGCCGAGGTGAAACCGCAATTCGACCGGTTGGTTGGGCTCGCCGATCAGGCCAAGGGGAAAAAGCTCGCGGCCGACTGGAAGGATGAGCACGCGAAGGCGACTGCACCGAACTCAACCGCGCAGACGCCGGTATCGACCACGCCGGCCCCGGCTCCCCTTCCATCGTCAAAATGCGCGGGATGGCCGTTCCCAACGCTGCCCTGCACCGAGGACTTTCCGGCATTCCCGGGAGCGGCGCCGCCGCAGCGCGTGGTACCGTCGGTTCCCGCGCAAAATGAGCCTACGGCGACGACGATCTCTCCGGCGACAACCGCTCCGTCTCCATCGTTAGGTGAACCGCCGATCGATCAACTCAACGGGGCGCTGACCCAAATCGATTGCGCGGCGTTGCGTAGCCGATTATCGGCGCAGTCCGTGCCGGCGATTTCGGGGACCGTCCCCGACGAACAGCAAAAGGCGAAGATCACCCAGCTTGTCGCGCGGCTGTTCCCGAACAGCCACCCGGAAATCACCATCGAGATCGTGCCACCGCCGCTTTGCCATTCGCTTGTCGCACTCAACGCGATACGGCTCGCGGGGCTGCTCGCCGACGGCAATCTCAGCCTTCGGCTCGCCAACGGGGTGGCGCAACTGCGCGAGGGCGACCTCATCGAGATCGAGGTGCGGGCACCCACCTATTCAGTAAATCTGAGGATCGATTATTTCTCGATCGGCGGGCAGGTCTTGCATTTATGGCCGAACAACGACGAGACGACGGTCAAACTGGTGGCGGGCGAGACCCGTGTTTTCGGTCAACCTGGTGCGCATAAAGTTTGGGCCGCCGGCGGGGCGCCGTTTGGCACCGAATTCATCTCGGTGATCGCAACCTTGGCCCCAATCGATCTTGGCGCGGCTCGCCGCCCGGTGGAGCCGGCGGAGGACTATCTGCGTGATCTCAGGACCGGGCTCGGCCGGGTGGCGGCGTCGGCAAGCACGCCCAACATCGCCGCGGTGCTGATGGTTCACACCGGCGCCCATTGACAATCGACTGTCGGTTGATCAGCTATCAGCGATCAATCGGACGCCGACCGCTTTTCTTGAAGGGCGGATCACTAATGTTGGATCGTCGTAAGCTTCTCTTCGGCCCGGCAGCCGCCGCAGTCGCTCTCAGTCCGCCCCCCGTTTGGGCCGAGAACGGCTTCCCGCAGCGGCGTGCAGTCGACATCGTCTTCGTCCATACCAACGAGACCTACAAAGGTTACTATTACTGGGACGGCAACTACATCCTGCCGGCAGTCCAGCAATTCTCTTGGGTTTGCCGCGATTTCCGCGCCAATCAGTGGAAATGGCTCAATCCTTGGCTGATGGATCTTTTGTTCGTCCTGCATTGGAAATACGAAAAGCCGCAGATTCAAATCTGGAGCGGCTACCGCACGCCGGAGACCAACGCTGAGCTCGAAGGCGCTGCGCTGAATTCGCAGCATATTCGGGCCAATGCCCTCGACATCCACATCCCCGATCTCGATGCGGACGCGGTTGCCGGAAGCTTCAAGACATTTCTTGGTGGCGGGGTTGGGATGTACCCGGGCCGTGGCTTCACGCACATGGACTTCGGCCCGGTTCGCAACTGGGTCGGCTGAAATCGCGATGACCGCCCTCTCATCGATAAGGTCACCCATGCGCGCAGAGGTTTCTCACCAATCGGATTTGTTGAAATCACCCTGGACACCTCCGTGGCGAGAAACCTACCTTTGCGCCGATCTCGCGCTGAGTCTCACTACTCACCGGGGCGGTGCGCAGTTACAGGAAGCAGCCAATGGCGGCGATTGATCTGAAATCGCTGGTGGGACGGCTGAACGAACCTTGCCGCCGCGCCCTTGAAGCGGCAGCGGGACTGACGCTATCGCGTACGCATTACAACGTCGAGCTCGAACACTGGCTGATAAAGCTGGTGGACATCGCGGACGGCGATGTGATCGCCATCCTGCGTCACTACGAAGTCGACGAAGGGCGGTTGCGGGCCGATCTCAATCGTTCGCTGGACCGGATGAAGACGGGCAACTCGCGCGCGCCGAGCCTCGCCCCCGATATCGTTGAGCTGGTCAAGCACGCCTGGCTGATGGCTTCGGTCGAGCACCGGCTTCCGCAGGTACGCTCGGGACACCTGATCTGGGCGCTACTCGGCGATGAGGCGCTCGCGCGCCGCGCCCGGGAGGTATCGAGCCAGTTTCTGCGCATACCGCCCGACGCACTGAAGAATGACTTCGCAGCGGTGACCGGCGGCAGCAGCGAGGCGCAGGCCATTCCGGCCGACAGCACGCCAGAATCCGGCGGGGAAGGGCCAGCGGTATCGGCGAAATCGGGGGCGCTCGGTCAGTTCACGATTGATCTCACCGCGCTGGCCAGGGCCGGAAAGATCGATCCGATTCTTGGCCGCGACAGCGAAATCCGTCAGGTCGTCGATATCCTCACTCGCCGGCGGCAGAACAATCCGATCCTCACCGGCGAAGCCGGAGTGGGGAAAACCGCTGTGGTCGAAGGCTTTGCGGTGCGGGTCGCCGAGGGCGAGGTGCCGGAAGCCTTGCGCGGTGTCACCGTTCGAACGCTCGATCTGGGGCTGTTGCAAGCGGGCGCCGGCGTGCGAGGTGAATTCGAAAACCGCCTCAAGTCGGTCATCGAAGAGGTCAAGGCCAGCCCCAAGCCGATCATCCTGTTCATCGATGAAGCGCACACGCTGATCGGCGCCGGCGGCTCGGCCGGGCAGGGCGATGCGGCAAACCTTCTGAAGCCGGCGCTCGCCCGCGGCGAGCTGCGGACCATCGCCGCGACGACCTGGGCAGAGTACAAGAAATATTTCGAGAAGGACGCCGCGCTCACCCGCCGCTTCCAGGTGGTCAAGGTTGAGGAGCCGAGCGAGGCGAGAGCGATCGAGATGGTTCGCGGGCTTCTCGGCACGCTCGAGAGCCACCACAAGGTCCGCATCCTCGACGAAGCGATCAACGCCGCCGTGCGGCTCTCGGCGCGCTATATTCCCGGACGCCAATTGCCCGACAAGGCCGTGTCGCTGATCGACACGGCCTGTGCGCGGGTGGCGATGAGCCAGGGGGCGATACCGGCTGCGATCGAGGATCGGCAACGCCGTATCGCCGCCGTCGATGCCGAGCTCGCAATCCTCGATCGCGAAGCGGCGACGGGTTCGGATCACCACGCGCGCCGGGACGAGCTGGTCGAAGAGAGCACGACCGCCGCAGCCGAGCTCGATGCGCTGAAGGCACAATGGGCGGAGGAGAAGCGGCTCGCCGCGCAGATCAGTACGGTGCGGGCGACGATCGAGGATCCCGAAAACAAGGAGGACAAGGATGCCGCGCGCGCCCGCCTTGTCGCGACGACAGCCGAATTGCGCGAATTGCAGGGCGAGCGCCCGCTGATCTTCCCGGTGGTCGACGGCCAGGCCATAGCGGAGATCGTCGAGAGCTGGACTGGCATCCCGGCCGGACGAATGCAGGCAAACGAAATCAACGCCGTGCTTCACCTTAAGGAAGCGATGGAGGTGCGAGTCGTCGGCCAGCCCCATGCGCTCGAAGCCGTCGCCCAGGCGATCCGTACCTCGCGGGCTGGTCTCACCGACCCGCGCAAACCAATAGGTGTATTTCTGTTTGTCGGGCCGTCAGGAACGGGAAAGACCGAGACCGCCTTGACCTTGGCCGACCTACTTTACGGCGGAGAGCAAAACCTAACTGTCATCAACATGAGCGAGTTCAAGGAAGAGCATAAAGTCAGCCTGTTGATGGGCAGCCCGCCCGGTTATGTCGGCTATGGCGAGGGCGGCATCCTGACCGAGGCGGTACGGCGGAGGCCCTATTCGGTCATTCTGCTCGACGAGATGGAAAAGGCGCATCCCGGGGTCCAAGACGTCTTCTTTCAGGTCTTCGACAAGGGCATGATGAAGGACGGTGAAGGCCGCGACATCGACTTCAAGAACTCGGTCATCATCATGACGTCGAACGCTGGCACTGAGTTGATCGAAAAGCTGTTCGCCGATCCGGAGACCGCGCCCGACGCGGCGGCGCTCGGTGAAGCGCTGATGCCGGAGCTGATCAAATCGTTCAAGGCCGCGTTCCTCGGCCGGGTGACCTTGGTCCCCTACCTGCCGCTATCCGATGCGGTGATCCGGCAGATCGTGTCGCTGCAGCTCGAGCGGGTTCGCGCGCGGGTCCATGACTCCTACCGCGCTGCTTTCGAATATGACCCGGCGCTCATCGAAACCATCGCGGCGCGCTGCACCGAAACCTCGTCGGGCGCGCGCAACGTCGAAAAGATCATCTCGGGCACGTTGCTGCCGGAGCTTTCAGCAGGGGCCTTGGCGCGCCTCGGGGCGGGTCAATCGATCAACCGCCTATCCATCGGGGTGAACCCGTCCGGTTCACTCAGTTACACCGTGGAATAACTAAGCTCGAACTATCGGCAACGGGAGTTCACCATGGCGATCTATATGAAGTACGGTAGCATACCTGGTTCGGTCACCACCTCAGGTTTCGAGAAGTGGACCGAGCTAACCAGCTTTCAGTGGGGTGTTAGGCGAGGGGTCGGCTCACCGACAAGCACCGGGCTTTCGCGCGAGGCCACTGAGCCGACCCTCAGTGAGGTCGTCGTGACCAAAGAAATGGATGTCTCGGCGCCAAAGATGTTTCTCGAGGGGGTGGCAGGCCTACTCAACAACACGGTTTTAATAAAATTCACCACGACGACCAAAAATACAGTCGTTACTTTTCTCACCTACGAACTTGATAATACGTGTGTCAGCAGTTATTCGATTAGTAGCGGCGGAGACTTGCCGATGGAGTCAATAACCCTTAACTTCACCAAGATAATTAAGACGTTTACTGGCATGGATCCAGGCGTTTCCGGCAGCCCGGAATCCGTCGGTTACGATCTGGCGATCCGGAAGACGACCTAGCGAGCGATCTCGCCGGCTGCGGCCGGGGCGGAGAGCACGTCGATCACCACCGCGGTGATATTGTCGTCGGCTTGTCCGTCAAGCGCGGCGGTGATCATTTGTGTTGCGGACGCATCGTCGCCGTCTGTCAACAGCCGGACGATCTCGTGTTCGGGCAGCGTCTTCGATACCCCGTCGCTGCACAACAGAAAGCGGTCGCCGCTGCGCAACCGGTCGGTGGTTTTGTCGAGATCGACGATTTCGCTTTGGGCACCGAGCGCGCGCGTGATGACATTGGCGCGCGGATGGTTGGCGGCCTCGATTGGGGTTATCGCGCCAGCGTCGACCAATTCCTGCACGAAGCTATGGTCGTGGCTGACCTGGGTGAGCATTCCCCCGCGCAAGAGGTAGGCTCGCGAATCTCCCGCCCACAAGCACGCGTAATGCTCGCCTCGCGCAATCAACACGACGACGGTGCTGGCGAGAATGTCAGTGCCCCCGCGCCGTATCGCCTCCTCTTGGAGCCGCTTGTGAGCGCGGTCCATCCGCAGGCGCACTTCCGCCAGCAACGCGGCGCTGCCTAGTCCGGCTGGCACCGCGCGCAGCGCATCGGCGACGATCGTCGAGGCGACGTCGCCCGCCTGGTGTCCCCCGGCGCCGTCCGCCACCGCCCACAGGCCGAGATCGGGCCGGTTGACAAAGCGGTCCTCGTTATGGTCGCGCACCGCACCTGAATGGCTCGCCGCTGACGAATGAAAGCGGCCGGCCGACATCGCGCTGCGTTCGATCGGATCGACGGCGGTCATGGGCAACCAGCTCCATCGGCCGGCGTGGTTGTGGCGCCGGCATCAAGCATCTTCACGAATGTCGCTTCGTCGGGCAGAGCATCGCTCGCGAACGCACGGCGCGGCACACGCGGCGATCCTTCGGTCCACCACAGCGTGTTGCCGCTCGGATATGCCGCCGGGTCAATCCCCGCGTCGGCCGGCGCCGCCCCGGCCGCGGCAAGGATACGGTCGGCAAGCCCCTCGGGCGCGAGATCGCTCTCCACCGCGGCGAGCCCCGCCTGCTCTGCGGCGAAAAGAAAGCCGCCATTGTCGCGCGCCAGTTCGCGCGCATCGCCGGCAGGAGAAACGGCCGCAAGCGTCAGCGGGAAATGGCGGCCGACGCGGTCGACGCTGGGCATCCACAGGCCGAGCACGGCGTCGGGGCCGCAGACCCCCGGCCCCAGGGCAAACGACCAGATTGGCGCTTCGAGCCAGGCGGCAATCCACTCGTCGCCGAGCTCGGCGCGGCTCGCCGCTATTCCCTGCTGCAGCCAGCGATCCCAGGGGTCGATGAACGCGTGCGGCAAGCCGTTGCGGACAAAATCGCCACGCGCCGGGATTTTGCCGTAAAAGCCGAGCGCGCACTCGCGCAGCGACGAGCCGAAGGTCCCGAGGCTTACAGGTTCGGGCATCGAAAGTCCCTCAGGACGCCGGAGGCGAAGGGATTGAGCACCGACCCGGCGCGCAGCACGAATGTTGCCTGGTGGCCGGCGACATTGAAGGTCAGGCGGTAGCGATCGACCGACCCGGCCTGCTCTAGGCTGCCCTGGTCGAACAGCCGGAACAGCGCCCACGGGCCGGAGGCCTGCAGATCGCCGGTACCGCCCGCCGGCGCTGGGTCGAATCCCAGGCGGGCATTGGTCATGCCGTTCGCGCCGGGCCAGGTGATCTGCGTCGATTGCGCCTGGCTGCCGTTGGCGTAGGTGATGTTGGTGCCGCCGAGGCTGAGCGTCACCTGCCTGGCGGTGGCGTCGGCGGCGACCGGGGTTATGTCGAAGCGCACAGAGGGCGTATTGCCGCCGGCCCCGAAGAACATGTCGCGGATGACCGCGGCCCGCTGAAATTGCGCAAGGTCGGCCGGGGCAACGGGCGCCGGTACGCCGTCTACCGGTTGGCCGCGCCACACCGATCCGGTGGTATCGACATAGGGGCGGAGCTGAGTGTTGAAGAAGCCATCGATCAGACCGCCCGGCGCAAACAGCTTGGCGAAATCGTCGAGCGGGATTTCGCTGCTCGAGCCGGCTGTAAAGGGATAACGTCCGGCCACCGCCTGGCGGCACAGGCTGGCCGGCCCGCCGGCGGCGTTGTAGGCTTTCTTCACTTGATCGACGGTGCTTCCTGTGCGCAGCACCGTGGCGCTCGCCGCCATCGCTTCGAGCCAGCGCGCGACCGGGTCGGGCGCGGCCTTCGCCTCGGCGTGAAGGAGGGAAACCGGGTCATCGCCCGTCGGCGCGGCCGGCGTAGCGCTGGGGGACGCCATGGCGAGCTGGGAGAGCTGCTGGCGCAGGCTGTCGATCGCCTTTAGCGCCAGGTCGAGCGGTGCTCCCGCACCCGCGCCGACATAGTCGCGCAAGGCTTGATAGCGATCGTCGATCTCCTTGCCGGGAACTTCCGCCGCGGGCGTGCCGGCCGGAGCGGAAAGCAGGCCCTTCAATTGCCCGACCGAGGCTGGCGTCGCAGGCGTTGTGGCGGCGCCGGGCTTGTCAGTAGCAGTCGCGGCGGGTGCCGGCGGCGGTTGCGTGAGGTTGAGCTGACGCGAGACGGCGACAAGCAGATTGCGAATCGGCGATTGGGGAGAACCGAGGATGTAAAGGTCCTGGGCGGCTTGCTGCGGGTTGCGCAGCGGCACGACCGCCAGATCGGCGAGCAACGCGTCCCATTGCTTGGCGTAGTCGGTCTCGTAGAGGGCAATCACGTCGTGTTCGATCTGTCGGCTCTCGGTGCTGTCGGGTGCCAGCGCCGCTGCGGTTCCGAGAACCCAACTTTCGTTCGCGACTTCCTTGGTCACGTTGCCCAGTGCCGGCAGCAGCACATGGTAGAATCCGTCGATCGTATAAAAGCCAGGAACGCCATCGGTCAGCGGTTTGCCCGAGGCCCGCACAAAGACCCGGACGCCTGCGCCGCCTAGGGCGTCCGACGGTTTCCACATTGGGACTGCTTGCGCCGCGGTCGACGGCACGATCCGCGAGTAAACCCGGTTAGCGACCGGCACGCGGCTGAATGTCGTTCGCGCCACCGCGACCAATTGGTTATCGAGGTCTATCTTCGGCAGCGGGTTTTTCAGCAGCGCATCGAGGTGAGCGGCGAGCGAGTCGCGGCTCGGCGCCATGGCGGGCCCTGCAAAGGCTGCCTGCCAGTCGAGGGTCATCCACGCGCGCACCAGATCTCGGTCGAGCGGACCGGCGCCCCCGAGCATCAGATAGACCCGGGTCGCCTCGTAGAGGAAATCCGGCTGGTTGAGGTTGCTGTGCATCTGCGTTTCGAGACGCCAGAGCAACCGCGGCAGCAGCACCCGTTCGAGCGCGTGCCGGTAGATCGTTTTCGCCCCGGCGGCGAGCTTCGCGTCTTGCGACAGGAAGAAGGTCGCGCTCGCCGCGGCCTGGTCGTAGCCATGCGGCAGCGCGCGCGCCTGGTCGAGCAACGGCAGAATGCGCGGCAGATCGGCATCGGTGACCGGGTCGAGCGGCAAGTTGCCCGCGGTCAGCTCGTAGGCGGCGAGGGCCTTCGCCATCTCGTCGATGGCTTGTTGATTGACGTTGCGGTCGTGCCACAGCAGTGCGACGCCAAGCAGCAGCACCAATCCGGCCAGGCCAAAGGCGCCGCCACGCATAATCAGCCGGCGTCTCGCCGCGCCCGGCCGCTCCGACACCAGCATCGCCTCGCCGAACATCACATTCTTGACAAAGCGGGAGAGGAAATAGCTGCGCCCCTGCTCGGGCCGCAGGCTGGTGGCCCGGCGCTGGTCGATGCCGAACGAGCGCGCGAGCAGGTCGGTCAGCCGGTCGATCGGCGTTCCTTGCTGGGTTCCCGAGGTGAAATAGAAGCCGCGCAGCATCGGCGCCGGGTCGAGCCGTGAGCCGCCAAACGCTTCCTGCAGGAATTCGGCAATGGCCGGTTCGAGGCTCGCCATTTGCGGGGGAAAACCAGCAATCTGGACCCGCCGATCGGGGCTGCGCTCCGCCTGCAGGCGATCGATCAGCCGCTCATTGAGGCGCTCGATCAACGCCGCGAACTCGCCGCCAAACCCGCCTACCGGCCCGGCGTCGCTGGCGCTCAGCGGGAAGGTCGCGCCCCACACCTGGGCGCGCCTGTCGCGATCGAGATCGTCGAAGAATTCGGTGAAGCCGGAGATCAGATCGGCCTTGGTGAAGACGGCGTAGATCGGCAAGCGGACCGACAGGCGATCCTCGAGCTCCTTGATACGCCGGCGGATCGCGCGGGCATCGGCGAGGCGCTCGCCCTGCGCCGCCCAGCCGATATCGGTCAGCGCGATGGCGACGATCACCCCGTTGAGCGGTTGACGCACGCGGGTTCGCTTGAGGAGATCGAGGAAGGCGTCCCAGCCCGCCTTGTCCACCGTTGCATCGGAATCCTGGGTGGTGTAGCGGCCGGCGGTGTCGATCAGCACCGCGTCTTCGGTGAACCACCAGTCGCACAACCGGGTCCCGCCGACGCCGGAAACCGAGTTCTGTCCCATCTCGGCGGCAAGCGGAAAGCGCAGCCCCGCGTTGACCAGCGCCGTGGTCTTGCCGGCGCCCGGCGGGCCGATGATCGCGTACCACGGCTGCTCGTAGAGATACCCCTTGCTACCGCGCGCCTTACGCAAGAGCGTCAGCGCGGTGCGCAGCTTCTCCTGGACCGCGGCGACTTCGTCAGCTGAAGCCGCTATGGCCGGATCGGGCGCGGCATCCGTGACGCCCTCGGCGAGTTTTTTCTCGCGCCGGCGGCGGCGGAGGGCAAGCACCAGGGTGATCCCACCGCACAGCACAAATAGCCCGAGGATGACGAAGATCCGGTTCCATTGGCTTTCCAGGAAAGGTACGTACGGGCCGAAAGACCACAGGAGGCTCGCTAGCAGCGCAAAGCCGACAAACGGCCCCGCGAACCGCGATAGCAGACTGAGTACCGCCGAGTCCATCTCGTCACTCCGAACGCTGGAGGACGATCTCGATACGCCGGTTTTCCTCCCGCTCCTCGGGCGTCGAGTTCTTGTTGAGGGGATCGGCCTCGCCGCGGCCTTCCGCGGCGATGCGCGATGGGTCGCTCATCTGCGCGGCGAGGATCGCCTTGGCCGCGTCGGCTCGCGCCGAGGACAGCTGGAAATTCGATGGAAACTGGATCGTATGGATCGGCTGATTGTCGGTGTAGCCGATCACCTGAACCGAGCCCTGTTCCTTTTCGAGCCCGGCGCCGATGCGTGCGAGCAGCGGCGCGAACTTGGTTTCGACCGTGGCGCTGCCCGAGGCGAACATGCCGCGGTTATTGATGCGGATGATGATCGTCGGCGGCGTGCAGATGACCGTCACCAGGCCCTGGTCGACCTCGGGCTTGAGCAGCGTGCACAAATCATCCACCGGCGGCGGCAGTACCGGGGTCGGCGGCGCCGGCACCGCGACCGGCGCCCGGGCGATCTGCGGCATGTGGTCGGGCGGCGCCCGCAGCATGCGGGCGAACAAATCGTCCGAGCTGGCGTTGAGCGAGGTGGTGAACCAAATGAACAACCCTGCCAGGACGGCGAGCGCCACGCTTGCGACAACCCAGAGCGGCACGATCGGCCGCGAGCTGCGATAGGGGGCGGCAACGCCCTGCCAGTGCGGCGATAGTTCGGGCTCGATCTGCTGACGCTGGCGAACCAGCAGCGCGTAGATTTCTTCGCGCAGCCGGTCGAGCTCGGCGGGACCGCGGGCTGACAGCCGATATTGGCCCTGAAACCCGAGCGACATGCACAGATACATCAGCTCGATGACCGGCAGGAACGTGCCGGGGTTCTGACACATCTGACGCAGCAGATTGAAGAAGCGCTCGCCGCCGCGCACTTCCTGGTGGAACGTCGAGACCAGCGAGCGCGCATCCCAGATGCCGGTGCTGCCCCAGGGCGTATTCAGCACCACGTCGTCGAGGCTGGCGCACAGCGCGTAGTGCGCCGGGCGCAGCAGCTCGAGCGATACCCCCGTGTCCCGGGCGCGGCTCTCGAATTCGCGTATCGCGGCCACCGCCCGCTCGCGCAGATCCCCCGGATCGGGCTGGTTGAGCGTATTGCGCAAGCGGGCGAGCAACTGCAGCAGAGGCACCGCGGCGGCGACCAGCGGGCTCAGCCCCACAGCCATGCCACCGGCGGTGCCGTCCGGCAGCGGCCCCGAACTGCGTGGCTCGAGGGCCGGGTTGGGAGCGGCAGCAGGCGCGGGCGCAGAAGGCGCAGGCGCGGCCCGGCGCCCGCCCGGCGCCGGACGGATGACCGTGCGCTCGCTGTCGTCAGGCTCGGAAAACGGGTTGTCGCTCATGCCATTCCCCGCAACCGGCTACCCCCGGATCGCCCAAAGCTCCAACCTTAGGTTAGGAAAATCTCCGGACACATGAATGGCAAAGCCGCCTGACGTCTGCATCTGCTGCCAATGCGGGCTGTTGCGGTCGAGCTCGAAATAGGACGCGCCGGCATGGAACGGGATTTGCCGCGGCGCGACCGGCAGCGGCCGAACCGAGATACCGGGGATCGCGACGTTGACCAGATCGCGAATATGCTCGACGGCGCCGATTTTCACCTGGCTGGGGAACAGCCGCCGCAAATTCTCGGTCGGCACATCGGCATGCACGGTCAACACAAAGCTCGACGCGCGCAGGATCGAGCGGTCGGTGATGAGCCCGACCCTGACCCCGTAGCGGCGCTCCTGCAGCGGGATCGACACCGCGGTCTGCTCCAGCACCGCCGAGAGCGAGCGCCGCAAATCGGCCACCACCGGCGCGAAGCTGCGTTGCAGATCCTCATGTCGATAGGCCGGATAGGCGTTCGGGCGGCGCGTCGTCTCGGTGAACGTCGCGAACTCGCCGGCCATCTGCACCAGGGCCGAATAAAGCGTTTCCGGGTGGACGTTCGCGGTGTCGGCCCAGTGCGCCAACAACGTTTGCCAGCGGTTGATCGATTGCAGCAGCAGGAAGTCGGCGACCTCGGCGACGCCAGCCGAGCCGGGTGCCGTCAGACGGGCCGCGAGCGCTTCGCCGCGCTGGTTGATCATCCCGGCGAATTCGCTGATGAGGCCGGACAGCGGCGTTGTCGCGGCACACAGCAATGCAGGAGGTATCCAGGCGGGATCGAGCGTCGCGCGCCGGTCGGCCGTGACCTCGACGACCCGCGCCAGGCCGATGCACAAATAGCCCGCTAGCTCGTCGGTTTCGAGGAGGTAGCGCAGCCGCAGACGCGCTACCTGCAGCGCGGCCGGCTGCGGCGAGGCGGAATGCGTGTCGTAGGCCTCGAATTCTCGAGCCAGATAGCGGCCTTCGCCATCGCTGCCGTCACCGATCTCGATAGCCCCGGGCTGGCGGATTGGCGCCGCCAGGTAGACCACGACGTTGCGCGCGCTCTCCGGCAGGTCGAGCGGGGGCGGGTGATCGGTCTCGCCGGGGATGGCAAAGGACGTGCCGTCCTCGAACACACCGGCGGCCGTGGTCAGCGCGAACCGCCCCGTCGCCAGAAGATCGCGATCGATCGCCATTTCAACGATGCCCCAGGGATGGGGTCTGAGCGGCGCCACGCGGGCACGCAGGATCGTCTCAAGCCAGCGGTCTTGTTGTTGAAAGTGCTGGGCACGCAGGAACATCCCCTCGTGCCAGACGACCCTGTTGGTCCAGGTCATGGGGCGCCGGAAATTTCGTCACACGGACCGCCCGGCGGCGAAAGCGGGAAGCTGGCGCGGCTCCCCGTCACGTCGTGCGATCCCGCGCGGATGCGTCGCTGAGCGCCCGTTCATAGGCGCGAGCGAACGCCTTGCCGAAAATGCTGTCGAAATCGTCTTCGAGCGCTCGGATGATCTTGCCGTGGAGCGCCTCGAACTCGTCCCAGGCCTGCGCCTTGCGCTGCCCCGGCACGAAGGCTAAGCCACCGCGTTCCGCGGCATGACGCAGCTTGCCGGGCTCGAATTCCTCAAGCAGCGACCGCACCGCCGATTGCATCGCCGCAACGGTGGCGATCTCGTGCAGACGGATGTCGCGCAGCGCGTCCGACACGGCGTCGACCGCATTCATGTCGGTGCGCCTTCCGGCGTCGAGCAGCGCTTTCATCGCGTCGTCGTCATCGGCGGAAAACTTCAGCGGATTATTGCCTCGGCTGCGGATCGAGGTCTGCTCGATGCGGAACTCGCTCTTGATCGCCGCTCGGGCGATCATCGCTTGGCGCAGACCGCTAACGATGGCGCGAAAGGTGGCGCCCAGCGCTTCCATCGCCGCGACCGGGTCGGCCGGTCGGACATCGCGAATATCGCCGCCGCGCAAGAACGCGGTGAGCAGATCGCCAGCTGGCGGCTCTGGAGTTGGCGCCGCGGCGGGTTTTGGCGCGGCTGGCTGCACCACTGGCGCCGCCGCCTGCACGACAGGGGCCGGGGCCATCTGTACCGGCGGCGCGGGTTCCGCGGCCGGAAGGACGACCTCTGCAGGCTGCACCGAACGGGGTCGGGGAGCGGCATCGCGGTCCCAGTCGTCCGGCAATACCGAATGCGCCGTTGGCGGCAAGAACGCGTCCTCGATATGCGGTGTATGATCGGATTGCGTCGGGCCGCCAATTCGCTCGTCGACCGGGTCGTCGGGGGCAAGCGGGTCGTAATCGGCCGGCAGGGTGATCTGGGGGGGCGCAAGGTTCACAGCAAAAGGATCATCGCCCGCATCGAGCCTCAAGCCCGGTCCCTCGGATAGCGGTCTCGCAGCGGATCGCGCGCTCGGCGCGGCGAAAACGTCCTCGACAAAGGGATTGACTGTCCGCTGTTCCACACGCGGCGCCGCCGCTTCCGAGATGCGGATTTCGATCTCATATGGCCCGAGATTGATCCGATCGCCGTCGCGCAAGTCGCGAACCTGGCCGCGCCCGATCGGGTCACCTTCCCGATTGAGGAAGCTCCCGTTGGTCGACAGATCGGCAACCTGCCAACCTCCCGACCGGTATGCGAAGACGCAATGGCACTTCGAAAGGCCGCGCTCAGGATCGGGCAAAACCCAATCGTTGTCAGGCCCCCGCCCGATCGAAAACTCGCCCCCCGCCACGGTACGCGTCTGCGGTGGTACGGCATCGGGGCAGCGCAGCATCGTCAGCGTCAGGCTCATCGCGCATCTCTTGGGCCGAGCGGCTGTTCCGGTCCTCGTCCGCCGATAGAATATCCGAAGAGAGGACGAGTCATGAAATCCTAAAAAAAACGGCCCGTGGTTTTCAAAAAATGCCCACTCGGCGCGTTGTCGTTAATGGGGGTCCTGCGTTGACACCGGCTGGGAACTAACGGAAATTCCATGGGCTGTCGAAACGAACACGATGGCGCACGTTAGTCCACAATTTCGACCCCTGAGGCAATCGAATTTCCTTCGTCTCGATCCTGCGTAATTGGTCAGTCGTGGCGTGGAATCCGCTCAAAACCCGTAAGCAGCAGCACTATCGGGGAGCACCGCAATGGTCGACTACCTTCAAAAAGAACACCTGCTCCGGGTCGATACGATCCTGAACGACGACGAAGATGAGAAGAAGTATAAGAGTGATCCGCTGCTTCTTGTCAGGCTCGACGGCGTAGAGGGCATCTCCCGATTATACGCTTATGACCTGATCATGCTACGCGATGCCGGCGGGGCCCAAGGCCAGAAACGCCCGCTACTCAATATAAAGAAGCTGACGGGCATGATTGGCACGCACGCGGAGATCAGTCTGCGGCCCAGTGTCAAATCCGGCGAGAAGATAGACGACCAGGGACAGGACGTCTGGTACAAGCGCGTCGGGATGTTTGAGACATTCGAAGACCTGCTCGCGCTCGACATCACCCATTTTGTCAAAGTGCACATGCGCGACTTCCACATTTACCGTGCGCGCGTGGTTCCGTGGGTCAAGGTACTGACGCGCGACATCCGCTATCGCGTGTTCGAAAAGAAGACCGTGGTCGACATCATCGAAGCGATCGCGAGCGAGGCGAAACAAACCTTTCGCCATCTCCTGATCGACACCTCAGCGTTAAAAAACGCGCCGCATCCGTTCACGCCGATGGATTACTGTGTTCAGTTTGGCGAGAGTACATTCGACTTCATCACCCGATTGATGGCGCGGTTCGGCATTTGGTATTATTTCGGCCACGCGAAGAGCGACGACCCTTACCTCCTCAACGAGACAATGTTCCTCAAAGGGAACTGGGACCACTTGCTGACGACGGTCGGCATAGCCGACGTCAAGATCAAGGAAAGTGGTGCAGGCTTCAGAGAAATCGGCAAACTGGTTCAGCGTTTCCGTCCACCGGAGCGCCGAGTCGCGGTCGGCGGCTTCAACTACCTCGATCCGACCCACCCGTTCTACAAGGACGGCGCGGTCAATCCGAAAGACGACCTGCTGAAGAATCCTGAAGGCGGTAACCCGGCGGAAGCGAAATTCTCGGGCAGCACCAGCTTTGCCCAACCCGTATTCTCCACCGCCGATGTTACGGCAATGGACGAGGTCGCGACCTCAGAGAACCAGACTGAAGTCTATCTCCTTTCTGGCGTCAATCAAAATCAAACTTTCATTCCTGGTCATACCTTTCATATCACTGAATCTAAAGATGATAAAGAATCTGACAATGAAAAAGCTCCGTATGCTGAAGTTTGGAACAAAACATTTGTTATTGATTTGTTAGCCATATCAGCTAATGATTATAACTACATAATGATAAGCACCGGTATTCACTTTACTGACGTTCTAATCGATGCTGTGCTACAAACCATCAACGCGCTCTCGGATGCGACGGACAACACGAGTAACGCTTATTACAGAGTCTCGCAGTGGGCGACGGCGTCGGCACAGGCGATGATCTACAGTGCGGTCAATCCGCTAGGGGGAGCTTTCGCCGATACGGCGGCCGGTTGGGATATGGACGCTGCCGGGGCGCTCAGCTCGTTCGGCGGGGCGGCGAGCGTGATACCGGTCGTCGGATCGACGATATCTACAGCCTTGGGAGCGCTCAAGCTCACGAAGGCGGTCACGGACGCGGATAACGTGGCCGCTCTCGCGGTTGCGGTCATTGCCCTTCCCAAGGATGAGCCACTCGACCTGCCGCTGCCGCCCGCGGCGCGACCGGTCGCGCGCGGGCCGCATACTGCGCTAGTCATCGGTCCCGACGACGGGAAGGGCGTTGAGTTGCATGGCCATGACGTGTATTGCGATGCTTTGGGACGGGTGCGCGTCCGTTTTCCGTGGGACCCGGGACCCCCGCAAAGCGGCAGCAAGATCCCGCCGGTCTTTCCGTTCGCGGCGTCGGACAAGCCGACCAAGGTCGGCGGCAATACCTGCTGGGTGCGGGTCTCCGAGGGGTGGGCCGGGCGCCACTACGGCATCCAATTCCTGCCGCGGATCGGCCAGGAAGTGCTCGTCGACTTTCTGGATGGCGATCCGGAGCGGCCGGTCATCACCGGCCGCCTCTACAATGCCGACGGGCGCACCACCAATCTGCCGTTTCCGGCGGAGAGCCAGGAGAAGAAGGAGCTTTTGGACTTGTCCAAGGTTCCGAATACGGCGACGACCGACCCGCCGCACAGCGGCATCAAGACCTTTAGCATCCCGACCACCGACGGCGATGGCAAGCCGTTGCCGAAGCGGTTCCATTTGCTCCGCTTCGATGACACGCGCGACAAGGAGCAGTATCTCGTCCGCTCGCAGCGCAGGCTCGACATCACGGCTCTGCAAAAGCGCTTCGAGAGCATCAGCTCCGACCGCCATTTGACCGTCGGCGGCAAAAAGATTACTCCGCCACCAAAGGAAATCGGCGGCGACTATATCGCCAAGGTATTTCGTCACTATCACTTGCACGTCGGCGACCCGGACCCGGAACTCTGGCCGAAGTCCGGCAATCGGAACACCCTGCTCGAGCAGAACGAGAATCTTCAGGTTAAGGCCAATTCCAACCAGCTGGTCGGAGGCAATTGGAGCGTCACGGTCGGTGCGCCCGGCACGGGTGCTATCGGGTTGCCCCCCCCTGGTGGCCAGGCGACAATCGACGCTCCGGGGCCCATGGGCACAATCGTGCTGAATGCCATGACCAACATCACGCTGATGGTTGGCGCCAGCCAGATTGTACTCACGCCGGCGGGCATCTCGATCACTGCGCCGACCATCAATCTTGTCGGGCCGGTCTTGGGAGAGACGCCGATGATGGGCCCAAATCCTCTATCGTTCCTCATCATGCCGCCGATCGACGCCGGGCCGGTAACCCCAACCGAGCCGACGCCGGCCGATCCAGGGGACAAGCTCACGCCGCCGAAAGAGTGACAAGGATTGGCTGTCTCGCATCTCAAGCCGCCGTCTTATACCGCCCGGCCGGGCGAGGCGGTGTTTGTGTCGCGCGACGACGCGGGCAATTTCGCCATCGGCGGCGGCCGGGTGAAAATCGCCCCGGACGACCTCCTTTTTGTCAACGACGTCGTTGCCGATCTCGGCCTGATCGTGCACTCCCCCGAGGGTGAGGAGGTGCTCCGTCGCGGCGATGCGGTCGGCAAACCCGTTCTGATCAAAAAGGCCGACCCGCCGACCGAGCCGCCCAATGCCTGGATTCTGCCCGACGATCTTGCAGCCGTAACGGGCGCTGGGTGCGGCAGCACACTCGTTTACGATCCCGCCGACTGGCCGCGACGCGGCGATCCGCGCTCGCCGTCGAGCGAGGCCATTTTGCTGATGATGCTGCGTCAGGGCAATCTCAACGCCTCGGGAAAGAGCGATCCATCGCGCCCCGATTGGGGAGACAAATGAGCGCGCGGCGATGAGCGATACGAGAAACAGCGCGACGCTGCGGCTCGAGTGCCGGCCCTCGAAGTCGGGCAATCTGCTGCTGTTCCCCTATACGCTGGAGAACCTTGGGCAGGGCGACGTCTATGCGATGCACGCTTTGCCGAGCGCGGACCCGGCCAGCCATGAGGCCAAGGGCAACGACACGGCGGCGATTGTCATCGCCAGCGACAGCGGCGACGCGATCATCGGCAAATTCGTCGCGCCCTTGCCGACGGATCGGCGCATTGCGGTACAGGTCTTCCCGCTGGCGCGTCGCTTGCCGGCCGGCGCGAAACTCGAGGGACGCATCGAAATCCCGCTGCCGCTTGCCGAAACCAGCCCGTATTTCCCGGACCTGACGCTGCGCGGGTATGAGATCGCCGAGATCAAGGGCGTTGCGTTGACGATCGGTTATTGGATCGCGGGAAATGACGGGCTGACGGCGGACCCGGCCGAGTACGTTCCTGAGCTCTTTAATGTGGAAACACGGAACACCGCGCGCAGCGCCCAGCGCGTCTCGCAGCGCTTCCCGACGACGGGCCTGCAGCTGTTTCGACGGACCGACGCCTTTCCCCGCGCGCTCGTGTGACGTCGCTCGCTCTCGCTCGACCCGGCAGCCGCTCCGCTCTCTAGACTCGCTAGTTTTCACGTACGCCGCTGTGGCGCGGGGGACACAGCGGCGCCCCGAGCGGCCTCGGCTGAGCCAAAGGTGCTTTGCCTGTTTACCGATGAGGTGTAATAACTAGAACGCGAACGTATTTAAGCCGTCGAACGCATTGCGGGGAATGCGCTCATGCTTGGCAGTACTGTCCATCGACGTTTTCGGCAAATTGTTGGCATTTTTGCGTTAGTCAATTTCTTTTCATTGGCTGTCGCCGAGCCGGCGTCGGCGCAGACCATCGTGTCGACCTTCTACAATCCGGAGTCGGGCTTCCTGTCGGCGACAGATAGCGCCGGCAATGTGTATTTCGCCAACCTTTCGACATTTTTGCCAACTTCGAAAAGCGAGGTGGCCGGTGTCTTCATACCCGCCGGCGGAATGTCGCTACCGACGAACTTCGTCATCGATCCGCTTGGCAATGGCCAGTTTACGGTAGATGGAGTTCCGTCGAACGAAAAGCTGCTTGCCTGCTCGATAAACGTCAATTTCTTTGGCACGACGTGCTATTTGACCGACACGCCGCGCAGCCTTCTCGCCAGTATAAAGCAGGAAGTCCGCAGCCAGTCGAACGAGGTGATCGACATGATCACCGATCGATTGCAGACGCTCTCGCGAGACCTGGCGGAAGGGACGGCGGCGAGCGTCGAGACGCCGCCCGGCGGCACCGTCATCCTCAACAATTTTTCGTCCAATCCGGCGCCAAAATATAACGGGCTGTCGGCCGGCTCAGACACCACGCGTTGGGGCCTCTGGGCCAATGCGTCGGGCTCGTATATCGCCGACAACAGCCTCGCCAACGATTTCAACGGCACCAGCGTCGTCGCTCTCACCGGGCTCGATTACATTGTCGGCCGGCGGTGGATCTTGGGGCTGAGCGCCGGCTATACCCATGCCGATCTAACGTTGTCCCCGTCGTCGATTAGTCGCCAGGTAGATGGCGCCCTCGTCGGCCCCTATGCCGCCTACATCTTCAACCCGAACTGGTCGCTCGACGCCCTGGCTAACTGGACCTCGCTGTCGAACAACATTACCGCTCCGCTGCCCTTCCCCGCCGGGAGCTATCACAGCAACCGGGTCACCGCCGCTTCCAACCTGAATTACTTCACCACCTACAACGGGATCAAACTGACCGGGTTCGGCGGCTACGCCTATACCTGGGAGGGCGGCAATACCAACTTGGTGCTCCCCTCCGCCTTGGCGAACAATGTCAGATATGGGGCGGTTCGCATCGGCGGCGAAGCTGCCTACCGCGTCGGGGCGTTCGAACCCTACCTTCCGCTGCGGTTCGAGTACGAGACAACGACGCCGAACGATGGCAGCAGCCGTGCCGCGCTCGTTGTCGGCGCCGGCTTGCGCTATCGCTGGAGCGACACGCTGACGGGTGGCCTGCTCTTCGAGACGACCGAATTCAAGACGCATATCAGCGATATGCTCGTCTCGGCGCATCTGCGCTGGAGTTTCTAGGAGGTTGGCGATGCCGATCGTGAACTCGATCCGCGCACTAGCAGCGCTGATCGCGCTTGCTGCGCCGTCGGCGGCTTTTGCGCAAGCGGGGCTCGTTCGCAGCGATACCGGCGCCGCTGTCGGCGCGATCCAGGGCGAGATCAGGGAAGCGGTCCGCCCGCAGCTGCAGATCAGCAATTCGGCTGGCGCGATCACCGGGTTGGCCTTGAGCGCCGACGGGTCGACGCTGGCGATCATGCCGAGCGACAATTCGATACGCGTCTGGGATCTGCCAAACGGCCTACAGCAAGCCCGCTACGACGCGGTCAATGGGCTCAATCCGGCGGGTCTCGCGGCGATCGGGTTCGCTAGCGACGCGCAGCTTGCCACGGTGGGCAACGCGGGCAGCCAACTAACCATCGTCGACCCGCAAAGCGGCCGGGTCGTCCTCGACGTTCCCGTTGCGCCGGGTTCGGCGCGTTACTTCGTTATCGATCGCGCCTATCACCGGGTCATCACCGGCGGCAACGACGGCATCGTGCGGGTACGCAATCTCGATACCGGCGAGCTGCTGGTGCAGATCATCTCGACCCTGAGCGGCTGGACCGCGGTCGATGCGCAAGGCCGGTTCGACGGCACGATCTCCGGCGTCGACGACGTCAAGTGGCTGGCGAGTCAATTGAAGCTGCCGATCGATAATTTCTCGCAGCCCTACTACGAGCCCGGGCTGGTCGCCCGTTACATCCGCGCGCCGAGCGGCTTTGTCGCGCCTGCGCCGACGCCGGTCTTCGGTGGGATCGTGCTCCCGCCCAAGGTCACGGTCTTGGCTCAGCCGGGCGCCGGCAGTGCCGATGTGACCATCGTGGCCCAGGATCAAGGCGGCGGTATCGCCTCGATCAGCCTCTTCCAGAACGGCAAGCTGGTTCCGCCCACCCGCCAGACCGGTGAGCGCAAGGAGGCGCAGAACGGCATCGCCACCACGATCCGCACCTACAGGGTTCCGCTTGCCGTGGGCGTCAATCATTTCGAGGCGGTCGCCGCCAGCCTGAAGCAGGTCGAGGGCGAACACGCAACCATCGATGTTTCGGCCGGCCCCGCGGTCGTGACTGCGCCGGCTCCCACCGCACCTGGCCCCACACCCCCAGCCCCCGCTGCCCCGGCTCCCGCTGCTGGCTTGCCGACGCTGCATATCCTGACGGTCGGCATCAACAAATATCGCGATTCGCGTCTCAATCTCGACTATGGGGTCAGCGACGCGACGGCGATCCTGCAAAGCCTGCAGGCAAGCCAGGGAGTCTTTGGCAAGGTAGTCGCCAAGAAGCTGACCGACCAAGCCGCGACTCGTTCAGCGATCATCAAGGCGCTCACGGATTATCAAAACGCCCCGACGAACGACGTCCTCGTCGTCTATCTGGCCGGGCACGGCGAGATTGTCGGCGACGACTGGTACTTCCTGCCGCACGACTTCGTGTTCACCCCGGAGGGCATAAAGAGCACCGGCATCAGCGCGACGACCTGGCGCGATTTGCTCAGCCGTGTCGGACCGCAGCGCGTCATGATCCTGATCGATTCATGCAAATCGGGTGGCAGCGTCGATACCCTCGCGACCGCGATCGATCGTAAGCTCTTGCGCTCGCTCGGTCGCGACGCTGGCGTGGCGATCCTCGCCGGGGCGCGGCGCGATCAGTCGGCCGAGGAATTCCCGCAGCTCCACCATGGCGCCTTTACCTACGTCCTGCTTCAAGGCGTCAGCGGCAAGGCAGATGCACAGCATAACGGCCAGATCACCACCAACGAGCTTCTGACTTATTCGACCTCCGAGCTGCCCTTGCTGACCAAAAAGCTGATCAATCAGATGCAAGTGCCGGTCGCCTACAGTCGCGGCGAAGATTTCCTCGTCCATCACTCAAACTAGTGCGGTGGCTCGCCGCCGCGCTCGTCCTCGCGCTCGTCTGCTGCTCGCCTGCGCGGCAATTCCGCCTTGATGAAGCGACAGCGATTGGCCGCGCCGGCGGCCTGCAGCCTCGCCTGCTACAGGCCCGTGGGTTCAACATTCTCAGCTTCGAACGCCCCGGTCGTGAACACGCGACGCTGACCGTGTACATCGAAGGCGACGGCCGCGCCTGGCTCAACCCCTGGCAGCCCTCGACCGACCCGACCCCGACCGATCCGATCGGACTGAAGCTGGCCGCTGCCGATCTCGCAAGTCCGCTGCTCTACTTGGCGCGCCCCTGCCAGTTTGTGGCGTCCGACGCCTGCGATCGTCGGCTATGGACCGGCGCGCGCCTCTCGCCCGAGATCGTCGATCTCTTCCAGCAGCTCATCGGTGACGCCATGCGCCGCACCAATAGCGCGCGCCTCGGCTTGGTCGGGTATTCCGGGGGCGGCGCCTTGGCGGCGTTAATCGCGGAGCGCCGCCGTGACGTCGCCTGGCTGGTGACTGTCGCGGCCGATCTCGATCTGGCCGAATGGGTTCGCCTGGAGAGTATCGAGCCATTGTCGGGCTCGCTCGACCCCGCCGACTCCGCAGCGGCGATCGAAAAGCTGCCCCAGGTCCATTTTGTCGGGGGCAATGACCGCGTCGTCTCGCCGGCGGTGGCGGAGGCCTTCGTCCGGCATATGTCCACCCCAAACGCTGCAGGGGTGATTGTCGAACCCGGGTTCGATCATGAGTGCTGTTGGGCCGCCGCCTGGCCGCAGTTGCTTGGACAGCTCGGCCTCAAGCGATGATGCGCTGATGCTCGTGGGTTAACCGAGACGCGAATTGCGTTTTCGCCGGCTGCTCCTAAATTATTGTAGGTTTCGTTTTGACGGCGCCCGCCGGTTGCGCCGAAGAGCATCACCGGCGACATGCCGAGTCGGAAGGAAGAGCTATGAGGCTGCATCCCACCATCGTCTCCGCTGCTCTTGGTTTGGCTATCATCCTGGCCGCGGGGATGGCGTCGGCAGAAAATCCCAGCACGCCGACCGAATCCGATATCGGCAAGGCCTTGGCGCCGAAGAGCCGCGGGCTACCGACCATGGGCACTCTGCCGCCCGCGCCGCCCAATCCCGCGGTTGAACCCACGTCGACGGCGCCGCCCCCGCCCGCTGGCCCGAAGCCGAAACAGACAACGCCCGCCGCCGCCACCCCTCCTGGGGCAGCCCATCCCAGCGCGACGCTGCGCACGATCCAATTCCAGTTCGGCTCGGCGCAGCTGACGCCCGACTCGATCGATACCCTGAAGAACCTGGGGAACGCCCTCAACCACGAGCTTGCCGACCAGCCGCATTTCGTTATCGAGGGCCACACCGACGCTTATGGCGAGGCCGGCCTCAATGATAAGCTGTCGAAAGAGCGCGCCGACGCCGTCAAGGATTACCTGGTGAAGGAATTGGGCGTCGCCGATGGGCGGCTGGAGGCGGTCGGCAAAGGCTCCGCCGACCCGGTTCCGGGCAGCAGCCCATTCTCCTCGGTGAACCGGCGCGTGGTGGTGGTCAATCTCGAAAGCTGACTGTCGCGGCGCGCTGCCGGGCTCGTTATTTCTCGGCAGTGTGAACGAATACCGTCGCGACAAAATTCGGCTGTCCGGCCGGCGCCGCGGCATGCCGAAGGGCGTCCTTCAGCTCGCGTAGGTAATCGGCGGCCGGTTCGACCGCTCGCACGGTCATGTCGCCGCCGAGCGGCTGCGCGGTGGCGATGACGGTGATGTACTCGGTGCCGAACGGCGCCCCGCCGACCTGCCAGACCTTGTTCCCCGGCGCGCTGTTGAGAAATTTGCGCGCCTCGCCGGCGGCGAGCGTGGCGGTCGGCAAGTCCGCGTTAGGCCACATGTGCAGCACATCGCCCGTCAGCGTGAAATAATCGATCCGCAAGTTCATCGGAACTGCGCTGAGCGATTTCACGTCGACCGCGATCGGGTCTCCCGTGTGCAAGGTCGTGGCCTGCGCCATCTTCAGCTCGACCCCGCCCGCCGTCAGCAGACCGTCGGTTTGCAGATCGGCAAAGTCGTGGATCGACCGGCACAGCGGGGGAGGGATGATTTCGACGCGGAGTTCCGGCCGCTGATCCGACGGCAGCTTCGCGGCGATCGCCACGAGCCTTGCCTGATCGTCTGCGGAGGCGACGTTACCGGCGATCTGGCTGACGCCTCGGGGCGAGGTTTCCGAACGCAGCGAAGCGCAATCGAGGGTCTTCATTGTATCGCTGAGTTCGGCGAGCGCTGACTCGGTCGGGTTCACCGGGGCAGGTGCTGGCGGCGGCAACGTCGCTTGTTGGTTCGGCGGCGGCACGGGCACGGGCGGCTGCAAGGCGACCGGCGGCTTCAACGGCGGCTCCGGTGTGGCGAGCACCGTCGGCGTCGCGGGAGGCTTCGGCCAAAGCATAAAGATGGCGACCCCGGCTACCGCCGCCAAGCCGACAAGCCCGGAGGCGAGCTGCCAGACTGGCAGGCGACGCTTGGGCCGCGCACCGGCAGCGCCTGGCCGCTCGGCCTGTTTTGGGCCTAGCCGCTGCGCCTCCTCGATCAGCGCGCGCATCGAGGAGGGGCGGTCCTGCGGCCGCGGCTGCAACATCCGGCTGAGCAGTGGCCGCAGCTCCCCAGGGATTCCGCTCAAATCGGGGACCTTCTGGCGGGCCAGCGTTACGCTCGCCGGCTCCGAGCCCATGTCGAGCCGTTTGCCGAAGCCAATGGCGGCGGCCGCGGCTAGCAGACCGAGGCTGTAAATGTCCGATTTCTCGTCGACCTGCTCCGGGCCGCCGAAGAGGCCGACCTGCTCGGGCGACACATAGGAATATTTGCCGGCGAAGTCGCTGCCGATCAGGGTCATGCCGCCGTCAGCCGATTTCGCGATGCCGAAATCGATCACCTTGGCGAGATCGACCCGGCCTTGCGGCAGCAGGATGTTGGCCGGTGAAATGTCGCGATGGGCCTTGATCCCCTGGTCGTAAGCCGCGGCGAGACCCTGCGCGAGGCGCACGATAAGCTCGATCACTTCTGCCGGGGTCAGGCAACGGCGATCCAATACTGCGGACAGCGACTCTCCGTCGACAAACTCCATAACTAGATAGCGGGCGCCTGTCTCGTCGCGCGAGAACTCAAAATATCGTACGATCGCGTCATTGGTGACGCGGCTTAACTTCCGCGCCTCCTCAATAAATAAGCCGACATACTGAGTATTCTTCGCGTATTCGGGCAGGATTATTTTGATCGCGCGTTTCGATCCTAATTCTATGTGTTTGGCCTCGTAAACCTCACCCATGCCGCCTTTGCCGAGGCAACGCTCGATGATGTAGGTATCGTTCAATATCTTGGTGCCCGGCCCTAGCGTGGCACCCCCGCGCGGACTGGCGATGATTGTTCGGTCCTGATCGCTGTCGGAAGCGCCCGGCGTCATTTTAAGGTTCGCCGAAGCCCAAAGGAACGGTGCCCCGCCACGATTTCTGCTGGTTCAGACGACACACCATCGAGGGCTTGGCCGCTGGCTCCGACGATCCGGGACCATAGCACGATTTTCTGCGTCACCCTCTGAGACGTAGCGGGCTGTGACGAGCGATCGGAGCGAAGAGGGAAAATTCGTGGCCGAACTGGCTTTACCTCGACGATTAGGCCGCGCTCCATCGGTGATTGATCGCACCACTCCCCACGGCGTGCGCCCTAGAGGATCGTCGAATATTAACAACCGGTTAACCGAACGTATGTATCAGTGGTGGAACCGCAACCTTCGATGACAGTGACCGCCGCCATGTGGAACTTGACCCCGGACTACATCCAACAGGTGAAAGAAGAGCTCAAAGGCCGCCGCGCCGCGATCGAGGCGCGGTATGCCGACGAACTCAAAGCAATCTCCGCCGACCTCGACGAGATCGAGACTCTCGAGCGCATCGCCTACAACTTCGCCGTGAAGCACTTGCCGGATGCGCCGCCGGTCGCTCCGGCTGGCGAGCCTCCAGTAGAGATGGCGGCGCTGCAGCCAGCGCCCGTGGAGCCGATCCACGAGGAGTCTGCGCCGGAACCCCGGTCGGAAACGAAAGGTGGGCTGTCGCGCTTAGTGCGGCTTGACACCTAATTCGAGGAAACGGCAGCCGATGGGCTATGGGGCGGACGCTCCTACGGCATCTGCGTGCCGAGGTGACGGTTGAAGGGTCGCAAGCGCCCTATGTCATCGCCGCGGCCCCACGCGATGAAAGCGCGTCCAATCTGGTTAGCGAATTTGATCGTCTCGACAATGCGCATCCGTCTGATCAATAGGATTCGGTCAATGCGACTGGAGGACCTTGGAGTGTTCTCGGCGATACGAGCGACGCGCGCGTGGGTAGTGGCAGGGGGTATCCTCCTGCTTGTGGTCGTGAAGGCGGCAGCCGCGCCGCCGCTGGTAACAGAAAGCGGCGTCAACCGAGGCGTCGTCGAGCTTGAGACTTTGGGCACGGACGTGTCGGTGCGGATCGGCGAAGACCTCGCCGTGATCACCGATGACGGTGCGACGCGGCGGCTCCTACCGGTCGTCGGCAAGGGATCGCTGCAGAACATCGTCGACCTCAGAGCGCTGCGCGGCATCGATATGGCTATCCTGCAGGTCGATGTCCTCGAATACGCGAGACAGCAGAACATGTTTCCGGGCCTTGGGGGCTCGCTCACCTATGTGACCAAGCTATACAACGAGGAGTTCCATCTCCTCGCGCGCCGAGGCATCAACACCATAGCGGATCTTACCAACCAGAAGGTCAATGTCGATGTGCCCGGCGCCGGTACGGGTGTCACCGCGCGCCGGCTGTTCGACCTCTTGGGGATCGCGGTGACCTTCACCAACGACGATCAAGGAAAGGCGATTGAGAAGTTGCGCCGGGGTGACATTGCCGCGGTCGCGTTTGTCTCGGGGAAGCCAACGCCGCTGTTTCAGGGGCTAGATGACAAGGATGGCCTCCACTTTCTTTCCATCCCGCTCAACTCGGCGATCACCGAGGCCTTCGTACCAACGAGGCTGACTAAGGACGACTATCCCGGCGTGATAACATCTGGTCAGCCGATCACCACAGTGGCTGTTGGCACCGTACTGGTTGCCGCCAACCTGGCGGTGGGCTCGCCTCGGTACCGCAACCTGGCGAATTTCGTTGATGCTTTCTTCACCGGGTTCCAGTCGTTGACAGAGCCAGGCCACCAACCGAAGTGGAGCGAGGTCAACCTCTACGCGGACTTCCCCGGTTGGGTACGCTTCTCGCCTGCCGATCAGTGGTTGCAGCGGAATGCGCCGGCACCCAGTGAGCCGCCGCAGGATCTGAAAGCGGCCTTCTCGCAGTTTATCGAAGACCGCCAAAAGGCGGCTGGGGCAGCGGCACTGACCGATCAGCAGCGGGAAGATCTCTACCAGCAATTTCAACGCTGGCAAGCGGGCCGAACTCGGTAGGCTCACCCTGAGCTACCCCTTCAAATCGATGGAGCGGCGCATGTCACTGCGGGCGAGTCGGCTGGTCGCGGCGACCTTGTGCATCCTTCTTGTGCTCTCCGGCAGTGCTGTGGCCGATCCCAGCCCTAAGCACGGCGGCACGCTCGAATTCGCCGTCCTTGTCGAACCCAGCAATTACGATTGCTATGCTAATACATCCTTCGCCTTCCTGCATCCGATAGCCCCCCATTACTCCACGCTGCTCAAGTTCGACGCGGCGAATTATCCCCAAATCGTCGGCGATTTGGCGGAGTCGTGGAATGTGTCGGCCGATGGGCTCACCTACGCGTTCAAATTGCGGCCCAATGTGCTTTTTCACGACAGTTCAAAGATGACCTCTGCCGATATCAAGGCGAGTTACGAACGCCTGATCTCGCCCCCACCAGGTGTCGTCTCGGCCCGGCGGATCGACTATGCAACCATCTCAAAGATCGACACGCCGGACCCGCTCACCGTGATCTTTCACCTGAATGCACCCGACGCGGCGATGCTCGCGAATTTCGCGTCACCATGGAATTGCATTTACAGCGCCGCCAAACTCGCCGCGGATCCGCATTTTCCTGAGACCCAAGTGCTTGGCACCGGGCCGTTTATCTTTGTCGAGCACATCAAAGGAGACCACTGGGCGGGCAAACGCTGGGATAAGTACTTTCAGCCCGGTAAGCCGTATCTCGACGGCTATCGGGCAGACTTCCTCAGCGGCCCGGCGGTGATGGCCGCCTACAAGAATGGCCGTATCCAGGCAGAGTTTCGTGGCGTTACGCCGACCCAACGCGACGACCTGGTTGCAGCCTTGGGCGATCGCATCAATGTTAGCGAAAGCCCCTGGTTGTCTCAGCTTCTCGTCGTCTTTAACACCAAGAAGCCGCCCTTCAACGATGATAGGGTGCGGCGCGCGCTCTCGTTAGCGATAGACCGCTGGGGTGCCGCCGAAAAGCTGCAGGGGTCGACCTTTCTTCGCTATGTGGGCGGACTGATGCGGCCCGGCTCGAGCTGGGCGACGCCGGAAGCCGACCTCCTAAAACTCCCCGGTTTTGGCCGCGACATCGTCGCCGCGCGCGCGGAAGCCAAGCGGCTCTTGGCCGAAGCCGGAGTGGAGAACCTGAACCTGAAGCTCCTTGTCCGCGATATTCCGGTGCCTCATTACGCCGGCGCCGATCTGTTGGGCGAGAGTTGGCGCGAGATCGGGGTTACGACGACGCAAGACCGTCACAACATTTTTGAATGGCAATCGATCGTCGATGCCGGGAACTTCGACGTAGCCCTCGATTTCTCGGGCGATTTCTACGACGACCCGACAATACAACTGATCAAATATGTTTCGCCTGATCTGTCGCCGGTGAATAATTCAAGAGCGACTGATCGCTTTCTTGACGCGCTCTTCATCGGTCAGGCGGTGACCCGCGACCGGGTCTTGCGTACGCAGATCGTCCGAGATTTTGAGCGAGATGCTATGAATAAGGCGTACACAGTCCCGCTGTTGTGGTGGAACCGCATTGTCGTCACTTCAGCGAAGCTCAAGGGCTGGAGCATCACGCCCAGTCATTTTATCGGCCAGGATCTGACGGACGTGTGGCTGGATCAGTGAACCTGTAGGAGCTGAGCCCGTGGAGGTTCGGGTACCCCGCGGCAACGAGTACCCGATCCCCGCGACGATGAAGGCCTGGGTCCTTGGCGACCCGGAGCGGTTGTCGCTTGTCGGTAAGCTGGTGCTGGAGCCGGGTTCGGCCGAGGTCCTGGTGCGGATCTAGCCAAGTCAAATCAAGGCGCGTCTGACGCGGCAGGGCGCGCTCAGTGCGTTTGTCCGTCGCGCCGCGCGAGAAACTGCTCGAACAGCCGGTTCATTTCCTTCGAGCGCTTCGCTGCATCATCGTTGGCCGAGACAGCCGTCAATAAAGTTTCCGCTTCGACCGCTCCGAGCGCGAGGGCGTTTCGGTACCATCGTGCCGCGGCGGTTGCATTGCCGCGAACACCATTGAGGTGAGCTCGGGCCAAGAAGGCCGGGTCATAGGTCTCCCCCAACCGCAGCGCCGCCTGAGCATCTCCTCCTTCAGCCGCGCGTTCGTAATAGAGCCGCGCCGAAACGATGTCGCCACTGCCCAACAGCGCGTCACCCCGCGCCAGCAGCGCGGTGATCTCTTCTGGAGGGAGGCGGGCTCCCGCAGCCTGCGACACAGGGGCCGGAGTGGGATCGGTGGCACCAACTTCCGGCCGGAGAGAAATGGACGTTGCCGCGGCGGTTGGCGGCTGATTCGAGACTGCGATCGGGTTGGTGGGGGCACCGCTCGTCGCTAGAATTATAGGCGACTCCACGAGCGCTAAGATTACCGGATCACCCGTGCCGGATATGGCCGCCGGCGTTTCCGCTGAGGGTACCGGTGCGAGGTTGGCTGGCGCGGCATTGGGCACGTTTTTGGGGGCCGGACTCGATTGTAATACGATTGTCGGGCCGCTATGTCCGGTCGCGTGGATGAACAAACCAATTCCAACAGCGGTCGACGCCGCGACTCCACAGATGGCGAGACTGAAGCGGACGATCGGGCCAAACCGGCGATTTCCCTCGGTAATGGGTGATAACGAACGCGACCTTTCAGCCGCGGCCGCTATCTGGGCCGACACGGAGCCATTGGCGCTGTCGGACGGGCACAACCCAGACTTCGCTGTTTCGAAACGATCTGCGGAAGCTTGGCCGCCAGACACGATGGTCGGTGGGGGCAAGGGCTGCGCTGGCGCTGTCGCCGGCGGCACATCCCTGTACGCAAGCAAGGAGCCCGAGAGTTTTGCGTTAGCCACAATCGCCTACGCCGCCGCACGAATATTTATTTGCGCGTATACGTACTTCCACAGCTCTGCAATTTCTTGCGTCGACCGCCCGGTAGTTGCTGTTTCCATGACGGTACGACCATCGATCATCGAGGCGGCGTAATCGGTCCGCTGGTAGAGAATGACGGGCGCCACCCGCCCATGCTCCGAGAGCGCTGCGACAGCTTCCGCGGTGATATTGGCGCGGGGTGCCGCGCCGTTGATGATGAAGAGGAACGGCTTCCCCGCCCTCCGCGTCATGTTGACCGTTGCACCAATGGCACGCAAATCGTGCGGGCTTGGCCGCGCCGGAATGAGAACCAGGTCGGCGATTTCAATTACGCGCTGGATCGATGTGGTGAGTGCCGGCGGCGTGTCGATAATCGCGACGGCAGCGCCATCTTTGCGTAACTCCGCGAGTTTGGTGGAGAGGTCGTCAAGCTTCACCGTCGCAAGCGCAAGCGCGCCGTCGTTGGGCGCGTGGTCGTCATTGGGTACGTGCTCGTCCTTGCGCGCATCCCACCACTCGCTGAGCGAACCTTGCGGATCGGTGTCGACCAGAACAGCGGGCCCCTGGCCTTCCATCCCCGCGCGCACGGCTAGGTGCGCGGCTATCGTCGTCTTGCCAACGCCCCCCTTCTGACTGGCAACGACGATGACAAACATTTGCGTCAATCCCGCTGCAAGCTCGTTGGTCGTCCTACCGTAGGTCCCAAGTCGGCCAACCAGCCGTTCAACTTGCTCCTCGGTTGGCGGTGTCCGGTGTTCATTCTTGACTAGCTGGTCGCGGGGGGCAGGGGTCGCGATCCGTTTGAGCCAATCGAGCATGCGCGTAACACCCGAGTTGATGACCAGACAATCGAGCCGCTTTAATTCGTGACCTGCGTAGATGAATTAATCGTAAAGTTATGAATCAAGGGTAAAAATCGGTGATCTCGTTGCCGTTCAAGCATGCGTTAATGCCAATAGAGATCGACACAGAAGCGTCGGCTACGATGAGATAAGGGTGCGGGAAGCACCGAGCATGCGGCATCGCTTGGTGAGAATCCGGACACCATGCACACTCCGCGCGATGTGGCAGTCTTCCAGCGTGCCTGGCGGGGTCGCAAGAATCGTAGTCTCGGGTCTGATCAGACGCTTTGCACCGCGGTCTCGGTGTGCTGCGAGATATCGTGCCGAGATCTGACGGAACAAAGACGCTGCAATCCGAAAGTAATAGATTCTGTTGAGAAATAAGATTTCGGACACAGAGTAAGGCAGGACGTATGCAAAGATTTCTGCTCCAGTGCGTAGCTGTTGGGCTGGTTGCGCTGCTTGCGGCCGCTCCGGCATCTGCGGAAAAGACTGGCGGCGTGCTCCGCATCTATATGCACGACAGCCCAGCGAGCATGTCGATCCACGAGGAGGC
>Ga0209517_10000528_pt1 | contig 64869 bp, 58 predicted proteins | sample PeaSoiMetSII2010_FD_187695 | JGI IMG/M metagenome (GOLD analysis project Ga0209517, IMG submission 187695) | Peat soil microbial communities from Weissenstadt, Germany - SII-2010 (SPAdes) (version 2) | ecosystem: Environmental > Terrestrial > Soil > Wetlands > Peat | place: Germany... | reverse complement strand
AGAACAGAGCTTGCGCACGCCAGGACCATCGACGCCTTCGCCAATCAGCGAACTTAACGCGCGCAGCCGCGAAATCTTTCGCATGATCGTCGACGGCTATGTCCAGACCGGCGAGCCGATCGGCTCGCGGACCTTGTCGCGCTTGCTGACCGACACGCTGTCGCCCGCGACGATCCGCAATGTCATGGCGGATCTCGAGGAGGCGGGGCTGCTGTACTCGCCGCACACCTCGGCCGGACGGCTGCCGACCGAAGCCGGTCTGCGCTTTTTCGTCGATGGCCTGCTCGAACTCGGCAACCTCGCCGAGTCGGAGCGCAGTAACATCGAAAGCCTGTGCGCGGCGAATGGCCGGAGCCTGTCGCAAGCTCTGGAAGAAGCGACGCAAGCACTCTCGGGACTGTCGCATTGCGCCGGGCTCGTCGTGGTGCCGAAGCAGGACCGGCCGCTGAAGCATATCGAGTTCGTGCCACTGGGCCCCGGCCGCGCGCTCGTCGTGCTGGTCACCGAGGATGGCCTCGTTGAGAACCGGGTTGTCGAGGTGCCGCTGGGCCTGCCGCCCTCGGCGCTGGTCAGCGCCAACAACTATCTCAACGCCCGCCTTGTCGGCCGCACCGTCGAGGAGGCTCGCGTCGATATCGAAGGCGAGATCGCCTCTAACCGGGCACAGCTCGACGAATTGACCAGCCGCGTCGTCGCCACCGGCCTCGCCAGCTGGTCGGGCGGCGATGGCGAGCGCGCGCTGATCGTGCGCGGCCAGGCCAATCTGCTCGACGACGTCACCGCGATCGCTGACCTGGAACGGCTGCGCGCGCTCTTCGAGATGCTGGAGACGCGCGAGACGATGCTGCGTTTGCTGGATGCCAGCAAACGCGGCGACGGGGTGCAGATCTTCATCGGCGCGCAGAGCCATTTGTTTGGCCTCGCCGGCTGCTCGCTGATCATCGCGCCGTACCAAAACAGCCGTGAGCAGATCGTCGGCGCGATCGGTGTCATCGGCCCGACCCGGATCAACTATGCCCGCATCATCCCGATGGTGGACTACACCGCCAAGGTGATCGGGCGCCTGATTGGATAGAGGAATGAGCGACGAGAAAGAACCTTCGACCCCAGCCAACGATCCGGGGGAAGAGGCCGAAGCGGCCGAGCCGGCGACCCCTGAAGAGCGCATCGCCGCGCTCGAGGTCGAGCTGGCCGAGAGGGAAGACCGGCTGTTGCGCGCGCTAGCCGAGACCGAAAACACGCGCCGCCGCGCCCAGCGCGAGCGCGCCGACGCGGAAAAATACGGCATTGGCAGGTTTGCCGAAGGCCTCTTGTCGGTCGCCGACAATCTCCGCCGCGCGCTCGACAGCCTTCCTGGGAGTGAGGCGAAGGACGACCGCATCAAGAGCCTCCTCGCCGGAGTCGCGGCGACGGAGCGCGAGCTCTTGGCGGCGTTCGAGCGCCAGGGCCTGAAGCGAATCGACCCGATGGGCGAGAAATTCGACCACAATTTCCATCAGGCGGTGTTCGAGGCCGAGAATACCGGCCGCCCGGCCGGTACGATCGTCGAAGTGCTGCAGCCCGGCTATGTGCTGCACGACCGCCTGCTGCGCCCAGCGATGGTCGGCGTCGCCAAGGGCGGCGCAGCCGACCCGAGCATGCCTGATTGACCGCTGTCATCGTCGGCCCTATCTAGATCGAAGCGCACACCGATCTAGATTGGTAACGTCAATGGCCTTCCATGTTCGGGACGAGGCGACCGATCTCGCGGTTCGCAAGCTCGCCAAACTGAAGAAGAAGACTCTCACGGCTACGATCCGCGAGGCGGTCGAGCACGAATATCAGCGTGAGTGCGGCACCGGCGATTTCATGGAGTATGTCAGGGAAATCCAAAAGAAGTTTAAGGCGCTGTCCAGACCGGGTGGGTTGCCGGCGGATAAGGCGTTCTACGACGAGTTGTCGGGCGAGGAAGAACTAACCGGCCTGCCTTGATGTTCGTCGATGCCTCAGCCTTGGTTGCCATCATCGGCGAGGAGGATGATGGACAAGCCCTGGCGGAGAGATTTGAGCGGATTGAGCGCAGCTACACGTCGGCGCTTGCGATCTACGAAGCCACGCTGGCCCTTGCGCGAGTCGGCCGCATGTCCCTGACGACTGTGTCGACATTGCTCGACGACTTCATCACGCGGTCGCGAATCGAGATCGTCCCGATTACCGCCGAGATCGGCAGCATCGCGATCGATGCGTTCGCCGGTTTTGGCCGCGGCAACCATCCAGCGCGGCTCAACATGGGCGATTGCTTCGCCTATGCCTGCGCCCGCAGCCTCGGCGTGCCGCTGTTGTGCAAGGGCGGCGATTTCTCCCAGACAGACATCGTCCTCGCATGACGCCACCCGCGTCCTGGCCCGCCGAGGAAGCGGCGATCAACGGCTTTCCACCGCTGCGTCACGTTGTGATCGACGATTGGTTGCTGCGCTTCAGCGGCGGTGGACGGCGCACCGCCAATTCGGCGACGCCGCTGTGCGAGCCACGCGGCGATTTCGGCGCGGTGATCGCTGCGGCCGAAGCGCTTTATCACGCTCAAGGCCAGCCGACAATCTTCCGCATCCCGTCGTTCTTGGCGCCGGCGATCGATGCGCGGCTGGCCGAGCGCGGCTACACCGAGGAAGGCGAAAGCCGCATCATCGAAGGCCCGCTCGACCCGATCGTCGCCGCGGCCCGTCCGTTCGGCGGCGCCGGCGCGGTCCGCCTCTCGCCCAAGCCGAGCGCGGAATGGTTCGCCGCGATGCATCGGCTGCAAGGGCATCCGGTGGCGTTCCAGCCGCTTTACCGCGAGATCGTCTCGTCCATCGTCGTGCCCGCCGCTTTTGCCGAACTTTCGCTTGATGGCGAGCCGGCCGCGCTTGCCTATGGCACCATCCATCGCGGCATGCTGTGTTTCGAGTCAGTGGTGACCGACGCCCGGCACCGCCGGCAGGGGCACTCGCGTCGCGTGCTCGCCGCCCTTGCCGAGTGGTCGAAGCAGAACGGCGCCCGTATCGCCACGCTGCAGGTCGAGGCGAGCAATACGCCGGGGCGAACGCTTTACCATGCGATCGGCATGACCACAGAGCTGCACCGCTACCACTACCGGCGGGCGCCCGGTTAAGCGACGCCCGCAGCCGGCTCTGGGATAATCCCCCTGAACGTCAGGTTGATCCTCGGACCGCAGCTCCGGCTCTGCTTTAGGATGCCGTGCCGCCAGCAGCGCTGCGTATCGCCCTTCATCAGCAATAGGCTTCCCGAGGCCAGGCGAAGGTGAACGGGGCTGACGAGCTTTAAGCGCTTGTGCTTCAAGATGAACATGCGCTCCTCGCCAAGACTGAGCGACGCTATCACCGGCCGTTCGCCCAACTCCGGCTCGTCGTCGCTGTGAAAGCCGATGCTGTCCCGATTGTCGCGGTAATAGTTGAGGAGGACGCTGTTGAACGTCGAGCCGACGGTCTCCTCAATGCGGGCCTTGATGTCGAGCAGGATCGGCGTCCAGGGCAACGGGTGAAGCTGGATCCCGGAGTAGGCATAGCTTGCGCCGGCATCGCCATACCAGGCGGTGAGACGCGGCTGAAGCGCGCGCCGCCCCCACATCACGACTTCCTCGGATCGCCACGGGACCTCGGCGATGAGCCGTTGCAGCACCTGCGTGTCGGTTTGCGCGAGTTCCATATGATCGAGGTATGACACGTCGGCATCGCGCATAGGGATGGGTTCAAGCCGGGCGCCAACCGCGAAAAGATCAGAAACCATGCCTAGGCCTTTCCGTGGTCCCGACGCTCGATTGCCGCATGGCGCGCATAAAAAGCCGGGATATCGGTGCGATAGCTTGCCGAAACGATCACGCGATAACTCTCTCTTCTATCGAACGTTGCGTTTTCTTGGGGCCGAGACCGGTTGTCCCGACGGGCTTGCCTACATATATCTCTCCCGTCGGCCAATCCATGGCCGGTGTGTCATTTCCCGGGGGATCGGGCGGTGCCTCTCCGGGCCGTTCGGTCCTGCTTTTGACATGAGGTTTCCATGAGCAAAGTTATCGGTATCGATCTCGGCACCACCAATTCGTGCGTCGCCGTGATGGAGGGCAAGAGCGCCAAGGTCATCGAGAACAGCGAAGGCACACGCACCACGCCGTCGATGGTCGCCTTCACCGAAGGCGGCGAGCGGCTGGTCGGACAGGCGGCGAAACGCCAGGCCGTCACCAACCCCGAAAGCACGTTCTTCGCGATCAAGCGCCTTGTCGGCCGGCGCTTCACCGACCCGATGGTGGCGAAGGACATCGATCTCGTCCCCTACAAGATCATCACTGGCGAGAATGGCGATGCCTGGGTCGAGAGCCGCGGCAAAAAATACGCCCCGTCGCAGATCAGCGCCTTCATCCTGCAAAAGATGAAGGAGACCGCCGAGGCCTATCTCGGCGAGACCGTGACCCAGGCGGTCATCACCGTCCCCGCCTATTTCAACGATTCCCAGCGCCAGGCGACCAAGGACGCCGGCAGGATCGCCGGGCTCGAGGTGTTGCGCATCATCAACGAGCCGACCGCGGCGGCGCTCGCCTATGGCATGGAGCGCAAGGGCAGTGGCACGATCGCGGTCTACGACCTCGGCGGCGGCACCTTCGACATCTCGGTCCTCGAGATCGGCGACGGGCTGTTCGAGGTCAAATCGACCAATGGCGACACCTTCCTCGGCGGCGAGGATTTCGACAAGAAGATCATCGATTACCTCGCGGACGAGTTCAAAAAGGAGCAGGGCATCGACCTGCGCAACGACAAATTAGCGTTGCAGCGCCTCAAGGAGGCAGCGGAAAAAGCCAAGGTCGAGCTGTCTTCGTCGGTGCAGACCGAGGTCAACCTGCCGTTCATCACCGCCGATCAGAACGGCCCGAAGCATCTCAACATCAAGCTGACGCGGGCGAAGCTCGAAGCGCTGGTCGATGATTTGATCCAGCGCACGATCGAGCCGTGCCGCAACGCGCTGAAGGATGCCGGGCTCAAGGCCTCCGAGATCAACGAGGTCATCCTCGTCGGCGGCATGACCCGGATGCCTAAGGTCATCGAGACCGTGAAGCAGCTCTTCGGCAGGGAGCCGAACCGCAGCGTCAACCCGGACGAGGTTGTCGCCATCGGCGCGGCGATCCAGGCCGGCGTGTTGCAGGGCGAGGTCAAGGACGTCCTCTTGCTCGACGTGACCCCGCTGTCGCTCGGCATCGAGACGCTGGGCGGCGTCTTCACTCGGCTCATCGACCGCAACACGACGATCCCGACCAAAAAGAGCCAGACCTTCTCGACCGCCGAGGACAACCAGACCGCGGTCACCATCCGCGTCTTCCAGGGCGAGCGCGAGATGGCGGCGGACAACAAGCTCCTGGGGCAGTTCGACCTCGTCGGTATCCCACCGGCGCGGCGCGGCATGCCGCAGGTCGAAGTCACTTTCGACATCGACGCCAACGGCATCGTCCAGGTCTCCGCCAAGGACAAGGCTACCAGCAAGGAGCAGCAGATCCGCATCCAGGCCTCGGGCGGGCTCAGCGACACCGATATCGAGAAGATGGTCAAGGACGCCGAGGCGCATGCTGAGGAGGACAAGAAGCGGCGCGAGCTGGTCGAGGCCAAGAATCAGGCCGACGGCCTGATCCACGCCACCGAGCAATCGCTAACCGAAGCCGGCGACAAGGTGCCGGACAGCGAGAAGGAGCCGGTGCGGCAAGCGATCCAGGCGCTGAAGGATGTCGTCGGCAGCGACAATGTCGAAGACATAAAGGCCAAGACCGAAGCTTTGGGTCAGGTCGCGATGAAGTTTGGCGAATCGATGTACAAGGCGACGCAGGGCACCGAGGGCGGGCCGCATGATCCGGGCGCCGGTGGGCCGGGCGCCGGGCCGCAGGGCGGACCGCATGCGGACCACGACGACAAGGTCGTCGACGCCGATTTCGAGGAAGTCGACGAGAAGAAACGCGGCTCGGCCTAACCAACGAGCCGTCCCTTGCCGCACGGCATGACCATGGCTGACCCCCCGGGCCCTGGCTCGGGGGGCAACCTCTTCACGCGATTACGCTAGCGACCCGCGATTGATCATGGCAAAGCAGGATTATTACGAAACCCTCGGCGTCGGCAAAACCGCAAGCGCCGAGGAACTGCGGCAGGCCTTTCGCAAACTGGCGATGCAGCATCACCCCGACCGCAATTCCGGGGACAAGACGGCCGAGCAGAGATTCAAGAACCTCAACGAAGCCTATGAGGTCCTCAAGGACGAGCAAAAACGCGCCGCCTATGACCGGTTCGGCCATGCAGCGTTCGAGAACGGCAGCGCAGGACCGGGCGCCGGCGGATTTGGCGGTTTCTCCGGCGGGTTCGCCGACATCTTCGAGGAGATGTTCGGGACGATGGGCGGCGGACGCCGCGACGCCGGCCCCAACCGCAGCGGCAGCGATTTGCGCTACAACCTCGAAATCCCGCTCGAGGAAGCCTTCAAGGGCAAGCAGACGACGGTTCGCGTCAACACCTTCGCGCAATGCGAGCCGTGCCACGGCAGCGGCGCCGAGGTCGGCTCGCGGCCGGCGTCCTGCCGCACTTGCCAGGGCCACGGAAGGGTGCGCGCGCAGCAGGGGTTCTTCACCATCGAGCGCACCTGTCCGACCTGTCAGGGCGCCGGCACCGTCATCGAGAAGCCGTGCAAATCCTGCGGCGGCCAGGGCCGCGTGCGACGCGAGAAGACGCTGTCGGTCAGCATCCCGCCCGGGGTCGAGGACGGCACTAGGATCCGCCTCGCCGGCGAGGGCGAGGTCGGGCTGCACGGCGCGCCGGCAGGCGACCTCTACATCTTCATCAGCATCGCCCAGCACACGATCTTCCAGCGCGATGGCGCCAACATCTATTGCCGGGTGCCGATCCCGTTCACCACCGCGGCGCTGGGCGGGGCGATCGAGGTGCCGACGGTCGAAGGCACGATGAACCGGATCACCGTCCCACCGGGAACGCAATCGGGCCACCGCTTCCGGCTCAAGGGCAAGGGTATGACGGTGCTACGCTCGCCGCTGCGCGGCGACATGTTCGTCAATGCCGTGATCGAGACGCCGGTCAACCTGACCAAGCGCCAGCAGGAATTGCTGCGCGAGTTCGAAAAGGAAGGCGACAACCGCAAGACCAACCCGGAGAGCGAAGGCTTCTTCGCCCGGGTGAAGGAGTTCTTCGAGGATTTGCGGGAGTAGACTTCGCGGCTACCTACCCTCGCCCTTCTCGCGCCGGCGATGCCGGGGCGGGAGCCGGCCTACGGCCGGAATACCGCGAAGCACTTGTCGGAGTTGAAGATGTACGACTCGACGTAGTCGATGATCTCCGGCTCGCGCTTTAATGCGTGCATCGCGCCGCCGAGCGTCACCCAGTTCAGGAATTCCTGCTGCCCGGCATCCTCGATCTGCGCGGTGGTCAGTTCACGCCATCGGGTAAGCTTGCCCGAAGACAATTCGTCGAAGCGGGCGCGGTCGCCGGCATTGTCGGGATAGAGGTAGTGGTTTTTCGGTGTCAGGAACGCGTGCGACCACGACGACGACGCGATCAGCGCCACGCGCCACGGGCTGTCGCTCAGCAGTCGGGCGATGGCACCGCCGATATCGAAGCAACGACGCGGGTTCGGGCCCGGCGGATCGACCAGGTTCGGGTCGGCCTCGCCGGTCAGATGCGCGGTCGAGCCGCGCTTGGCGATGACGCTCGACCCGTAGCAATTCACGTGGAACGGCACCACCGGATAGGGGAACCCCTTCCGGTCGTAGTCGAGATACATCACCGTGTTGATGAAGGCGTGCGGCAGCCCGTTCTCGTAGCGCATCTTATAGGCGTAGCTGACGTCGTAATCCTCGGCGATCAGTTTGGCTGCGATATAGGACGCGCCGGCCTTATGACCCTTGGTCTTGATGACCGTGTCCTTGCCCTCGCCCCAGACATTGGTGGCGCTGGCGTTGTAGCGAGAGAACGGGTGCGACTCGGTCTCCTCCTGCAAAAAGACGCAGAAGGAGGGAACTCCCTCCTCGCGGAAATTCTCGTACTGGTCGTCGCCGAAGATGACGACGAAATCGGGCTTGAACGCGTCGATCGCCTTGCGCGCCTCGCGGAAGCCGTTGACGAGGCGGCGCCGATGCTCGGTCGCCGAGGCGACCGGGTCCTTCCATTCCTCGCGCATCGCCGCCGGCCAGGTCTTCGGGTCCTTGAGCTTTTCCGGCACCTGGTCGCTGTCGAGCGTGCGGTTCAAGAGGCCGGCCATCTGCGCGTCGGGCTGAATGAGGCCGGGATAATGCGTGACGCCGATACCGAGGATTTCGCCCATCGTGCCACTCCCTGGATGAGGTTTGCGCAAATCATAGCAGAGAGGCGCGGCATTCTCGACTAGGATCGGTGAGAACGAACAGGAGGCACCGACATGCCGAGCTTCCGCTCCTCAGCCGATTGCGAGATGCACTACGAGGTCGACGACTTCACCGACCCGTGGACCCACCCGGAGACCGTGCTGATGCTGCACGGCAACGCCGAGAGCGGGCTCGCCTGGTGGCGCTGGGTCCCGAAGCTGGCGCGGCAGTACCGGGTGGTGCGGCCGGACATGCGCGGGTTTGGCCAATCGACGGCGATGCACCGTGACTTCCCGTGGACGCTCGACCGGCTGGTTGAGGATTTCTGCCTGTTGATGGATCACGTCCAGGTCGACCGCTTCCATCTCGTCGGCGCCAAGATTGGCGGCACGGTCGCGCGCGCCTTCGCCGCGCGCCGCCCGGAGCGGGTCAAGACGCTGACCGTGGTCGGCTCGCCGCCGCCGTTCCGCGAGGAAGCCGCCGCGAACGTCGGCGCAACGATCAAGATGTTCGAGGATCAAGGGGTCGAATACTGGGCCCGGCAGAACATGGCCAATCGGCTGGGCAGCGCCTTCCCCAAGGAGGGGTTCGACTTCTGGGTCAAGTACATGGCGCGCACCGCGCTCTCGACTCAGCTCGGCTTTATGCCGACCATCGCCATCGCCGATATCCGGGCGGACATCCCCAAGATCAAATGCCCAACCTTGGTCATCACCACCGAAGACAGCGGCCTCGGCTCGGTCACCGCGATGCGCGCCTGGCAGGAACAGATCGCCGGTTCCGAGTTGGTCGTCTTCCCGGGCAACTCCTACCACGTCGCCGCGACCCACGCCGATCAGGCGGCCGACGCCACACTCGACTTCCTCGCCCGGCGGGGCGGCTGAGGAGACGGGTCATGTACAAAGCGTCCGCCGGTCTCGTTCTGCCCACCTCAATCATCGGCTCCTTGCCGCGACCGGCCTGGCACACCGCCCAGCTCGGCTCGCGCAGCTTCCTCGAAGCGATGGTCAACGCGCGCTGGCGCGAGCAGTACGAGGACGCGGTGTCGACCCATCTGCGCGCGCAGGAGGTCGCTGGGCTCGACATCTGCACCGATGGCGACGCGCATTACGACGAGGAGATCGGCGGGTGGAGCTGGCAGAGTTATCCGCTGACCCATATGGCCGGGTTTTCGCGCGAGGTCGCGCTGACCGTGCCAACGGTCAATAACGCCGCTCAGCCGCGCGGGCAAATCCTGCACGACCAGCTGGAGGCGCGGGTGCTGCCGCGCATCGTCGGGCCGCTCGGACCCGGCAATCTCCAGTACCCGGCGATGTGGAAGGTCGCGCAACGGCTGACCCCGCGCCCGGTCAAGTTCGGCACGATCATGCCGGAGCTCTTGGCCGCCGCTGTGCACGACGATTACTACAAAGACCCGGTCGAGCGCGTCTGGGCGTTCAGCGAGGCGATCAACCAGGAGCTCAACGCGCTCGCCGACGCCGGCTGCCCGGTGATCCAGTTAGAAGAGCCGCAAATCCACATGGTGCCGGCCCGCGGCAAACCGTTTGGCCGGCTGGAAATCCCGGACCTCGTCAAGATTTTCAACAACACGGTCAAAGGGCTTCGCGGCAAGACCGAGGTGTGGTGTCACACCTGCTGGGGCAACCCGGCGCAGCAGCGCATTTTTCGCGATATCCAGAGCTACCAGCCGACGCTGGCGGCGCTCAACCAGGTCGATGCCGACGCGCTGACCTTCGAGACCTGCTCGTCGGGCACCGGCGACCTCGAGGCGATCGGCAAGATCGTCACCGGCAAGAAGGTTGTGATCGGCGTCATCGACCACCACACCTTGCAGATCGAGCGGCCGGATCAGGTCGCCGACATCATTCGCGAGGCGCTGAAGCACATCCCGCCGGAACGGCTCGTCATCTCGTCGGATTGCGGGATGGGCCGCGAGGGCATGAGCCGCCGTCACGCGCAATACAAGATGGTCGCGATGGTTCTCGGCACAAATATCGTGCGCAAGGCACTCGGTCTCCCCGAGGCCGAGTGCCTCGCCGCCGACCCGAAATATTCGCTGGCGCTGTAGACCCTCACCCGTCCATCGCTAACGCGATGGCCACCCTCTCCCGCTTGCGGGAGAGGGGATTTTCCGCCGTCGCCTTTTTTCCCTCGCCCGCTTGCGGGAGAGGGTGCCGAGCGCCAATGGCGCGAGGCGGGTGAGGGCTAGGCCGCGCCCCGACGGTGCGAGAAGGCGGTCTCGGCGCTGGTGATGAATTCGAGCAGCGCCGCACGGCCGTTTTCGTTCACCCGGCGGGCGCGCAGGATCGCCGGGCCGACCTCGTCGGGCTTGGTCACCCGCTCGCTCCAGCCGCCAAGATCGGCTCCGAGGTTGGCATAGTTGCCGCCGAGGTCGCGGGTGCGATGCTTCTCGTGGCTGTAAGCCATCGCGTGCGTCTCGATCGCCATCGTCGAGTTATTGAGCACGATCGTGGTAATCGGGATGTTGCTGCGCGCGGCGGTCTCGAAATCGAGCCCGGTCATGCCGAACGCCGCGTCGCCCATGAAATTGACGCACATCTTGTCGGGCGCGCCCATCTTGGCGCCGATCGCCAGGCCCAGGCCCGTTCCGAGCTGGTGCGACTTGCCCCAGCCGAGATAGCCGCGCGGCTTTTTCGCGACATACATCGGCAATAGCTGGTCGCGCGGGCTGCCGCTGTCGTGCGTCACGATCGCATCCTCCGACGGGATCACCCGCATGAATTCCGACATCACGAAATACGGGTTGATCGGCACTTCCTTCGACCGCAGCTTCGGCTCCCAGCGCTTGAGCCATTCGGCCTTCAAGGTGGCGATGGTCTTGCGCGCGCCGGTTGAGTGCTTCTTCTTGCCGAGCCGGTCTTTCACCGCCGCGACCATCTGTTTCAGCACCAATTTGGCGTCGCCGAGGATCGGCAGCTCACACGAATGCGTCTTGTAGAGGTCGCGCGTGTCGTTGGTGGCGTGGATGATGCGCTTGCCGTCGGGAATGATCGGGGTCGAGATGTTGTGCTTGGTGAGCGACGTGCCGACCGCGAAAATAAGGTCGCTCTCGTGCAGGAAATGGCGGCCGTGGCCGGTATAGACCGTGCCGCCCGAGCCCAGCGCCAGCGCATGGTCCTCGGGGAAGGCGCTCTTGCCGTCGGTCGTGGTCATCACCGGCGCGTCGAGCAGCTCGGCGAGCGCCCGCAGCTCGTCAGATGCCTCGGCGTAGAGCACACCCTGGCCGGCGATGATCATCGGCACCTTGGCGGCGATCAGCTTCTTCGCCGCCTCGTCGATATCGGCTTCGTCGCCGGCCGAGCGGGTCCGCCGGACTCGCTCGTAATGAACGTCGTTGCCGGGAAACTCGGCTGTCATCACATCGGCCGGAACCTCGACCATGACCGGACCGGAGCGGCCGTTCTTCAGCGCGTTGAAGGCGCGGCGCATAGCGCCCACCGTATGCTCGGGCATCACCACCGGCTCGACCTGTTTGGTGACGCTGGCATAGGAGCGGGTAGAATTGAACAGCGGGAAATGCTGCGCCGTCTCGCGCGGATGTCCCAAGGGCAGCAGCAAGAGCGGCGTCGAGTCCGAATAGGCCGAGGCGATGCCGGCGAAGGCGTTCTCGGCGCCTGGCCCGTATTGCATCGCGAAGACGCCGGGCGGATTGCCGTTCTGCACCCGCGAACAGCCATCGGCCATATGCACGCCCACCCGCTCCTGGCGACAGATGATCGGACGAATACCAGCGGCGACCGCGGCCTCAATGATCGGCGTCGTCGGGAAGCAAAACAGGGTCGAGACCCCTTCGCGCTTGAGGATCTCGGAAATCGCGTCCATAACCTGCATCGTTTCGCTCCCCTGGATCTATTTGGTGGCGAAACCCTAGCGCGGGCCCGGCAGCGGCGCCAGCCGCGCAGGTCTCAGGCCGGGCGCATGCCTGTCAGCACACCGCCGCAATGCGGGCAGGTGGCGTGACCGGCGATGTCGCGCGCGGCATCGTCCACCGCTTCGGCCATCTCAGCATCGGGCAGGCCAAGCCGCTCACCAATTTCTTCAAGCTCTTCCACCTCGGCCGCCGACAGTCTGCCATCGGAGAGCCGCGCCTCCACCGCCTGGCGCAGCGCCGCGCGGCGCAACCGAAGCTGGTCGAGAAAGCTCACCGTGATCACGCTGGTGAAGAGCGCAACCGCGGCAACGCCGACAATCGCGACGACACCGCCCATCAACTTGCCGAACACCGTCGTCGGCACCAAGTCGCCGTAGCCGACCGTGGTCAAGGTCTCGACCGCCCACCACATCGCCGCCGGGATCGAGCTGAACCCGTCGGGCTGCGCCTCGCCTTCGATCATGTACATCAGCGACGCGCTGATCGTCAGCGTCATCATCAGGATGAACAACACCGCCCCGATCGAGCGCGCTTCCTCGCGGAATACCGCCCATAAAAGGTTGAAGATCGTCGCGTGGCGGGTCAGTTTCAGCAGGCGCAGCAGGCGCAGCAACCGAAGAGTGCGCAGGTCGCCGGCCCCGAGCATGCCGAGGATCCCCGGCAGCACCGCGACCAGGTCGATCAGCGCGAAGAAACTGCGCAAGTAGCGCAGCCGACCCCAGAGCGGATGGCGAAACCGCTCGTTCTGCAGCTCGACGGCAGCCCACGCGCGGAGCACATATTCGACCGCGAAGACTGTGGTCGCTAGCGTCTCCAGCCACCACAGCTCTGGCGCGAACCGGCGGTCGAATGCCTCGACCGATCCGAGGATGACCCCGGCCACGTTGACGAAGATCAGCGTTGCCAGCGCGGTATTGAAAATCCGGCTGCCGAGGGTCGGCGGCAGATCGTCGTCGAACAGACGGGCGAGCCGGCGGCGCTCGGCGACCAGGGCGAAAAGCAACATCGGCGTGATCTTACCGGCGCACCGTGACGGTTACCGCACGGTCAGTGCCGCCATTCCGCCCCGGAACGCGACGTCGTCAAAAACCGCCTTAGTTCACAAAGCGGTAGAGCTTTGCCGCATTGTCGCAGACGATCTTCTGCTTGACCGCCGCCGGCAGGTGCCCGAGCTCCTTTTCGATGTATTCCTGCGAATCCGGGTAGATGCCGTCGGGATGCGGGAAATCCGAGCCCCACATGATGTTGTCTTCGCCCAGCTCCGCGATCAGCTTCACCCCGATCGGATCACTCTGATAGGTGGCGTAGCACTGGCGCTTCCAATACTCGCTGGGCTTCATCGTCAGGTCGAGTTCCTTGAACTGGTCCTCCCACTCGGCGTCCATGCGGTCGAGGATATAGGGTATCCAGCCGGTGCCGGCCTCGCCGATCACCATCTTCATCTGCGGCCGGTGGTGCAGCACCCCGGCGAAGATCATCGACATCAACACATCGGCCATGTGCATCTGGAAGCTGGTGATGCTGGCGGCGCGCGCGGCCAGCAGTGTCTTGCCGGTGAGCTTGGAGAAGTCGCGGCCCGGCCCGCCGATGGTGTGGAAGTGCACCGGCAGCCCGCTCGCCGCGATCGCATCCCACACCGGGTTCCACCAAGGGTCCCACAGCGGGGTCATGTCGTGGCGGCGGGCGACCTCGAGCCCGCGCACATTGCCGCGCTTGGCGACGCGTTCGACCTCCGCCACCGCCTCGTCCCGGTCGTGGTTCGGGATGTTGGCGAGCCCGCCGTAGCGCTCGGGATGCTTCGAGCAAAAGTCGGCGAGCCAGTCGTTGTAGATGCGCAGCATAGCGCCGGCCGCCTCGTTGTCGTTGAGCCGGTTGGTGGCGCCGAGGATGCCATAAAGAATTTCGGCCTGGATGCCGTCGCGGTCCTGGTCCTTGAGGCGAAGATCGGGGTTGGTGAGGCGGCGGATGCGCTGCTGCTCCTTGTCATAGAGGCCGGTCGAGGCCATGCGATCGGAGCGGTGGATTTTGCCCGGCTGATAGGGGCGCCCGGCCGAACCCATCCCGGCGTCGAGCCCGAACGACGCGCCGTTTTTGGTCACCCATTCGCGGCCGCGCTCCCCGTCGGTGACATAGGGCATGCGCTCCTTGAGCGCGGCCGGCGCGTTGCTGGTAAAGAGGTCAGGCGGCAGCCAGATCAGATCGACATGGCAATCGGCCGAGATCACTTTGTACTGCATCGCCTCAATCTCCAATTTGGATTTAGCTGAGCGTAACGCCGCCATCGAACGCTGCCTACCCTCACCCTTCCGACGCCTGCGGCGCGGGTCCCTTCCCTCTCCCGCATGCGGGAGAGGGTGATGAGCGTAGTGAGCCGGGTGAGGCTCACCCCTTCAGCAGCATCTCGGTCAGTTTCCCCGGCTCGCTCAGCATTGGGTAATGGCCGGTGTCGAGCTCGCGGAACGGCGCGTTCAGCTTCTCGGCGCAGCGGCGCTGGTGCGCCTCACCCGGGTTCGGCGCCCGCTTGCACCAGATGACGCTCGCCTGCCACGGCATCGACCAGAATTTGTCGAGGACGACCCCCTTGTCGTATATGCCGATCGGATGCTGGGTATAGCGTTCGAGCGCGTGCTCGCGCGCGGCCGGTTCGAGATCGGCGAAGAGCCGGTTGGCAGCGTCCTCGCGCGACGGGCCGGCGGTAAGCCCACCGGTTCCCGATTGCGCGGTCGAGCGGGTGACGATATCACGGATCTTCTCGCCATTGAGCAGCGCCAGCGCGTCGACGAAAACCAGACGACCTACGCGTTCGGGGATCAGCTCGGCGACCCGGCATACCACCATCCCACCCGAGCTGGTGCCGACCAGCACGACATTGTCGAGGTCTTCGTAGAAGAGCAGCTGTGCGATCTCGTCGGCCTGGCTCTCGGTGTCGATGCCGGCGCGCACCTGGCTCGCCCGCTCGCCGCAGCCGTCGAGGCTCGGCGCGTAGACCTCGTGCCCCGCGGCGCGCAGCCGCGTCGCCACCTTCTTCCAGATCCAGCCGCCCTGATACGAGCCGTGGATGAGTACGAATGTCGCCATTGCTTTGTCCTTTCCTGCTGCTTCTTCCGCTCCCCGGCGTAAGCCGGGGCCCACTCATCCACCGGCTTGGGCGCCGAAAGATGGGTCCCGGCTTTCGCCGGGAAGCGCGTGTTGGAAATCAGCCTCCGCCCGTCACGTCGATGGTGACGCCGGTGATGAAATCCGCGTCGCTCGACGCCAGAAAACAGATGACCTTGGCCTGGTCGGCAGCCTCGGCGACGCGGCGCAGCGGCGTCGCATCGATGGCGCGAGCCTGATCTTCCTGACTGCGCCGCTGCCAATGCGGGCGGATGCGCTCGGTCAAGGTGACGCTCGGCGCGATCGCGTTGATGTTGATACCGTAGGGCCCTAGCTCGTAGCAGAGCTTCTTGGTGAAAGCGATGATGCCGCCCTTGGCCGCGGCATAGGCGGCGGACGACGAGACGCTGCGCCCGCGCCCGGCGATCGAGGCGAGATTGACGATCTTGCCGCTGCGATGCCGCTTCATCACCGGCACCACCGCATGGGTGAAGAGGAAGGTGCCGTCGAGGTTGAAGTCGATCAGCTTCTTCCAGTCGTCGAGGGTCAGCTCATCGACCGTCGCGCCCGAGCGCGCGATGATCGTGCTGCCGCCGACCGCGTTGACCAGGATGTCGATGCCGCCAAACTCCTTGGCTACCGACGCGACCAGCGGATCGACCTCGTCCTTGTCGAGCGCGTTGCAGAGGCGACCATGTGCCTTCCCGCCGGCAGCGGTGATTTCGGCGACGGTCTTGTCCAAGCGTTCCGGATTGTTGTCGACGCCGACGATAACCGCGCCTTCGCGCGCCATGATGTCGGCGGTGGCGCGGCCGATGCCGCTGGCGCAGGCGGTGATCAGCGCGATCTTGCCGTCGAAGCGCATCGCTCCCCCTTTCGACATCCTATCGTTGCGGGCATCTTAGAGGAGCAAGACACGAGGGGAAGGAATAAGCGATGCAGATCGGGATGCATCTGCCGCATGCCGGCAGCCAAGCGAGTCCGGCGTTGATCAAGCGCCACGCGCGCCGCGCCGAGGATTTGGGATTGAGCGACGTTTGGGTCAGCGAGCACATCATCGTGCCGCGCGCGCAATTCCCACGCTCGCCGCTGTTTTACGATCCCGTCCTGACCTTGACCTGGGTCGCCGCGGTGACCGAGCGGGTACGGCTCGGCACCAGCGTCCTAGTGCTGCCGATGCGGCACCCGCTGCCGCTCGCCAAAGAGCTGTCGACGCTGCACAATTTATCAGGCGGGCGGCTCATCATGGGGGTTGGGGTCGGTTGGCTCGAACCTGAATTCGCCGCGCTCGGCGTGCCGTTCCACGAACGTGGCCGGCGCATGGACGAGGGCATCGCGATGATGAAGGCGGTGTGGTCGCAGGACCCGGTCAGCTTCGAGGCCAAATACATTCCGTCCGAGATCAAGGACATGACGATGCTGCCGCAGCCGGTATCGCCGATCCCGATGTGGCACGGCAGCCGCTCCGAGGCGGCGCACAAGCGTACCGTTCGCATCGGCGACGGCTGGCACGGCAGCCAGGTGACGCCGGCGCAGGCGGGCGAGGTGGTCAAGCGCCTGCGCCGCGACCGGCCCGAGCCCAGCTTCACCATCTCAGTCCGCAGCCATTGGGACGGCAAGGATGCCGGGATGATGAAGGAGCGCGTCGCCGCCTACGCGGCTGCCGGGGTGCAGCACGTCATGGTCCACCCGCAGGACCGCGAGGTGGACGATTGGGACACTGTGATCGAAGGCGTCGGCAAGCTCATATAGAGGGAATGACCCAACTCGCCGAAGTGTCGCGCCATCTGATCCCCGTCTTCTGGGCGATCTGGCTCGCCGGTTGGCTCATCGCCGCGATCGGGGTCAAGCGCACGCAATGGCGCGAGTCGCGCGCGACCGCGATCTACAATCGCGCCCCGGTGCTGCTCGCGGTGGTCATGCTGGTGCGGCCGCAATGGCTCCCGGCGGCCTTGACCTACCGCTTCGTCCCGGGAGGGCCGGAGCTGCCGGCGTTCGGCACGATCTTTGTTCTGGGCGGGCTTCTCTTCGCCGCCTGGGCGCGCGTCCATCTCGGCGGCAATTGGAGCGGCGCCGTGACGGTCAAGCAGGGCCACACGCTGATCACCAGCGGCCCCTACCGCTGGGTGCGGCACCCGATCTACACCGGCATGTTGCTGGCGCTGGTCGGGACCGCGCTGGCGATCGGCGCGGCCTATGGTTTTGTCGCAACGGCGCTGATCCTCATCGGGTTCATCCTCAAGCTCCAGGTCGAGGAGGCGCGGATGCGCGATACCTTCCCCGCCGATTACGATAATTACAGCCGCCACACCGCGCGGCTGATCCCGGGGGTGTTCTGATGAACGATCGTGAGCTAGCCGCGGCGGTAGCCGAATTTGAGGCGGCGCGGACGCGCGGCGAGTATTTCCCCAAGGCCTGGTACGACCGGCTGTCGCTCGATGATTCCTATCGCCTCCAACTGGCGCTGATTCGCCGGCGCGGAACGCGCCGGGTCGGCTGGAAGGTCGGCCTCACCTCCACGGCGATCCAGCAGCAATTTCAGGTGCACGAGCCGGTATTCGGCTGCCTGCTGGCCGACGGCCGGCTTGAGTCCGGCCATGCCTTTCGGCGCGGCGAGCTGATCGAGCCGGGCTTCGAGAACGAGCTCTGCATCGTCATGGGCCGCGACCTGATGCCCGGCGCGACCCGAGAGGAGATCGCCGCCGCGGTAGCGCGGGTGCACCCGGCATTCGAAATCATCGAGACCCGCGGCGATCTCACCCGCCAGCTTGCCTTGGCGCTCGCCGACAACGCCCAGCAGAAGGCCTTCGTGCTTGGGCCTCCGATCGAGCGCCGGGCGGTGCCCGAGCTCGACCGCGTCGTCGTCAGCGTAGGGATCAATGGCGTTCCCGTGGCCACTGCCGACGGCGGCGCCGTGCTCGGCCACCCGTATAATTCGGTTGCCTGGCTGGCCGGCAAGCTGGTGCAGTTCGGAGAGGCCGTGAGGGCGGGCGACTACATTATGAGCGGATCGTTCACCCGGCAATTCCCGCTCAACCCGGGCGACCGCATCGAGGCCGCCTTCGCCGGCATCGGCACGGTGACGGCGAGCGTGGCGTGAGTGCCGCTTAGCGCGGCAGGGTCGTCTTTCCCATCAGGAATTCGTCGATCGCGCGGGCGCACTGCCTTCCCTCGCGGATCGCCCAGACGACGAGCGACTGGCCGCGGCGCATGTCGCCGGCGGAGAACAGCTTCGCCACCGAGGTCTTGTAGTCGAGCGTGTTGGCCTGGACGTTGCCGCGCGGGTCGAGCGCCGCCCCCGATTGCTCGACCATCCCGGGCCGGCGCGGGCCGACAAACCCCATCGCCAACAGCACCAGATCTGCTTTCAGTTCGAACTCGCTGCCCGGCACTTCTTGCATGACCCAACGGCCATCTTGCTGGGCCCAATCGACCCGCACGCATTCGAGGGCGGTGATCTTGCCGTCCTGGCCGACGGCGCGCTTGGTCAGCACCGCCCAGTCGCGCTCGCAGCCCTCTTCCTGCGACGACGAGGTGCGCAGCTTCAGCGGCCAATCCGGCCAGGTCATCGCCTTGTTCTCGTGCTCGGGTGGCTTGGGGAGGATTTCGAGCTGGGTGATCGACGCCGCGCCCTGGCGGGTCGAGGTGCCGATGCAGTCCGAGCCGGTATCGCCACCGCCAATCACGATCACATGCTTGCCGCTGGCGCTGATCGTACCGCCCGGCGCCGCCTTGGGTTCGTCGTCGCCGGCATTGCGCTTGTTCTGCTGCGGCAGGAAATCCATCGCGTAGTGGATGCCGGACAGCTCGCGTCCGGGCACTTCGAGGTCGCGCGCCCATTCGGCGCCGCCGGTCATCGCCACCGCGTCGAAATCGGCGAGCAGCTTCTGAACGCTGATGGTCACGCCGATTTCGGTCGAGGGACGGAATTCCACCCCCTCGGCCGCCATCTGCTCGATGCGGCGGTCGATCAGGTGCTTTTCCATCTTGAAGTCGGGGATGCCATAGCGTAGCAGCCCGCCGATCCGGTCGTTCTTTTCGTAGAGGGTCACCGCGTGGCCGGTGCGCGCCAATTGCTGGGCGCAGGCCATGCCCGCCGGCCCCGAGCCGACCACTGCGACCTTCTTGCTGGTCTTTACCGTCGGCACCAGCGGGACGATCCAGCCCTCGTCCCAGCCGCGGTCGACGATCGCGCACTCGATGGTTTTGATCGTCACCGGGTTTTCGTCGATGTTGAGCGTGCAGGCGGCCTCGCACGGCGCCGGGCAAATGCGGCCGGTGAATTCCGGGAAGTTGTTGGTCGAATGGAGAACGGTCAGCGCATTCCGCCACTGGTCGCGGTAGACCAAATTGTTCCAGTCCGGGATGATGTTGTTGACTGGACAGCCCTCATGGCAGAACGGGATGCCGCAATCCATGCAGCGCGAGGCCTGAGCGCGCAGGGTCTTCTCGGGTAGCGGCTCGACGAACTCATGCCACGTCCGCGCCCGAACCGCCGGCTTTTCGTAGTGGCGGTCTTCACGCTCGACTTCGAGAAACCCGGTCGGCTTGCCCATGGGATTGGCCGGGTACTACTCGGCCGCGGCCATGTGCGCGGTTTCGGCTTCGGCTTTCAGTTCCAGGAGGGCGCGCCGGTAATCCCGCGGCATCACCTTGACGAAGACGGCGAGCGTATTGTCCCAGTCATCGAGCAGCTGGCGGGCACGCTTGCTGCCGGTCAAGAGGTGGTGGCGCTCGATCAGGATGCGCAGCCGCTGCGCGTCGTGGCGCATGAGGTCGCCCATGCCGTCGTCGTGGACATTGAGCGGGCGCTGGCGCGGGCGGCCCTCCTCGTCGCCATCGTCATCGGCGATGTTTTCGAGATCGACCCCCGATTTGTTGCACAGGCTGGCGAAGCGGCCCTTGGGGTCCCAGACATAGGCGATGCCGCCCGACATGCCGGCGGCAAAATTGCGCCCGGTCTCGCCGATGACGACGACGATGCCGCCGGTCATGTATTCGCAGCCATGGTCGCCGGTGCCTTCGACCACCGCGACGGCGCCTGAGTTGCGCACCGCGAAACGCTCGCCCGCAACGCCCTCGAAATAGGCTTCGCCAGCGATCGCGCCGTAGAGCACGGTGTTGCCGACGATGATGTTTTCAGTCGGCTCGCGGGTCGATTGCGGCGGATGGCGGACGATGATGCGCCCGCCCGAGAGGCCCTTGCCGACATAGTCGTTGGCGTCGCCGACCAGCTCCAAGGTCACGCCATGCGCGAGGAAGGCGCCGAAGCTCTGCCCGGCGGTGCCGTCAAACCGCGCCCAGATCGTGTCCTCGGGCAGCCCATCATGGCCATAGCGCTGCGCGATCTCACCCGACAGCATCGCGCCGACGGTGCGGTGGACGTTGCGGATCGGCTTTTCGATGCGCACCGGCTCGCGCTTGTCGATCGCCGCCTGCGACAGCGCGATCAGCTCCTGGTCGAGCGCCTTGTCGAGATGGTGGTTCTGGGTCTCGCAATGATAGATCGCGACACCCGGGGCCGCCGGCTCCTGGTAAAGGATGCGCGACAGATCGATGCCGCGCGCCTTCCAGTGGTGGATCGCCGGCACCATGTCGAGCCGGTCGACCCGGCCGATCATCTCGTCCATCGTCCGGAAGCCCAGTTCGGCCATCAGCTCGCGCACTTCCTCGGCGACGAAGAAAAAGAAGTTGATGACGTGCTCGGGCTGGCCGGTAAAGCGGGCACGCAGCACCGGGTCCTGCGTGGCGATGCCAACTGGGCAGGTGTTCAGGTGGCACTTGCGCATCATCACGCAGCCGGCGGCGATCAGCGGCGCGGTGGCGAAGCCGAACTCGTCGGCGCCGAGCAGCGCCCCGACGACGACATCGCGCCCGGTGCGCAACCCGCCATCGACTTGCACCGCGATGCGGCCCCTCAAACCGTTGCGCACCAGGGTCTGCTGGGTCTCGGCGAGGCCGATCTCCCACGGCGAGCCGGCATGGGTCAGCGAGGTCAGCGGGCTGGCGCCAGTGCCGCCCTCGTAGCCGGCGATCGTCACATGGTCGGCCCGCGCCTTCGAGACGCCAGCAGCGACGGTGCCGACCCCGACCTCCGACACCAGCTTCACCGATACGGCCGCCTTGGGATTGGCGTTCTTCAGATCGTGGATCAGCTGCGCCAGATCCTCGATCGAATAGATGTCGTGATGTGGCGGCGGCGAGATCAGCCCCACCCCTGGCGTCGAGTGCCGCACTTTGGCGATGGCCTTGTCGACCTTGTGGCCCGGCAGCTGGCCGCCTTCGCCGGGTTTCGCCCCTTGCGCCATCTTGATCTGTAAGACGTCGGCGTTGACCAGGTATTCGGTGGTGACGCCGAACCGGCCTGAAGCCACCTGCTTGATCGCCGAGCGCTTGGAATCGCCGTTTGGCATCGGCTTGAAGCGCTCGGATTCCTCACCGCCCTCGCCGGTGTTCGACTTGCCACCGATCCGGTTCATCGCGATCGCCAAGGTGGTGTGCGCCTCGCGGCTGATCGAGCCGAAGCTCATCGCCCCGGTGGCGAAACGCTTGACGATCTCAGCCGCCGGCTCGACCTCGTCGAGCAGCACCTTCTCTCCCGGCTTGAACTTCATCAGCCCACGGATGGTGAGGAGCCGCTCGCTCTGGTCGTTGATGATATTGGCGAAGGTCTTGTAGTCGGAAGCCGAGTTGCCACGCACCGCGTGTTGCAGCTTGGCGATGCTCTGCGGCGTCCAGGCATGCGCCTCGCCGCGCAGGCGAAAGGCGTAGTCGCCGCCGACGTCGAGCATTTCCTGATAGAGCGGGTCGTCGCCATAGGCCTGGGCGTGCCGCACCAGCGCCTCGTTGGCGATGGCGAAAAGGTCGGCGCCCTCGATCGTCGTCGCGGTGCCGGTGAAATACTTGTCGATAAACGCGCTTTCGAGCCCGACCGCGTCGAAGATCTGCGCACCGCAATAGGACTGATAGGTCGAGATGCCCATCTTGGACATCACCTTGAGGATGCCCTTGCCGACCGCCTTCAGGTAGTTCTTCTGGACGTCGTAGGCGCTGAGCGCCAAGCCGGTTTCGCTGCGGATCTGCTCCAACGTCGCGAAGGCGAGGTACGGATTGACCGCCTCAGCTCCGTAGCCGGCGAGCACGCAGAAATCGTGCACCTGGCACGCATCGCCGGTCTCGACGACGATACCGGTCTTCGTGCGCAACCCTTCGCGGATCAAATGGTGGTGCACCGCCGAAGTCGCGAGCAGCGCCGGGATCGGCGCTCGCTCGGGCGAGGTGCCGCGATCCGAGAGAATGAGGATGTTGTGGCCGTCGAGGACCGCGTCGGTCGCCTCGCGGCAGAGGCGCTCGAGCGCCGGTTCGATCCCCGCCGCGCCTTCGGCGGCCGGCCAGGTAATGTCGAGCGTGTCGGTCTTGAAGCGGCCATCGACGAGGAGCTCGATGTTGCGGATCTTGTCGAGGTCGCCGTCGGTGAGGATCGGCTGCGACACTTCAAGCCGGTGATGCGTTCCGACCTCATGGCCCAACAGGTTCGGCCGCGGCCCAATCATCGAGATCAGCGACATCACCAGCTCTTCGCGGATCGGGTCGATCGGCGGGTTGGTGACCTGGGCGAAGTTCTGCTTGAAGTAGTTGTAGAGCACTTTCGGCTTGTTCGAGAACGCAGCGATCGGCGTATCGGTGCCCATCGAGCCAACCGGGTCCTCGCCGCCGCGCGCCATCGGCTCGAGGAAGAAACCAATGTCTTCCTGGGTGTAGCCGAACGCCTGTTGCAGCGATAGCCGTGCCTCAGGATCGTTGGTTCGTGCCGGGATCGTGGTGTCGGCCGGCTCGGGCAGCTCAGAGAGTTTGTATTGCGTCTCTTTGAGCCACGCCTCGTAGGGATGCTCGGCGGCGAGCTTCGCCTTGATCTCGTCGTCGCCAATGATGCGACCCTCTTCAAGGTCGATCAGCAGCATCTTGCCGGGCTGCAGCCGCCATTTGCGGGTGATCTTCTCTTCCGGCACGGGCAGCACACCGGCTTCGGACGCCATGATCACATGATCGTCGTCGGTGATGATGTAGCGCGCCGGCCTGAGGCCATTGCGGTCGAGGGTCGCGCCGATCTGGCGGCCGTCGGTAAAGGCGATCGCCGCGGGCCCGTCCCACGGCTCCATCAGCGCCGCGTGGTACTCGTAGAAGGCGCGCCGTTCCGGGTCCATCAGGGGATCGGCCCAGGCCTCGGGGATCAGCATCATCATCGCGTGGGCAAGCGAGTAGCCGCCGGCGGTGACGAGCAATTCCAGCGCGTTGTCGAGGCAGGCCGTGTCGGACTGGCCGGGGAGGATCAACGGGGTCAATTTGCCGAGATCCGGGCCCATCAGCACCGACGACATCGCTTGGCGGCGTGCGTGGATCCAGTTGACGTTGCCGCGCACCGTGTTGATCTCGCCGTTATGGCAGAGGAAGCGGTAGGGGTGCGCGAGGCGCCACGATGGGAAGGTGTTGGTCGAGAAGCGCTGATGCACCAGCGCCAGCGCCGACACGGTGAGCGGGTTGCGGAGGTCTTCGTAAAAGCTGCCGATCTGCGGTGCCAGCAGCAGGCCCTTGTAAACAACGGTCCGGGTCGAGAAGGACGGCATATAGAGGTGGCGCAGCTCGGGCAGCATGTTGCGCTCGGCCTGGGTCGTGACCCGGTTAAGCACCTGCTTGCGGATGGTCAGGATCTTGCGCTCGAACGCGTCCTGGTCGGCGATGTCGTCGCTGGCGCAGACAATCGCCTGGGCAATGTGCGGCATGGTTTCGATGACGCGCTTGCCGAGCCCGGCGATATCGGTCGGCACGTCGCGCCAGGCCAAAAGCGTCTGGCCCTCGACGCGGACGATGCGCTCGATCTGCGCCACCGCGTAGGCGCGCGCCTTTGCCTCCATCGGCAAGAAGCACATCGCCACCGCATAGCGCCCGGGCGGCGGCAATGTCAGGCCGCGCTCCTCGGCCCAATGGCGCAACAGCGCGTCGGGGATCTGGATCAGGCAGCCGGCGCCGTCGCCGACCAGCGGATCGGCGCCGACCGCGCCGCGATGGTCGAGGTTTACGAGGATTTCGAGGCCGCGGCGGATGATGTCGTGCGACTTACGGCCCTTGATGTTGGCAACAAAGCCGACGCCGCACGAGTCGTGCTCGTTGCGTGGATCGTAAAGCCCGGGGCCTCTTGCCTCATTCATTCGTACAAGCTCTTCCGCGACACCCTTTTGCACAAATTTGGCGCACATAGCGGCCAGTCTCGCACGCTATATGCGACAGTATGCATGACTTATACCGCGAACGCGAATCACGTTTGCGCCGCCGGACTTTATTTTCGTCCAGCGGCGATCTTGTCGCGGTTTGATGCCGGCTCCCGCGCCGGCGCGGGAGCCGGCCCCGGTTAGCTGGCCGCCTTTTGGCTGGAGCGACGCCCGGCGAGGTAGCGCACGCCCACGGGCCCGCATTGCTCGGTATGCGGCGTACCCGCCGCCATCGAACAGGTGTCGCCAGCGCGGAAGGCCTCGGGCTTGCCATGCCGCGCGATCGTCATCTCGCCCTCGACGACGAACACACAAGCATCAAATTCGTGCGCATGCTCGGGGTTGAAATGGTTCGCCTCCATGCGGCGGTCGACCATCTCGCCATAGCCCTCGGCCGTGAGCTTCTTCTCGAAATCCACTTGGTTCATGCCGTAATCCTCCGTGTTCGCTGGGTCATCTTAACACGCGCCTAACCGATCCCGTAGCGCTTCGCCCAGCCGAGCCCGGCGACGGTATCGCCCTTCGGCCGGTACTCGCAGCCGATCCAGCCCTCGTAGCCGATCTCGTCCAACAGGTCGAAGAGGAACGGGTAATTGATCTCGCCGACATCCGGTTCGTGTCGGCCCGGAGTGCCGGCGATCTGGATGTGCGGGTACATGCCGGCGAGCTCGCGGATCGTCGGTGCCAGATCGCCGCTCATGATCTGCGCATGATAGAGGTCGAGCTGGAGTCTCACATTGGGCCGGTCGACCGCCTCGATGATCGGCATCGCCTGCGCCGTGGTGTTGAGGTAGTAGCCGGGAATGTCGCGGGTGTTGATCGGCTCGATGATGGCGGTGATGCCCTCCCGCGCGAGCCGGTCGCCGGCCCAGCGCAGGTTGTCGATATAGGTGGGCAGCGCCTCGATCTTGTCCCGCCCCTCGGGCCACAACCCGGCCATCGCGTGGATGGTCTTGCACTTCGTGGCCTTGGCGTAGGGGATCGCGGTCTCGACCGCGGCCATGAACGCCTGTTGTCGTCCCGGGATCGCGGCGAACCCGCGCTCGCCCTTCGACCAGTCGCCCGGCGGCAGGTTGAACAGGGCCAGGGTCAGCTTGTTACGCTCGAGCCGCTCGGCGATCTCTTCCGGCCTGTAGTCGTAGGGGAAGAGGAACTCGACCCCCTTGAAGCCGGCTTTCGCCGCCGCATCGAACCGGTCGAGGAAATTCGGGATTTCCTGAAACATCATGCTCAGATTGGCGGCGAATTTAGGCATCGACGGGCTCCTCGGCATTGGCGGCAGCGCGGCAGGCCGCTACTGTTCCTCGGCGCGACGGCGGAGACAAGCCCCGAAGGACGCCTCGCCCGTAACGCTGCTGTCGGTTCGCTGGCATACCGCCTCGCCGATCCCTGTCATCTGGAGGATGCGCTGATGATTTACGAAGTCCGCACCTACACCCTGCGCACCGGGACTGTGCCCGAATTTGAGGAGCGTTATGCCAAGCGGCTCCCCGCGCGCCTGAAGCACTCCAAATTGGGCGCCTTCTGGCACACCGATTTCGGCCCGCTCAATCAGGTGATCCATGTCTATCCCTATGACGATCTGAACCAGCGTGCGGCGGTGCGCGCCGCGCTCGCGACAGACCCCGAGCGGAACGCGCTTCCGGGCGGCCAGGACCTGATCGTCGCGCAGGAATCCGAGATCATGATCCCGGCACCGTTCATGCGCCCGCTCGGCAGCCGCGACTACGGCAGCGGCAACGTCTACGAGATGCGCACCTATACTTACGCTCCGGGCGACCTGCCGAAAGTGCTGGTGGCGTGGGCCCAGGCGGTTCCCGCCCGTGAAGAGCTGTCGCCGTTGGCGGCGTGCTGGACGAGCGAGATCGGCGGGCTCAACAAGTTCGTCCATACCTGGGTGTACAAGGACCTCGCCGAGCGCGACCGCGTTCGTGCGGCATCCCGCGCCCCCGGTCGCAATTGGCCGCCGCAGAGCGGGGTGCGACCGATCCGGCAGGAAAACAAGCTGCTGATCCCGGCCGCCTTCTCACCCGTGCGGTAACCGGCCTCGCCTGCCTCCGTGGCTCGGAGGGAGGCGATATCGCCTCCCTCCGGCGGCGTGGGGAATTCGCAGACCCGCCGATGAACGGATAATAGAAGCGAGGGAGGGGTAACCATGGGTCAGGCGCTCGAAGGCATCCGCGTCATCGATTTCACCCACGACCAGGCCGGCCCCAGTTGCACCCAGATGTTGGCTTGGCTCGGCGCCGACGTGATCAAGATCGAGCGTCCGCCGCACGGCGACCGCGCGCGCCGGCTGTGGAACATGGACAATCCCGAGATCGACAGCTTTTTCTTCCTGCTGCTCAACAGCAACAAGCGCAGCATCGCGGTCGATCTAAAGACCGACGACGGCAAGGAGATCGTCCGCCGGCTGATCAAGGAATGCGACATCGTCGCCGAGAATCTCGGGCCGGGCGTCATGGAGCGGCTCGGGCTGGGCTACGAGGCGGTGAAGGCATTGAACCCGCGCGCGGTCTATGCCTCGGTCAAGGGTTTTGGCTCCTACGGCCCCTATAGCGGGTTCAAATGCTTCGAGCCGGTCGCCCAGGCGACCTCCGGGGCGATGAGCGTCACCGGCGAAACCGACGGCCCGCCCTTGGTCAACGGCGCCAATATCGGTGATTCCGGCACCGGCATGCACCTCGCCATCGCCATCCTCGCCGCGCTGGTGCAGCGCGGGCGCACCGGCACCGGCCAGCTGGTCGAGGTGGCGATGCAGGAGGCGGTGCTCAACCTCACCCGGGTCAAGTACACCGGCACGCTGGCGACCGGAAAGCCGCTCGGGCGCAGCGGCAACCGTTCGGCGACCGGCGGCTACTCCGATCTGATCCGCTGCGCCGGCGGCGGCCCCAACGACGCGGTCTACCTGATAGTGCCGCCCGACAATCCGGAGATGTTCTACGCGGCGATGGATACGATCGGCCGCCCGGAGCTGAAGGAGGATGAGCGTTTCAAGACCGCGGCGGCGCGCTCGCGCAACGGCGCGGCTCTGACCGAGGTCATCGAGGGCTGGACGCGCTCGCGCGACAAACGCGACGTGATGCAGACCTTCGCCGGGCGCGGCATCCCCTGCGGCGCGGTGCTCGACACGGCGGAGGTGTTGGCCGACCCGCATTTGCGCGAGCGCGGCACGATCCGCGAGCTCGACCATCCGACCCGCGGCCGGTTCGCCACGATCCTCAGCCCGGTGCGTCTATCGGACTCGCCGATCGCACCCAGCCGCGCGCCGCTGCTCGGCGAGCACAGCGACGACATCTTGAGCCTCGCCGGCTACAGCGTCGACGAGGTCCGCCAGTTGCGCGAACGCAAGGTTATTTGAAAAGCGTAGGGCGGGTCGAGAGACCCGCCCTACCGATAACAAACCGTGTTACTTCGCGGCGTCCTGCAGGACAGGCTGCTGCGCCGCCTTCAAGACCGCGGCGGCTTCCTTCTCCACGACCGTGCCCTTGAAGAAGTTCGGGTTCTGCGTGCCCCACAGCTTCACAGAGTTGGTGAAGGTGAAGTCGCGGAAATTGTCTGCGGTGATGTGGCCGTCCTCGACCAGCTCGTAGGCTTCCGCCAGCGGCTCGCGCATGTCGATCACGTCGAAATGCCCGATATCGGAGCTGTAGATCGCGTTGAGCTGAGCGCCGAACGGGTTGCCCTTGCCGAAGGCGACCGCATTCATCCGGTCGTCGGCCTCGCAGCCGAAATAGTACGGCGTCGCGTAGAGATCGATCCAGTCCTGCTTACGGGTGATCTTGCAAGCCGAGAAGTCGTCGAGGTCGTCGATGCCGCCGGTCATCTGAAGTTCCGGATCGGGCCAGCCGTCGCGCGCCTTGAGCGCCGCCGCGTGCTCCTTGTAACCGTACTTCTCGACCATCTCCATCAACAGCTTCCGGTCGAGCTTGTCGGGACGCATGTTTTCGAGCGCCCTGGCGTTGCGCCGCTCCCAATGCTCCATCAGATCGCCCCACAACTGGGCACCCCAGCCGACGCCGCCTTCGAGGAAGGCAAAGCGCAGTTCCGGGAAGCGCCGGGTGACACCGCCGAGGAAAATACCCTTGGCCGCGGCGTGGCCGGCATCGGCGAAATGGCCGATGTGGTTGTAGGTGAAGTTGGTCGGCGAATTGCGCAGCGCCTGGTTGCTGCCGGCGCTGTGGAAGGTCGGCGCGATGCCGACCTCGCGGCACTTCGCCCAGACCGGGTCATAGTCGTAGAGGCTATCGATACCGAACACCTCGTACCAGACGGCGAGACGGTCGGCATCCACATTGCCCTTCGACACCGAGTCGGTTTGGCGCGGCATGGCGCTGCCGAACATGCCGACCTTGGAGCCGAGTTGCTTGGTGACGAATTCGAGCTCAGCAATCGCCTCGTCCGGCGTGTGCATCGGGATGATCGCCGCCGGGGTCATGCGGTCGCCGAGATCCTTGAAATAGCCGGCCGACACGATGTTGTAAGCGCGAATCACCGCGCGCCGCGTCTCGTCGTCCTTGATGCGCGGGAGGCGCAGACCCGCCGTCGGGTAGACGATGGTGAAATCCGAGCCGATCTCGTCGAGCCGCTCGTAGAGCAGATGCGGGATCATCGCCGTGGCGCGGTCGTAGGTGTTGCCGGTCTGGCGGGTCCAGAAGCCTGGCATCGAAACCCGGCGGCGGCGGCGCTCTTCGACGCTGAGCAGCAGTGAATCGCGGGTCACCGCCATCGAGGCGAGAAACCCATCGGCCGCCTTGTCGCCACCGACTTTGCGCATCTGTTCGGCGAACACCGGATCGTACTCGACCCAATGGCCGTCGCCATCGATGATCGGATGGTTGAGCTTGGCGCGAATTTCCGTTGGGCTGTGATGACCGTGACCGCTCATAGGTTCCTCCGCAATGATGGGATCCCGTTGCCTGCGTTGCGATACCCTCACGAAGCGTAGGGCTTATGGACTCTCGGCGCCAGCCGGCCGGCAACCAATACGTATTTTTACGTATCAGGCCAGCAAGAAACGATTAGATCGAATCTTGCACCGCGAATAAAGCGGCGGCAAGCCAAGTCGGAGGCAATGCGCTGGGACACCACGAGGTACCAAGCCCAGATCAATATCAGATGTGATCCTGCGCGAAATCGCGATCCCTGTTGTTCGGCAGCGCCGCCGTCGCGGCGATGCTGACGATCGCACAACCGAAAATGTAGAGCGCGATCACATAGCCCGACCCAGTCGCGGCGAGCAGCGCCGTCGCGACCAGCGGCGCCGGCCCGCCGGCGAACACCGCGGCGAGCTGAAAGCCGATTGACGCCCCGCTATAGCGCAGGCGCGGGGTGAAACACTCCGCGGTCAGCGCCGCCAGCGGCCCCCACATCATGTCGTGGAAAAAGAACGCGATCAGGGTCGCCAGGATGATCAATCCCGGTATGGCGGTGTTGAACAAAGCATAGTACGCGAAGGCAAAGAGCCCGGTGGCTGCCGCACCAAAAATGTAGACCTGCTTGCGGCCGAGCTTGTCCGACAGGTAGCCGGACAACGGGATCGTGAAGAACGACATGAACGATCCGATCAGCAGAACCACCAGCAGGAAGTCACGCGAGAGGTGGACGACCTGGATACCGTAGGGGAAAACGAAGGCGATGTAGATGAAGATGGGAGCCATTTGCCCCATCCGCGCGAGGGCGGTGAGGATAATTTCCTTCGGCTGGCGCTTGAAGACTTCGACGACCGGCGCGCGCGCGACCCGCTCTTTGGCGATGACTTCCTTGAAGACCGGCGTCTCGAGGATGCCGAGCCGGATCCACAACCCAATTCCGACCATGACGATGCTGAGCAGGAATGGAATCCGCCAGCCCCAGCTGAGGAACTGATCTCCCGACATCTGGCTGAACGCCAGGATCGCCAGGTTCGCAAGGAAGAAACCGGCCGGCCCGCCAAATTGCGGCCAGGACGCGATGAGCCCGCGGTTTTTGCTCGTGCGCGCCCACTCCATCGCCAACAAGACCGAGCCGCCCCATTCGCCGCCGACACCGATCCCCTGAATCAAGCGCAGGACGACCATCACGACCGCGCCCCAGATGCCGATCTGGTCATAGGAGGGCACGCATCCGACCAGGAAAGTCGACAAGCCGGTTAGCAGCAGTGTCGCGATCAAGGCCGCCTTGCGGCCGATACGATCGCCATAATGCCCAAAGATCGCGGCGCCGATCGGCCGTGCCACGAAGCCGACCGCGAAGACGGCGAACGCCTGCAGCGTACCTGTCAGGGGGTCAGAAGACGGAAAATACAGCTTCGCGAAGACTATCGCGGCCATCTGGCCGTAGAGCAGGAAATCGTACCACTCGATGGTCGTGCCGACCGTACTGGCGATCACCGCGCGGCGCAGCTGGGCGCGGTGGTCGAGGTCAGAGAGCGGGACAGCAGCGATTTCAGCTGTGGTCATCGACAATCCTCCCGTTCGGGTCTGCTGGTCGAGGCCGGCAAACCATTTTGTTGTGAGGCGACGATAGCATTGCCGGCGGCGTGACAAAAGCGGTGACCCACGACTCCCCGGGTGGCCGATGGCGGCTGCGTGCCACGCCTAGCTTCACAGGCGCGCGACCAAGAGCTAGTCGTTAACCGAGATCGTCCGAGGGCTAGGAGGCAAACGCCGATGTCCATATGGCACGCGCTACAGCGCATCCTGATCGCGCTGGCGACCCTCGCCGCAGTGCCGGCGCTGGCGCAACCGCAACGGGCGGCGGTCGATAATCTGCCGTCCGCCGCGGACTGGAAGCAGCACTTCGAGCACGACATCCTGCCGTTCTGGGAAACGCAAGCAGCGTTGGGCGAGCCGGTAGGAAGCTTTCCCACCTTTCGCTGCAATGACGGCTCGATAACCGATCCGCAGGCGCCGTGCGCGGAATTTCTGGCCGCTCCCGATTGGATCCGCAGCGCCGTCGGCCGGCAATACGTCCGGATGATCTCGCGGCAGATCTATCTCTACGGCGTCGCCTATCATCTGACCGGCGACCCGAAATACCTGCTCTGGGCACGCGCCGGCGTCAGCTACATCCTCGACCATGCGGTGAACAAGACGACCGGCGACGTCATCTCTTATTGGGTGAATGGCAAGCCCGCCGTCGATCCGGACGACCAGACCAGCCAGGATCTGGCGTATTCCCTGGTCGGGCTGTCCTTCTATTACTACCTGACGCGGGAGGCCGACCTGCTGCCGCCGATGCTGCGCATCGAGAGCTATATCCGGCAGCATTATTACGACCCGCATTTGGGTCTCTACCGCCAGGCGCTGAAGGGCTGGGAAGCCGATCGGATCGAGCTGGTTTCCCAACTCGATCAGGCCAATGCCTACATGCTCTTGCTGACCCCGTTGCTGCCGCAGCCAGACCAGAAGCGGTGGAGCGCCGAGTTGACGCAGATCGCCCAGATCATGCGCGGCCGCTTTTACGATCCGGCCTCAACTATGTTCCTCGGGCTGCTCGATGCGAAAGCCAAGAGCGGCGATTGCGTGTTCGCCCGTGACGACACCGATTTCGGCCACACGATCAAGACCTACTGGATGCTGTATTTCATCGGCCGCGTGGTCAACGACGCCGGCCTGGTGAGCTTTGCCCGCGACAAAACGCCGGGCATCCTCGCGCGTTCATTCTTGCCGGCGACGGGCTCGTGGGCGACCCAGCCGACCTGCGGCGCCGCATCTGACAATATCAACCGCACCAGCACCTGGTGGATGGCCGCCGAGCTGGATCAGGCGGCGCTGACCTTCGGCATCGGCAACCCCGATCTGCTGACCTCCATCCCGAAAACCAACGATTTCTGGCTCAAGCACATGGTCGATCCGCGCTATGGCGAGGTCTGGGACGAAGTCGCCCTGCCCGACTACACGCCGCGCCTGCCCAAGGTTCATCTGTGGAAGAACGGCTTCCACACCGCCGAGCGCGCGTTGATCGGCTACATCGCGACCAGCGCCATCCGATCCGAACCGGCGGTTCTCTATTACGCATTCCAGGGCTGCAAATTGCCCGCCGATGTGCGGCCCTATTACTACGACAGCCGGGTGATTTCACATTCAGAGACGCCGCTGCCGGATATGCCGGGGTTCTGCCAGGCGAAGGTAACCTTCTCCGACATCCATTGAACTCCCTGGCCTGTTTGCGGCTTCGGCCGTTGACAGCTACTCTCGCCGGCGCAGGATCGGAGGGCGAATGAGCGTGGTGCTGGGAGCGATCGCCGACGATTTCACCGGCGCGACCGACCTCTGCAACACGCTCGTGCGGCGCGGCATGAAGACCGTGCAGCTGATCGACGTACCGGGCGGAAATACGCCAATCCCGGACGCGGAAGCGGTGGTGATCGCCCTGAAGAGCCGTACCATCCCAGCGGGCGAGGCGGTGTCGATGAGCCTCAAGGCATTGGCCTGGCTCCAGAACGCCGGCGCGCGGCAGATCCTGTTCAAATATTGCTCGACCTTCGACTCGACCGACGAGGGCAATATCGGCCCGGTCGCGGAGGCGCTGCTCGACGCGCTCGGCTCGGGTTTCACGCTCTATTGTCCCGCCTTCCCCACCCTCGGACGGACGATCTTTAAGGGCTATCTGCTCGTCGGCGATGTGCTGCTGTCTGAATCGGGGATGAAAGATCACCCGCTGACCCCCATGCGTGACCCCTCGCTGGTACGGGTGCTGCAGCGCCAGAGCCGCGGCAAGGTCGGGCTGGTCCAACACGCGGCCGTCGCCCAAGGGGCGGCCGCCATTGCCGACGCCTTCGCCAAACTCAAGCAGGACGGCTTCCGCCACGCGATCGTCGATGCGATCGCCGACCGCGACCTCGAGGCGATCGGCGAGGCGGCGAAGGATTTTGCGTTGATCACCGGCGGCTCGGGGATCGCGCTGGGATTGCCCGAGAATTTCCGCCGCGCCGGGCTCATCGGCGACGGTGGCGGCGCCGATATCCTGCCGCGGATCGCGGGCAAAGCGGCGGTGCTGTCGGGCTCATGCTCGGAAGCCACACGCGGCCAGGTCGCCCATATGATCACTGCCGGGTTTTCGGCCTTCATCATCAATCCGCTCGCTGCCGCCGCGGGGCAAAACGTCGCCGAGCAGGCGCTGTCCTGGGCGTCCGACAAGCTCGGCGACGAGCCTATCCTATTCGCCGCGACCGCGCCGCCCGAAAGCGTCGCCGAGGTCCAGCAAAAACTCGGCCGCGAGCGGGCAGGTGCACTGGTCGAGGGCATCATCGCCGGTATCGCCGAGGGGCTCGTCGCGCGCGGGGTACGCCGCCTGGTTGTGGCCGGCGGCGAAACCGCAGGCGCGGTGGTCCAGGCGCTCGGGGTCACCGGCCTCCGCATTGGCCGGCAGATCGACCCCGGCGTGCCGTGGACCGTCAGCCTCAACGAGCCGGCGCTGGCGCTGGCCTTGAAATCTGGCAATTTCGGCGCGCCCGATTTCTTTCCGCGCGCCTTCACCGCATTGGATGAGGCGACGGCATGAGCGACGCTAAGGCACGCGAGGCGATCTGCACGCTAGGCGCATCGATCTTCGAGCGCGGCCTTACCGCCGGCTCGTCGGGCAATCTCAGCGTCAGGGTCGAGGGCGGCTGGTTGATGACTCCGACCAACGCCTCGCTCGGCCGGCTCGACCCGGCGCGGCTGTCGAAGCTCGACGACAGCGGCAAGCTCGTGGGCGGTGATCCGCCGACCAAGGAGGGCTTCCTGCACCGCGTCATGTACGAGGAGCGCAACGACACCGGTGCGGTCGTGCATCTACACTCGACCCACTCGGTCGCGGTGTCGTGTCTTGCCGAAATCGACCCGCACGACGTGCTGCCGCCGATCACCGCGTATTACGTGATGCGGGTCGGCCGGCTGCCGCTGGTGCCCTACTACAAGCCGGGCGATATGGCGCTGGCCGAGGCGGTGCGCGGCTTCGCCTCGAAACACCACGCGGTGCTGCTCGCCAATCACGGCCCGGTCGTCGCCGGGTCGAGCCTCGACGCCGCGGTCAACGCGGTCGAGGAGCTGGAGGAGACCGCCAAGCTTTATCTGATGCTGCGCGGCGCCAAGACCCGGTTCCTGACACCGGAACAGGTCAAAGAACTGCTCGTATAACGCTCGCTGGCTATTTCATCCTCGCGAAATAATCTTCGTAGGGGATGTCGTTGCTAATCAGGACCCCGCCATCGACGTCGAGGGCGATGCCGGTGACCATGCTCGCCGCTGGGCTGGCGAGGAACAGCACCGCGTCGGCGATGTCCTCGGGCTCGACCATGCGGCCGAGCGGGATCTTCTTTGCCCGCTGCGCCTTTTGCTCGAGGGTCGGTGCGACGCCGGCGAACGGGGTCGCGGTCGGGCCGGGGCAGACCGCGTTAACCCGGATGTGGTCCGGCGCCAGCTCGTAGGCGGCGTGGCGGGTGAGGCCGAGCACCCCGGCTTTCGACGCCGAGTAATTGGCCCCGCCCCCAAACGAAATGCGCCGCCCAGCGATCGACGCGATGTTGACGATCGCGCCGCCGCCCTTCGCTTTCATGTGCGGCAGCACCGCCTGGATCGCATTGAACGTGCCACCGAGATTGACGTCGATCACGCGCTGCCATTCAGCCGCGGTCATCGTCCCCAGCGTCTTCTGCGTGATCGTGCCGGCGCAATTGACCAGCACGTCGATCCCGCCAGAGGACGACGCGATATCGCTCGCCAGCTTGGCGAAGCCCGGCCCATCGGCGACGTCAAGCGCATGACCGGCAGCTTTGGCGTTGTGCCCGATCTCGGCCGCGACCTTCTCGGCCGCGGCGCCGTCCCGGTCGATGACATGGACGTTGGCGCCTGCCGCCGCAAACTGGCGGCAAGTCGCGGCGCCGATGCCGCTGCCGCCGCCCGTCACCAGCACCGTCTTCCCCGAGAAATCGGCCATTCCATGTCCTCCCTGTAAAGCGCCGGCGATGATAGCGCGAATGTCGCGCCGGCAGCGATCGGCTATGCTAGCCGGGCCTTTGAGGGAACGCCGATGACCTACGCCGCACCGCTCGCCGATATGCGCCTTGTGCTCGATGCGTTCGGCAATCTGCCGGACGATGCTGCCGAGGTCGCCGACGCGGTGCTGGGCGAGGCGGCGAAGTTCGCCGAGAACGAGCTGGCGCCGCTCAACCAGCCGGGCGACCGCATCGGCAGCGTGCTCGAAAACGGCGTCGTCCGCACCCCACCCGGGTTTCGCGAGGCCTACAAGAAATTCGTCGAGGGCGGGTGGAACGGGCTGACCTGCGAGCCCGAGATCGGAGGCCAAGGATTGCCGCTGGCGCTGGCGGTGCCGCTCACCGAGATGTGGAACTCGGCCTGCATGGCCTGGGCGCTGTGCCCACTCTTGAACAGCGGCGCGGTCGAGCTTTTGAGAACGCACGGCTCGCCCGAACAGAAGCGGCTCTATCTCGACAGACTGGTCTCGGGCGAATGGCCGGGCACGATGAACCTGACCGAGCCGCAGGCGGGCTCTGATCTCGGCGCACTCAGGGCCCGCGCCGTGCCGTCGAAGGATGCGCGCTGGGGCGAGCACTACCGGATCACCGGGCAGAAGATCTTCATCACCTACGGCGACCATGACTTCTCCGACAACATCGTCCACATGGTGCTGGCGCGCCTCCCCGACGCCCCGCCGGGCAGCCGCGGCATCTCCTTGTTCCTGGTGCCGAAATTCCTGCTCGACGACGCGGGTCGCCCGGGCGAGCGCAACGATGTCCGTACCTTGCGGCTCGAAGAGAAGCTCGGCATCCACGCCTCGCCGACCTGTGTGCTGTCCTACGGCGAGGATGGCGGCGCGATCGGCTGGCGCATCGGCGAGCCGCATCGCGGTCTCGAAGCCATGTTCACGATGATGAACACTGAGCGACTGTTGGTCGGGGTGCAGGGTGTCGGCATCGCCGAGCGCGCCTACCAGACTGCTTTGGCTTACGCGCAGACCCGCGTGCAGGGCCAGCCGATCGGCATGCCGCGTAACGGCGCGACGCCGCCGATTATCCATCATCCCGATGTGCGGCGGATGCTGCTGTCGATGCGCGCCGGAACCGAGGCGGCGCGGGCGCTCGCCTATTACGCCGCCGCGGCGATCGACGCCGCGCAGCGCGATCCGAAGGCGCAGCGCCGCGCTGACCTCTTGATCCCGGTGGTCAAATCCTGGTGCAGCGACAAGGGTATCGAGATCGCCTCGACCGGCGTGCAGGTGCATGGCGGCATGGGCTATATCGAGGAGACCGGCGCGGCGCAGCACATGCGCGACGCGCGCATCGCCGCGATCTACGAGGGCACCAACGGCATCCAGGCCGGCGATCTGGTCGGCCGCAAGGTCGGCCGCGATCGCGGTGAGGCGGCGCGCGAGTTGTTTGCCGAAATGACGGCTTGGCTGGGCGATCTGTCGGGCGAGTTCGCGCCGCTGCGGCAGCCCTTGGCCGATGGCCTCGCAACGCTCGCCGACGCGACGGGTTACCTGGTCGAGGCCGAGCCGGCGTACGCCGCCGCCGGATCGGTGCCGTATCTCAATTTGTTCGGCACGGTGCTTGGTGGCGCATTGCTGGCGCGTCTCGCGGTCGAAGCCAAGAAGGGCGGCCATCCGCTGATTGCGGCCAAGCTCGCCACCGCGCGCTTTTTTGCAGAGCAGGATCTCGCCCGCGCGCCGGGGTTTCTGCCAGCCGTCAAAGGCGGCGAAACCGTCGTTAATTTTGCGCCAGAGGCGCTTTGACCAGCGGAAAAACCGATCCATCTGTGTTGCGTTTCGCCTGCGCCCGTCGGAGCTCGGCAGGTCCGCCCCTTTGCCCGCGGGGGTCCTGCGCCCATCCGCTTACCTCGTTATCACATAAGATGACGATGCGGCGTGTTCAAGAACAAAAAGGGAACAATTTGGCCGGGTGGCAGTGACCCTCCCGCCCACAGTGCGCGTCGAGGATATCCGGCTCGGCATTTTCTACATGCTTGCGTCGGTGTTCCTGTTCTCGATCCAGAACGCGATCGGCAAGTGGCTGGCGCAGAGCTATCCGATCCCGATGCTGGTGTTCTTCCGCTCGTTCATCGCGCTGCTGCCGTCGTTCCTCCTGGTGATGCGCGCCGGCGGGTTACCGGTGATGCGCACCAACCGGCTCGCCGGGCAATTCGGCCGGGCGGTGATCTGGGGCGGGTCGAATGTCGCCTCGTTCTTCGCCTATCATTTGCTGCCGCTGGCCGACGCGGTGGCGCTGACCTTCGCCGCGCCGCTGTTCCTCACCGCGCTGTCCTACCCCATCCTCAAGGAGCGGGTCAGCCGCGAGCGCTGGATCGCGGTCAGCGTCGGCTTTGTCGGCGTCCTCGTGATGGCGCATCCGAGCGGCGCCGGCAGCGCGCTCGGCGTGACCGGCGCCATCACTTGCGCGGTGTGCAACGCGGTCGGCACCTTGACCGTGCGCGACCTCTGCCGCACCGAGCATTCCGCTTCGATCGTCACCTGGACGGCGATCTTCATGACCTTGATGGCCTTGCCGGCGCTGCCGTTCTTCTGGAAGACGCCGACCCTCTTGGATTTCCTGCTGTTCTGCTCGATCGGCCTCATCGGTGGGGTGTCGCAATACTGGACGACGCTGGCGCTCTCGCTCGCGCCCGCGGCGGCAGTGTCGCCGTTCAACTACACCGCCCTCGTCTGGGGCTCGATCATCGGCTTTATCGTGTGGAGTGAGCTACCGACCGTGCTGATCGTCATCGGCTCGGCGATCGTCACCCTGGCCGGGCTCTATTTGCTGCGCGCCGAAGGACGCCGCCGCAAAGCCACGGCGGCGCCTGTTCGGCCGGCGGTGTAGCGGCTACTCCGCCGCTTGCGGTACCTGTTTGAGGTCGGTCGAGTACTTGAGGTGCACCGGCGCGTTCAACTCGAACGGGTCCTTGAGGCCCAATTCCTTGCCTATCTCGCGCATCGCCGGCATGACCTCTTGCCCCAAGAGCCGGATGCAGGTGCGCGCGTCGGCGTCGCTGACCGAGCCGTCATTGCCCCAGATGCCGTAGATCGACGGGCGCGTCTCTTCGAGCACGCGGCGCAGCTTGGGGATGACGGTCTTCGGCGTGCCGAAGAAGATGCGGCCGTCGGCGACTTGTTGCTCGAAGGTCGGCCGCCCGCGCGGGTTCTCGGCCCGGCCCACCGCGAACTCGACAAAGTTGCGGCGAAACGTCGGCGAGAAATAGCCCGACGGGTTCGCCCACACCGGATGCGCCAGGCCGGTGAACTCGCCCTGCATCCACAGGAACTGGCGGGCGTTCTTCTCGGCCTTCTCCTCGCTGTCGGAGACATGGACTTGCTGCAGGTAGCCGCGGTTCTCCGGACCGGACTCGTAGCCGGTTTCGAGTGCGACCTTGTCGTACAGCTCCCAGATCTTCTTGGTCGCCTCGATCGAGGTGTTGAGCGCGATGTAGGGATAACGTTGCTTCGCCGCCCAGATGATCGTCTCCTGGCTCAGAACGCCGGGAATCCACACGCGCGGGTAGGGCTTTTGCAGCGGCACCGCCCACGGATTCACCACGCGATGCTGGTAATGCGTGCCTTCCCAGCGGAACGGGCCGGTCCGCGACCAGGCGGCGACGACAAGATCGTGCGCCTCCTCGAAGCGCTCGCGGTTGAAGGCGGGGTTGACGCCGGTGGCGAGCTGCTCCTGGCCGCCGCCGCGGACAAAGCCGGAGACCAGTCGCCCCTTCGAGATCATGTCGATCATCGCCAGCTCTTCGGCGAGCCGCACCGGGTTTTCGGCGAGCGGCAGCGGATTGCCGAGCAGGACAATCTTCGCCTTTTTGGTCACCGCCGCGAGGATCGAGGCAAAGACGTTGCACTTGGCCTGCATGCAGAACGGCGCGTTGTGGTGCTCGTTCAGCATGAAGCCTTCGACGCCCTGCTCCTCGGCGTAGATGTAGTGCTCGAGGTATTGGTTATAGAGCCGGCTGCCGGCGACCGGATCGAAGTGCTTGTTCGAGAACATCAGCGCGGTGTGGCCGGTCTCCAGCCCGATATCGGCGGGATAGGCGGACATCGGCTGCTCGGTGAAATACATCACATGCATGGTTGTCTCCTTTCGCCTTCCGGCGCGGCTAATTCTCTTCGACGAAGCTGGTGACGAGCCGGGCGAGTGCGTCCGGTTGTTCCATATCGACGCAATGCCCCGACGCGGCGACGATCTCGAACCGCGCCTTGGGCAGGGATTTCGCGTAAAGCTCTCCGGCGCTGCGCGGCACGATCTTGTCGTCGTCGCCCCAGACGACCAGAGCCGGCGCCCGCACCCCACCCAACAGATGCGGCAGGCTCGGGGTGTACATGTACGGCTTCCAGGCGACCCGGAAGCTCATCTCGCGGCAAAGATCCCAATTGACCAGCTGGTCGGTCGAGACATCGCCATAGACCCGCTCAAACGCCTTGGGGTCGTGGAAGCCGGCCTGAGCGTAATCGATGTAGCTGACGATGGCCTGGTCGAAAATGTCGCCTTCGGGCGGCTTCACCCCCATCGCGCCGACCAGAACGATGCGGTGGAAGTCGCGCGGCGCCAGCGCCGCCATCTCAGCGGCGATCCAGCCGCCAAAGCCGAGCCCGACAAGGCTCGCGCGCTCGATCCCGAGATCGGCGAGCAGCCATTGATAGAGCGCGGCGATGTCGCGCGGATGGCGCAACCATGGCGCCCGCTCCGAGCTCTCGCCGAACCCGGGATGCACCGGCACGATGACATCGAACCTCGCCGACAGCGCCTCGTAGAACGGCAGCTTGTCGAGCGTGCCGATGTCGTGGTGCAGCACCAAGACAGCGCGGCCGCTGCCGCCGCGCCCGACTCTCAGTTTGAGCCCGCCCAAATCGATGTTCTGCTCGCTCCACCCGGCCATCGTCACTTCCCTCGCTGACTGATGATAAGGTTAGCCATGCTTTTCGCGTGGCCGCAACCAGCGCCGCGCGCAAGGCCCCTTGCGTGAGGCTCAACGCTGCGAGGGCAGGCTTGACGCCAGCGCGACGGCGTAGCCGGCCTGCCAGACGATGTAAAAAAGAAAGACCCCTCCCACCTCCCAGAGCAAGGCCACTGGCACAAGCAGGCCGAGCGCTGAGGCCGCGATCACCGATCGGCGCAGCCGAAGCCCTGGGAACAAGGTGGCGGCCACCCTACCCAGCAGCGCGCCTCCGGCCGCCCCGGCGACGGCGCCGGCGATTGCCGCCGGCAGGTCCAGAAAGCTGATATCGAGCACGTCGCCCAGCCAATCGGTCAGCCAGACGCACACGAACACCGCCACCGCATTGGCGATACCCGCGGCACCGATAAAGGCGATGAAGCGGCCAAACCCGATCCAGCCCCGGCGACTCGACAACGCGGCGAAGAGAACCCCGAAGATCGTCCCCGGAAACAGATAGAGGGTGGCGTCAACGCCTTCGCAGCGGCCCGACATGCGGAGGCCGAAACAGTATCCCGCCACCTCGGGCGCAGCGACGTCGCCCATGTGACAAAAGACGATGATGGAGGCGGAGAGCAGGCCGCTAGCCACCCCGATCCCGAGAAACCAGTACCACCGCGCTGCCATAGAGAGGCCTAGCCGCCGTATTTCGGCATCTCGAGGTTGAGGAGCCGCGCGGCGTTGCCGCCGAGGATCGCGCGCCGCTCGATATCGTCGAGACTTTTCGCGCCTTCGATAAAACCGATCGGGTCGACCTCACCCATGTCAGCCGGGTAATCGGTGCCGACCAGGATGTGGTCGGCACCGTATTCTTCAACCAGGTACTGGAGCTGGTGGTGGGTATAGACGAGCGCGTCGAAATAGAGCCGCTTCAGATAGGTCGTCGGCATGTGATGAAGGTGCGTGCAGGTATCCGGACGCGCCGAGGCGGCATGGTCGATGCGCCCGGAATAGGCCGGCAGATAGCCGCCGCCATGGGCGCAGACGATCTTGAGGTTCGGATAATCCTGCAGCACCCCACCAAAAATGAGGTGATGCACCGCCACGGTGGTGTCGAGCGGGTTGCCGATGACATTGGCGAAGTAATGGTCGTGGAAGCGGCGCGCCTCGGTGAACCCGTCCGGGTGCATGAAGATGAGGAGCCCCAGTTCCTCGCAGCGGGCGAAAATCTTGCGGAACCGCTCGGCCGACAGATCCTCGCCGGCGACATGCGTCATGATCTCGATGCCACGGAAACCCAGCGACTTGTGCAGCCGGTCGAGCTCCTGCACCGCGAGATCGGGCGCCTGGAACGGCACCGTGCCGAGCCCAACGAAGCGGTCGGGATACTTGCCGCAAATCTCGGCGATGAAATCGTTGCAGGCGCGCGACGTCGCCAGGCCGAGATCGGGGTCGGCGCCGTAATAAGTCTGGCGCGGCGCCGGCGAGATCGCCTGAATATCGATCCCCATCAAATCCATGTCGGCGATGCGCTGCTCGGGCGAGCGGCCCTGCTCGACGGTGCGCACGCCATTGGCGCGGTTTTGCGCCTGGCTCTCGGGGCTGGCGGCAGTTTCGAGATACCAGCGAGAGACCGCCTCGTTGCCCTCGACCATCTCGGCCGCCTTGTCGCTGCGGACATGGCAATGGATGTTGATGGTGAACCATTTGCCGCGCGCATGGGCGGGTCCAGGGAACCGGCCGGGAATGCGTGAGCCGGGCGGTGTGCAGGTGAACAGCATCTTCTGGCTCCCTCTGGTTGGCGGCGATCTTACCTGGATTTTTGGGTTTGCCTCACCCGTCGCGCACCGCCATGCTTTGGACAAGACCGATCTTAGGAGGAAGCCATGTCCGTTCGCCTCGTCATCACCTTTAGCGCCGAGCCCGGGAAGGGCGCCCAACTGGCGGAAGCGATGAAAGAGCGGTGCATCACCTCGGCGAAAGATGCCGGCTGTTTGCAATTTGAAGTCTTCCGCAGCGCCCTCAACCCCGACAGCTTCACCTTGCTTGAATTGTGGGAGAACCAGGCCGCGCTCGACGCCCATGCCAAGCTGCAAGCGGCGCGGCCGCCGGTCCCGGCTGGGCTGCGCCAGGGCGGCGGTGAGCGCGAGGATTACACCTACAATCGAACCAGATAGCCCTACCCTAACCCTCCCCCGCCGGCGGGGGAGGGAGCCGGCAGAGAGGGAGAAATCGGATGAAAGTCTCATTCTTCGAGACCGGACGCTACCAGGCGCCGGTGCCGCTGCCCGCCGAATGGCCGGCGGCGCCGGCGAACTATTCGCCCGCGGCGGGCGACAAGGCCTACCAGACGATGATCGAGCGGCTCGAATACGTCGAGAAGCTCGGCTTCGACTGGGTGAGCCTCTCGGAGCACCATTATTCGCCGCGCATCCTCACCCCATCGCCGATTGTCTCGGCCGCCTATGTCGCGGCGCGGATCAAGAAGCTGAAGATCGCGCTGCTCGGCCCGATCGTGCCGCAGTCGAACCCGATCCGCGTCGCCGAGGAGCTGGCGATGGTCGACACCATGTCACAAGGTCGGCTCGTCGTCGGCCTCCTGCGCGGCACCAGCAACGAATACCTCAGCTTCGATCTCAACCCCGCCGAGGGCCGCGAGAAGACCGACGAGGGCATGGAGCTGATCCTCAAGGCGTGGACCGAGCCGCAGCCCTTCGGCTGGCAGGGGCGGTATTTCCAATACCGCACCGTCTCGGTGTGGCCGCGCCCCTTGCAGCAACCGATGCCGCCGACCTACGCGCTCGGCACCAGCAAGGAAAGCTGCGACTTCGCGGCGCGCAACCGGTTGGGGCTCGGCGTCTCCTATGGGCCGTTCGAGGTGATGGCGAAATCGACCGGCTACTATCGCGCGCAATGCAAGGAATACGGCTGGGAGCCGGGGCCGGACCAGATCATCTACCGCGCCAACATGCTGGTCGCGGAGACCGATGCAAAGGCGCAGGAACGGATCGCCAGCAATCCCGGTGCGGCGCCGTTCCCGATGCGCCCGGCGCTGCGCGAGGCGATGCTCCAAGTCGACAAGCGCAACATCGCCGGCGAGGCGCGCCAGGCCAATGTCGGCGGGGTGCTGCCGACGACCTTTATCGGTGGCCCCGATACCGTGATCGACCAGATCCGAAAGTGCCGCGAGGTGACTGGCGCCGGCGTGCTCGATCTGTCGCTGACCAGCCCCGGCTCACCCGACCTCGACGCGCTGATGGACGCGCTCGACCTGTTCGGGACCAAGGTGCTGCCGCATATCCACGATATTTGAGGCGGTAGGTCAGGCGAAAAGAAAGGCGGAGCGCTAGCGCTCCGCCTTTCGAAATGTTCAGGACTGTGGGCTGACCTATCTGGGGGAGATCGGCCAACTACCAGTGGCGGTGCCAACCCCAGCCGCCGCCCCAGCCACCGCGCCAGCCACCGCCCCAACCCCAACCGACGTGGTAATAGGGGTGGTAGTAGTAGCCGTAAGGGTAGGGGTTGTAGGCGTAATACGGATTGTACGCGTAGTTCGGGTACCAGTAGCCGCCATACCAGTACGCCTGGGCCGGCGTCGTGTGGGTGCCGAGCGTCAGGACGGCGACAGCGGCGACCGCCGTGCCCATAACCGTGCGCCGGATCCAGCCGGTCTTGGCGGGGGTCGTCTTGACCGAAGCGCTGTTCTCGATCGTCGTCATCTCATTCCTCCATCCCGGGCTGCTGGCTCTCGCGTCGGGCGATGAGCGGTCTATCGCAACCCGATATTCTGGAGATGTGGCCTCCCACGCCGGTTCAGTGTGACGTGGCTTACACAGAATGCGTTTTTTCGGGAGCGGGGTCGCACGCTACGTCGTAACGACTGGATCCCGGCTTTCGCCGGGATGACCCGGCCCGCCTCGGCAGGCCGGGTCAGTTGTAAATCCATTCCTTCTCGAAGCGGGCGTAGCACTCGCGCTCGCCCGGCATCTTGGTCCAGCCGGCGAGGAGCCGGGCTGTCGCCAGCAGCAACCGGTCCTTCAGGTGGGTGGTGTTGGCCCCGTACTCCTCGAAGGTCGAGATGGTAATCTTCTGGTTGTGCGGGTCGTCCTGGAAGCGGCAGGCGCAGAGCGCCACCGTCTCCATGTAGGCGCGGCGGTCGGCGCCGGATGCGAGGTAGGCGTGGCCGACAGCCGTAGCGCGCGACGCGTCCAACGCCATGATCGCGTCGTCCAATTCGCGCAGCAGCGCCTGCGGCGAGCGGCCGGCGCCGTCATAGCCAGCGATATCGTCCTCGATCACCGAGCTCACCAGCTTGTTCTCGCGCGCGGAGTCGTTGATGAAATTGGCCATCAGATAAAGCATGCGCGCCTTGTACGGGCTTTTGCTGTTGCGCATCCAGTTGTTGGCGACGTTGCAATAATCGAACGGGTGCTGGCCGTTGGTGAACTGTCGCGCCACGGTGGTCCTGAGGATGAGCTCGGCGGCGCCCAGCTGAATGGTGTCGCCGAGGCTGCGGATCGACTTCCCGTTCTTAAGGTGGCTGGTGATCAGGTCCCAGACCTCCTCGCCGCTCGCCAGCATCATGCGCTGGAGCATGCTCTCGACCTCGGAGCGCGACAGCGGGGTCTTATTGGTCTCCTCAAGGCTCTTGCCAGCATCCTCGAACTCGGCGGCGAGACGGACGCTGACCGCGTCGTAGAGCGAATAGTAAAGCGGGCCGACCGCCATATCGGGCACGCCCATGTAAAAGACGCCGTGCGACTTCTCCCAGCCGATATAGTTGGCGAGGTCGATGACGGCGCGGGCGCGGATCGCTTTGTGCCCGGTGTTGCGCGCCTTACGGCCGATAATCGTGTCCTGGATGTCGATCAGGCCGAGGAACTCGATCGTCTCCTGGAGCTCAGCGCGGGATTGCGGGTCCTCGGCAAGACCGAGGAAGAGGCCATGGGCGCGCTTCGAGTCGCCGGTCATCGTCGCGACCATGTAGGAATGGAGGCGTTCCTGGACCGTGCCCTCCTCGCGGATCGGCGCCGCATCCTCCTGCCAGACGACGGGGCCGTAATCGGGCGCCGGCACCGTGACGCCCTTCATCGTCGCGTAACGGCCGGGGTACTTGAACAGCAGCTGGTTCCAGATATCGAGGCCGGCGCCGATGTACCAGACGCTCTGTAAGAGCGGCAGCAGCCGGTATTTCTCTGGCAAATAGGGCATCAGGTAGGTCGCGGCGCGCAGACCCAACAGGGTGTGGTCGTTGTTGGTCAGCGCGATGTTGCCGTCCTTGATGTTGATGTGGCACGGCACGTTGACGAACGGCGCCTCGGCCGCCGCGACGATCGACAGCGCATCGCCGATCGACTGGCCGCTCTGCACCATCTTGGCGAAAATGTCGGTGGTCTTCGCCTGGTCGCGCCCAAGGATCGACTCGGTCAGCAGATTGAAGCTCTTGTCGGCGCTGATCTCGTTGCGGTTGAGCAACATCTTTTATCTCCCTGGCATCCCGGCGGTCCGTGGTGGAACCCTAGTCCGGCTCCAGCCACCGCGTAAAGCCGTGGCGCCCGGTTTGCCGCATGTGTTGGTTGCATGGGTGCAGGTGGTGTAAGAACCCGGCAATGACAGAGTTTCGTGAGCACCACGTCGAGGCGGACGGGTTCCGCATCCGCTATCTCGAAGCGGGGGACGGGCCGCCGCTCGTCCATCTGCACGGCGCTGGCGGACTGCGGCTCAACGCGGCGCACGAGCTTTTGGCGAAGCGGCACCGGGTGATCGCCTTCGAGATGCCGGGGTTTGGCGCGTCGGCGGAGAATACCGTCACCAAGGATCAGGCCGAGCTGGCGCGGACGATGGCGTCGGCGGCGGCCACGCTCGGCCTCGACCGGTTCAATCTGATGGGCACCTCGTTCGGCGCGCGGACGGCTCTGTGGCTGGCGGCCGAGGCGCCGGAGCGGGTCGCGGCGCTGGTACTGGAGTCGCCGGCGGCTATCCGGCCGGCCGGGTCGCGGCCGCCCTCGGGCTCGCCGCAGGAGGTCGCGCGCGCGCTCTACGCCCATCCCGAGCGGATGCCGGCCCTCCCCGCGCCCGACCCCGAGCTCCAGATCAAGACCGCGCGGCTGTTGGCGCGGCTGCGCGGCCCCGACCGCGACGCCGCGCTCGAGGCGAAGCTGCCGGGCCTGACGACGCCGACCCTGGTACTGTTCGGGACGCTCGACCGGCTGATGCCGCCGGAACTCGGGCGGCACTACAAGGTGCTCTTGCCGAACTGCAACCTGGTGCTGGTCTACGATGCCGGCCACTCGATCGGCGCCGAGCGGCCGGAGGCGTTTGTCGAAGTCGTCAGCGATTTCCTCGAACGCCACGAGGCCTTCATCATCAGCCGTCACGAGACGCTAATAAATCCGTAGCCCCACCCCAACCCTCCCCCGCTTGCGGGGGAGGGAGCGCGTGTCAGTGTGGGAGGGGTTAGTGCGGCAGGTCGTTGTCCTTGGTCTCGCGGCCCATCCACATCGCGACGACGCTCAAGAGCGCGAACAGGCACATGATCGCGGCAGCGACGTTGAGCCCGCCCAGCGTCTTGAGATACGCCCCCCAGGACTCGGGGAGAGACAGCGCCAGCATCAGCGAGGCGAGCCATACCGGCAGAGCACCGGCGATGATGCCCGCGATCAGCGGACCAAAGCTGGTGATAACCCGCGCCGCGCCGTTGCAAAACGCCACGCCGGTCGAACGGATCTGCGTCGGGAACAGTTCGGGAAAATAAATAGCGTGGCCCGAGAACACACCGAAGACAAAAAAGCCAAAGATTGGCAAGACTAGCGGATACCATGGGTCGTAGGTCGGCAGCGCCAGATACAGGAACAGCCCGAGCGCGGTCGAGCCAACACTGTACAGCGCGATTGTCCAGCGCCGCCCTATGATATCGGCGACGAAGCCGAAAACGATGTAGCCAAAGATGCCGCCGACACTCCATAGCATCGTTCCATGGGCAACGAACGGCACGGCCGCGGGACCGGTGACACCGCTTTTGCCCGCCATGTTCGACAGGATGGTCGGCAGCCAGCTCACCGTGGTCCAAATCGTCAGCAGCGAACCGAGACCAAACAATAGACCGACAAACGTGTTGTAGCGGTGCTCTTTGGTGAACAGCTGCACCGGGACGAAGCGTATAAAATCCCGATCGTCATCGCCGACCGCTCGTCCGGCGGAGATTGCCTCGCGGCGCTGCTTCACGGCGCTAAAGCGTCCCGGCTCCAAGACGTAGCTGCGAATGATCATCAACAGGACCGCCGGCAGCACTCCGACAAAAAACAAGGTGCGCCAGGCCCCCGGACCGCCTTGGACGATGGTTCCCGTCGCAAAGAGGTTCGTGAGATCGTAAGTACCGACAAGACCATAGACCCAGGCGCCGAGGAAGGTACCGATGGCGCCGCCGGTCATCATGATACCGGTGACCTTCGCCCGCTGAGTACCGCCAAGCGTCTCGGCAAGGAGTGGGATGCCGACGATGATCTCGGCGCCAGTACCGATGCCGGCGAAGAAGCGATACAGCCCGAGATCCCAGAGACCGACCGAGAGGCCCTGCAAGGCGGTGAAGACGCTGTAGATCGCGATACTGAACATCAGCGCCCGGACGCGGCCGATATAGTCGGCAAAAATACCGAAGATGAACCCGCCAGCGGCCCAACCAAGCAACCCGGTCATGATCAGCAAGCCGCCGACCCTACCGATCTGCGCCGTCTGCGCCGCATCGAGGACGCCAGTCGTCGGGAAGCCCAGCAGGTTGATCAGCGCTGGCCGGAGCACCAACGCGAACAGCCCGAAATCGGCGGCATCGAGGGTCCATCCCGCCCACACGACGAGAAACACAAGCCATTGATAGCGGCTGACCGCCCGCCATCCCGCCGATTGCACAACAACGCTGCTGTCCGCCATCCCCATTCCTCCCCTGACCTTAAGCGAGGTGGGCCCCGCCCGACCGTTGCTTGGGCCCCGCCACTGGGCGGCGAATGCCATAAACTTCGTAAATCAGCATCTACTATGCGAAGAAAACCGCGGTCAAGCAGGCTGCCTACTGCCGCGCTCACGATCTCGCGTGCGAGGCGCGCCCGGCGGTGTTTCACCGTCGGTTAACCATAATCTGCCTAGCCTAGGGTCCCCTCCGATTCCCCAGGGCGGTTGCCATGCCGATGAACTATTTCACCATGTGGGGCATGCTGACCCTGATGGCGTTTGGCGCCGTCGGCGGTGCGCTGGTCCATGGCAATGTGTTGGGCTCGATCCGCGACGCCTACCCTTCCGACTCGACGCAGCGTTACGCGCTGCAGCGTTGCGGCGAGATGGATTCCGCGTTCTCGCGTTTTTCCGCTGGTGACCGCGAGGCCTGCTACCGCGCGGTGCTTCCCGCCACGGCGCACGCCTCGTCAAACGGGCCCGCCAAGTGGTAGGAATGAGCCCTCCGGGCAAGTCCCCGTAGCTCAGCCGGATAGAGCATCAGTTTCCTAAACTGAGGGTCGCAGGTTCGAGTCCTGCCGGGGACGTCACTTTTTCAAAGACTTAGGGTAAACTCAGCTTCCTAAACCGGACTGCTAGGAAGCCTAAATAATGCACCCCCTAGCAAGCCTCGTATTGCCATCTGATCCTGCCTGCGGTTTTGCGGCGATGATTGCGCCTTTAAGCGCCTTGAGCAACGGCAATTCGCGCTCGGATTCAGCTCACCCTTAATAGGGATTTGCGCCATAATACCGCAGACTTCCGGTATTATGGCGCCAGGTCGCGATCGGGGACCTCCGACGATCGCGGGCTTTGGAGGCGCTGCCAGTCAACGCGATCTGTCTCGGCGCCTATTGAACGACGCGCCCACGTCGCTGCGCGGGTAAGAGCAGGTCGGCGCGGGCCGCATCGATTTGACTTTGCCGCGCGTCCGTCGTCAGAATTCCTTCCTGCCTGATAGGGCGAAAATCGACGGGTCGGGAGGAGAGTCGCGATGACCGCAACCAGAGAACTTCGCCCGCTCGGAGACGCGCTTGGCACCGAGGCGATTGGCATCGACCTGTCGCAACCGCTCGACGCCGAGACCTTCGCCTGGATCGAGGCTGCCTTCGCCGAGCATCCGGTGCTGGTGTTTCGCGAGCAGGATTTGGGCCCTGGCGAAGTTGCGGCGTTCGGGCGCCGCTTCGGCAAACCCAAAATTCATTCGCTGGTCGATTACCGGCACGCCGAATACCCGGAAGTGTCGTGGCTGACCAATGTCGACAAGGACGGCGAGATCGACTGGTTCGGGGTGAAGCGGGCGACCGACTGGCACACCGACTCGCCCTATGAGGAGGTGCCGCCGGCGCTAGCCATCCTGCATGCGAAGGAAGTGCCATCGTCGAAAGGCGGCACGATGTTCGCCGACATGCGCGCCGCCTATGATGGGCTCGACGAAGCGATGAAGGAGCGGCTCTCCAGCCTGGTCGGGCTGCACGGTCGGCATGACGGGCCCGCCGGCGTCCGGCTTTACGAGGGTGACCCGGAGCAGAAACTCGACCGGGCCTACACCGAAAAGGCGCGCCCGGCGGTCATCAATCATCCGGTCACCGGGCGCCCGATCCTCTTCGTCAACCCGCTGCACACGCACGGTTTCCAAGGCATGGCCAAGGACGAGGCGTGGCAGCTGATTGAGAAATTGGCGACGCATTCAACCCAGGACCGCTTCGTCTACTACCACTCGTGGCGCGTCGGCGATTTCCTGATGTGGGACGAGCGGGCGACGATGCATCGCGGCGCCGGCGACTACCGGCCCGACGAGCGCCGGATCATGCTGCGCACCATCGTCTACCCGAACTAGTCGCCGGAGGTAGCACCATGGCCGAGCCCACCGCGATCGCCTCCGGGCCGGGCGAGATGATGGGCAATGCCGGTCCCGGCATGCTGGCCGGCCTCAGGGTCATCGAGATTGCCGACGAGCGCGCCGAGTATGCTGGGCTGCTGTTGGCGGGGCTTGGTGCGGAGGTCATCAAGATTGAGCCGCCCGAAGGCAACGCGACGCGACGGATCGGGCCGTACCTCGACGACCAATCGGGCCTTGAGCGCTCGCTGTTCTTCTGGAACTACAACCGCAACAAGAAGTCGGTCGTGCTCGACCTGCAACAGGAAGCGGGACGCGAGCAACTGCTGCGCCTGCTCGGCGGCGCCGACATCCTGCTCGACGCCAGCTGCGGCGCGCTCAACGAGGCGCTGGGGCTCGATCGTACTGCGCTCAACGCGCGCTTTCCGGCGCTGGTGACCGCGCGGATGACCCCGTTTGGCGATGATGGGCCGTGGAAGGATTTGAAGAGCTCCGACCTCATCCATCTCGCGCTCGGCGGGATCATGATGAATTGCGGCTACGACCCCGACCCCAACCTCGAATATGACACCCCGCCGATCGCGCCGCAGATCTGGCACGCCTATCACGTCGCCGGCGAGCAGCTCGCCACCGGGATCATCGCCGCGCTGATCCATCGCGAGCGCAGCGGCGAGGGGCAGGACGTCTCGGTGGCGATCCACGAGGCGGTGTCGAAGAACCCCGAACAGGACATCATGTATTGGGTGATGCGGCGGGTGCCCCTGTGGCGCCTGACTTGTCGCCACGCCTCCGAAGGCCCGAACCACTCGCCCAGCATCTGCCACACCAAGGACGGACGCTGGTTCATCACCCACGGCATGGGCGCGCGCGACCTGAAGAACCTGGTGCCGTTGCTCAGCAAATATGACGCGCAGGCCGATCTGCAGCCGCCGCCGCCCGACACCGATTTGAAGGCACGGCAAGTGCCGGGAACGGCCGGCAGCGACGAGGCGCGCTCCCACATGCTTGACGTGGTCCAGCGTTTCGTCCGCGCCTGGACCTATGCCGACATGCCGTGGCGCGAGGCGCAGGATTCCGGGCTGCTCTGGGCGCCGCTGCGCAAGCCGCACGAGAACGCACTCGACGAACATTGGCTCGCCCGCAAGACCTTCGCCGAGATCGAGCATCCGGAGTTGGGGCGCAGTTTCCTCTATCCGACCAGCAAGTGGTTGAGCAGCAAGACGAGCTGGCAGGTCGGCCGACGCGCGCCGCTGCTCGGGGAGGACACCGCTTCGGTGCTGGGCGAGCCGGCGAGGCGGCCGAGCGTCCCGGCGCAGCCGCGCAAGGTCGAGAACCCGCGCCTGTCGGTGCTGCACAACAAGCCGTTCCCGCTGCAAGGGATCAAGATCTTCGACTTCGCCTGGTTTCTCGCCTCGGCGGGAGGCACCCGGTTTCTGTCGGCGCTGGGGGCCGAGAGCTACAAGGTCGAGTGGAAGGACAACCCCGATACACGGCTGGCGGCGATGGCGCCGGTCGGCGGGCGCGCCGCGCGCGATGCGGCGACCGGCCCGCTCCCCGGGGTCAAAGACCCCGACATGGGCGGAAACTTCCTTAACAAGAATTCCGGCAAGCGCGGCATCTCGCTGAATATCCGGCACCCCACAGGCTTGCAGATCGCCAAGGACATGATCCGCATCTGCGACATCGTGGCCGAAGGGTTCTCGCCTGGGGTCTTGCAGCGTCTGGGGCTCGGCTACGATGTGATGAAGTCGATCCGGCCCGACATCATCTACATCCAGCAATCGGGCATGGGCGCGCACGGCACCTACGGCCGGATGCGCACGGTCGGGCCTGTCGCCGGGGCCTTCGCCGGGCAGGCTGAGATGTCGGGGCTGCCGGAGCCGGCGATGCCGGTGAGCTTCGGCTATTCCTACCTCGACTGGATGGGCGCCTACGGCTACGCACTGGCACTGTTGGGGGCGATCTATCACCGCGAGCGCACCGGCGAGGGCCAGTGGATCGACTCCTCGCAATGCGAGAGCGGCATTCTGCTGACCGGCACGACGATCCTCGACTGGTCGGCCAACGAGCGGGAATGGCGCCGCTTTGGTAACCGCTCGCCGTACAAGCCGGCGGCGCCACACGGCGCCTATCGCTGCGAGGGAAAGGATCGCTGGATCGCGATCGCCTGCTTTAGCGACCAGGAATGGCAGGCGCTGGCGCGGGTCGCCGAGCACGGCGACTGGCTCGACGATCGGCGCTTCACGACGCTCGAAAGCCGGTTGCACCATCAGGATTCACTCGACGCGGCGGTCGAGGCGTGGACGAAGACGCAAGACCGCTACGACATCATGATGAAATTGCAGAAGGCCGGAGTGCCGGCCGGGGTGTGCCAGAATTCGGAAGACCGGGTCGATTACGATCCGCAGCTCCGCCACCTCAAATGGCTGACCGAGGTCACCGGTACTAAGATCGGTACCTGGCCGATCTACGAGCTGCCGATGAAGCTGAGCAAGACCCCGGCCTATATCGGCGGCCCGACCAATCGCGGCGCACCGTGCTATGGCGAGGACAATATGTGGGTGCTGACCGAGCTGCTCGGCCGCACCCCGAGCGAGGTCGAGCGGCTCGCCGAGGAGGGTGTGATCTGATGGAGCTCAGGGGCGCGGTCGCGCTGGTGACGGGCGGCAATGGCGGGCTCGGCCAGCGCATCTGTCACGCGCTGGCGAAGGAAGGCGCGCATGTCGCGGTCATGTACGCGCAGAGCCGCGACCAGGCGGAGGGCGTCGCCCGCGACCTCACCTCGCGGTATCAGATCAACGCCGCGGCCTTCGCCTGCGATATCACCGACGGGGCGGCGGTGGAACGGCTGGTCGGCGAGGTGACCGGGCGCTTCGGCCGGCTCGACATCCTCGTCAACGACGCCGCCTACAACAAGGCGATCCCGTTCGCCGACCTCGACAATCTGACGATGGAGGTGTGGGACAAGATCATCGCGGTCAACCTGACCGGGCCGATGCGTCTCACCAAGGCGGTGGCGCCGGTGATGAAGGCCCAAGGGCGGGGCCGCATCGTCAACATCGCCTCGGTGGCGGGGGTGGGGCCGACCGGCTCGTCGATTGCCTATGCGGTGTCGAAGGCCGGGCTCATCCACCTGACGAAATGCATGGCGGTAGCCTTGGCGCCGGAGACCCTCGTAAACTGCGTGGCGCCGGGCCTCCTGGAGGGCACGCGGGCGACCTCCAATCTCCGCGCCGAGCAGATCCAGAACTCCGCGGCCAGCTCGCTGCTCAAGAAGCCCGCCGACAAGGACGACTGCGCCGACATGGTGGTCGCGATGTGCCGCACCGAGACGATGACCGGCCAGACGATGGTCATCGATTCCGGCCGCTACTTTCATTGATGCAAAGGAGTTCATGCCATGGCTGAAGCCAAGCTCGCGCCGAACCTGCCGGAGTGGATGGTGGAGCATACCAACCGCTACCTTTCCAGCGGCGGCGCCGACGGACACATGTACAAGATGACCCAGCCGGGCCGGCCGCAGATCACGGTGCCGGCGCTGCTGTTGACGACGACCGGCCGCAAATCCGGCGAGAAGTTCATCTTCCCGCTGTTCTACGGCGACACGGGCGACGGCAGCTACATCATCGTCGCCTCGAAAGGCGGCGCTCCAAAGCACCCGGTTTGGTACCTTAACCTCGTCGCCGACCCGAATGTCGAGGTGCGGGTCGGCACCAAAAAGATGAAGGCCAAGGCTCGCACCGTCAGTGGCGCCGAGCGGGCGAAGCTGTGGGACAAGGCGCTCCAATTCTGGCCGCCTTACGCCGATTACCAGAAGAAGACCGAGCGCGAGATCCCCGTCGTCGTACTCGATCCCATCCCCTAAGCGCTACGGAGCGAGGAGAACCCCCATGCCATTCTACGAAAAGGGCAATGTCCGCATTCGCTACGAGGAAGTCGGTTCCGGCTTTCCGCTCTTGGTCACCCCTGGCGGCGGCCTGAACTCGCGGGTTGCCATGTGGCCCACGGCGGCGATCAATGCGATGGAAGAATTCAAGAACGACTTTCGCGTCATCACCATGGACCAGCGCAATGCCAATGGCGGCGAGTCGACCGGGCCGGTGCCGACCGAGAACGCCTGGGACGCCTTCGCCGACGACCAGCTCGGTGTCATGGACCATCTCGGCATCGATCAGTTCTTCTTCATGGGCTACTGCATCGGCGGCTGTTTTGCCGGCAAGCTGTTGCAGCGCGCGCCCAACCGCGTCGTCGCAGCCGTTTTCCACCAGACCGTCGGGCACCGGGCCGAAGACCCGGGCGTCATGTATCGGCACAGTGAGCAGAATTGGCTGCCCGATTTCAAGAAGCGCCGGCCCGAGGTGTCGCAGGACACGATCGACAAGTATTTCCACAGCCTGTGGCGCGCCCAGCCCGACTTCCTGTACAGCGTGCCGCGCGACTTTATCCGCAGCTGCAAGACGCCGATCCTGGTGCTGCCCGACGACACGCCGTCGCACCCGCTGCAGAGTTCGATCGACGTAGCCTCGCTGGCGCCGAACTCCGACATCACCGTCTTCCCGTGGCGCGAACCCGAGGAGCTGAGGCAGCGCATGATCAGCAAGGTGCGCAGCTTCCTCAAGGCGCACGTCCCCATGAAAGCCGCCGCTCAATAAGGAGGAAACCCCATGCCGATGTACGAAAGAGGCAACGTTCGCATTCACTACGAAGAGGCCGGCTCCGGCTTTCCGCTGCTGGTCATCCCCGGCGGCGGGCTCAACTCGACCATCGAAGGGCTCAAGACCCACCCGTTCAACCCGCTGGTCGAGTTCAGCAACGAATACCGCGTCATCGCCGCCGACCTGCGCAATGCCAAGGGTGGCCAGTCGACGGGGCCGCTCGAGGCCGACCGGCCGTGGGACGCTTTTACCGACGATCATCTCGGCCTGATGGACCATCTCGGCATCGACAAGTTCATCGTGCTGGGCTTCTGTATCGGCGGCCCGTTCATCTGGAACCTGCTGAAGCGGGCCGGCAACCGCGTCGTCGCCGCCGTGCCGGTGCAGCCGAGCGGCTATCGCCACGAGATGCCCAACCTCTCCTACACCAACAACATGAAGGGGTGGGGCCCGGAGCTGTGCGAGCGCCGGCCCGATATCAAGATGGCTCAGGTCGATACGTTCCTGACCAACATGTACGGCGGCGAACGCGCCGACTTTGTCTACACGGTGAGCCGCGATTTCGTGCGCAACTGCCAGACGCCGATCCTGATCCTGCCCGACGACGTACCAGGGCATCCCTATGTCGTCGCGATGGAGAGCGCCTATCTCGCGCCGAACGCGCAGGTGAGTCTCTACCCGTGGAAGATGAACCCGCGACAGACCCAGATCGCGCTCCGCCACGTGCGCGGGTTCCTGAGCGCCAACCGACCCGCGGCGGCGGCACGACCGCTCGCCGCCGCGGCGCAGTAGCGCCGATCCCACCAGTTTGACGAGGAGATCGCCATGCCGATGTACGAAAGAGGCAACGTTCGCATTCATTACGAAGAGGCCGGTTCCGGTTTTCCGCTGCTGGTCATCCCCGGCGGCGGGTTGAACTCGACGATCGCGGGTCTCGCGGCCAGCCACCCGTTCGACCCGATGGTTGAGTTCGCCGACGGGTATCGCGTGATCGCAGCCGATCTGCGCAACGCCAGTGGCGGCCAGTCGTCCGGCCCGCTCGAAATCGACCGGCCGTGGGATTCCTACACCGACGACCATCTCGGGCTGATGGACCATCTCGGCATCCGCGAGTTCATGGTGCTGGGCTTCTGCATCGGCGGCCCGTTTATCTGGAACCTGCTGAAGCGGGCTGGCGACCGGGTGGTCGCCGGCGTGCTGACGCAGCCTTCCGGCTACCGGCCGACGATGCCCGACCTGTTCTACCAGAACAACATCAAGGGCTGGGGCCCGGGGCTGTGCGAACGCCGGCCCGACATCACGATGGCGATGGTCAGCGACTTCCTCAACAACATGTACACGAAGAGAGCCGATTTCGTGTTCACCGTGACGCGCGACTTCGTGCGCCAGTGCCGGACGCCGATCCTGGTGCTTCCCGATGACGTGGCGGCGCATCCCTACGCGGTCGCGATGGAAACCGCGCACCTCGCGCCGAACGCTCAGGTGAGCATGTATCCGTGGAAGGCGAACCCGGAGCAGGTCTCGCTCGCCGTGCGCCACATCGGCACCTTCCTCAAGGCCAACCGCCCGGCCAGCCAGGCGCAGCAGCCGGTCAGGGCCGCGGCGCAGTAAGCCGCGAACGTCGATAGAGCGGGGCGGCGGCGGGACACGCTGCTGCCCCGTCCGCTCGTCCGGGTGGGCGAGACGCAGAACGATCAGCATCAGCCTATCGAGATTTCGCGAGTTCGCCCTGAGCAGCAGGCGAAAAACCGGCAAGAGCAGGCGGATCGGCAACGACATCGAGCCTCGGTGACGCTCGCGGGAGCGAGCGACACTGAGGATTTATGTTCTTGTTATGTTCTGATCAAGATCCGCCGCCAAATTTTGTTGGCCGGCATGCGACCAGCGATACGGCGGAAGACGCTGCCCCGCAGGTCAAGCCCGCGGGGCAAGGCCTTTCCGCCCTACCGTACCCGCACGAACTTGTCGACGCCGCGGTTCTGGGTAAGCCCGGCGTAGATGTCGCCGTGCGAGTCGACGCCGATGCCGTGGACGTGGCGGCTTTCCATCTTGGCGAGCACCTCGCCCTTGGGGCTGCGGACGGTGCAGTAGGCCGGGTTGCCGTCGGCTTCCTGCTCGGCGATGTAGTAGTTGCCGTCCTTGCCGCGGCTGATGTCGTTGGGGCCGCCCATGCCGGTCCACTCGCGGAGATACTGGCCCTCGGGAGTGAAGATTTGGATGCGCCGGTTCGAGCGGTCGGCGACCAGCAAATTGCCCGCGTCGTCGAAGGCGATCGAATGCGGCAGGTGGAACTGGCCTGGCCCCTTGCCCGGCGAACCCCATGACGCCTTGAGCGTCCCGTCGGCGGCGAAGCGGTGAACGCGGGCGTTTTGATAGCCGTCGGTCACGTAGATATCGCCGTTGGGGTGCTTCATCATCTCGGTCGGATGGTTGAACGGCCCGGCAGCGCGCTCGACGAGCCAGTTCTCGACATGGCCGGTATCGGAAGATTGCCCGGGCGTCCCGAGCTGCAGCTTGACCTTGCCGTCGAGGCTGAAGGATTTGGCGACCGAGTCGATGCGGTCGGTGGTGTAGACGGTGTCGCCGACGATCTTGAGGCCGTGCGGGTCGGTGACCTCGCCCACGCCCCACGACGCGAGATGCTTGCCGTCGCGGTCGAAGACCACGACCGGCGGGTCGCGGCGCTGGAATACATAGATGCGGTCCTGGTCGTCTGCCGCCACCCGGCTGATCAGGCCGAACGGCTCGCCGTCGAGCGATTTGAAGAAATCGTGAATGACTTCGTAACGGTATTCGCCGGTTCCGACTTGGGTCATGGCTGTTCCTCCTGTAGGGCGGATGAGCGAAGCGTCATCCGCCGATCTTGGTACCGATTTGGCGGAAGGTCCCCGGCTTTCGCCGGGGTTTTCCGCCCTACTTCTCTTACTGGCTTAGACGGGCTTGCCGCTGGCGTGCGACGAGTTGACGGTGAAGGTCCAGCCGTCGGGGCCGGGGACCTCGAACGAGTCGTGAATGCGGCCGCGCTTGATCGGCGTCGGCGACAACCCCTTCTCGGTATAGTCGTGGTGCGTGGCGTCGACATCGTCGACCATCAGATCAAACGGGGCGATGGCGCCTGGCGCCGGCGGCTCGGCTTTCCTGACGACGACATGGGTGCCGCCGCGCAGCTCAAGCACCGCCAGGTCCTCCATCGTGACGATCGGGCGCAGCCCGACCGTTTCGAGCCAGCGCGCCGCCTCGGCGACATCGACGCATGGCAGCCGCACATGACCGACCGCGACCGGCGGTCTTTGAGCGGTGGGTGACGGCATGGCTGTTCCTCCCGCGATTGAATCAACGGATGACGCTCCGCTTATCCGCCCTACATTCTCAATACGGCTCGCTGACGAAAATAAATGTCGTGCCGGTGACAATCGGGGCGCTGGCGCCGACAAAGGACACGTTGGCGTCCTTCACCTGGCGCGAGCCGGCGCGGCCCGAGGCCTGGAGCGCGCCCTCGATGATGTGCCAAAGGCCGTGGATGCGGCCGGTGCCAAGGCTGCCGCCAAACGTGTTGAGCGGCAAGTCGCCGTCCAACTCAATGCGGCCGTCCTGGATGAAGTCGAGCGCCTCGCCCTCCTTGCAGAAACCGTAGGATTCGAGACCGTAGATCACCGACGCCGAGAAACCGTCATAGATCTGGGCGACGTCCACATCCTTGGGGCCGAAGCCGGAGCGCTCCCAAGTCAGCTTCGCCGAGCTGCTGCCACCCTCCATGTAGCTCGACAGGCTGCCGATGCGGCCCGCGACCTCAAAATGCAGCCGCTGACCGTAGCCGGCGAGGTAGGCCGGGGTCGGTTTGAGGTCGCGCGCCCGGTCGGCGGTGGTCAACACGATCGCGACCGCGCCCTGCACCGGGATGTCGCAATCGAACAGGCAAAACGGGTACGCCACCATGCGCGAGGCGAAATAGTCCTCGCGCGTCAGCGGCGTGCCGTAGAAAAAAGCATGCGGGTTGTGCTGGGTGTGCTTGCGCTGAGTGACGGCGAGCGTCGCCATCTTGTCGCGGGTCTGGTTGTTCTTTTCGAGCCAGCGCGTATAGGCGACCGCCATGCCCTGCCCCGGCCCGCCAAACCCGTAGGGCGCGGTGAACTGGGTGGCGCCGGCCGCCATCCCGCTGGGCAGGTTCTGATAGGTGCCGCGCGGATTGTGCATTGCCCGCCACACCACCGCGTATTTGCACACCCCGGCGAGCAACGCGTTGACCGCCTGCTGCACCGCGCCGCCAATGTTGGTCGTGCCCACCTGGATGTGCCAGGTGAGGTTGGGCAGCTTCAGCATCGCCATCATGCAGTTGACCGAGACGATTGAGATGCCGTCGACCTCCGCGTGGCCAGTGGCCGGCAGCTCGGGATAGGTCGCCAACCCGTCGATGTCGGACATCCGCAGCCCGGAATCCGCGACCGCCTCCTTGACGGCGGTGAGGGCGTGGGCGGCGAGCGGAGTGTCGGCCAGGCGCGAGACCTTAGAAAAGCCCACGCCGCTGACGGCGATCTTGCAGCGGTTGTCCCACATGTCGCCGTTCCCCCTCACCCGGCCCGCGCGAGGCGGAACTGCGGCAGTGTGATGTCGTCGTTGAGTTTCTCGAAGATCACCTCGACGCGCCACCCGACCTTGGCCTCGGTGTACTCGGCATCCAGCAGATTGCCGGCCATCAGCGCGCCCGGCGCATCGTCGAGCTCGACGATGATGCTGGCGTAGGGCACCGCCGAGGCGAAGCGCTTGTCGCCGGTGTGATACATGATGGTGTAGGCGTAGATCGTACCGGCGCCGCGGACGGGCTCGAATTTGAGGTCGGTCGAGACGCATTGGGTGCAGGTCGCATAGGGCGGGTGCTGAAAATGCCCGCAGCTCTGGCAGCGCTGCAGCTCCAGAACCTCTCGTTTGGCCGCATCCCAGAACGGCTTTGTCCACTCGTTGGGCACGGGGATCGGCCGGGTCACCTGGCTCCAGTCGCTCATCCTGTTTACCCCGCGCCCCGATCCTCAACCGGGCAAGTGTAGACCAAGAACCGCAGGGAGCTGCAACACCACCCTCTCGAGATGCCATCACATCCGAGCGAACTTGGGCTTGGCGCCGTGCGCGTTCACGTTCGATTGAACAAAGCAACACCTCCCGTCGTATAATGTTGGCTCGATATGCGGCTCGTAGCGCTCCTTGTGCTGATCTTCGTCCTCGCCGGTTGCGCCGCCGGGGCGTCGACGACCGCTTGCCCCGACCCCGATCCCAATCCGATCGGCCCCTGCGCCACCTCGCACAGCCATACCGATTAGGGCCACTGACAAGCCGCACTCGCGCCGTCACCAGCGCCGCCTTGCCCTCTCAGCATCCGCCCGGCACTATCGTGGCGGACAGGGCACGGAGAGCGTCATGGCCAAGCGAGCGCCGTTCCTCAACACCGCATACAGCGCCTATCGCCACCGCGCGCGCCCGAAGGAAGACGAGGAGCTGACCCGGGTCGGGCCGGGGACGCCGTGCGGTGAGTATTTGCGCCGGTTCTGGCAGCCGGTGATCGTGGCGAGCGAATTGAGCGAGCTGCCGCGGCGGCTGCGCATCCTCGGCGAAGATTTGGTCGCGTTTCGCGACAAATCGGGCGCCATCGGCCTATTGGAGCTGCACTGCCCGCATCGCGGCACCTCGCTAGAGTATGGCCTCGTCGGCGAGCACGGCATCCGCTGCTGCTACCACGGCTGGTTGTTCGGCTGCGACGGGACGATCCTCGAAACCCCGGGCGAACCGGCCGACAGCACCCTAAAGGACCGCCTGTTCCACGGCGCCTATCCGGTGCGCGAGCACGAGGGGCTGGTCTTCGCCTATATGGGCCCGCCGGAGAACCGGCCCGATTTTCCGATCTTCGATACCTACGATTTGCCGGGCTATCGGCAGGTTGCGCGCGCCCCGACCCTGTGGGGTTGCAACTGGCTGCAGGTCAAGGAAAACGCCATGGACCCGGCGCACTTGCAATTCCTCCACACGCTGCCGGGCAGCGACGGGTTCACCGACGATTTCAAGATGCAGCCCGAATGGGACTGGATGGAGACGCCGGTCGGCATGGTCTATATCGACACGCGGCGGCAGGACGACCGAGTATGGGTGCGGGTCGCTGATTTCATCCTGCCGAACATCCACCAGTTCCCGCCCAACGCCGACCCGATGGCCCTCAGAAACTCGATCAGCCGGCCGCAGGCGACGACCTGGGCGGTGCCGCTCGACGACAACCATACGATGCAGATCGGCTATTACCGGGCACCCGAAGGCCGGGACATGCGGCGCGGCACCGGGTTTGGCCAAGACGACAGCCGCTCCTACGAGGAACGCCAGCGGGTGCCGGGCGACTGGGACGCGCAGGTCAGCATCCATGGCGGAATGTCGCGCCACGGACTCGAGCACCTGGCCTCGACCGACCGCGGCATCATCATGATGCGCAACATGATCCGCGCCGGCATCCGCACCGTGAAGAAGGGCGCAACGCTCGACCATCCGACGCTGCACAACGGTGCGGCGATCCCGACCTATAGCCACGACCGGGTGGTCAACGGCATCGCGCCGGCGGCGACACAAGAAGCCGACCGCAAGCTGATGCGCGAGGTGGCGCGCAATGTGGTCAAGCAATCGGTGAAGAGCGGCCTGGAAGTCGCCTGAGTCATTGCCTTCGCAGGGAGGAAGCGCGATGGAAAAGCGATTTGGCGTGGTGTCCGCCGACGGGCATTGCCGGCTACCGCATTTGCCCTTCGATCTATGGACGAAACGCCTGCCGCGGCAGCTTCAGGACGACGCGCCGCGGGTGGTGCAGCAACCCGACGGCACGCGGCAATGGGTCGTCGAGGGCCATCCGTGGAGCGGGGTCGGCTGGGCCGGCGTCGGGCGCGGCCCGGTCAATTGCTACACCCGCGCCGGTCTCGCGGAAGAGGCCGAGCCGGGCATCTTCCGCGCCGCCAGCGCCAAATACCGCTGCGAGGACATGGACCGCGACGGGGTCGACGCCGAGCTGGTCAACGGCCCCTATGAGCAGATCCACCAGATCAAGAACCCCGAGCTGCGCGCCGCCTGCGTGCGCGCGGTCAATGACTGGGCGCGCGAGCTTTACGAGGAGTCGGGCGGCCGCTTCATCATGCTGTTGCCGCTGCCGTGCATGACGCCAGAGGAGGCGACGGCGGAACTGCTGCGCGTCGCCGAATTCGGCCTGCCGACCGGGGTAATCTTCGACTGGGTCGGCGCCCCCGAGCCGGTGTTGCACCAGATGTGGGAGCCGGTCTGGGCCGCCGCCGCGGAGACCGGCATGCCGGTCAATCTCCACGCCAACCCAAGCGGCGGCTCGCGCCAGATCGGGGTTGGGGTCGCCGGGGCCGAGCCGCGCAACCAGCATCTGATGCGCGTCGCCAATTTCCCGATGGGCATGATGGCCGAGCTGATGAGCGCGGTGGTGTTCTCGGGCATTTGCGATCGCCACCCAGCGATCCGCTTCGTGCTTGAGGAGGCCGGGGTCGGCTGGGTCCCGTTCATGTTCTGGCGCTTCGACCGCGAGTACCATTTCGGCGGCCCGGAGACACGCGTGTTCAAGCCCGACATCCCGCTGTCGATGACGCCAAGCGAGGTGGTGCGGAAGCACGTCTTCTTCACCTTCGAGGTCGAAGAAGAGGGCGGCTTCCGGCGCGTGCCCGAGGTCGGCTTCGACAATTTCCTGTGGGCGAGCGACTTCCCCGGGCTCGATAGCCCGTGGCCACACTCGAAGGCGGAGGGCCACGCCCCGGTCGAAGCCGCGCTCGGCAAGCAGGCGCTCGACCGGCTCGTCTTCGAGAACTCCGTGCGCCTCTACAAGATACCGATTACCGCGGCGGCTTGAGCTGAGCTGCGGTTATGCCGGGATGCGCACCGGTAGCGACCGGATGCCGTGGATGAAGTTGGAGTAGGTGCGGCGCGCCGGCCCCATGACCTCGATGACGGGATAGCGCGGCAGGAGTTCCTCCCAGAGAATGCGGAGCTGCAGCTCGGCGAGCCGGTTGCCGACGCAACGGTGGATGCCGAAGCCGAACGACAAATGCTGGCGCGGCCGCGCCCGGTCGATGATGAAATTGTCGGGGTCCTCGATCGCCTCGGGATCGCGGTTGCCCGAGACGTACCACATCACCACCTTGTCGCCCTTTTTGATCTGCTTGCCGCCGATTTCGGAATCTTCCTTGGCGGTGCGCCGCATGTGGATAACCGGGGTCACGTAGCGGATGACCTCCGACACCATGCTTGGGATCAGCGACGGATCGTCGCGCAGCTTCTGGTATTCGCCGGGGTGCTCGTTGAGCGCCATTACCCCGCCGGTCATCGAGTTGCGTGTCGTGTCGTTGCCGCCAACGATCAGCAAGGACAACGTGCCCATGAACTCGCGGAACGGCATGTTCCGCGTCGCCTCGCCGTGCGCCAGCATCGACAATAGGTCGAATTTGGGCGGGAGCTGCGCCCGTTCGTTGAACAGCTTGCCGAGCGCCTCCGTCATCTTTGTCAGCTCGGCGAATTTCTCCTCCTCCGAGTGCACCGGCGACTCGGGCGAGCGGACGTTAGCGATCGCGACATCGGACCAGTAGGTCAGCTGGCGTCGGTCGTCCCAGGGATAGTCGAACAGGGTCGCGAGCATCATCGTCGTCAACTCAACGGAGACCTTGTCGACCCAGTCGAATGTCTCGCCGCGGGGCAATCCCTCGAGAACTTTGATCGTGCGCTCGCGGATCAGGCCTTCCATGTTGGCGAGGTTGCCGGGTGCGACGACGGGGCTGACCACCATGCGCTGCTCGTCGTGCTTGGGCGGATCCATGCGGATAAAGCTCGGCCGGTCCATGTCCTTGGGCTGATCCTCGACCGCGATGCCGCCCAGTTCCGAGGCCGAGGAATAGACCTGGTGATTGACCTCGACCTGCATGATGTCCTTGTACTTGGTCACCGACCAGTACGGGCCATAGAGGCTCTGTCGGCAGTAATGCACCGGGTCCTCGCGCCGCAGCCGGGCGAAATAGGGGTACCAGGTATCGTCCTGGTAGAGCTTGGGATCGCTGACGTCGATGTCGTCGAGCGCCACTTTATCGGCGTCGGCACGAACCGCGATGTCGTTCATTTGACCTGCCTCCCCTTCGGGTGACGCTAATGTTGTCCTTCGGGCATGCGCACGACCAGCCCATCCAGCGCGTCGCTGACCGCGATCTGACAGGAGAGCCGCGAATTGGGCTGAGCGAGCGCGGCAAAGCTGAGCATGCTGGCCTCCTGCGAGCCCGGCACCGGGGTGCCGGTCGCGTCGAGCCAGGCCGCGTCGACATAGACGTGGCAGGTGGCGCAGGCGCATTCGCCGCCGCAATCGGCGTCGATGCCGGGGATGTTGTTGTCGACCGCGCCGCGCATCACCGACAGCCCAACGGGCACCTCGACTTGGTGCTCGCGACCGCTATGCTCGATGTACGTGATCTTGGGCATCTGCCGAACCCAACCGGTTCGCCTCGGCCCAAGCTAGCACTTTTCTCGCAGCAAGGCCGACTGAATTAGCGATGCTCAGTCGGCATTCGCGACGCGTTGCTGGCGCCTATTCGAGGGTGATGCCGACGGCTTCCGGTCCCTTGCGGCCCTCGGCGATGTCGACCACCACCCGCTGACCCTCGGCGAGGTTGGTGAGGCCCGCCCGCTGCAAGGCGGAAGCGTGGATGAACACGTCCTTACCGCCGCCATCGCGCACGATAAAGCCAAACCCCTTGGTCGCGTTGTACCACTTGACCGTGCCAGCCTCCTGCGACGACGCCGCCAGCGGCGTCTGGTCGTAGCCGCCGCCACCACCACCCGGGCGCGGGCCCGAGCGCGGCGGCCGCGCCGGCGCCGCCGTCGAGCTGTCGACGCTGATCACCTCGGTCACCTGCGGGCCGCGCT
>Ga0209517_10000527_pt1 | contig 64914 bp, 61 predicted proteins | sample PeaSoiMetSII2010_FD_187695 | JGI IMG/M metagenome (GOLD analysis project Ga0209517, IMG submission 187695) | Peat soil microbial communities from Weissenstadt, Germany - SII-2010 (SPAdes) (version 2) | ecosystem: Environmental > Terrestrial > Soil > Wetlands > Peat | place: Germany... | reverse complement strand
CGATATCGAGACGCTGAACCAGAAGGCGCGCGAAGGCGTTTATGACGTCAGCGCGATTTCGTTCCACGCTTATCCGTACGTGCAGGATAAGTACGCGCTGATGGCCTGCGGCGGCAGCGTGGGCGAGGGCTACGGGCCCATGATCGTTTCGCCACGACCATTCACGGCGACCGAAATCAAGACCAAGCGCATTGCGGTGCCGGGCACGCTCACAACGGCTTACCTGGCGCTGCATCTGTTTGCGCCGGGAGTGGAAACCGAAGTCGTGCCGTTCGACCAGATCATCCCGCAGGTGCTCGAAGGGAAATTCGAAGCCGGATTGATCATTCATGAAGGCCAGTTGACCTACGACAAGTCGGGCCTGCACCGCATTGTGGATCTTGGCCGGTGGTGGCAGAAGGTGACTGGCCTGCCTTTGCCCCTGGGAGGCAATGCGATTCGCCGGGCGCTCGGGCCCGAGTTGATGCCGTTGGTTTCGGCCGCGCTGCGCGACAGCATCCAGTACGGACTCGATCACCGCGAAGAAGCGCTGTCGTACGCCATGCAGTTCGCCCGCGATCTCGACCCGCAATCGGCCGACAAGTTTATCGGCATGTACGTGAACGAGCGCACCCTCGACTACGGCCCCGATGGCCGCGAAGCCGTCCGCCGCCTGCTCGACATGGGGCACAAGGCTGGGATCATCGGGCCGGAAGCGAGAGTGGATTGGGTGTAGGAAGCTTCTAGCTCCTAGCTGCTAGCTCCTAGCTTTCAAGCTGGCGATTGCCGATTTGCATGCCCGTCGTCGTTCCGCCTGATGTACACACATCCGCAGATTGTTTTTTGCTAGAAGCTAGTAGCTAGGAGCTAGAAGCTTGCTTCCCCAAACCCTCCTCATCGACGCTGACGATACGCTGTGGGAGAACAACATCTACTTCGAGCGGGCCATTGTCCGCTTCATCTCGTTTCTGAATCATCACGAATTTTCGCCCGAGCAGGTGCGCGAAGTGCTCAACGACGTGGAGCGCGAGTGCATTGTGAAACACGGTTACGGGCTGCACAGCTTCGCGCACGCGCTGGTCGATACGTTTGAACGGTTGAGCGCGAAGCCGGTCACGCCTGAATTGCATGCGCAGATCCATAGCTTTGCGCATAGCATCGCCGATCATCCTGTCGAGCTTTTGCCCGAGGTGCCGGAGACTCTGCAATATTTGTCCGAGCACCATCGCGTGATCCTGATGACCAAGGGCGCGATTGCCGAGCAGTCGGGAAAAGTCGAGCGCTCAGGCCTGAAAGAATATTTCAACGCAGTTGAGATTGTCGCGGAGAAGGATGCGGCAGCCTACGCGCGCGTTGTGGAGAAATATGAGCTTGCCCACGATGCGACCTGGATGGTGGGCAACAGTCCGAAGTCGGACATCAATCCCGCGCTCGCCGTGGGCCTGCACGCGGTTTTCGTCCCTCACGGCAACACCTGGATCCTGGAGCACGAAGAGGTCAACCCCGCTCCTCCGCGGCAGAAACTGCTCATCGTCGGACGGTTTGCGGAACTGCGTGAGCATTTCTAAATCTTCACCACAGAGGACACGGAGGACACCGAGGAACACAAAGAGCTAAGACCCCTCTGTGGACTCTGTGGTTATACCTTGACGGTGTGAAAGTATTCGCCATCAATCCGCCCGCAATGGCCCGCTGGTGGCGGAATCAGCCTGGTCATCATGTGTTCATCTTTGTCACCATCGCAGTCAATACCGCATCAAACTAACCAACACGCGCTCTCGCGTTGAGCATTTCCCGCATGGTACCCTCGTCTTGCTCTGCGATCTGGCTCCCACTTCGTCAGTGGCGATTCAGACCCACAATTTACGGCGGCTGTTGCATACGGTTGAGGCGCTTTCCGAGCTCGGGCCCGCGCTGACGGCGGAGCGCGAGTTCTCGGAAACTTCGCGGCTGATGCTGTCGGCCATCATGGAAGCGGCGGGCGCGCGCGAAGGTGCGCTCTTTCTCTTCAATGACAAGCCCGCCATGCTGACCTCCGCCACGGCCCAGGGATTCGCCCTGATGCCGAATCCGGCCTTTATTCCTCTCCTGCCCAAACACGTGCATGCGATCAGCGCGGCACGTGGCCCCATCGTGCTCAATTCGTCGACGTACTCGGTGTTCCTGAGCTCCAACGGCAACGTTGCACCGGAACTGTTCAAGTGCCTCGCCCCGTTGAAGGCGGGAGGCCGACTGGCCGGAGTGGTCGCGCTCGGCCGACGTCCCGGGGACGCACTCTATGAAGACAGCGAACTCGATGCGCTGGAACTGTTGTGCAGCTACATCGCGCTGGCGGTGCAGAATCATGCGTTGACGCAAAGCATCGCGCAGCGTGTTTCCGAAAATCTTCGGCTCATGGCGTCGCTGCACGGTTTTTACGACAACGCGCTGGAAGCTTTTGCCACCGCCATCGACGTCAAGCACGTCAACATTCACGGACATTCCCTGCGCGTAGGGCGCTACGCCTCGGCGATCGGCGAGGCGATGGGGATGGAGCCTGGCGATGTCGCAGCGCTGCGCAGTGCGGGATATCTGCACGACATTGGAAAAGTTGCGGTCGATCGCCGCCTGTTCGGCAAGCCTGGAGCGCTCAATCCGGAAGAGATTCGCGAGATGGCCGACCACACCACCGTCGGCCACCAGATCGTCAGCAGCGTGCAGTTTCCGTGGCCGAAGATTCCCGAGACCGTGCGCTGGCATCACGAGCGCAGCGATGGCTCCGGGTATCCTGACAAGCTCGGCCAGGATGACTTGCCGATGCAGGTGCGCATCGTGGGCGTGGCCGACTCGTTCGATGCCATGACCAGCGCGCGTCCTTACCGCGCTCCGTTGTCGGTGGGCAGCGCGCTCAGCGATCTGGTGCGGATGGCTCCGGAGAAATTTGATCCGAACGTGGTGCAGGGCCTGCTCATTCAAGTGCGCCGCGACGTGGTGGGGAGCAACCGCACGCCGCTGCTCGATACGATGTCGGTGAACATTGCGGCGGCCGACATCGACCACCTCGCCGCCACTCTGCAGCACAAAGTTTCACGCGGGAAGATGTATCTGACCAAAGAGAGCGGGCACTAGACCTCGTCTCGTAAATGTCTGCTGGGGAACTTTGGAGTTTCTGCCGTGGCATCTGCGTTCTCACATGCGGTGACTGCCCTCAGTATTGGAACCTGCTTCTACCGTCCTGGTGTGGCGAAGCGGGTTTGGGTGGCTGGCGCGATGTGTTCCGTCATTCCTGATCTTGATGTTGTTGGATTTCGCTTCGGCATCCGCTACGGCGACTTTTGGGGACATCGCGGAATCACGCATTCCCTCGTCTTCGCCGCTCTCCTCACAGGCATGGTCCTCTTTGTCTGTTTCCGCCGCGGCGCGCCCGGCCTCGGCCTACTTCCCCTGAGCGCGTATTTGTTCCTGGCAACGGCAAGCCACGGCGTGCTTGATGCCATGACAAACGGCGGGCTCGGAGTTGCATTTTTCTCACCTTTTGAGAATGGCCGTTATTTCTTGCCCTGGAGGCCCATTCTGGTTTCGCCAATATCTCTCGGACGCTTCTTCAGTCGCCAGGGATACCTCGTCCTCAAAAGTGAACTCTTCTGGATCTGGCTTCCGGCGGGATTATTTGCGGTGATGGTTCTGATGTTGCGCACCGGGGCCAGACGAGATGGTGTTGAAGTGACTCACCGAGACTGACGTGAATCAGCCAAGCCCCTGTCCCACAATCACTTGCCAATCCTGCAGGAATCAGCCGCAGCAGCAACTTTTTCTCCCATTTGGGTTCATACTGTGAGGAAGCCGGTCGCGCATGCCATCCACTCTCCGCAAGTTCGCCTTGTTGCTATTGGGTTTGAGCCTGACTTTCTTAATCGCGGTCGGCACGGTCCCGCAACTGCTTGCTAAGAAAAAAGACAAAGAGAAAGAGAAGGCGTCCGACTCTGGCCTGAGCGAACAGAAGCGAGCGGTGCAGGCGCTTAATCGCCTCACATTTGGGCCGCGCCCGGGCGATATCCAGCAAGTGATGGCCATGGGCGTCGACCGCTGGATCGAGCTGCAATTGCACCCGGAGAAGATTCCAGACAGCGATGTGGAAGCGCGCCTGGCGCCCTTGCGCACACTGCGTATGAGTTCGAGAGAAATCGTCGAAAACTTTCCCGATAACGGGATCGTCAAGCAGGTGATGGATGGCAAGCGGCCCATGCCATCCGATCCCGCGAGGCGCGCCGTGTATCAGGTGCAAATCGCTCGCCTCGAGGAGAAGCAACAACAGAAGAATGACCGGGTGGAGCAAGCCGCCGCGCCGGCTCCCGCCCCTGCTCCCGCGCCAGCGGGACCGGCGGCAAGCGATACCGCCAAGACGGAGGCAGAACTGGCCGCGGCGGCTGCGGCCACGCCGGATTCGACGCCCGGGATGGCCTCGGACGCGACCGGCATGAACGCGATGAACTCCTCCAACGGCGCGCCCGCCAACGAAATGTCCGTGGCGCCTCCGCCAAGCGTGAAGCTTTCGCCTGCGGACGAGGCCGAGGCCCGACGCCGCGAAGATCGTCTCTATGCCGATTTGAAGGTTCAGGGACTCATCGATCTCCCTCCCGACCAGCGCTACAAGAGAGTGATGGCGATGTCGAGCGACGAGCAAGTGGCATTCGCCGAGTCTCTGCGCGGCGGCAAAGCGCAGGAGTTTCTCGCGGGCATGGACGCCAGACAAAGAGAAACGCTGATGGCCATGAACAACCCCCAGGGCGTCGTGCAGGATGAACTGATTCAGGCCAAGTTGCTGCGGGCCATCTACAGCGACCGCCAGTTGGAACAGGTGATGACCGATTTCTGGTTCAATCACTTCAACGTCTTCGTGGGTAAGGGTCCGGAGCGCCTGTTCCTGACCGCGTACGAGCAGGACGTGATCCGCCCGCGCGCGCTGGGAAAGTTTGAAGATCTGCTGATGGCCACGGCCAAGAGTCCGGCGATGTTGTTCTATCTCGACAATTGGATGAGCGTGGGGCCGAACTCCATGCAGGCGCTGGGGATTCCGGCTCACCCGGGTCGGCCGTATGGTCCCTATGGTCCGCGCCGCATTCCGCCGCCCAATCCTAATGCGAAACGCAGAGCCAATAACGGCTTGAATGAGAACTACGGCCGCGAGTTGCTGGAACTGCACACGCTCAGCGTGAATGGTGGTTACTCGCAGCGCGACGTCACCGAGGTCGCCAAAGTCTTTACCGGATGGACCATCGAGAAGCCTTACGAGGGCTTGGGCTTCAAGTACGAGCCGCGCATGCACGAGCCTGGACCCAAGTTTGTTCTGGGACATCGCATCAAGCCCAAGGGTGAAGACGAGGGCAAGGAAGTGCTGCACATGCTGGCGACCAGTCCGCAGACCGCGCACTTTATTTCGTTGAAGCTGGCGCAGCGTTTTGTGGCGGATGACCCGCCGCAGGCCCTGGTCGACCGCATGGCTAAGACCTTCCAGAAGAGGAAGGGCGACATCCGCGAAGTGCTTACGACTTTGTTCCAATCGCCGGAATTCTGGGCGGCCGACACCTATCGCGCGAAAGTAAAAACGCCGCTCGAGTTTGTGGCGTCGGCCGTGCGTGCTACCGGCGCCGATGTGGACGATGCACTTCCGCTCTCCCGTCAGATCGGCAACATGGGCATGCCGCTCTATTCCGCGCAGCCACCCACGGGGTATTCCATGAAGGCCGACACCTGGGTGAGTTCGTCGGCGTTGCTGAACCGCATGAACTTCGCGCTGGGCCTGACTGCCGGGAGAGTTCGCGGAGTGAAGGTGGATGCGGTGCAGTTGGCGGGCGGGCCGCCTGCACCGGCGGACGCGACCGTTGCGCTCTCGACCATGGAGACGAAGTTGCTTGCGGGTGACGTGTCTCAACAGACGCACGACTCGATCATGGCGCAGATCGAAGCTCCCGCGAAGAATGCCGCGGCCATTGAGCAGAATAAGGGCACGCAAGATAAAAAAACTCCGCAGCGTAAGCCGGGGGATGCTGCGCGTCCGCCGGACGCGAGCACGATTGCGGGATTGCTGCTGGGCTCGCCGGAGTTTCAGAAGAGATAGATGGCTGTTGGCTTTTGGCTCTTAGCTTTTGGCCTGAATCTCACGGCTACAGGCAGTGGAGCAACTCTACAGAGATCGGTGGGATCGGAGCCAAGAGCCAAGAGCTAAAAGCCAAGAGCCAGGAGCTGTTCTCATGTCCATCACGCGTCGCATCTTTCTTCGGAATAGCGCACTCGCCGTCGTCGGGACGGCGGCGGTGCCGAGCTTTCTTACCCGCGCGGCTTTTGGCGCTGTGGAGGCGGGCGGGCGCAACAAGCGGCTGGTCGTCATTTTTCAGCGGGGGGCAGCGGATGGGCTGAACATCGTGGTTCCTCACGCCGAGCCACAGTACTACGCGATGCGGCCCAGCATCAACATTCCGCGCAAGTCGGTGCTTGATTTAAATGGCTTCTTCGGGCTGCATCCCTCACTGTCGGCATTTCAGCCGCTTTGGCAGCAGAAGCATCTGGCCATAGTTCACGCCGCGGGATCGCCCGACACGACGCGCTCGCACTTTGATGCGCAGGATTTCATGGAGACCGGGACGCCCGGCGTGAAAGCCACCGACGACGGATGGCTCAACCGTTCCCTGCACAGCATGCCGCGGGCGGCGCAGGACTCGGCTTTCCGCGCGATTGCGCTGGGGCCGTCGCTGCCCCGCATTTTAGGCGGTTCCGAGCCTGCCGTCGCCATGAACAACATCAACGACTTTGCGGTGGGCGGGAAAAATCCCAAAGCGTCTCCGGCTGCGACCGCGTTTGAAGCAATGTACGACCACTCGTCCGACAGCGTGCTGCACGGCACCGGCGCCGAGACTTTTGACGCGGTAAAGATGCTGAAGGCCGCCGATCCGGGAAAGTACACGCCCGCACCCGGCGCCAATTATCCCAAAGGCCGCTTTGGCGACGGCTTGCGGCAGCTGGCGCAACTGATCAAGGCGAACCTGGGCGTGCAGGTGGCATTTTCCGACATCAGTGGCTGGGACCACCATGTGAACGAGGGCGCGACCGAAGGCCAGTTAGCCAACGTGCTGACCGAGTTCTCGCAATCGCTGGCTGCGTTCTGGACCGATCTCGGCGATCTGGGCGAAGACACCGTGGTCGTCACCATGTCGGAGTTCGGGCGTACGGCGCGCGAAAACGGCAACCGGGGCACCGACCACGGCCACGCCAACGTGATGTTTGTTCTGGGCGGCCCGGTGAAGGGCGGCAAGGTGTACGGACGCTGGCCCGGGCTCGATCAATCGCAACTCTACGAAGGCCGCGACCTGGCCTTGACCACGGACTTCCGCCAAGTCGTTGGAGAAGCCGTCGCCCGGCACATGGGCAACAAGAATCTGGCGCAGGTTTTCCCGGGCTTCGATAATCAGCCGGGAAAATTTCTGAGAGTGTTGGGATAGATCAATCTCTCTGTTGTGTTGTCGTCGAGACTGTCTCGGCTGAGTTAGTCGATGGCATTCGCCCGCGGGAAGCGCCGTCGCAAGGCTCCTACAAAGGCGGCGTCCGCTTTAGCGGAAATCATTTCCAGCGGGGAGAATCCTCGTCGCCATGCCAGCCAGAAAGTCATCAGCAGCAGAATGATCGTTAGGGCCACGTTGGGCCATGCGTTCAGACTCCACTGGCCGCTCCATGTCAGCTGGATAGCCGAGGAAAACGGCGCCAGATAAGGGATGGGCCACTGATCGCCGTCTGGACCGCGGGAACCAAGCACGTCCTCGAACAGATGCAGGTGGAAGCTTAACAGGGCAAGCAGTCCGGTCGTCCACCTCCGTGTGGCAATCGCAAATGCTAAAGCGGCGACGACCAGGGCGAACGCCAAGTTGTGCAGTGAGTGGTGGTAGAGCGAGAACCACAAGAGGGGATGCGCGGAGTTGCGAGTCAGGATCTCAGGAATGATGCCGAGGCCATCAATGTCGGGGATCACGCACGCGAGCGTTACCAGGACTCGATCTTTTCGCTCCAACTTTGCGCAGTTGGCCAGCACCCATCCGCTGAAGAAATGTGTGACCGGGCTCATGAGCGTTCGGAATGCACGGCGGCGACGGCCTTCGGATGTTGCTCGCTATGGATATGCTCGCTATTCCAGGTCACTGCTAACCCAGGTCACTGCTAGTCCAGGTCACTGCTAGTCCAGGTCACTGCTAGTCCAGGTCAATAAAGACTTCGCCATTCTCGACCTTGATGGGGTAAGTCTTCAGCTTCTGATCGGGATGATCCTCGGCCATGCCCGTCCCCGGATTCCATCGCCAGCCGTGCCAGGGGCAGACCACCTTGCCGTCTTCGACGACTCCCTGTCCGAGCGATCCGCCCTGATGGAGACACTCGTTATCCATGGCGCTGAGCTTGCCCCAGACGTTGGCAATGCAGATCATTTTTCCATTGCAGGGGAAGTTTCGCGCTTCGTTGGTGGTGGGCAGATGGGCTTGGGAAATAAATTTGACGAAGGCCATGGTCAGTTCAGTGAATACCAGGCTAGCTTAGAACGTGAGCATGGCGAGTGGAAGGTGCTGAATTGGATTCTTGCCCCGTCTACGGGGCAAGTTTCGTGAAATTCGGCATGCGTTCGAGTTTCTGGATGGACAGAGCCTCGCTGCGCTCGGCTGGACAGCCGAGGCGGCTGTCCCCACATGATCCGTTTTGCTGACAGCTGATAGCTGAACTGACAGCTTATTTCGGCTGCAGCGTTTGAGCGATCATCACCTGGCGCTTGAAGTTCTCGACCATGTTCGGGTCGAGGCGGACCTCGGTGGGCTTCCTGGCCAGCGTCATGGTGTCGATCTTGTCCTGCAGTTTGAGCAGAGCGTAGAAAAGATTCTCGGGACGCGGCGGGCACCCGGTAACGTAAACGTCGACTGGGACGATTTTGTCGACGCCCTGCAGCACCGCGTAAGTATTGAACGGCCCGCCCACGGACGAGCATGCGCCCATGGAGATGACCCACTTCGGGTCGGGCATCTGATCGTAGATGCGCTTCACGACTGGCGCCATTTTCAGCGTCACCGTGCCGGCGACGATCATCAGGTCGCTCTGGCGCGGGCTGGGACGGAAAACTTCCGAACCGAAACGCGCAATGTCGAAGCGCGAGGTGGAAGAGGCGATCATTTCAATAGCGCAACAGGCAAGGCCGAACGTCATCGGCCAAACCGCCGACTTGCGCGCCCAGTTGAAGACGTAATCAACTGTGCTGATCATGAAATTCTTTTCGAACTTGTTTTGCAGCCAACCCATGCGTGGGACCTCGGGAAACGCCTACTCTGGCAGTCTAGGTAAGGCGCGAATCGGTGTCAATCGGCCAGTTGGGTTAAGCTGAAGCCAGCACCTTATGGCGTAAGGGGTTCCGTGAGCCTGTTTCAACCCATCCCGAATGCGGGCAGCGCCGCCGATGCGACGCGGCCGATGGCAGACCGCATGCGCCCCTGCACGCTCGAAGAGTTTGTGGGCCAGGAGCACCTGATCGGTCCCGGCAAGCCTCTGCGGACGCAGGTCGACCGCGACGATACCGGTTCGCTTATCTTCTGGGGCCCTCCGGGCACGGGAAAGACGACGCTGGCAAAGATTATTGCGAGCATGACCAAGGCGGAGTTCATCGAATTCTCCGCCGTACTGGCGGGAATCAAAGAGATCAAGCAGGTGATGGCCGATGCCGAGCGGGCGCGCCAGTACGGCACGCGGACCATCGTCTTCATCGACGAAATCCACCGCTTCAACAAGGCCCAGCAGGACGCTTTTCTTCCCCACGTCGAAAAGGGCAATATTCGGCTGATCGGCGCGACCACGGAAAATCCGTCGTTCGAAATCAACTCGGCCTTGCTCTCACGCTGCCGGGTCTACGTGCTGAAGCCGCTCAGCGAAGACCAGATTGTGTTGTTGCTGCGGCGGGCTCTGACCGACCGCGAGCGCGGCCTGGGCGCAATGAATCTGGCTGCTTCTGATGACGTGCTGAAGAAAATTGCCAGCTACACCAGCGGAGATGCGCGCAGCGGCTACAACGTTTTGGAAGTGGCGGCGGGACTGGCCCAGAAAGATGCCGACGGCGCGCGGGAGATCACCGACGAAATCGTGCGCGACGCGCTGCAGAAGCGCATCCTGCTCTACGACAAGTCCGGCGAAGAACACTACAACCTGATTTCCGCGCTGCACAAGTCGGTGCGCAACAGCGATCCCGATGCGGCTTTGTACTGGCTCGGACGGATGCTGGAAGCTGGAGAAGATCCGCTCTACGTCGCTCGGCGCGTGGTGCGCATGGCAGTCGAAGATATTGGGCTGGCCGATCCCAATGCGCTGTCGCTGTGCATGGCGGCCCGCGACGCCGTCGACTTCATTGGCATGCCCGAAGGCAACCTGGCGCTGGCTGAGGCCGTCGTCTATCTCTCGGTCGCGCCCAAATCGAATGCCCTGTACACGGCCTACGGAAACGTTCAGCAGGATGTCGAGCAGACCGCCGCGGATTCGGTGCCGCTGCATCTGCGCAACGCTCCCACCAGCCTGATGAAGGGACTTGGCTACGGGCAGGGATACCAGTACGCACACGACCTCGAAGGCAAGGTCGCGGACATGCAGTGCCTGCCCGACAATCTGCGGGATCGTGTGTACTACCACCCAACGAATGAAGGCATTGAAAAGCGCATTCGCGAGCGCATGGAAGAGATCAAACGCCAGCGTTCGCGGGCTATGGAAGGCGGCTCCCCGCCAGCAAAGAAAGAATCGTAACCCTCCGGCAAGACATCTTATTTGGCATCAGCGAGTAGCGAGTGTGGGTAAGCCACCTTCAGCTAGAAGGATTGGTGTTCATGGCTACGATTCCCAGTACCCCAGGCAACGAGATTCCTCACGTCCGGGCCCTGCCCGCCGATCTTATAGACGACCTGCAGCGCGTGCAGAAAGCCGCACATAAGATCGCCTCGATTCTCGACCTCGACCAACTGATCGACAGCCTGGTCAATGAGGTAGCTGATTCCTTTGGGTGCATCGAGGCCAGCATCTACCTGCACGACGAAGAGCACAGTGAGATGGTGCTGGCGGGGGTGCGGGGATGCCTCGAATGCTGCGCGCAGGGCAAAGGACATCGCCTGAAAATCGGCCGCGAGGGCATGGTCGGATACGTCGCTTCCACCGGTCAGCTCCGCTATGCACCCGACGTTCGCGAGGACCAGTACTACACCGGATGCCAGGCATCGACGCTTTCGGAGGTGGCTATTCCTCTGTACGTTGGCGAGCGCCTGGTTGGGGTATTCACCGCATCGCATCCTGAGGTGGACGGGTTTCCGCGTCAGCAGTTGAGGATTCTGCAGGCTTTGTGCGATCACGTCGCGGTTGCGGTTCACAATGCGCGGCGCTTTCAGTCGGAGCGTGCGGAACGCGCGGTCATGGACCGCGAAGCCCAGGAAGCGCGCGCCATGCAGCAGGCGCTGCTGCCCAAGAGTTCTCCGTACATTCCCGGGTATGTGGTTTCCGGACTGAGCGTGCCGGCACGCGCGGTGGGCGGCGACTGGTATGACTTCATTCCCTTCCCGGACGGACGCTGGGGACTGGTGCTGGCAGACGTCTCGGGCAAAGGCACCGCTGCCGCTCTGCTGATGTCCGCGACGCGTGGCGTGTTGCGCTCGCTGGCGGAGGCCTGCTGCACGCCCGGTGAGGTGCTGACCAGGTTGAACCAGTTGCTGGTCGACGATTTTCCTGCGGGAAAGTTTGTGACCATGGTCTACGCCGTGCTCGATCCCGCAACCCGCTCCGTGGTTTTTGCCAACGCCGGTCATCTGCGCCCGCTGTTCATCGATAGTCAGGGCGAACACTTTCTGGATACGGAGCGAGGGCTCCCTCTGGGACTCGGCTGCGGAGATTATTCCGAGACGCAGGTTTCGTTGTCTGCCGGATCGAAGCTCATCTTCTACAGCGACGGCATCACCGAGGCTGAGAACGCAAACGAGGAGGAGTACGGGCTCGGCCGTCTTGCGGAACACGCCACAAAACCTGGCGCTTCGGCCGTGAGCATCGTGGATGACGTGCATGCGTTCGGCAACGGTGCAAGCTTGCGCGACGATGCCAGCGTGGTGTTTGTGGGCGTCGGGCGGTAGTTCAAAATCCAAAATCAAAAGCAAGATCAAGATCAACGTCAAAAGCAGCGGACAAGAGTGTCCGCTCCACACAGACTAGGCGCGCTGCGGCGTGTCGCCATGCTGAGTGCGAGGCAGCGTAAAAACAATGATGACACTGGCGAGAGCCAGGACGGCGACGATCAAGATGCTGCCCTCTGGACCAGTAGCGCCACCGCTCAGGAGGGGCTTACCCACAGGGTGGGTGGCGAGAAGATGGTGCTGAGCCATCATCCCACTGTCGGCGACGCCGTAGAGGAAGGATTGCGCCCAATCCCACGAGGCGTGGAAGCCGATGGCCCACCAGAGCGAACCGGTGCGCCACAGGCTGAAGCAGAAGACCATACCGACCAGACCGGCGGAAAGCAGGCCGATCGGGGATTCGCCCGGGTTCGACTTGTGGCCGAGCCCGAAGAGGATGGAGAGGATGACAGCGGAGGTCCAGAAACCCAAGGCTGCGCTGTGGCGGGTCTTGAACACCCACTGAAAAAGGCCGGAGAGGGCGCGGGCTAGCGTGTACTGAAGATAGCCGCGCATGAGGTACTCTTCGAACAGGCCAACCAGCAGGAAACCCAACAGCCAGATGGCACCGTAGCGGAGAGCCTCGCCGCCAAACAGCAGGCGTCGGTCGATGACGAGAAGTCCGGCCTTGTCGAGAGTCAGAACCAGAAGCGACAGGCAGACTACTCCCCAAGCCAGGCCAGCGAAGAAGCGCGGCAACTTGCGGCTGCCGCCGAGACCGTAGACCGAGTTAGTTCGTCGCTCGATCCTCGACATGATCCAGGTCACGAAGAGGATTATGAGGAAGGGGATCAATTCGCTGATGCCCAAGAGAGCTGGAGGAATCTCCGAGCTTGGCTGCGGAGTATTTGCGCCGGAAGGGTTGATTGCGTGGACGATGCGGTTTGCGCCGAGGGCAATAGCGGCCAGGATCGCGATGAAGATGAGCAAGCTCCAGACGGCGCGAAGGCCGTCTTCGCCCATGAATATCTTGCGCAGCGCCGACGGCTGCGCGCTTGGGGCTGGTTCGGGGGAAGGAATTGGCTCGGCGGGCGGCAAGGGTGCGTCGTGATCCAAGGGGCCTCCGGATGCAGCAAGAGTCTACCTTAAATCTGGCTGCGGCTCAGCGGAATCGCGCGCGGTGTTCCTTCAGGATGCAACGGTCCATCACGACGAAGATTCCCGCCTGGCGAGCCTTTTCCGCGGCCTTCTCGTGGATTACGTCTTCCTGCATCCAGATGGCCGGGACTTTGAGTTGAATGGCTTGGTCGACAATCTCCTCTACAAACTCCGGACGGCGGAAAATATTCACGATGTCGATCTTCTCGGGCACGTCTTTCTGCGGAATATCGAGAATCGACACGTAAGCCTTCTCCCCCAGGCACTCCTCGATCTGCGGGTTGACAGGGATGATGCGATATCCGTGGCTCTGCATGTAGGCCGTGACCCCGTGGCTGGGACGCAATGGATTACAGGAGAGGCCGACCACGGCAATGGTTCTGGCACGCTTCAGCAGCTCGGCAATGGGATCCGGTTGTGCCATGGGAAGCGGGCGATCCGCCTTACTTCTTATTCGCTTGCTCCTCTTTTTGTTTGAACATTTTCAAGGCCAGTTTGCGGATCGTCTCCGAAACTTCCTTGTTGGCGGAGAGGTTCTTCAAATCCGCGATTAACAGGTTCTTCATCAGGCCCAAGCCGAGATCGAGCGGCGTGCGCGGGTTCGCCACCAGATTCCGCACCACTTTGTAATTCTTCATGAAGCGCCGCTTCAGGGGAATCTGGCGCAGCACGGATTCCAACACATTCTTCTGGCTGGCAAATTTTTCTACTTCACCGTCGGAGAGTTTAGGAGCTTCGAGCACGGCCAGCGCCACAACTTTTGTGCCGTCCCGAATCAGCAGCGATCGCTCCTCCTTGTTGCCTTTCAGCGCCAGCTGGATGCGTCCCTTTACGTCGAGGTGGCTGATTTTCTGAAGCGCGTTTTCGCGCAAGGGCGCGGACGGGGTCTTCTTGGGTGCAACCAAAGGTTTTGGCGCGGCGGGCGCGGCTTCCGCTGGCGCGGGCGCCTCCGCAACTTCGTCAACCTCCAAATAGTCCTCTCGCAGCAGTTCAACGATTCCGCCAATCGCATGAAAGGGCTTGTCGCCTTCCGCGGCGATGTCATGGTCGTGTTCCTTGAGGTAGGCGGCCAAGGCTTCGTCGTCACCCCATTCATCCCCGGGTGCGGGATCTACCAATGCCTTGGGCGCTTCGATCACGGCCTCGGGTTGCTCGACGGCAGAAGCGCCGGCGGGCGCGGCAGCGGGAGCAGTCTGGCGAGCGCCAGTCAACAACTCCCGTATTTCGTCGGCCTTTTCCTTCAACAAATAGGGGTTTGCCCGAAGAGCCTCAAGAACCCCGCGCAGCGCCCGTACCCGCGGACTCTTGAGCAGCACTTCGATCGATTCCCGCGAAGCGCCGATCGCGAGTTTCGCCACTTGCCCTTCCGATATTGAAGGATTCTCGAGTAGCACGGGCAGCAGCGGCGGCCGCAAATTGTCCGGTGCAATGAAGTATTCCAGCACTTCAGCTGAGGTGTTGGGATCGGCGGCGGCCGCCAGCGACGCCTTTTCGTCCCATCCGGCCAAGGTCATGCGAGCCACTGGGCCGAACACCGGGTTGTGGCGGGCGAGATAAACCAGGATCTCGATGTTTTCGGCCGCCGAGACCTGGAGCGCGCCACGCGCGGCGAACTGCATTAAGTTGGAGGGCAACTTCGAAGCACGGATTTGATCGATCGTGCGCGCCATAGCGTCATGCCTCGACGAAAAGTTGGGATTCCCGGCCGCCTGGAATCGCCTTCCCAGCGGCGAGCGCATCCAGTTCGTTTACGGCTAGTTCCAAGTCTCGAGTGATGCGATTCCGTTTGTGCTGGAGAAATACATCCCGCAAAGTCCGATAGTACCAAAGAGTGCCCTCGCGTCCACCGTTGAACCGTGACCAAACAGATTCGCCGAGGGCGCGGTAGTCGCTGAGGATGGAGCGAACGTTGTTGAGCTTATCGGCCGCCGACACCAGGCGAGTATCGGCGTCGGCCGCTCTCAGGTGCCGGATGTATTTTTCTTTGCGCTCGCGCCACGGCGGCTTGGGATAGGTGTCGGCATCGGTGCAGCCATCGACCACCTTGGCGACGCGGCTGCCAAAACGGCGGCGTACCTCTTTCAGCATGGGCGCCCCGCCGCAGTCCTCAACCACGTCGTGCAGCAGGGCGGCGATGGCGAGATCTTCGTCGCCTCCACCTTCAAGCACCAGTGACGCTACGCCCATCAGGTGCGCTATATAGGGGATGGTCGAGGCCTTGCGGGTCTGGCCGGAATGCTTCTCGGCCGCGAACTGGAACGCCCGCAGGAAGCGCGGCCCGAGCATGATCTTTCTCTGTGTGCTCTGTGCCCTCTGTGGTTTGTTTGTTTTGGCGGCGGTCACTGCTTCTCTCCCCGCCGCGCCAGCAAGTACGCCCGGATGAAGGGCTGCAGATCGCCGTCGAGCACGCGATCGACGTCGCCGACCTCGGTCTTGGTGCGATGGTCCTTGATCATGCGGTAGGGCTGCAGCACGTAGGAACGAATCTGCGATCCGAATTCGATGTCGAGTTTCGAGTCTTCGATCTTCTTCGTAGCCGCCCGCTTCTTCTCCATCTCGAATTCATAGAGCTTCGAGCGCAGCATGCTCATGGCGCGCTCTTTGTTCTTGTGCTGCGAGCGTTCATTCTGGCAATTGGCGACGAGGTTGGTCGCGATGTGCGTGATGCGTACCGCGGAATCCGTGGTGTTTACGTGCTGTCCACCCTTGCCGCTGGAGCGATAGGTATCGATGCGGATATCTTCCGGCTTGATGACAATTTCAATGCTTTCGTCGATCTCCGGCGAGACATAAACGCTGGCAAATGAAGTATGCCGGCGCTTGGCCTGATCGAACGGCGAAATACGCACCAGGCGATGCACGCCTATCTCCCCTTGCAGAAGTCCGAACGCATATTCGCCGTTTACCGCAAAAGTCGCAGACTTGAGTCCAGCTTCTTCGCCCGGCTGGTAGTCATAGAGCACGGTCTCAAATCCCCGCCGCTCGGCCCATCTCAAGTACATGCGCAGCAGCATATCGGCCCAATCCTGGGACTCGGTGCCGCCCGCTCCGGGATGGATAGTCACGATGGCGTTGCGCGCATCGTTCTCGCCCGAGAGCAAGGTCTCGGTTTCCAGCCGGTCGAGCAACTCGCGCAGCGCGCCGATTTCGCGCTGCAAATCGGCATCGACGTTCTCGCCTTCTTTGGCCAGGTCGAAGTAGGCGGCAATATCGTCGCCGCGGCGGGCCAGGTCAGCGTCGGTTGTGAGCACGTGCTCCAACCGCTTCTTTTCGCGCATGACCTGCTGCGATCGCTGCGGATTCGACCACAAATTCGGGTCGGCGGACTGCTTTTCAATTTCGGCTAGTTGCGGACGGACTTTTTCCGCGTCAAAGATACTCCCGAAGTTCGTGGACCTTCTTGCTGAGTTTTTCGTATTCCAGCACCAACTCTTGATTCATGAGGACGCGTCAACCTTTTTGCGATTTTGGGATTGATTTCCTGGAAAATGTAAAGCGCGCGATCAGCGCTCCCAGTGAAATTATCGCACACCCGCACGCGAACCAGTCGCCGTGGCGGGCATAGAAAGTAGTATCGGACGTCAGCGCATAGGGCGCGACCAGGGCCGTCCGCTGCTTGCGCGGGATTTGTGCTACCACGCGTCCCCACGGGTCGATCGACGCCGTGACCCCGGTGTCGGTTGCGCTCAGCAGCCAGCGATTGTTCTCGATGGCGCGCATGCGGGTCTGGTTCAGGTGCTGCGCGTAGGCGCCGCTGTCGCCGTACCATCCGTCATTCGAAATGTTGACGAATACCTGCGCACCCTGATCGGCGAACTGCCGGACTTCATCCGGGAAGATGGACTCGTAGCAGATGAACACGCCGAGGCGCGCGCCGCCCGCGTCCAGAGGCTGGCGCGATGTGCCCCGCTGAAATTCGCCGACGGCCTTGGTGAGGCCTCCGGCAAAGGAAAACACGCTCGGAAACGGCAGATACTCGCCGAAGGGAACGAGATGGATCTTGTCGTAACGCGCTGTCCACTCGCCGCTGGGGCTGATCAATGCCGCAGAGTTAAACAGGGGTGAGGTCTGCCCGCCCACGCCCGCCGCCGAGGAAGCCCCGATCGCCCCGGCTATGTTCCAGGCTTTGGTGTCGCGAGCCAGTTCACTGATGGTCGCGCGAAAGCGCTGGTCGTTGGTGAAGAACGGCGCGGGCGACTCGGGCCAGACGACCAGATCGATTTTCATCGCCGAGCTGCTGGCGGCCGACTTCACGGAGAGTTCCGATAGTTCATTCAATGTCCGCTGCAAATAGGCCGGCGTCCAGTCGACCGAGACCGGAATATTCTGCTGCACCAGGAGAGCCGCATGATCCGCTTTCGCGGGAGGAGCGTCGACCAATCTCCCCGCCTGCAGGACTGCGGCGGCAGCCAAGGCCGCCGCCAGAAGGGCAAAGCGCTTCTCCCGCGGAACCAGAAATGCGGCAGCCAGGGCGACATTCACCAGCACAATCTCAAAGGAGATGCCGTAGACGCCGGTTGACGCCGCGATGCGGCACAGGGCGGCGTTGTCGACCTGCGCGATTCCGAGCAGGTTCCAGGGAAAGCCCGTGATCCGGGTGCGCGCCAGTTCCACCGCGACCCAGAGAAACGGAGCCATCAGCAGCGGGCGCCGGTAGTCCCGCGCCGATCCAGCCAGCACGCTGACGAGAAGACCGAACAAACCGTGATAGAGGCCGAGATAGCAGGAGAAAAGGAAAAGGGCGAGCAGTGCCTCGGGCGTGCTGAGGCCGCCGTACTGGCGCATGGTGTCGTAGATCCAGTAACACGTGCCCGCATACCACAGGATTCCGCAGGCGTAGCCCAGCAGGAATCCCTGCGCGGGCGTGGCCGGGCGCAGTCTGATGGAACCGGCAACCTCGAGTTCACCCGCGGGGCGGGCGCGCAGCAGCGCCACGATCAAGGGAGCCAGCGCAAACCAGGAAAGAACATAAACGCCGGGGAGAGGAAAGATGATGGCCTGAAGAATCGCCGACGACACGACCAACAGCCAGGCGCTGAAGTGAATTTGCCGCACGGGAAAGGATAGCAAAAAGCAGTTGCCAGTACCCAGTTGCCAGTTGCCAGTAAAGCCTTAATGGGCGTGTTCTTGAAATGCGCGTTTTGAGAGGGCGTTTGAGAGTTTTGAAAGGGCGCGGCTTCCAGCCGCGCCGTAAGGCGTGCAAAATGAATGACCGCTTTAGCCGCTGAGGGAATCTGTATATCTCAACGACTTCCTGTCACCCGCTCTCTCAGGCTGGAGCGAACGAACTCTGCCATCTCTGGGGTGACATAGGGCGGCGGGGTGATGCAGAATACTGGACGCCCCGCCACCGGCTTCAGGGAAACGGATTGCCACGCTGGAGCATCGGGCGCCTGGTGCAAGATTACGGCGCTGGCGCGGTCTAGAAACTCTCGGGCTGAAGTCTTGAAATCGGGCGTCGAGGGATCAAGCACGGTCAAGTAAAGATCCGGCTTTAGAAACTTCAACACACTGTTCGACTCGATGATCACGTTGCGCGCAGGTTCGAGGCGCTGCCGCAAGGCGGGCATGGCCTCGGCCAGACGGCCCTGTTCGGTCCGCGCCCAGAAGGCTTGCACCGCCCCGGCCAGAAGAAACCGCGACGTATCCGACTCTCCGGAACGGTCGCGCTCTTCGGAAATGGCCGAGGAATGATCGGCGGTCGCGCAGTCGCAGGCCTCGCCATTCGCCGAGCAAATACCGTGGCCGTACTGCGTGATCTTGACGGCAGTCCAATCGAAATCAGGCAGCGCGGAGATCAAGCCTGCGACCACGCTGGTCTTGCCTACGCTGCGTGAATGGCCACCGATGACGATGATTGCCATAAGTACGGCTTTCGGCTTCCTGCGATCGGCTTTCGGGAACTGCCAGGTCGCTGCCGCCGAATGGCGGAAGCCGGACGCCGAGAGCCGGATGCCAGCTCCTTATTTTTTCGCCAACCGCGCCAGCGTTGCCAACTGCTTCAGATACTCGCGCAGCGGCTGCGCCGGAGTTCCCCAGAATGCCACACCCTTGCCGCGCAAGACTTTGTTGGGCAGAACGCCGCCCTGGCCGCCGAGCATGACTCCTTCTTCAATGCGCGCGTGCTCACCGATCCCGACCTGGCCGCCCAGTACGACGCCGTTCTCGATCACAATGCTTCCCGACAAGCCCGTCTGCGCGGCAATTACGACATCTTCACCGATCTGGCAATTGTGCCCGATGTGGACCAGGTTGTCGATCTTCGTTCCCCGGCGGATGCGGGTTTCGTCGAGCGCGCCACGATCGATGGTTGAATTCGCCCCGATCTCGACGTCGTCCTCAATGACGAGCCGGCCTACCTGCGGGAATTTTTCATAGCGCCCAGTCTTGCGATCGCGCACATAGCCGAATCCATCGCTGCCCAGCACGGCGCCCGCATGCACGATCACCCGGTCGCCCAACTTGGTGCCCGGATAAATTGTAACGTTGGGATAAATCTCTCCGTCGCACCCAATGCGCACGCCGGCGCCAAGCGCGCAACCCGCGCCGATGCGGGTGTTCTCCCCGATTCGCGCCCGCTCGTGGATTACCGCTCGTTCTTCGATGACAACGCCGGACCCCAGCAACACAGAAGAATGAATCACTGCTGTGGAGTGCACGCTTCCCTGCTGCGGAGCGCCCTGGCTCGGCGATGTCTCCCGCAGCAAGCGCGCGGCGCGGGCGAAGGCAAGTTTAGGATGGTCGGTGACGAGCAGCGGCCGGTCGCGGACCACAGACCCTGCGAATTCCCCAGCGATCACCGCGCCCGCACGGGATTGCAGAGCCGCTGCCAGATGCTGCTCATCCTCGACGAAGACGAGGTCCTCCGGGGTAGCCGATTCCATGCTGGCCACGGCACTCACCTCGGCGCTGCCCTCGCCAATCAGGCGGGCCCCGACGGCCTGAGCGATCTGTTGCAGAGAGCGCTTCATGGCTCTCACTGTATAGCAGCCGGGTCCGAGGAAGGAAGAGTGTAGCAACGGATAGAAGGAGGAGCAGATTCCTACTGGTCGCGCCCTCGCCTGCTCTAAGGAACTTTGCAGGTAGCAGCGCCCTGACACATGATGAAAGTCCCGCTGCCCGTACAACCAGCGATGCCGCCGCTGCTGGTCAATTGCCAGGTCCCCACGACAACTCCATTGGTCAGCGTGCCAGTCGTGGTCGACGTTGCATTTGACGTGCCGCTAAGGCCGCCCTGGTAGCTGGTCAGCGCAAGAACATTGCCCGCCGGCGTCACCGAGGTCACGGTCAAGTCCAGCTGGCCGGTGACCTGGCCCGTCCCGTTATTCGTTGAGAATGTGGCATTCCCAGCTGCGCTTAGAACATTCACGCCGTTGGCAAAGCACGCGCCGGCGTTGATGAAGCTGATGCCCGTACTTGGAATATCGAGGGGAACGGTAGCGGTCCCGTTGTCTTGCACGTTGAAGGTGCTCAGGAAATTCAGTGCGCTGGCCGGGCCCGTGCCTCCGACCAGCTGGGCCTCCCAGGTCGCGGTGCTGGCCGTATTTTTGTTGGTGTTGGCGATGGTGTTACTGCCGCATCCGCAAACCGCAAGTTCCAGCGCCAGCAGCATCAGGATTGCAACCTTCTTCATGTACCGTCCTTGAATTCAGGGTCTGTATCAGGTTAGGGTCTGTATCAGAATAGAGAGATGCGGGCAGGTCCGTCAATGGATGTAAGCGGATGTAAGCGAGCCCCCCGGGCGAACATCCAATGGCGGTTGGTTAACGGTGCGCTTCCTGCCGCCCTCTCGCATTACGGCATCGCTGGAGGTAAGACCGGATTCATGGTGAAAGTTCCGTGGCCGGTGCAAGTCCCGATTGCTCCCGTGACTGTCCACGTGCCGGTGATCTGCCCCCCGCTCACGGTGCCGTCGAGGGTGAGGATATTCGCCTCTACCCCTGAGGACATGATGACATAGTGAAATTTTCCCGATACCTGGCCGTTGAGATTCCCGGTGATGATGAATGATCCGCTCTCGGTTGAAGTGGGGAACCCGCACGGAGTGTTGTCGACTGTAAGGCTAAAGTTGGTTGTTCCCAGAGATCCATCGGCATTGACGGTCAAGTTCGTCATAAAGACGAACGTGTTGGTCGTCGAGTTCGAGAGCGTTGCCGACCACATGCCATTGATATTCCCGGTCGCGTGGGAACCCGCACACCCGGACAGGATCAGGCTCACGCCCAACAACGCTACGGCGGTAAGTTTCTTCATGGGGGATTGCTCCTCTGCATTTTCAGGACTCGGAAGCGGCGCAGTAGTGCAGGATGCCGGTTTTGTTGCTTCGGATGCCAGTAACCGGTTCATGCCTCGTCTTGATGGTCAGAACCCGAGCGGCGCGCAAAGGTTGCTGCGGTTGTAAGTCACAGAGTCGTAAGGGCCTTCCGGACGCACGAAACGCAGCCTGCGGGGCAAGAGGGTCTTGCCGCCCCGAGTCAAGCTTCGGATATATATCTTGATCGATGACAAATTGCGATATATCATGGTATATATCACGAGAGAACTCCATGCCCACTGCCAAACTCTTCCGCAATGGCCGCAGCCAGGCCGTCCGCCTGCCTGTGGACTTCCGCTTTGCGGGCTCGGAGGTCTACGTCCGCCGCGATCCGGCGACGGGCGACGTCATTCTTTCGCGACGGCCTGAATCCTGGCAGGATTTCTTCGCTTTGACCAGCACGCTCGATATACCCGAGGACTTTCTGTCCGGCCGCAAAGATAGTCCGCCGCAGAAGCGAAAGCTGTTCTGATGCCCGTCCGCTACCTGCTCGACACCAACATGGCCAGCTACGTAATCAAAGGCAATCCTCCGCGCGTGCGGGAGAGGCTGGTCAAGGTGCCCATGGCCGAGGTTGGGATCTCCGTGGTCACGGAGGCGGAGTTGCGGTTTGGCGTCGCTCGGAAACCTCAGGCTTCGCGACTGGAAACCGCGGTCGAAGAATTTTTGCTACGGGTCGAGATTTTGCCCTGGGACTCGGCGGCTGCGAAATCCTATGCGGCTCTGCGTTCCGCTCTGGAGCGCGCCGGCGAACCCATGGGAAACCTCGACATGATGATCGCGGCCCAAGCGCTGGCTGCGCCCGCGGTGCTAGTCACTCATGATCGCGTCTTCCACCGCGTAAAGCATTTGAAGGTTGAAGACTGGACCAAGCAACACTGACTTCTGATGCGTGGGCTAAAGCGCCGCGCCACAAATGGCTATCTGGAAATATCCCGCGACGGGCGCGCCAGGCCCAGGATCAGCAGGGCTATGGACACGCCCAGGAAAAAACCGCTGGCAAAGTGGGAAAGATTGCCGTGGGTCCAGAGCCGCAGGCCGAGGCCGAGCGCCAGGGCCAACGAACCGGCCGCGGTAGACAAACTACTCCTACTGCGAGTCATGATTCCTCCCAGAAAAGATCTCTTCTTCCGTGTGCGCACGGGAGCGCACACGGGGATCCATGCTATGCAAGCATTCGCGGGCGAGGGCGCCCGCGCCACATTTGCCCTACGCGCCGCGCTTCGTTTTCAACTCGGCCAGCAACTGCTCGATGCGGTCTTCTTTCTCGAGCGCGGCCAGGCGGTCGTCGAGGTTGTCGCCGGCGATTTCCGACTTCGCCTGGCTCACGGCCTCCGAGTGTGCGACTTTCTTCTTCATGCGATCGAAAGCCGCGGCATTGGAGCCGTCGCCGGAGGCCATGCGTGCGTCGCTGGCCTTGCCCACGGCGCGGGCGCGGCGATGCTGCGCAATGAGCACGTCGGCCTTGGCCTGCGCCTCGGTCAGCTTCTGCTCGAGTTGGCGCAAGGCGGACTTCAGATTCTCCACCTGCGCCTTCTGGTCCGAGACTTGCTGCGTGAAGTTCTCGCAGAGTTCGCGATAGCTCTCCACGCGCAGCAGCGAGGCGCGCGCCAGGTCGTCTTCCTTTTTGTCGACGGCGAGCTCGGCCTTGCGCATCCACTCGGCCACTTTGTCTTCGTTTTCCTTCTGCTTCTTTTCCAGCAGGTGCTGGTCGGCGATGGCGATCGCCACCTGCGTCTTAACCTGCAGAAGCTGGTTCTGCATGTCGAGAATAACCTGCTTGATCATTTTTTCCGGTTCCTCGGCCTTGTCGATCAGGTCGTTGAGGTTGGCCCGGACCAGTGTGGAAACGCGCTCCAGTAGTGCCATATCGAACCCCCTTTTAGAATCAGCTACTAGCTTCTAGCTGCTAGCTTGTTGCCTTTGGATTTCTCATTTCGTGCACGCGGTGAATCTGCGCGCACTCCGGACAACCCGGTTCTTTTCGCCGTAGTGAAGCGCCGAGCAGCATTCCGATCGCTACGCCGATGGCAAGCCAGACGCCCATGTGTCCAGCTACTACACCGAACACGGCACCCAGCGCCGCTCCCAGCGCGAGTCCTAATCCCGCATACTTTGATTTGTTGGTCATAACCTCTACCCCTGAAACTGCACCGAGCTTCGCTCGGTGGCCGGGTCATAGACCCGGCCCCACACAAGCACTCCGAGCACCCCTCGCTACTTCTTCGGCGCATCGCTCGGTTTCGGGGCTTTGTCGCCGATCAGCCGTATCTTGCTCATCAACTCTGACAGCGGCATGCCTGAGAGCGTCTCGAACAACGCCGGAACCTGCGCCGCCATCTTGGTGATATCCCCGGTGATTTTGTTCATCCCCGACGCATCGCCGTTTCCGGTCGAGACGATGGTGATCTTGTCGACGTTGGCCAGCGGAGCCGCCAGCGCCTTCACGATCTCGGGCATGCTGGCGAACAGCCGGTCGATGACTGCCGCCTGGTTGTACTCCTGGAAAGCTTCGGCCTTCACGTTCATCGCCCGGGCTTCGGCATCGCCCTTCTTGAAGATGATTTCGGCTTCGGCCTCGCCTTGCGCGCGAATCGAAGATGCCTGGCCTTCGGCTTCCGCAATCAGGCGCTGCTTCTCGGCGGCAGCGAGAGTCTCAATCCGCTGACGCTCGATCTCGGCCCCCTTCAACACGGTCGCAATCAGTTCCTTCTCGCGGCGGTTGATTTCCGCTTCCTGCACCTTGACCTGTTGCTCTTTCTCGATCTGCTGCACCTTCACCTGCTCGGCAACGACCTGCTGCTGCATGATGTTGGTCTGGATGTCGTAAGCCTTATCGGCCTGCGCCTGCTGGCGCTTGGTGACTTCCAGGTATTGCGCCTTCTTGATTTCCAGATCGCGCTGCGATTCCGCCTGCTTCGCCAGCGACAACGTCTCGGCCAACACGCGCTCTTGATCGGCTTGGGCCCTGGCCACGGCCGACTCCCGCTGCGCCAGAGCGCGCTTAATGGCCGTATCGCGGTCAGCTTCAGCCGTGGCCACATCGGCATCGCGCTTGATGCGGGCAACATCCGGCTTGCCCATGTTGGTGATGTACTCGTTCTTGTCGCGCACTTCCTTGATGGTGAACGAGATAACTTCCAGGCCCATCTTGTTCATGTCTTCGGCGCAGGTCCCGCGCATGCGGTCGGAAACCATTTCTGGCTGCTTCACGATTTCTTCCACCGTGAGCTGGCCGATGATGCCGCGCAGGTGGCCTTCCATCACAAGCCGGATCAGGCCTTCGCGTTCCTGGTCGGACTTGGTGAGAAACTGTTCAGCTGCGGTCAGCACCGACTCACGATCGGACTTCACCTTGATCTGCGCTACCGCCTCAACCGTCACCGCGACGCCTTGCTTGGTGTACAAATCCTGCTGCGGCGCCACGTCGAACGACATGAGTTCCAGGGAAAGGTCGCGGCAGATCTGCACCATGGGCAGCACCAGCGTGCCGTGGCCCTGCACCACGCGCGTCCCGCCCAGGCCATACACGATGAGTGCCTCGTGCGGCCCCGCTTTGCGATAGAGCCTGGCCATTCCACTCATCAGGAACAGAATGACCATCACTCCCAGCCCAACGAAGATCCAAATCTCTACGACGTTCGAGATCCCACTGAACATAACGCCTCCTGTTACGAATGCAGTGTTAGAAACTTCGGTCCGCTTGAGTCACGCACCGCTGGGGAGTCTGGGCCCATCAACTCGGAATGGGCTGGCGGCGGGTTCAGACTCCACTCGATGATCGAGTGGTTTCCAAACCACACAAAACCGATCGTCACGTAAAAAACCACGAGCAGCGGCCACGCCGCCGACGGCTTCAACGCGTGCGCGATCAATAATCCGACCGTGGACACGACCAGCATGAAAGCCATGATGCCGAGCCCCAGCATCACGGCGCCGTCGCGGTTCGTGTAGCCATTGGGCTGCCAGTTGGCGTCGAAGTGGATGGCCATCCGCATCGGCAGGCGGTCCCAGTTTCGCCAGTAGTCCAGAGCCGTGATGGGCAGCGCCAACCACATCAGCCAGACCAGCGGTTTGTAAGCAATTCCATTCATGGTCTTGTCCGAGCACAAAGGTCATACCGCAAGTCATCATTCGTTGAGACAGCTTCGTTGAGTCAACGCTTCATGGAGTCATCGGCAGCCGTTTCATCTTCTCCCGACATCTCGCTCCAAGGTCGAACGTAGGCAATTCCCTTGTCGTAGCGTTCCACCACGACCTCGGTTCCCCTGGCGATGGCGCTGCCGTCTTCGCTGCGAGCACCACAAACGCGGCGCGTTCCAACCTGCGAATAAATGATTTCGCCGGTGCCCCCTTCGCGGATGGAAACCGACAGCCGGCCGAGCACACCGACCATCTCGTAGTCGGCGGGATCCATGTTCTCGTCGTCCGAAATCAGCACTCGGCTCAGGAACAGGAAAATGATTCCGCCGCCCACCAGGCCGCTGCCCACAGACAACACCAATCCCAAGCCAACCCACACCGAAGAGAAGCGCGTGAGCAGATATCCGGTGCCGCCAAACCAGGCCAGGAACGCAGCCAGCGACGGAGGATTGAAGGGCGAAACGCTGCTGCTGCGGGCCGCCGAATGCGCACCTGGCGCGTGTGCTGACGCCGGCCCATGGGCCGCGGCTGGCGCGTGACCGCCCGCGACCGGAGCGTGCCCCATAGGAGTATGGCCGGCCGGCAGGTGCGGGACGCCGTGTCCGTGAAAGTGCGGCAAATGCAGGCGGCCGAGACGCGAACTGCCAAAAATGAACGAAAAGAAACTGAAGCAGAAGCCGACCGCGAAACAGATCAAATAGAAGTCTGACCAATCGAACCTTATCGACGTCATCGGATTCGCCTCCCCTCCGCATTCGTCTCCGCGCGCGTCTCTGCGCGTGTCTCTGCGCGAGATGTCCGACCCTGGCTGGCGCGAGAATGATTCCCGTTACCGGCCGCAAGTTCGGGCCGCAGCGCCTCCAGCAGGCGGTCGGCCAGTCCCGGCGTGTCAAGAATTGCTCCCAACAACAGGAAGCAACGGCGCGTGTCTTTTTCGCGAGCCGCCTTGATCAGCACGTTGCTGACTTCCGGGTCGCTCGCGAATTTCTCCGAACCTTGCAGCAGCCAGACGTCGAGTTGGCCTTCCGTAGTACGCAGGTCGGAGGTTAGTTCGGCGTGGTAACCGTCAGGGTCATCCACCAGAAACCCGGGATGCACCTTGAAAAATTTCGCCAGCAGCGCGCGCGAGGACTGCGTCATGTGCGGGCGCACTCCGTTTTCGATCTGCGAGAGATAGGACTGGCTAATCGTCGTCCCTTTGATCGAGCTGCCTTTGGCCGAGCCGCCTTTTGTGCTTCCGCGGCCTTTGCCCAGCTCTTCGCGCATGGCGCGCACCAACTCAAGCTGCGTCATGGGACGCCCCAGGCCGCGCAACGAGCCTTCGACTTCGCGCAGGTACCGAATTTTCTCGCCCAGCTTCACCGGCCACGCCCCTGATCAATATTTCAATACGCAATAGTTATATTGCAATTTGCGATGTTTGTCAAGAAACCTATCTGCAGCATTTTCACGGGCTTACGGCTAGGGCCCGGCCGGCAGCGGCCAAAAAGCAAAACGCCCCCGGGTTGGCCCAGAGGCGTTGCGGTTTCTCGCGCTTCTTTTGTGATAGTAAGAACTCGGCTTACTGACGGCGGCCGTTGTGCTTGTCGCGGTAGATCTGGCGGGACATCTTGTTCTGCTGACGGTTGACCTGCTTCTTTTCCTGCGCCGTCAGCTTGCCTCCGTTGGCGGCGCGGTCGTTGCGAACTTCGTTGTTGATCTTCGCTTCGTTCTTGTCCAGGTGAGCAGTTTCCCCGGCCGTCAGTTGTCCGCTCTTGACGCCTTGCGCGATGCGGTCCTGCTGGTTCTCGGCACGCTTGCCGACTTCGCTCTTCGGGTTAGTGTTCTGCACCGCGGAGTTGTGCTTGTCCTGATAGATCTGCTTCGACAGTTGATTCTGCTGCTGGTTCAGGGTGGTCTTGTCGGCCGCGGTCAGCTTGCCGTTATCCAGCGAGCGCATGTCCTTCTCTTCGTGGTTCAGGTTGGACTCTTTCTTTTCCAGGTTGGCGGTCTCGCCGGCAGTCAGTTCGCCGCTCTTTACGCCGTTGGCAATGCGGTCCTGCTGGTTCTCTTTGCGGTCCTGGATGCTTTCACCGGTGACCGGCGCCGGGTTGGTGGTTTGGGCCACAACTGGCAGCGCAAGAATAGCGAGCGCTGTACTTAGAAACGTAATCTTGATGGTGCTCTTCATAGGAACTCTCCCATTGGTCTGATTTACTTGCATTTGCACAACTTGTGGCCACACGAGGAAGAAACACACATTGTCAAGAAATGTTGCGCAGTTTTTATTTGCTTTGGCGTGAAGCACTTACCGGCCAAAGGGCTTGACTGGCGCGGGTTTCGGGCGGGTATAACGAAAAGGAATTTCATCCTGAGCGGAGCACGAGGGCAGCGAAGCGAGCCGTCGTGCGCAGTCGAAGGATCCCGACTCGGTCGCGGCTGGGCGTGCAGCTTCGAGGGGTTCTCCCGCGCTGTCAAGCACTCCGCGCTTAACCTGCACGGAACTCTCTGTTGCGCCCCGCGATGCTGCCGAAATGCAAGGGATCCTTCGACTCCGCGAGCTCATCCGAGCTCGCTCCGCTCAGGATGACACGACCTAAGTATGTTTTGCTGAGAATCGTGGACCGGAACCCCGGGCGGGTGTCGGGTGGGTATCTTCAAAGTCCAGCCTCAATTCGGGAGCTGGGGTCGAGGTAATCCCGCAGCGTATCGCCGATGAAGTTGAGGCGTTTTGCGGGCGTGAGCGAAGCGGGAGCCCGCAGCCGAAATCCTGAGCGCAGCGAAGGATCTCTCCTAGAGTCCGGCCTCGATCCGGGAGCGCGGATCCAAGTAATCCCGCAGCGCGTCGCCGATGAAATTGAAACTCAGCACCGCCAGCATCACGGCGAGCGCAGGAAACAGCACGAGGTGCGGCGCGTCGAACAGATGGGCGCGGCCGTCGTTGAGCATGGCTCCCCAACTGGCGGTGGGCGGGGGGACGCCGAGTCCGAGAAAACTCATGGTGGCTTCGGCAAGGATGGCTCCGGCCATTCCGATCGCGGCCTGCACGACCACAGGCTGAATGATGTTGGGAAGAATGTGGCGGGCAATAATTCGTAAATCGGAGGCGCCGAGGGCGCGAGCGGCTTCGACGAACTCGCGTTCGCGGGCGGCCAGGACTTGCCCGCGGACCAGGCGGGCGTAGCCGACCCATCCGCCGAGCGAGAGCGCGAGAACGAGGTTGAAGATGCCGGGACCGCGGAAAGCGATGAAGGCGATGGCCAGCAGAATTCCGGGGAAAGAAAGAAACGCATTCATCAAGACAACGTTGACGAAGCGGTCGATACCGCCTCCGTAGTATCCGGCGATGGAGCCGATGACGAGCCCGAAACCGAGCGAAGTAAGCACGACGCAGGTGCCGACCAGCATGGAGATGCGCGCGCCGTAGACGACGCGCGAGAGAATGTCGCGGCCCAACTCGTCGGTGCCGAACCAGTGCGCAGGCGTGGGCGGGTCGAGGCGCGCGGGCAGATGGATCGAGGCCGGGTCTTGTGGTGCGATCCAGGGCGCGAACAGGGCAAAGATCACGAACACTACAACCAACACTGCGCCGATGGTTGCCAAGGGATTGTGGCTGGCATTTCTAGCAACCCGGCGGCGGAACGAGATGGAGGCGGTGGACATGCAGTGAATCTTATACGGCACGCGCCCGCTCGTGGCGTACTTTTTATGGTACACTCGTATTGAAGTGCTATTAAAGATGGCTCCCGAAAAGGCACCTCGGAAGATCGAACTCGTATTCTTCCGTAATGATGCAGGCGGCGAACCTGTCCGCGACTGGCTGAAAGGATTGGATGAAGCGGAGCGACGGGCAATTGGAACGGACTTGTTGCGGGCACAATGGCGTTGGCCGGTTGGCATGCCCCTTTGCCGACCGATGGGAAAGGGGTTGTGGGAAGTGCGGACCAATCTGCCCGGCAACCGTACCTCACGCGTGTTGATCTGCTTTTATCGGGACCGACTGGTGGCTCTGCACGGGTTCATTAAGAAGAGCCGAGCTACTCCCGAGGGTGACTTAACATTGGCGCGCAAACGGCAGAAGGAGTTGGAGCAATGAGCAAGAAGAATCTGGGATCGAGCATTGACGATTTCCTGAAGAAGGAAAATATCTTTGAGGAAGCGCAGGCGCAGGCCGTTAAGGAAGTTGTGGCGTGGCAACTGGCCAAAGCCATGAAGAAGAAAAAGATCTCCAAGGCTCGCATGGCGGTCTTGTTGAAGACGAGCCGGTCGCAGGTGGATCGCCTTCTCGATCCGAAGCGCGACATCACGCTGTCGAGTTTGCAGCGGGCCGCGGCGTTGGTGGGGCAGCGGGTGGTGATTGAGTTGGTGTGACGACGGCGCTGCAAACCCTTCGCAGAGAGCGCGAAGGAATGGGCCCCCGGCCAACGTTGCACCCGCGCCGGTTACGGCAGCTTGTCGAGCCACAGTTCGATTAATCTCCAAACTGAAAGTCGCGGGTCTCTTTCAACCAGCCATCCTCTGACTTTGTGCCTCGTGAAAATCGACACCTCCGGCCTTCCCGGGTCGTATTGAACGGAAATCTGCTGGCCGATCATTTCCTCTCTAAGAGACTCCAGACTCGATTCTCCTGCAGATAGCGTTATCTGCCCCGAATAGAACGAATCGCGAATGGAATAGGAATAGGCCAGGACAGCATTCGTCACGGGATTTCGATGACTGTTGGACGCATCGAGAAATATGTTCTCGATTTTCGCGCGTACGGTTGGCCAAATCGCCGTCCGGACGGCAACCCTCCTCTTCAGAACCGCGAGTAGTCCGAGTGCCGTTGCGGCGGCAAATGCCACAAAGACTTCTATTCGGTGAGCCTGGAGGTACTCTCGGGCAGAGTCTTTCATTGCCGGATCCTCGGGTTGGCCACCGAGTAGAGCACATCCGTCAGAAAATTCACGGCCACATACGTCAACCCAATCGCGAGGATGCAGCCTTGGACCAGGAAATAATCGCGGCTGGAGATGGCGTCGACAGTGAGGCGGCCGATGCCGGGCCAGGAGAAAATCTTTTCGGTCACGATGGCGCCGGCGAGCAGCGCGCCGAACTGCAGGCCCAGCACCGTGAGCACGGGAATCATGGCGTTGCGCAGGGCGTGGCGGTAAACCACCGTGCGCTCGGGGAGGCCTTTGGCGCGGGCGGTGCGGATGTAGTCTTGGCTGAGTTCTTCGAGCATGGAGGTACGCACCATGCGGGTGAGGATGGCGGCCAGCGCGCTGCCCATGGTCAGGGCTGGCAGCACAAGGTTAGCGAATGAGCCTGCGCCGGAGACGGGGAGCCATCCGAGTTTGATGGAGAATAACAGGATGAAGATGGGCCCGAGCGCAAAGTTAGGGAACGACAAGCCGAACAGGCTGACGACGGAGAGCAGGCGGTCGTCCCAGCGGTTGCGGTGTTGTGCCGAGCGCACGCCAGCAGGGATGGAGAGCACGATAGCAACGAGCAGCGATGCCAGCGTGAGCCGCAACGTATAGGGATAGGCTTGGGCAAGGCTGAGCGTCACACTTTTGTTGTAGCGGATAGAGCGTCCGAGGTCGCCGTGCAGCACACCTTTCCAGTAACGGAGGTATTGCTGGCCGAGGGGAGCGTCGAGGCCGTAGGCGTGGCGAGTGGCCGCGATGTCGGCGGCCGGCGCGCCTTCGCCGAGCATCTGCGCGATGGGGTCTCCGGGGACCAGGTGGATGAGCAGGAAGACGAGGCTGACGACCAGCCAGATGACTGGGAGCGTGTAGAGGACGCGTTGGAGGACAGTTCTCAGTTCTCAGTTCTCGGTTCTCAGTTCTCAGCTGTCAGTGTACGGTGTCATCCTGAGCGTAGCGCGCTCGAATGAGCGCGCGGGGTCGAAGGATCCCTATCGACGTGGGAGCGATGAGGGCGTAGGGATCCTTCGACTGCGCGCGACGGCTCGCTTCGCTCGCCGTCGTGCTCCGCTCAGGATGACATGCGTTTGAGTGTGTCCGCATACTCAGCGCTTCCTCAGTGACCTACTCCCTTGGCGGCTTCGGCTTCGCCTTCTACTTTCGCGGTTCTTTCAATTCTCACTCGGGCGATGCGGTGACCTTCTAGTTCTTCGACGGTGTAGCGGCGGCCTTCATATTCGAACGAGTCGCGCAAGTTTGGAATCTTTTGCAGCCGCGCCAGAATGAATCCCGCCAAGGTCTCGAAGCCGGCGTCGCGCGGCAGCGTCAGACCATATTCTGCTTCCAGGTCGCGGATGTTGACTGAGCCTTCGAGCACGATAACCGATTCATCTTCCAGCGCGGGCTCGCTCGGCGAGACGTCGAATTCGTCCTCGATGTTGCCGACCAACTGCTCCAGTATGTCCTCTACGGTGATGACCCCGGCGGTCGAGCCGAATTCGTCGACCACGACCGCGAGATGGCGGCGGCGCTCCTTGAATTCGGCCAGCAATTCCGCCAGAACTTTGGTTTCAGGGACGACCAGAACGTCATGCATGATCTGGCTGATCTGCATGCGGGAAATGCGCGCCGAGGTCGACTGGCCGAGATTGCTCAGGCGGAGCCGCATCCAGCGCATCAGATCTTTGTAATAGAGCACTCCGACAATGTGCTCGGGGCCGCGCTGCGGATCGTAGACCGGGATGCGCGAGTGCTGGCCTTCGACTACGCGCGCCAGGGATTCGTCGAGTTGCAGATCGGAGGGCAGGGAAAAAATGTCGGGGCGGGCGACCATGACCTCGCGGACGGTGATGTTGTCGAGTTCGATGGCGCTGTGGATCATTTCTTCCTGGAACTCGGGAATCTGTCCGAACTGGCGGCTGGCGGTCACGATGAGTTTGAGCTCGTCGGGGGAGTGGATGGCGCCTCCTCGGCGGGTAAGTTGCGCGCCAAAGAGGCGGAGAACCAGGCCGCCGGAGCGGCGCATAAAAAAGAGGACGGGACGGGTCAGGGTGAGGAATGCCTCCATGGGCGCGGCGACGGCGAGGGCTACCTGCTCGGCGCGCTGCAACGCCAGAGTCTTCGGCACCAGTTCGCCGAGAATCACGTGCATGTAGGTAATCAGGCTGAAGGCGATGGCGATGGCGATGGTATGGGCGTAGACGGCCGCGTGCGGCACCTGGTGGACGAACTGCATCCCTTCCACCAGGCGGGCGACCATGGGCTCGCCAATCCAGCCAAGGGTCAGGCTGACCATGGTGATGCCGAGCTGCACACCGTTCACGACTTCGTCGAGATGCTGGTGGAGGCGTTGCACGATGCGCGCGCCGATGCGTCCCGCTGAGATCAGCTGCTGGATGCGGGTATCGCGCACGCTCACCAGGGAGAATTCGGCTGCCGCGAAGAAAGCATTGGCCGCCACCAGGAGAAGGATCAGAAACACCCGGAGCAGCACAAAGGCGATCATGGAAGGGTAATTCTAACATTTTAAAGGCGGTAGGCAGTGGGCAGTGGTCCATGTGGGGACATCCGCCCTCGGCTAGCTTGCCCTGAGCGAAGCCGAAGGGTCGAGCGCGAGCTCGACCGGTTCTTGAGGTTGACCCGCAGCCGGATAGAAAGTGCATCGGGCCTTTGGCCCGAGGACAGCCGAAGGCGGCTGTCCCTACATGGCTTCATACGGGTGTGCGGGGTCACAAAATTCCAGCCGGTTATCGGCTATCCTTTTAAAGGGTCCCGGGTCTAACTGGCAGGCGGCAGATGGGTTAGCGGTGACGGCGGTCTTTTGAATTTCACATCGGAAATCGTAGTTTTCAAGAACAAAAGTGGTTTCTCAGGAACAAAAGCAACCAGGGCCGCGTACAAGAGAGTGAGGGCAGCGGAATGGCTCCCTCAACTCCACTTGGCGGTGTCAAATTGGAGCAACTACAGGAGGCGTTGTGAACGGTAACGGGAATAATAAGAAAAAGCGTCGCAAACTGATTATCTGGGGCAGCGTGGGACTGGGGCTCGTGCTGCTGATCGCGGTGGGAGTCTTCGCAGCGACGCGTGGCGGCACCAAGATTGATCCGTCGAAACTCGCCAAAGTGGAAAAGGGCGACCTGGCCAAGAGCGTGGTGGCGACCGGCAAGGTCACGCCCATCACAAAGGTCGAAGTAAAGTCGAAGGCCAGCGGCATTGTGAAGAAGCTCCTGGTGGACTACGGCGACCGCGTCAAGAAGGGGCAGCTCCTGGCCCAGCTCGACAAGATCGAGATCGAAGCGCAGGTCGCGCAGTCGCGCGCGGCGCTGGAAGCTGCTGAGGCGAACCTGAAGAGCTCGCAGGCCGACTTCGAGCGCGCCAAGGTCGATGCGGAAGGACCCGATGTGCCGCTGTTGAAGCGTGCCTACGACCGCGCGACCGGCATGGCGAAGGATGGGGTGGTTTCGGCCTCGGCGCTGGATGACGCGGAAAAGAATTACGAGATGGCGCTGAACAAGCAGAACGTGTCGAAGGCGCAGGTGACCGTACTCAAGGCCAAGATTGCGCAGTCGCAGGCTAACGTCGCGCAGGATCAGGCGAACCTGAAGCAACTGGAGGAACAGCTCAGCTATACCGACATCATCTCGCCGATTGACGGCATCGTGCTGTCGCGCGATGTGGAAATGGGCGACGCGGTGAGTTCGATCCTGGTGCTGGGTTCGTCGGCTACGCTGGTCATGACGCTGGGCGATACCAGCGAAGTGTATGTCAAGGGCAAGGTCGACGAGAGCGATATCGGCAAGGTGTATCTGGGACAGCGGGCGCGTATCAAGGTCGAATCGTTCAAGGACAAGACCTTCGACGGCAAGGTGACGAAGATTTCTCCGATGGGCGTGGAGAAAGATAACGTCACGACATTTGAAGTGCGCGTGTCGATCCAGAATCCAGGCGGCGAACTCAAAGCCGAGATGACTGCCAACGCGGAAATCATCCTGGAAGAACACAAGGCCGTGCTGCAGATTCCTGAAGGCGCGATCCTCTACGACAAGGACAAGAAAGCCTCGGTCGAGATTCCTGATCCGAAGGGCAAAGAAGGCAAGAATAAAGTTGCCGTCAACATCGGGATCTCGAATGGCGCGAAAACCGAAGTGCTGAGCGGGCTGAAAGAAGGGGATCAGGTCGTACTGCAGTAAGACACGGCGTCCGGCTTTCGCTGTCCGGCTTCCGGTTCGAAGCGCTTATCCGTACCACCGGAAGCCGAGAGCCGGAAGCCGGATGCCTTTTTGGGACTGTTATGACTCTCTCCGAAATCCTACGCCAGGCGTTCGCCACATTCCGGGCTCACAAGATGCGAACGTTCCTCACAATGTTTGGCATCGTGTGGGGAATCGCGTCGGTGATCATCCTGGTGGGACTGGGACGCGGCTTCAGCGTCGATCAGAAGAAACACATGGAGAGCCTGGGCAAGGACCTGGTCATCATGTGGGGTGGGCGCACCAGTTCGCAGGTGGGCGGCCGCGCGGCCGGAAGAGAGATTCATCTCAGCGTCGACGACGCTGACCTGATTCGCGACGAGTGCTATACGGTCAAGAACGTCAGCCCGGAATTGCGGCGAACCATTCCTGAAGTCAGCCAGTACAATCTGGCCAACCGCGGCGTGGTTGGCATGTGGCCGTCATATCAGGATTTCCGGTCGCTGCAAATTTCCGAAGGGCGTCTGATTTCCGACGACGACGAGCGCGAGGGCCGGCGCGTGCTGGTGCTGGGCTCAAAGGCCTACCGGCAGCTGTTTCCGGGACAGCCTGCGATCGGTGCCAGTGTGCTGGTGCAGAGTATTCCCTATTTAGTGATTGGAGTTCTGCAGGAGAAAAAGCAGAACTCGAACTACAGCGGTCCGGACAACGACTATTTGTTCGCGCCGTATTCGGCCGTGTCGCGCGATTTCCCGCCGCCGACCAAGCCCGGAGCCGGGATCACGCGCGGATATCTGGACGACATCGTCTTCGAAGTGGGCGATCCCGAAGAACATGAGGCGGCGGTTCTGCAGGTGCGAAGCGCGCTGGCCCGAGTGCACCACTTTGACGCGCTCGACAAAGACGCACTGTTCATCTGGGACACCATGGACGGCGCCAAGCTCCTCGATAAGATTTTCGGCGTGGTCACCATCTTCTTTGGATGCGTTGCCATTGTGACGCTATGCCTGGGCGGGATTGGCGTGATGAACATCATGCTGGTGTCGGTCACCGAGCGCACGCGCGAGATTGGCACGCGCAAGGCGATGGGCGCGACCAAGCGCGACATTCTGCGGCAGTTTTTCGCCGAGTCGGCAATGTTGACGGTGGTCAGCGGCATTCTCGGGCTCTCTGCCGGGATCGGCATCTGCGCCGCGATGGAAGCGTTGCCCCTGCCCGACTTTGTCCCGCATCCCATCGTTTCCTGGATCTCGATTATTGCTTCGATCCTTACCCTTTCGTTGATTACCGTGACCGCGGGCATGTATCCCGCCCAGCGCGCCGCGGATATGACACCTGTGGAGTCACTACGCTATGAATAACACTCGGATTCTCCGCTCAGCTAACGTGTCCAGCCGGTCGTTTTTCAGGACCTCTTTTAGGACCTCGATACCGACGTCCTTGGCGATCGCGCTGGTCGTGCTTTTCTTCACATCGGTCGTTCTCGCTTCCAACCCGCAGGGCAGGTTCGAAAAAACCTTGCAGGTAAGCGGAGCTGTCGATCTTGAAGTGCTCACCCATTCCGGCGACGTCACCGTGCGGGCCGGTTCGTCGGGATCAGTCACCATACGTGGAAAGATTTATGTTGGCGACCATTGGCTGATGGGAAACCGCGAGGCCGATGTCCACGAGATCGAGCAGCATCCGCCGATCCGCCAGGAAGGCAACAGCATTCACATCGACTATGTGAACATGCGCAACATTGCGGTGGATTACGAAATTACAGTGCCCGCGGACACGACCGTCCGGACCCACAGCGGCTCGGGAGATCAGATCATCGAAGGAACGCATGGCAACGTAGACACGCAGACCGGATCGGGCGACGTGAAGCTGGCGAACCTGACCGGCGAGGTGCACCTGCAGACTGGATCAGGCGACGTGCGGGCACGTCAGATTTCCGGCCCGGTGCGGGGTGGCACGGGAAGCGGCGATGTCGAGATTGAGGAAGTCGCTGCGGGCAACATCGATCTGCACACCGGCTCCGGCAACATCACCGCGCGTGGCGTGGAGGGTGGATTCCGCGGCGAGACCGGGAGCGGCGATGTAACGGCCGAGGGCACGCAGGGCGGTTCGTGGGAGATTCATACCGGCTCGGGCAACGTGCATGTGCGCCTGCCGGCGAATGCCGCCTTTGATGCGGACATCTCTACGAGCTCTGGTACGGTGGACGTTGAGTCGCCCATCGAGATGACGGTGCAAGGACGCATCGGAGATTCGCACAAGCAGATTCGCGGCAAGGTCCGCGGCGGAGGGCAACTGCTGCGCGTGCGCACGGGCTCGGGCGATATACACATTCAGTAGGACGAACAACCGTCATTTGCCACGGATTCGCACGGATGAACACGGATAAGACTTGATCGATTTTAGATCCGTGCAATCCGTGTGAATCTGTGGCCAAGGATTTGATCGGGCGGTTTAAGAGCAGCAACCATGTACATGAAAGAGCTCATCTCGCAAGGCTGGCAGTCGCTGATGCGCGATCGCACGCGTTCGGCGCTGACCATGCTGGGCATCGGCTGGGGCCTGGTCTCGGTCGTGCTGTTGCTGGCGTATGGGCAGGGACTGGGCGGATGCGTTCTGCACGCCTTCCTGAACATGGGCAACAACGTGATCGTCGTTTGGCCCGGGCAGACCAGCATGCAGGCCGGCGGCCAGCGCGCGGGAAAAGCGGTCAAGTATGAACTCGAGGACGTGGAAGCGATTCGCGATGAAGTGCCGATTGTGCGCGCGGTGAGCGGCGAGATCGACCGCGATTTCGGTTTCAAGATCGGCACGCGGGTCGTATCGATCCAGGTGCGCGGCGTGGACATGCCCTACGGCCAGATGCGCAAGATCGAAATCGCGGACGGGCGCTATTTTAATGAGGGCGATTTCGCCGACCACCGGCGCGTGGTAATCCTGGGCTACAACGCGGCGAAGAAGGTATTTCAGGGCGCGCCCGCCGTGGGACAGCACGTCGAAATTGGCGGGCTGGATTTTGAAGTCGTCGGCACCATGCGCAACAAGATTCAGGACTCGATGTATCAGGGTCCGGACAACGAGAACGGGTTCATTCCCTTTGCGCTGATGCGCGATCTGAAAAACATTCGCGATCCCGACGAGATCATCATCCAGCCCACTGCGCCCGAGTTGAACAAGAAGGCGCTGATGGCGGTGCGCGAGGTGATTGCGCGGCGGCACCACTTCGATCCCAAGGACGACAAGGCGACGCCGGAGTGGGACACGATTGAAGACCGTGCCATGATCAACGCCTTTTCGCTGGGGCTGCAGGCCGTGCTGGGACTGATCGGAGTGTGCACGCTGGCGGTGGGCGGCATTGGAGTGATGAACATCATGCTGGTTTCGGTGACCGAGCGGACGCGCGAAATCGGCCTGCGCAAAGCAATTGGAGCGCGGCCCCGGCACATTCTGGTGCAGTTTCTGCTGGAGGCCCTGGTGCTCACGTTTGTAGGCGGGGTGATCGGAATGGCGGTCGCCGAATTCCTGACCTGGGCGATTCCTCCCATGCCGCTCTACGACGAGTTCTACAAGACCACCGACCATGAAGGCGCAATCTTCCTGCACGCCTCGCTGGGCGTGATGATGATCTCCTTCATGATTCTGTCGCTGGTCGGGATTGTCTCGGGATTCTTCCCTGCCCTCAAGGCTTCGCGGTTGAATCCGATTGAAGCGCTGCGCTACGAGTAGGCGGTAAAGCGCATTTGGCGTCGATGAGTGTAACGGTGTTAACCACCTCTACCGCGACGTGTAGTCCTAAGAGTGCATGGCTAGGCCGCGCTCTCGACCGCTTTCGTTTCCATCAAGCTGCGCACGGTTTCCATGAGTTGAGCATCCACCTCGTCAGCGATGACCATTGAGTCTGAAAGCACCTGGTTCGGATCGAGTTCGCTCTGATGCAGATGTAGTGTGCTGAATGTGGCGACTTGGAACACCCGCGACTCCTCAATGAGCATCATGGGAGAGTAGCCCTGCGCATGCCGTACCCTTCCGTGCTCGGCAGCGGCGACGGAGATGGGCGACTCGGCATCCTTAGCGAGGCGCAGGCGGGAAATCAGGTCGTTGTAGAGCTTAGATAGATGGCCCGTGCGGTCCACATCGCTTAGTGGAATTATGGTCAGTGCTGGAATCAGATTCACCCGCCTCAACCATTCCTTGATCGTAGGTTTGAGTTCCCGCTCCAGTACGTCCGCCACGCTCGCTACCGTCTTCAATTTCGTCATGTGGTACCCCTTCGGCACAACATTCAATCCGCTGCTACCAAGCGCCGGCCACGATGCGGCTCAGTCCGGGGCTGGCATTTTTCCCCTCGCGCCGCACCTACAAGTCGGACACCGGACAGCTTGTATCGTTTTGCGAGTAAGTCTTTTAGCCTTCACGCTTTTGTATGATGCGGCAAGCTGCGAAAGAAAGATGTTCAATCTTGCACAGGAACTCGGACAGGTGTCGCAAGATCCCGATTACACTCGGAACCTCAGGGTTAGTGTTCCGTTCCCCCATTACCTCCGTGCCTTGACGCACAATTTCCCGTCCAATTAACCTCGCTGTACCTAGAATTTTGTCTTCCAGCGAGGGAATGTTGGCACATCGTCCGATCATTACTCTGACCACCGATTTTGGAACCAACGATCATTTTGTGGGCGCGATGAAGGGAGTAATTCTCGACATCGTCCCTGAGGCCGCGATCGTGGACATTTCTCACGCCGTGCAGGCCTTCGATGTGCTCGATGGCGCGCTGGCCATTTCCCAGGCGTATTCCTATTTTCCGAATGGCACGGTCCATGTGGTTGTCGTGGACCCCGGCGTGGGCACCGAGCGGCGGCCGATTCTGGCTTCGAGCGACGGATATCATTTCGTCGCGCCCGACAATGGCGTGCTCTCCATGGTCTATGCCAAAGAAGAACGCATTCACGTGCGGCACATCACGTCCGACCATTATTTCCGGATGCCGGTGAGCAATACGTTTCACGCCCGCGACGTGTTTGCTCCCGTGGCGGCGTATCTGGCAAAGCATGTCGACTCCCACAAGTTCGGAGACGAGATCGAAGATTACGTGCGCTTCGCCGCGCCTCGGCCGAAGGTCACCGCAGAGGGCCGTTTGCGTGCCGTGGTGCTGAAAGTCGACCGCTTCGGCAACCTGATCACCAATATCACGCCCGAAGACGTGCCCGCGCTGTTTGCGGCCAAGCCGGGCCCATTCAAGATCGTGGTGGGAAGCCGGGAGATTACCGACATCCACCAGGCCTACGCTCAGGGCGCGCCGGGGCAAGTGTTCGGCATTGTCGGAAGCATGGGCTACCTCGAGATCGTAGCCAACCGCGCGGCCGCGGCCCAGATCACGGGCGCCGGTAAGGGCAGCGAAGTCAGCATCTTTCTAGGCGAAGCGGCAGCGGCGGGCAAGGGAGCGTAGCAGTTCTCAGTTCTCAGTTCTCAGTTCTCAGTTCTCAGTTCTCAGTTCTCAGTTTACGGTGTCATCCTGAGCGGAGCCGACGGTGAGCGAAGCGAACCGTCGCGCGCCGTCGAAGGATCCCTACCCAGTTGGTGTCTTCCGGGCCCAGCGAGGCGTTCTCCGTTGCTTCCACGGCCTAGGCCCGCGCAGAGAATCCCCCGGCCGGCGACAACATGCACGCAGGGATCCTTCGACTCCGCGAGCTCATTCGAGCTCGCTCCGCTCAGGATGACAACCGTAATCTGAGAACTAAGTTTTCACGTATTCTTCGGTCTGGGATGGACGTAGCGCTCCATCTCGCCGGTCCACTTGAGAAAGCGCCACAGGTCGCGGCGCTCGCGCCACATGAATTCCCAGAACTCCAGGAAGCCGATCTGAGTCATTTTCACGCCAGTGTAGGTTTCGATGCGCCACAGCAGATAGGGGCTTCGCCACGGGGCCAGGCGATGGCCCTTGGTGGCATTCCACAGAAAGCGCAGCTTGTAGAGCATGCAGCCATCATACCTTGCAAGGTCAAGGCACGAAGGCTGGAGAAATCATGAACCACGAAGGACACGAAGTATCACGAAGGTTTCATGGGCAAGGCTTTCCTTCGTGGGACTTCGTGCCCTTCGTGGTCAGGGTTTTCAATTCAGCCAGCAACGAGGTGCATGTTAGAATCCAGTCTCTGCCTGGACTTTTCCCGCATGCCTGACGCTAACGCCCGCCAAACGGCCGAAGACCACTACTATGCCGCGCTTGACTTGATGGCGGATGGACACCTGGAAAAGGCCGTCACCGCCTATCAGGAGTCCCTAACCGCCGACCCGACGTTTACCGAAGCCATGCACGGACTGGCGCGGGCTCTGCAGGATTTGCAGCGCTACGATGAGGCCATCGCGGTGGCGCAGCGGCTGGCGGAAATCGATCCCGACGATGTGCTGGCGCATACCAGCCTGTCGGTGCTGTATCAGAAGAAAGGGATGATTCCCGAAGCCGAAGCGGAAGGGGCCAAGGCGCGGGTGCTGGGGTGGAAGGCGCAGTTGAAGAAGAGCTAGCTGTCAGCTATCAGCTATCAGCTGTCAGCCAGCGGCTGCCGTGGTGGCACTCCAGGTTTCACTGATAGCTGAGAGCTGATGGCTGATGGCTTACAACCCGTACTTCTTCATCAAATGCCGGAATGAGCGATAGGAGATGCCGAGCACGTCGGCGGCTTTGGTCTGCACGCCGCTGCTCTGGTTGAGCGCACTCTGCAGCAGCGAGCGCTCGATGCCCGCCACATAGCTTTCCATGCCGATACCTTCGGGAAGGGCCACGTCGGCGCCGATTTCGGGCAGAGTTCCGCCACCGGCGGAGGCGGCCGCGGCGCGCGCTTTCGGGCGTTCCGCGGGAAGTTCGACGTGCAGTTCGTTGGTGATTTCCAGGGCAACAGCACGCTCGACGGTGTTCTCCAGCTGGCGGACGTTGCCCGGCCACTCGTAGCCGCACAGGGAATCGAGCGACGGCGCATTCACGCGCAGGATGCTGCGTCCGGCAGCGCTGGCATACTTTTTCAGAAAATGGTTGGCGAGCAGCGGAATGTCTTCGCGGCGCTCGCGCAGAGGCGGCACGCGGACGGGAATCACGTTCAGCCGGTAGTACAGATCCTCGCGAAAAACGTTCTCGGCAACCGCCTTATCAAGATCGCGGTTGGTGGCGGCGATCACACGCACGTCAATCGAGATTTCGCTGGTGCTGCCGACCGGCCGGACCGTGCGCTCCTGCAACACGCGCAGAAGCTTCACCTGCATGGCCAGCGTCATTTCACTGATTTCGTCCAGGAAGATCGTGCCGCCATCGGCGACTTCGAACAGGCCGCGCTTGTTCTGGTTGGCTCCGGTGAAAGCGCCTTTCAGGTAGCCGAAGAGTTCGCTTTCGAGCAGGGTCTCAGGAAAGGCTCCGCAGTTGACCGAGACAAAAGCTTCGGTGGCGCGCGGCGAACACACGTGCAGGGCGCGGGCGACCAGTTCTTTACCGGTGCCGCTTTCGCCGTTGATCAGAACGGTCGAGGCGGTGGAGGCGACGGTTCGCAACGTCTGCTTAAGTTTCTCCATGGCGGCACTGGAGCCGATGATGTTGTCGAGCGAATTGCGGGTCGCGGCGTCGCGGCGCAGCGCAAAGTTCTGCTTGCTCAGGTTGAGTTTCTCGACCGCGCGATTGATGGCCAGCTTGATTTCATCGACCAGCCCGGGACTTTTGCGAATGTAGTCGGTGGCGCCTCCGGCTTTTACGGCCTGGACGGCGGCCTCGTAGTCGTCGACCGCCGTGATCAGGATGACAGCGGAATCGGGCGAAACCCGGTGAGCGTGGCGCAGCACTTCAATGCCGTCGATATTCGGCATCTTGATGTCGGTGATGATGACGTCGTAAAGGGCGCCATCGATTTTGTTCTTTGCCGTCTGCCCGGCTTGGACTGTTTCTACGCGGTGTCCTTCGCGGCGCAGGGAGATGTCGAGCATTTCGCAAATGGAGCGTTCGTCGTCGCAGACCAGGATGTTAGCCACGCAAACCTCCTCCAGCTGCGGCCACAACCGGCCGGGCCGCGACCACTACCTGAGCTTTCTCCGGCGCCTGTTCGGACACGCCCTCGCCAGTAGAGGCCGGGCGTTCGGCATCGAGGCGCCGCAGCCGCAGGACGAGCGTAGTGCCCTGCCCCGGCTTCGACCGCGCCCAAACCTTGCCGTCATGCGCCTGCACAATCTGGTAGACGATGGCCAGCCCCAGGCCGGTACCGCCCTCAAAGTTGGACTGGAAGGGCTCGAAGATTTTCTCGATCTGTTGCGGCGTCATGCCCGTTCCCGTGTCCCGGAAAGAGACCTGCCAGTCGTCGCCCAGAGAATCGACCGCGGCGGTCAGCGTCCCACCATCCTTCATGGCGCGCACCGCATTCTCACAAAGGTTCCAGAACACCTGCTTGAGCTTGTCGCCGTCGGCGATGGCCCAGGCCTGGCGAACGCTGAACCGGCGCTCGATCGTGATGCCGGTCTTCTCCGCCGTCATGCGGTGATCCATCAGGGTCAGGGTATCTTCGACGGACTGAATCAGGTCGACCCGGTCAAAGTGATATTGCTTGGTGCGGGAGTAGGCCAGGAAATCGGTGATGATGCTGTTCAGCCGCTGCGACTCGCGGGTCACGATGTCGAGCAGACGGCGATGGTCCTCGTTCATCTCGGGAACGCCGGAAAGCATGCTGACCGACCCGGCAATGGAAGTCAGCGGATTGCGGATTTCGTGGGCGATGGCTGCCGCCAACCGGCCGACGGCCGCCAGTTTGTCCTGCATCCGGACTTCGCGTTCCAGACGGCGAATCTCGGTCAGATCGTCGAGAACATAGACGTACCCCAGTTCCCCACGTTCCGGCACGGTCAAGGCCGCCACCCGTACCCGAACCGTCTTGCGGAACTTCGTGGGCGGCTCGAAGCGTACTTCGCCGTGGGCCTGCGGGGATTCGACAGTCGGCAAAGGATCCAGAAACAGGTGATGAACCGGCGCACTCAGCAGTTCAAGCTGGTTCCGCTCCAGCAAGCGCTCGGCCGCGGCATTGACCAGCGTAATCCGTCCGTCGAGCCCGGTGGTGATCAGGCCGCTACTGATGGAGTGAATGATATTTTCGTGCAGCGCCTGCAGGTTTTCCAGCGCACCGCTGGTGTCCTTCAGTTGAACCCCTACCTGCCGCAGTTTCGCGGTGAGCAGTCCGGCCAGGTAAGCCACCGCCAGGAAGGCAAAAAGATTGACGAAGATGATGGCCTGCAGCGCTTTCAGAACAGGATGCGTGCTGCTGTAGGAAGGAACCACCGCATAGTAGTTCAGTTCCAGCACGGTCCCATAAAGAATGAAGGCCAGGGCAGCCACCAGTTGGGCCCACACTCGCGGCAGCAGCACGGCGGCGACGATGATGACCAGGGGGTAGAGAAAGTTCAGCGAGCTGTCCCACCCTCCGGTTTCGTGGACCACGAGGCTGACCAGAATCAGATCGGTGAGAACCTGCAGCGAGGCTTGCAGCCGGTGTTCCTGCCAGAAGGAGAGCAATAGCACGTAGAACAGCGAAAGGCTGTACCAGAACACCATGGTACTGATGAAGAGCCGCATGGGCAGCGGCGCCGGACTGAACCGGGCCACCGCCAGCTCAATGGCCAGCAGGAGGGTCAGGATAAAGATCCGGACCCGAACCAGCCACACCAGCCAATTGCGCTCGTCAAAGGTGGATTGCATGATTTTAGGTCTTAGGCCTGAGGTATTGGGTATCAGGATCTTAGGGCCTAAGACGTTGCACTAAGACCCAACACCATGGTTCGATCAGGAGGCCGGCGCTGCCGGCAGCGAGTCCAGCCTCCCGAGCGTTTACTTTCCTAGCCGGCCAACTTGGCGATCATGGCGAACAGCGGCATGTAGAGCGAGATCACGATGCCACCGACGCTGATGCCCAGCACGGCGATGATGAGCGGCTCCAGCATGGCCAGCATATCCTTGGTGGCGGCGTCGACTTCTTCTTCGTAGAAGTCGGCGATCTTCTGCAGCATGGAGTCCATGGCGCCAGTGGCTTCGCCCACTCCGATCATCTGCGTCACCATGTTGGGAAACACGCCGCATTCCCGCAGGGGATCGACGATCGTGCGCCCTTCTTCGATGGCCTTGCGCACCTTCATCAGCGCCTCTTCCAGCACGGCGTTGCCTGAAGTTTTGGCGGTAATGCTCAAGCCTTCCAGAATCGGAACGCCCGAGGTGATCAGCGTGCCCAGCGTACGGGTGAAGCGGCCGACCGCAATCTTGCGCAGCAGCGAGCCGATCACGGGGATGAAGAGCAGCATCTTGTCGAAGTAGTAGCGGCCGCGAGGATGCTTGCGGATTTGCTTGACCCCAAAGAAGAGACCAAAGCCTCCGACTCCGACCATCCACCAGAAAGTCTGCACGAACGCGCTCAGCCCCATGACGATGCGCGTGGGCAGAGGCAGGGCAACGCCCAGTCCGGCAAACAGGTTGGCGAAGATCGGCACCACCCACTTGAGCAGCGCGCCGACGATCAAACCAGCCATGCTGACCACGGCAACGGGGTAAATCAACGCCGATTTCACCGCCGATTTCAGGCGCACGGCCTTTTCCACATAAGTGGCCATGCGCTGCAGGATGATGTCGAGAATACCGCCGGTTTCACCGGCCTCGATCATGTTGGTGGTGAGGTCGTCGAAGACAATGGGATACTGGCGCATGGCGTTGGCCAGCGTAGCGCCGCCTTCCACCGTGGTCCGCACTCCCGTTAAGATCTTCTGGAATGCCTGGTTTTCCTGGTTGGCCGCCAGGATTTCCAGACACTGCACCAGCGGCAGGCCGGCATCGATCATGACCGAAAACTGGCGAAAGAAGATCGCAATGTCTTTGGTCCCCACCTTGCCCGAGCCGAATGTGGGCATGGAGAATTCTTTGCCTTTTTCGCGAATCGCGCCGGGCGTGATGCGCTCGCGCCGCAGCGCCTGCGCCAACGATTGTTTGTTGGCCGCCATCCGCTCGCCGGAAATCTTCTGTCCCGATGCGTCCTTGCCGGAAAATGTAAAGACTGGCATGTTTAGCTTCTCCTCACGGAATCACCTTCTGGTTCAAAATCCTGCTCGTACATAAGGTTCATGCTCCCACCGCGTTAGTGCTTAGAGGGAGCAGCTCCTCTGGCCAAAGTCGTTCCTGCCGCGGTCGGACGGTTCACCAAAGTGGCGCCGCGGTTGATCATTTCCTGCAACTCGTCCGTATTGCTGGAACGCGCCATGGCGGTTTCCAGCGTGATCTCTTTCTTGAAGTAGGCCGTGGCCAGCGACTGGTTAAACGTCTGCATGCCGAATTTTTCCTGGCCGGACTGCATGGACGAGTAAATCTGGTGAATCTTGTCTTCGCGGATCAGGTTGCGTACGGCCGCGTTCGGCACCAGAATTTCCATGATCATCGCCCGCCCTTTACCGTCGATACGGGGCAGCAGGCTCTGACACATGATGCCTTCCAGAACCAGCGACAGCTGGGCGCGAATCTGCGGCTGCTGGTGCGCCGGAAACACGTCGATGATGCGGTTGATGGTGGAAGTCGCCGAGTTGGTGTGCAGCGTGCCGAACGTCAAGTGACCGGTTTCGGCGATGCGCAGCGCCGATTCGATGGTTTCCAGATCGCGCATTTCGCCGATCAGCACGACGTCGGGATCTTCACGAAGCGCGGCGCGCAACGCGTCGGTGAAACTCTTGGTGTCGGCGTGCAGTTCGCGCTGGTTGACCAGGCAGTTTTTGTTCATGTGCACGAACTCGATGGGGTCCTCGATGGTCAGAATGTGGTCGTGGCGCTCGCTGTTGATCTTGTCGATCATGGCCGCCAGGGTGGTGGATTTGCCCGACCCGGTCGGACCGGTCACCAGGACCAGGCCGCGGGGCTTGTCGCACATCCTGCTGACCACCGGCGCCAGACCGAGCTGATTGAACGACTTGATCTCGAAAGGAATCAAACGGAAAACGGCGGCAGTGGCTCCGCGCTGGTTGAAGACGTTGGCGCGGAAGCGCGCCAGTCCCTTCAGTCCGAAGGAGAAGTCGAGCTCGAGGCTTTCTTCGAAGCGGTGCTTCTGGGAATCGGTCATGACGCTGTAGGCCAGCTGCTTGGTCTCGGCCGGCGTCATCTGCGGCAGGTCGAGCGGCGTGAGATGACCGTGCACACGAATCTGGGGCGGCGAATTGGTGGTGATGTGCAGGTCGCTGCCGTTCATCTCCAGCATTCTTTTGAGCAGATCGCTTAACGACAAACCCATAGGAAATTCCTTCCCTTTCAGTTGCTACGTCACTTCCCCATCAATGAATCGTTTCGCGGGCCACTTCTTCCAGCGTGGTCATTCCCGCCATCACCTTGATCAGTCCACTGCGCCGCAGCGTGATCATCCCGCGCTCGATCGCCTTCTTCTTCAATTCCACGGCTGAGGCTCCGACCAGAACCAGTTCCCGGATCTCGTCGTCGACCTCCATGACCTCATACAGACCGCAGCGCCCCTTGTACCCGCTGTTGTTGCAGACTCCGCAGCCCTTGCCCTTCTGGATCTTCACCGTCTTGGCTTCTTCGGGAGTGAACCCGGCGTCAATCAACGTCTGGACCGGGACATCAATGGGCTCGATGCAGTCTTTGCAAATGCGCCGCACCAGGCGCTGAGCGCAGATGAGATGGACCGAGGTGGCCACCAGGAACGGTTCAATGCCCATGTTCATCAGACGGGTGATGGTTTCCGGAGCGCCGTTGGTGTGCAGCGTGGAGAGCACCAGGTGGCCCGTGAGTGCGGCCTTGATGGCAATTTCGGCGGTTTCAAAGTCGCGGATTTCGCCCACCAGAATGATGTTGGGATCTTGCCGCAGGAACGATCGCAGAGCGGCGGCAAAGTTCAGTCCGATCTGCTCCTTCATCTGCACCTGGTTGACGCCAGCCAACTGAAACTCGACCGGATCTTCCGCGGTCATGATGTTGGTGTCGGGCTGATTCAAGCGCGAAATCGCGGAGTAGAGAGTATTCGTCTTGCCTGATCCCGTTGGTCCCGTGACCAGCACCATGCCGTAGGGTTTCAGAATGGCTTTCTCGAATTTCACCAGCGACTCGGCCTCGAAGCCGAGTTTGGTCATGTCCAGCCGCAAGTTCTCTTTGTCGAGCAACCGGAGCACGATCTTCTCGCCCCACAACGTGGGCAGCGTGCTGACACGGAAGTCGAGTTGCTTCTTGCGGCCGCCGATGCTCATCTTCAGCATGATGCGGCCGTCCTGCGGCAGACGCTTTTCGCTGATGTCAAGCTTCGACATGATCTTCAGGCGGGACGTGATCGCGTCCTTTAACTTCAGCGGCGGAGACATGATGGATTGCAGCACGCCATCAATACGGAACCGCACTCGGAACTCTTTCTCGTACGGCTCGATGTGAATGTCGCTGGCACCCCGCTTTACGGCGTCGCCCAGAACCACGTTCACCAGTTTGACCACGGGAGCTTCGTCGGCCGCCTTCTCCAGTTCGGCCAGTTCCATCTGCTGCGTTTCGGTTTGCAGTTCGACGTCTTCGTCGTTCATCTCCGACATCGACTGCATTACAGCCTCGAGATCTTCTTCTTTCCCGCTGCTGTAGGCTTTTTCAATTCCTGTCAGGATGGAACTTTCCGACGCAACCACCGGCTCAATGTTGAAGCCGGTCATGAACTTGATATCGTCCATCGCGAACACGTTCGTGGGGTCCACCATGGCAATGGTGAGCGACGCGCCCACGCGGCTCAACGGGAGAATCTGGTAGCGCTTGGCGGTCTCAAACGGAATCAGCTTGACCACAGCTGGGTCAATTTCAAAATAGGAAAGGTTGATGGCGGGAACGCCGTACTGGCGGGAGAGAAAGTTGGTGACGTCCTCATCCGTGAGGAAGCCGAGCTTCACCAGGGCAGAGCCCAGGCGACAACTCTGCTCCTTCTGAGTCTTATTCGCTTGTTCCAACTGCTCTGGGGTAATGATCTTCTCTTTGACGAGAAGGTCACCCAGCCGTTGAGACATAAGCCGATCTCCTATCCACGTGTGGGTGGAACGACGCCTTGCACTCGTGCAGGCATAGCGCAAACGGCCGCCCATCATTGGGAGAGACGCAGCTCATTCGCGTTGACATAAATTGTCAACGTAACCCGATTACTTCACCACTTACTTTGGTACTTGCACCTGAATGAAGCGTTTCACGGCTAGGGCTGTAATTGCGCTGAACTCTACGCCAAACGCATTTTTTCTCACCTTTGCCCGGCAATTTACGAGCTCAGGTACATGCACTTCAGTAAGTCTCGGTTGTGCTTCGGGATTCCCGTAACCACGGATGCGCAGGCTCGGCTAGACTCGGATTGAGGAATTCTTAACTTGTCGCGCACCCGCAGAGAGGAAGAGGAAGAGGAAGAGGAAGAGGAAGAGAATGAAGTGCGGCAGTACTATCACGCTCTATATCGTGCGTGGGGTGCGCAGCACTGGTGGCCAGCAGAAACACGCTTCGAAGTCATCGTCGGGGCCTACCTGACGCAGAACACGGCGTGGACCAACGTGGAACTTGCGTTAGCAAATCTGCGTAGCGCACACCTTTTAGGCGTCGATGGAATCCGGGGAGTGCCGCTTCGCAGACTCCAACGCCTGATTCGCCCTTCCGGTTATTTCCGCCAGAAAGCGGCGCGGCTTAAGACGTTTGTCGCCTTCCTCGACAACAAGTATAGCGGCTCGCTGGATCAACTCTTCGCGCAGCCGACCGACAGGCTTCGCGAAGAGCTCCTCAGTTTGAACGGCGTGGGCCCGGAGACCGCGGACTCGATTCTCCTCTACGCGGGGAATCATCCGGTCTTTGTGGTGGACGCCTACACGCGCCGCATCCTGGACAGGCACAGAATTCTGCCGGAGAAAACGGATTACGAAGAAATCCGGGAGTTGTTCCAGCGCGCGCTGGCGCCGCTGGCTCACCAGCAGGAACTCATGCCTGCGAACGCAACACCGCGGCTGGAAGCAGGCATCCGCGGAGCAGCTCACCCACCTTCGGCTATGAGCACAGCGGCGCGTACTGCACAGGTGCAGGTCTTCAACGAGATGCACGGGCTCATCGTGGGAGTCGGCAAACATTACTGTAAGAAAACTAAGGCCGCGTGCGAAGCATGCCCGCTCCGGCCGTTTCTGCCGGCACCGTGAAAGGCCGGTGCGGCGGCCAAGTGTTGGGACCGTAGGCCGTACACTTTCGACGGCTTTATCAGGCTCGTTGAGAAGGCTACAATTGCGCATCCCCCAAGGAGAGAGATTATGAAGATTCTCGGCATCGAAGGTATGTCGCCTGATCAAGTCCAATTTGAAATTCAACGTGGCGCAAAGCTGGTCTGCTACCAATACTGCATCTCGATTGTAGTGTTGACCTTCCGCCGGTCATCCGATGCGTACTTTGTCCGTGCGGGAGAAAGTGCGGTCTCGAATGGATTGCCGTGGACCCTGCTCAGCCTGGTTGCGGGATGGTGGGGAATTCCGTGGGGGCCGATTTTCACGGTGCAATCCCTGGTCACGAATTTCAAGGGCGGGAAAGATCTGACCGCCGAGTTCAGCACGCGCCTCTCGCGGACCACCCCAGCGCAGGTTATCGGAGCCAAGGCTTGAGTCGGCAATGAGGTCTTTCCCCCGCGTCCGCCTGGCCCTATGTCTGCTGACTATGGCGGTTTTGGGAACCGCGAACCCGCAGACACTTCGTGAAGCAGCGCAGGCCCGAAACGTGCTCGTGGGCGCAGCGGTTCGTCCATCTCTGTTTTCCGAGGCCGCCTACTCGGCAACACTGGCGCGCGAATTCAACATGGTCGAGCCTGAGGACGCGATGAAGTGGTGGAAGGTGCGGCTCAACCAGGGCACGTACGACTTCGGTGAGGGCGATGAAATCGTGGGTTTCGCGCGGGCTCATGGCATGAAAGTTCGCGGGCACTGTCTGGTTTGGGATCACCACCATCCCGAGTGGCTCGCGCAAGGCCACTTCAACTCCGCTCAGTTGTCCCACTTACTGCAGGAGCACATCGCCACGGTCATGAAGCACTATGCCGGTCAAGTCTTCGCCTGGGATGTGGTGAACGAGGCGCTGGATGAGCACGGCCGGGTCAGGGACTCGCTTTGGTACAACCAGCCCGGCATCGGACTTTCTGGCAAGGGCACTGCGTATATCGAGCAGGCCTTTCGCTGGGCGCATGAGGCCGATCCGCACGCTCTCCTTTTCTATAATGAAGCGGAGGGCGAGGGGCTCAACCGCAAGTCCGACGCCATTTACGCGATGGTGAAGGATTTCAAAGCTCGCGGCGTCCCTATCGACGGAGTCGGCTTGCAGATGCACGTTCCGCAGCTTGACCTCGACACCGCAGCCATTGCCGCTAACATTGCTCGCCTGACTGCGCTGGGGGTTCAGGTTCACATCACCGAACTCGACGTGTCACTGCCTGTGGACTCCAGTGGTCAGGCCCGCCACGACGATCTGCTTCGCCAGGCTGAGGTCTATCGCGGCGTGGTCCGGGCGTGTCTGCAGAGTCCAGGCTGCACCGCGATTCAAACCTGGGGGTTCACCGACAAATACTCGTGGATCGGGTCGCACTCCCACGACACGCGCGGTGCGGCGCTGCCTTTTGACGGGGCCTACAAGCCCAAGCCGGCATACGACGCCATGTTGGAGGAGATCTCCGCCAAATCCAACCGCCCGCACTGACCACGCATTGGAGCAATGGTGCTCTCGTGTGGGGCCAGATGCGCGTGTGGGGCCGGGTCTCTGACCCGGCCGCGGCCCGAAGGGCCGCGCTTTTTGCCGCCGCTTGACCTTCTCCCTGCAGCAAACCTGCGGCGCTCCGCGCCGCGACCGGGTCACAGACCCGGTCCCACACTAGCCTCCTGCAGCTCCCTCCGATGCCGGTGCATCTATAATGACTTGCACACTCTGGCGATTTGTAGCCAGGATGAATTCCAGTGGCACAAGCCGCCCCCATCCCGCCGCAGAAGACTTCGCACCGCAAGCAGGTCATCATTCTGCTCGCGATTTCCGTCTTCCTTTTGCTGGCCATTCTGGTTTCGCAAACCGCTTTTGACCTGACCTTCCTGCGTCCCGGAAACAATCAGGACATTGTGGTATTTGCCGCTCTCTCGGCGCTGATCTTCCTCCTGTTCGTCGCGCTCACCTTTGTTCTGATGCGCAACCTGCTAAAGCTCTTCGCCGAGCGCCGCCTGGGAGTGCTGGGCTCGAAGTTCCGCACGCGCATGGTTGCCGGGGCACTCTTGTTGTCGTCGTTGCCGGTAATGGTCATGTACTGGTTTGCCTACGGATTGATGAATCGCTCGATCGACAAGTGGTTCTCAACTCCGGTAGAGGAAGTGCGGGCTGACACGCACGCTATGGCCACGCTGCTGGCGGGCTATGCCATGCAGAACGCGCGGGCAGAGGCTTTTTCCATTGCGTCGTCGCCAGAGACCGAACACAGCTTCTCCGGACACAGCTTTTCCGCTGTGGTGAGCGAGTTTCAACGCCACGAACCGACATTGCAAGGCGGATTCGCCCTGGCCGTGCGGGACGACAATGAAGAGGCCAGTTTCAACGCCCCGGCCCCGTGGCCAATCCTCAAGTCCAAGCTTCCGCTGGCCCAAGCACTCCAGGGACGTCCGGCTCAATTTACGTGGCAGCAAACGGACTACACGGTGGGCAGCGCTCCGGTCGAGGGCGGAGGCCTGATTCTGGTGGCGATGCCCCTTCCTCCTGAATTTTCGCAAACCGTGCGCCAAGTCGAGGCCAGCCAACAACGCTACTACGATCTGGCGCGCGAGCGGAAACTGGTGCGGCGCACCTACATGGGGCTACTGCTGCTGCTCACGATGATCGTGCTGTTCGTCACCACGTGGCTGGCCTTGTTCCTCTCAAAGATCGTGACCAGGCCGTTGTCGGCACTGGCTGAAGCCACGCAGGAAATTGCACGCGGGCGACTCGATTACCGCGTGCCCGTTACGTTCGCCGACGAAATTGGCGACCTGGTACGCTCCTTCAACCGTATGGCGGAGGATCTGGAAGTCAGCCGGCGGCAAATTGAGGCCTCCAGCCGCGACCTGAGCGCAGCCAACGCGGAACTCGACCAGCGCCGCCGGCAGATGGAAACCATTCTTGAAAGCATTCCGACCGGAGTGCTCTCGCTCGATGCCGGGCGGCGCGTGGCCCACATCAATCAGGCGTTGCTCCGCATGTTTCAACCCGACGCCGGACGCGACGCTGCGCCTCAGATTCTCCGCGGGGCCTCTCTGGCGGACGTCTTCCCCGCCGAGGTCCTGGAGGATTTCGAGCCTCTGCTGCGGCGCGCCGACCGCATGGGCATGACCACCAGCCAGATGGAGATGCAGCTCCCGCGGGCATCGTTGAACGTCGCCGTCACCGTCGCTACACTTCGGCATCAGGGCGAGGGCTCGGGCTACGTGGTGGTCTTCGAAGATCTCTCCGATTTGCTGAAAGCGCAGAAGCAAGCCGCATGGCGGGAAGTGGCGCGCCGGGTGGCGCATGAAATCAAGAATCCGCTCACTCCCATCGCCCTGTCGGCGGAGCGCATTCAAAGGCATCTGGACCGGGCCACGCCGGATGATCCCGCGTCGCTGGACGTGGTGCGTTCCTGCGCGGAAACCATTGCCGGGGCTGCGGAGACTGTAAGGAGACTGGTGGACGAGTTCTCCACCCTCGCCCGCTTCCCCGTCGCCAAACCGCAGCCCGCCGACATCAACGAAGTCATCGAGAACGCGCTCTCTATGTTCAACGGCCGGCTGGATGGAATTGGCGTGCACACGACCCTGGCCTCCGATCTACCGAAGGTCATGGCCGACAGCGAGGCGATCAAACGTGCGGTCGCCAATCTCGTAGACAATGCGGCCGAGGCCTCGCAAGATTCCGTGGTGCGCGAGATTGAGATTACGACTGCATTAGTCGCCAGCCGCGACGCGGTGGAGATTACCGTGGCCGACACCGGTCACGGCGTGAGCCGCGAGCTCAAGGAAAAACTCTTCCTGCCTTATTTTTCCACCAAGAAACGCGGCACCGGCCTCGGTTTGGCCATCGTCAGCCGCATCGTGGAAGATCATCACGGCTCCATCCGCGTAGAGGAGAACCGGCCCGTCGGTACACGGTTCATCGTGGAGCTTCCGGTTGTCCCCGAGCCTACGCCGGCGGCGGCCACCGCCCAACATGCATAACATTCTTGTGGTTGACGACGAAACCGGAATTCGCGACTCTCTGATCGGCATTCTCGCTGACGAAGGTTACTCGGCCTCCTCGGTCGGCAGCGGCGAAGAGTGCCTCGACCTGCTGCGCAAGACCGCATTCGATGTCGTGCTGCTCGATATCTGGCTGCCCGGCGTGGACGGCCTTGAGACTCTGGAAAGGATTCGCGAGCTCGACAATCCTCCCGAAGTCATCATGATTTCCGGCCACGGCACTATCGAGACCGCGGTGCGCGCCACGAAGCTGGGCGCGTATGACTTCCTGGAAAAACCGCTCTCACTCGAAAAGACTCTGATCCTGGTCAAGAACGCCATCGAGTCCAAGAAACTGCACCGTGAGAACGTTGACCTGAAGAAGCAACTTCAGGTGAAGAGCATCATTGTAGGCGATAGCATCCCGATGAAGGCTCTGCGCCAGCAGATCGGCCTGATGGCCCCCACCAACGGCCGCGTCTTGATCTACGGCGAATCAGGCACCGGCAAGGAACTCGTGGCCCACGCCATTCACGCCCAGAGCCTGCGTAAGGACGAAACTTTCGTCGAGGTCAACTGCGCCGCAATTCCGGAAGACCTGATCGAGAGCGAACTGTTTGGACACTGCAAGGGTTCATTCCTCGGCGCAGCCGCCGACAAAGAAGGCAAGTTTCAGAGGGCACACGGGGGAACGCTCTTTCTCGACGAAGTGGGCGACATGAGCCTGAAGACTCAATCAAAAGTGTTGCGCACGCTGGAGGAGCAACGCTTTACGCCCGTGGGCAGCGATGAGACCATCACCGTCGACGTGCGCGTGATTGCCTCCACCAACAAAGATCTGGAAGAAGAAATCTCGCGGGGCAACTTCCGGGAAGATCTCTTCTACCGGCTCAACGTGATTCCCTTCTTTGTTCCGCCGCTGCGCGAACGAAAAGAAGATATCCCACTCTTCACCCGGCACTTTCTGAAGGAACTGGCGGCGACCTATGGACGCCGGCCCCGGGAAATCTCCGATGACGCCATCGAAGTGCTCATGCGGTACTCCTGGCCGGGAAACGTGCGCGAACTGCGCAACGTGATTGAGCGCATCGTGATCATGAACCCCACCACCACGCGCTTCGACAGCAAACACTTGCCGCCGCTGGTCTACCGTGAAGGCAGCCGCCGCGCGCCCAAGACCGAATTCTCCACGCTGCACCAGGCCCGCGACGCCTACGAACGCGACTACATCCTCAAAACCCTCGACCAGAACCACGGCAACGTAAGCCGCACCTCCGAGGTGCTGGGCCTGGAGCGCAGCCATCTTTACCGGAAGATGAAGGCGCTGGGGATTGCGGCGAAGGAGTAAAGTTTGCAAACAAGTATGACTTTTGTGGAACGGTTATTTGTGTAATCGATATTTTTCACCATTTGATGACGGGCTACAATCGTTCAGCTGACAGACGCCAACTCTGCGGATAGTTCGATGGCTACTTAACCGGAGGCGAAGCTATGGGGGAGTGATCTGAGAGGGCACCTTTGCTGCGCGACTCTCTTGTTTGCGTCGTCCGAGGTCGTGGACGCTGTCCTTCTATTCTTCGGGGTGGCCGCAATCCTGATTGCGATATTCGGCAAGAACTTCACCGTGGCCGATAGCGAGGGGTCTGGGTTCAAAAGTGACAAACCCATGCCAACTTGGCTGGGAAAATTGATCGCCGGAGTTGTCGGAACGGCATTCGTGCTTTACGCGGTGACCTCACTGCTATCACGGTTATCACGCTAGACAGCTGTCGAACGCACGCCGATTTCGCTCATTGAGAATTTCTAGTGGGCCGATGCACACAAGCCGAGACCTCCCGTCAGTCAAACTCAATCTTCTCGAACCCCAACCCCTGCAACAAACTCATGATCGTCGAAGCCGCATTCTGCTGAGCATTCCGCAAAATGCCATCAGCCATGGCGGCTTCTTTCAGCTGACGTTCCGCCTCCTGCCGCACTTGCGTTTCCAGATCCGGATCGGTGGGAACCAGCAGCCCCGTCTGCCGGGAATAGACCCGTGTCCTCCCGCTGTCGATCCGAGTGCTGAAAGTCTGGGGCGGAGGAAGACGCAACCGTACCTGCTTGCCATCCACTCGGACGTCGCCCGGCTTCAAATTCGAGAAATCAATCCCCGCCACAACTTCGCCGTGCACCAGCATCAGCAGGCGATCTCCGGCTAGAAAATTCGGCAGGAGCGGATTCTCTTTCGCTCCGGTCACGATCTTATCCATCGTGTAGATCACCGTCTCCAGCCGCTGCAACCGCTGAATGCGATCGACCACGGTGGGCTGGCTCACATCGATGGTGAGGGTTCTGCCGGTTACCGCCGACCACACGTGGCTCAACAGCGCACGTCCCGACTCTCGCGAGAGCATCAGCCAGCCCAGCGAGCCGACACCCACCACGCCAAGGAACAGTCCGAGGATGAGAGCAATCACCGCGCGAGATCGCGTCCATTTGGGAGATGGGGGCACATCAGCAGGAAGGTCAGCAGGGTTGGGCATCCCGCAAGGTTATCACTCGCACGCGGTGAATTAGAATTCGCGCGCAAGGAAGGCGCGCACCGAGGTAGAGACCTAGCGCTTCACCATGTGAATCTCAGTGCCGTTCTTGCGGAACTTCACCTCATCCATCAGTTGATTGATGAGGAAAATTCCGCGGCCATGATTGGAGTAGAGATTCTCGCCCACCGTGCAACTGGGAATCGCCTGGGGATCGAAACCCGGCCCGGGATCGCGCACGATGATGAGGATGCCGCGCTGCTCATCGCAAGCCACCAGGCACTCCACAACTTTGCTGGGATCTTCCTTGGCGCCGTGAACCACGGCATTGGCCAGCGCCTCCTGCAGGGCCAGTTCGATGGCGTCTTCCTTGCCGTCGACGCATTTCATCTGGCGGACGGCATCCATCACCTGCTCCACGACCGGGTCCACGGACTTGCGGTCGGCCGCAAGCGTGACTCGCACGCGCAGGTTCAATTTGTCTGGATCGAAGTCGTGCTCCGGGAGGTGCTCCTCGGAAGAATCCCCAGATTCCATGGTTGGCTGTTCGTCCCCTGTGGCCAGTCTTACCAGAACCAGCGAGCGCGGCCTATTGCAATTTTAGCGGTAAGGCTCAGATCGGGCAATGGCCTCCTTATTTGAAGCGCTCGTTACCGTAACATATCTTTAGTCTTCTGTGTGGTTACGGGCGGCGGCGGCGATGCTGCTCGTCGGTGCAGCCGCCTTCTCCACTCGAGACTCCGGGGCATCCTGTGCCGGCGTCCCATGCTGCGGCGTCCCATGCTCCAGCATCCTGTGCTGCAGCTGCCGGCGCCAGTCGAGTTCTTCCACAAAGCGGCGCGAATCGCGCCATCCCGGTTCCGCCTTGACGTAGAGTTCGAGGAAGACTTTCGTCCCCATCATGCGTTCGATCTGCAACCGCGCCGACGTGCCGATCTTCTTAAGCATCAGGCCGCCCTTGCCCACGAGAATTCCCTTCTGCCCGTCGCGCTCGCAATAGATGGTCGCCGCGACGCGCGTAAGTTTTGCGCCCTCCTCGAAGTTGTCGACGATCACCGTGGTCGCGTAAGGAATTTCTTCACTGGTGTTCACCAGAACTTGCTCACGGATGATTTCCGCGGCCATGAACCGTGCCGGTTGGTCGGTGACTTGATCTTCTGGAAAGTAGGCCGGGCCGGCAGGCAGAGTGGCGATCACCATATCGAGAAGCGTGTCGAGGCCGTTGCGCTTCAGCGCGGAAATCGGCACCACTTCGGCGAAGTTATAGAGCTTGCGGTATTGCTCGATGAGGGGCAGCAGTTTCGATTTCTCACGAATGAGATCAACCTTGTTCAGGATAAGAAACGCCTTCGTCTTCGGCCGCCGCAGCAAATCGAGCGCAAACTGATCGCGAGGATCGAACTTGCGCGTGACGTCCATGATCACGAGCACCAGGTCGCAGCCCTCCAGCGCTTCGCGCACCTCGACCATCATCTTGCGCCCGAGCGAACTGTCGGGCCTGTGGACCCCGGGAGTGTCGACCAGCACGATCTGCCCGCCGTCTTTGTCTTTCCCCTTGCCCTTGCGCTTGGGAACGTGAACCACGCCCTGAATGCGGTTGCGCGTGGTCTGCGGTTTGGGCGAGATGATCGCCAGCTTCTCGCCGACGAGCGCATTGAGCAACGTGGACTTGCCCGCATTGGGGCGGCCGAGAATACAAACGAAACCAGAACGAAATGGCATAGGAAATCAGCTTCTAGCTACTAGCTTCTAGCTGCTAGCTTGGAGCGATTGGTAAGGAGCGCTCCTCCATCTTAGGGTATTTTCCAACTAGGCGCAGATGAACCTCAGCAGAGAATGGACTAGCTAGAAGCTAGAAGCTGTTCTTATTCAGGAATCCGAATGCTTCCATCTTCCGCGATCGGGAAGGAGGGATTCCAGGCCACCTCCCAGAGAAACCCGTCCGGATCGGAGAAGTAGCCCGAATATCCACCCCAGAAGGCTTCCTGGGCGGGCTTCAGGAGTTTTGCTCCTGCAGCCTCAGCCTCTTTCAGCACCGAGTCCACTTCGGCACGATTGCGGGCGTTGTAGGCCAGCGACACTCCCTTGAAGCCGTCGCCGCCGGCGGTAACATTCGCATCCTTTAAGAGCTCGTGCCGCGGATACAGGGCAAGCGCCATGCCTCCCGTCTGGAAGAAAACCACGCCTTCAGCCTTGGCCATGGACCGCCGCCATCCGAGGCGCTCATAGAATTCCCTGCTGCGCCGTAAATCTTCCACGCCAAGCGTGACTATGCTTACGCGCTGTTCCATTGAGCTTCTAGCTCCTAGCTCTTGCCCTACGAGCGGCCAATATTCATCTTATGGCACTCTGCCATCAGAAATGAGGGCGGAATTCCAGCCCAAGAGATTTGCTAGCAGCTAGGAGCTAGTAGCTAGTAGCTAGTAGCTCTTCATATCAGTTTCAACTGCCGCGGCTGCACCGCGGTCACTCTTACGCGCTCCACCTTGCGGTCGGTGGATTCCAGAACTTCAAAGCGCAGACCATCTTCCTCCACCACTTCGCCCTTGCGCGGAATGCGGCCGGCGAGTTCGCTGACCAGGCCGGCGATCGTGGCCGACTCTTTTCCTTCCGGCTTGCTGCCGAAAAGTTCATCGAGGCGGTCCACATCCATTCCACCGGCAACGATAAACGAGCGCTCGCCTTCGCGCACGATTTCCGGTTTGTCGTGGTCGTCGCGGATCTCGCCCACAATCTCTTCCACCAAGTCCTCGATCGTGACCAGTCCGGCGACGCCGCCGTACTCGTCTACGACAATCGCCATGCGGATGTTCTGCTTCTGCATTTCGCGCAGCAGATCGCTTCCCAGCTTGCTCTCGGGAACGAAATAAACATCGCGCCGCATGATCGAATCCAGCCGGCGCACGTGGGCTTCGCTGTCGGGTACCTGCAGCACGTCCTGCGTGTAAACGATTCCCTTGATGTTGTGAATGCTGCCCTCGTACACCGGTACTCGCGAGTAGTGCTTGACGCGCAGCATTTCGATGAAACGCTCGACCGTGGTATCGGAGGGAACGGCAAACATCTGGGGACGCGGCTTCATCGCCTCGCGTACCGTCTTGCCGCTGAACTCGACCACCGACTGGATCAGGTCGCGGTCGCCCTCCTGAATGATGCCCTCTTCCTGACCGGCTTCGATCAGCGCATCCACCGCCTCGGCCGAGGTCTCCGCTTGTTCACCGGTGTTCTGCTTGGTCAGGGAAGCTACCGACTGCAGGAAGCCCAACACGATCGTGACCGGCATGACCAACCAGATCAACATCTTTAGAACCAGCGTCCAGTGAACCAGCCACTCTCCCTTGGTGCGCGAGAAGAACACGAACGGCAGGAAGCGGTTGCACACGACCACAATCAGGATCAGGCTGATCGTCGTTTGGAGGATTTCGTAGATGCTCCAGGTCTGGTCGCTGAACACCAGAAAGCCAATGAGCAGCGCGATCGCCGCCATGGTCAGTTGCGTAAGCACTGCCATGGAGAGCGAGGCGCGCGTGCGGCCCACGCCCAGTTCCGGCTCAACCTTCTGCTCGAAGACGTCGATGTTGTCCTGAAATTCGCGGGAAAGAAACTTCCCGACTTCCTGATAGACGCGGTCCACGTAAGAAACCAGCGTCAGCAGTCCCAGCAGCAGAAGAAGAGCGAGGGCGACGGCGTAATTCATGCCGGCCTCCGCGCCCGGCGTGCGCCGCGTGGGTTGCGGGCTTGCACCGCCTGCAATCGTTCAGGCTTGACCCGTTCAGGCTCTGCCCGTTCAGGCTCTACTCGTTCAATCAAGGCGGCCGGCAAGCGGAGAGCCCGGCGCAACTTCGCTTCTGTGCGCGCCATCTCACCATTATCGCGCTCATGGTCAAAGCCCGCCAGATGAAGGAGCCCGTGCAGCGCCAGAATCTTGATTTCCTGGCTGACAGGATGTCCGAGCCGGATCGAGTTCTGGAGGGCGATGTCGGCCGAGATGGCGACGTCGCCAGCCAGAGTTGCTGCTTTGCGGGTTTTTGAGGCGGAAGAAGTCGACGGAAACGACAACACATCGGTTGCCTTGTTCTGGCCGCGAAACTGGTGGTTTAGCGAACGCACCGCCGCACTCGTGGTGACCAGCACATTGACCGGGGCGCGTAGGCCGACCGCCTTCCGCGCGCGCAACACGAAGCGATCCAGCATGTCTTCGTTCAATCCCGCGACTTTCTTTTGCAGAATAACCAAATCCGCGCCTCTAGCCTGTTTAACACTGCCTGCGGAACTGGGTGGCGCTGCAAAGCAAACAGGAGGGCCGAGTCGCGGCCCTCCCGCACGTACAAGTAGCTCTATCCCTTGGCTTCGGCCGATGCCGCCTTGTCTTCGTTGGTCGCCGCCGGGGCAGCCGCTGAGTTCGCAGCTGCTGCGGTCTGCTTTTCGCTGGCGGCCGCGGCCTCAAGATTTTTGGGTTCGGCCAGCATTAGCATCTGCTGCTCGGCGACGCGCGTCTTGTGCTCGTCGTAGGCGCGGACGATGCGCTGCACTAGATGATGGCGCACCACGTCGCCTTCGTCGAACAGAGTAAACGCCAGCCCGTTCACGTTCTTCAGCACTTCCATCGCCTCGAGCAGCCCGCTGCGGCGCGCGTTGGGCAAGTCGATCTGCGTGATGTCGCCGGTAATCACCGCCTTCGAGTTGAAGCCCAGGCGCGTGACAAACATCTTCATCTGCTCTGAGGTGGTATTCTGCGCTTCGTCCAGAATGACGAACGAGTCGTTGAGCGTGCGCCCGCGCATGAAAGCAATGGGCGCAATTTCGATGACGTTCTTCTCCAGGTAGCGATCTACCTTTTCGGGCTCGAGCATGTCATACAAAGCGTCGTACAGCGGCCGCAGGTAAGGATCAATCTTGTCCTGCAGCGTGCCCGGCAGAAACCCCAGCCGCTCGCCGGCTTCCACCGCGGGACGCGCCAGGATAATGCGATTCACGCGCTTGGCCATGAGCGCGGAGATGGCCATCGCCACGGCGAGGTAAGTCTTGCCGGTTCCGGCCGGGCCGATGCCAAACACCATGTCGTGCTTCTCGATGGCTTCGAGATAACGGCGCTGGTTGCTGCTCTTGGGCTGCACGGTGCGGCGCCCAAACGAACGCTGGCGGCCGGCATCCGCCAATCCGCGCAGAGTCGAGTTAGGATCAGACGTCAGCACGCGCAACATGCTGTTGAGGTCGCCATTGTTAAACGTGTGGCCGGAGCGCTGCAGGGTCTCATAGTCGGCAAAGACATGTTCGGCGCGGGCTACGTCCTTGGCCGCACCTTCCAGTTCGATGGCGTTCGACCGCAGATTGATGGTGATGTTCAGGCCGTCTTCCAGCAGACGCACATTCTCATCCCGCGTACCGAACAACGTCTCGATGTTGGGGCTAACGCCGATGCTTTTCTTCATGCTCTAGTTCGTGCCTTTGGGGTTCATGCCTGTGTGGGTCCGGGTCTTTGCCTGTCCTGAGCGAAGCCGAAGGGACCCGGACGGGCCGGGCAAAGCCCGGCAGCAACGGATCGTGAGGTACACCTGTTTCTGCTTACAGACAAAGCAGGGTTTCGCTTGGAGACGGGACCAACCGGAATGCGCATGCCTGGAAGGCAAGTCACTACCATTAAGCTAAAGCGTACCGCTGGAAGAAGAGGGAGTCAATGGGAGCAAATTGACGCCTGTGGGAAACTGTCTGCATGAAGAAGCCGTCGTTGCATGTCACCAAATGGCTGGGCGACATTCCGGTAGAAATCGAGTGCACCTCCTGCCCTGAATGGAAATTCCGCGCAATATCGACGAGCCATCGGCCTGGACGGGAAGAATACACGAAGCAACTGCAACAGGCGTTTGATCAGCACTTCAAAGCCGTTCATGGCCGCGAAGACTCTGGCCTGATCACTTCGTGACAGCGCCGTCGTCCCGGGCGGTTGCAGGCACAGCCCTAGTCCGGGCCCACTCGCGCAGAGTCTGAATCTCCTCTGCACGCGTGGTCGAGAGCGGCACCGTCTGCGCCAGGGCGTCCAGAAGCGACTGCGTGGAGAGCGGCTTCTTCTCGGAATACGCGGCGTAGAGGCCACCTTGGACGGCTGCGTCGATCTCGGCTCCCGAGTATCCGGTCGCGGCGGCGGCAACTTTGTCGAGATCAAAGTCCGCTGGGTTGCGTTTCCGCTTCGCGAGTTGAATCGAGAAGATCTGCTTGCGCTCGGCCTGGTTGGGCAGATCGACGAAGAAGAGTTCATCGAAGCGGCCCTTGCGGATTAATTCCGGCGGCAGCACGGTTACGTTGTTGCAGGTTGCAGCGACGAACACGGGCGCCTTGCGGTCCTGCATCCACGACAGGAATGAGGCCAGCAGGCGCGACGAAACGCCGGCGTCGGCCGACGCAGAATCGGGGCCGCTGCCGGCAAAGACCTTCTCCAACTCGTCGATCCAGAGCACGCACGGAGCCAGTCCCTCAGCGACCTGAAAGACTTTGCGAATGCGCTTTTCGGTTTCGCCGATGAACTTGTCGTAGACCGCGGAGGTGTCGAACTTCACCAGCGGGAGCTTCCATTCGCCAGCCACGGCGCGGGCGCAAAGCGACTTGCCGCATCCCTGCACGCCGAGGATGATCATGCCGCGCGGCGGCTCCAGACCGAACTCGCGCGCCGAGTCTTCCCACGCTCCGCGGCGCTGGCCGAGCCAGTGCTTCAGGTTCTCTAACCCACCCACCGCCGCCATGTTGTCGGAGGCCTCAACGAATTCGAGCATGCCGGAATGCCGCAGCAGTTGCTTCTTAGCTTCAAGCACATCGGTGACGCTCTCGGGACACAGCGCGTAGCGCGTGACCAGAGCCTGTGAAATGGCGCGCTCGGCCTCTTCTTCGGTCAGGCCGCGCAGATTGGCGGACATGGCGTCGACCCCGGCATCGTCCAGTTGCAGTTTCAGCGTGTACGTCTTGGAGAGCCGGACGACCATATCGTGGATGATCTCGCGCAAGCGGGCGCGATCGGGCAGCGGGAGATCAAAATACTCTACCAGCTTGCTCAGTTCCGCGGGCACGGTGATTTCGGGCGCGGTGATGATTACGGTGCGGCGATTCTTCGCGAACTTCTGGCCTACATCGCGCAGACGGCGCACCACGACGGGGTCGTCCATGTGGCGGTGAAAGTCTTTGAGGATGAAGACGGCTTCGATGGTCATCGACTCCATGTTGGCCAGCGCCTGCACCGGTTCGCGCGTGTTGTAGATGGCCGTGCTGCTGGCCGCGGCGGCACCGTCGCCGCCGCCCAGCGATGACGCCATCGCGCGGGCCAAGCGGTCCGCTTCCGGGCCGCCGGGGCTGAGCGCGGTGCGCACTTGCGCGTAGCTGCGTCCGGCCTGGGTCCAGATGGTGTTCTGGTCGATGCGGGCTTGCAGGGACATCTTCTGTCCCTCAGGCGGAGCGTTCGATCCGGAGCGCAACAGGCCGTCGGCAATGGTCCACTCGAAGGTCGCCATGTTGAGTTCGGAGCACGCGCTGCGTACCATGCTGACGGCGTGGGTCTCCTCCGACGTCTCCATCACGAGGATGGGGGTCGAGGAGTTGATGAGCACTTTGAGGCGATCGAGTCCGTCTGTCATGACATTTGTGTCATCCCGAACGGCGGCGTAGTTCAGCCGACGGAGGGATCTCGCGTAAGTCTTCCCCGGCCGGGATTCGCTCCACGCGAGATCCTTCGCTCCGCCTGAAAAGCGGCTACGCTCAGGATGACGCCTGCACTCCCTAAGCCCAAACTCCATCTGTTTGACCGGTCGGGAATGCTTCCCTATAATAATAAGGAATTCGGACCCACCCGAATATCCTCTGCAGACACGAAGGTAACGAACCAGCTATGGCAAATCATCTTTCGGCGCTGAAACGTGCGCGCCAGACCGAACGCCGCACCGTGCGCAACCGCGCCAACACTTCCACCCTGCGCACTCAGTTGCGCGCCCTGCGCGAGACCATCGAGAAAGGCGACAAGGCAGCCGCCGAGCAGATGTACCGCCAGACCGTCTCCGCCCTCGACAAGGCCATTCAGAAGGGGACGCTGCACGAGAACACGGCCTCGCGGTATAAGAGTCGGCTGGGCGTGCGTGTTGGGGCGATGAAGTAGGGCTTTCAGTTCTCAGTTCTCAGTTCTCAGAAAGATCAAGGGCAGACCCTTTATGGCGTCTGCCCTTTTGCTTTGGGATCCACGGCTCCACGTATATCCATAAAATTTTTGGGCACTAACGCCTAAGATCCTTGGTTTCATTGGGTTGCGCGCTTTGGATAGGGGCCGATCTGGGCAAAATCTTGAGCCGCAAGGACTTGCTCGTAAAATATTGCGGAATAAGGGGATAGCTAGCATGGTTG
>Ga0209517_10000526_pt1 | contig 65080 bp, 52 predicted proteins | sample PeaSoiMetSII2010_FD_187695 | JGI IMG/M metagenome (GOLD analysis project Ga0209517, IMG submission 187695) | Peat soil microbial communities from Weissenstadt, Germany - SII-2010 (SPAdes) (version 2) | ecosystem: Environmental > Terrestrial > Soil > Wetlands > Peat | place: Germany... | reverse complement strand
AAAACCTGGCACGATCGTAGAGTGCCCGTCAGATTCGTATCCATGATCCGGTTCCAATCCGCTTCGGGAAAATCCAGCGTCGGAGCGCGTTTCGTAATCCCCGCCGCGTTGACCAGGATGTCAACTTTTCCGAACGCAGCGACACATTCCTTCAGCAGCGTCTCCAGCGATTCACGATCATCCACATCGCAGGTCACGCGCAACGACTTCCGGCCCAGGCCCTCGATCTCGCCCGCCAGCGCTTTCACCAGTTCCATGCGCCGCGCACTCGCAACCACATCGGCGCCGGCCTGCGCCAGACCAAGCGCAATCGTCTTACCGATGCCAGAACTTCCCCCGACCACAACCGCCACCTTGCCGTCGAGATCCAGCTGCTTGTAACCCATATCCCCTCGAATCATCCTCCAAGATAAACGCTCGCGCACTGCTACCAGTTGAACATCACCAGTTAAACATGGTGCCGTCGAGCTTCCGGTTCACCGGCAGATAGGCCCGCTCGTACGGAAACTTCTCCGCCAGTTTCTCGTCATAGTCGACGCCCAGTCCCGGCGCGTCGCCGGGATGCAGGTAGCCGCTCCTGAACGAGTACGCATGCGGGAACACCTCGTCGGTCTCTTGCGTGTGCCGCATATATTCCTGGATTCCGAAATTGTTGACCGAAATATCGAAATGCAGCGCCGCCGCCATCGCCACTGGAGACAAGTCCGTCGCGCCGTGGCAGCCCGTCCGCACATGATAAATCTCAGCCAGGGCAGCGATCTTCTTCAGATGCGTCACCCCCCCACTGTGCACCACCGTCATCCTTAGGTAATCGATCAACTGTTCCTGAATCAGAATGTGCGCATCCCAAACGGAATTGAAAACCTCGCCCACCGCCAGCGGAATTGTCGTGTGCTGGCGAACGATCCGGAACCCTTCCTGCAGTTCCGCGGTCACCGCGTCTTCCAGCCAGAACAGGTGATACGGCTCCAAACTCTTCCCCAGCCGCGCCGCTTCGATCGGAGTCAGCCGGTGATGAACATCATGCAGCAGATGAAGGTCGTCCCCAAACTTCAAGCGCAAAGCCTCGAACAGCTTCGGAACATGCAGAAGGTATTTCTCCGTCGACCACGCGTTTTCAGGAGGCAAGCCCTTCTCCGCAGGCTCGTAGTACAGCTTGTCCTTGGCCACGCCATACGTAGAGGGCAGGCCCGGAATCCCGCTCTGCGCGCGAATCGCCAGATATCCCAACTCTTTATACTTTGCGACTTCCTCCGCGGTCTCGTCGATGTCGCGCCCGTTCGCGTGCCCGTAGACCATCACCCCGGTTCTGCTTTGCCCTCCGAGCAGGTTGTAGACCGGCGTCTTCAGCGCTTTGCCCTTGATGTCCCACAACGCCATGTCGACCGCGGCGATCGCCGTCATGGTAACGGGCCCGCGCCGCCAGTACGCGCCCCGGTACAGGTATTGCCACACATCTTCGGTCTGAAACGGATCGCGCCCGATGAGACACGGAACCAGGTGGTCGCTCAAATACGATGCGACCGCCAACTCCCGCCCGTTCAGCGTCGCATCCCCCAACCCGTAAATGCCCTCGTCGGTCGAAATCTTCAAGGTAACGAAGTTCCTCCCCGGACAAGTGACGAACACCTTGGCATCCGTGATTTTCAAGTTGATCTCCCTGTAACTTTCCGTAGAGACGTAGCTTGCTACGTCTCGCCTTGCCGCCCAAGACGTTGCCGGCAACGTCTCTACGACTGAGTGTAACCAAAGCTTCAGATCCGGCGCACCAACCCTTGCTCGGTCGCATCGGTGTTGCGAAGCAGCACCAGCACCAGAATCATCCCGATGAACGGAACCAGCCCCGCCACGATCACAATAGGATCGAAGGAATGCGTGCCGGTAGCCTGGCGAGCGTCGGAAACATGACCGATCAGCTTGAATGCGACGATCGTCCCAATGCCCGCTCCCGTCCCGCTCAGCCCGCTCACCGACGCCACCGACTCGCTGCCGAACAAGTCTGAGGGCAACACGTTTGCCATGGTCGTGAATCCAGCGTAGGTGAATGTCACAACCGCAAATAGAAACGCAATCAGGTACAGGTTGGTGGTGAAGATGGTCAGGATGATTAGGGTCATTCCAATCCCACCATAAACAATCGGCGCTTTGCGCGCGGCGCCCAGAGACCACCCACGTTTGATCAGGGAGCCGGAGACCCATCCGGCGAAAAAGCTCCCCACATCCGCGGCGATGAACGGGATCCACACCGCGATCAGTCCGCTCTTGAGCTCAATCCCTTTCGCGACCAGGTAAATCGGGAACCATTCGGTAATGAAGAAAAACACTGGGTCGGTGAAGGCCCTGGCAATGATGGTTCCCCAAGTCTGCGGGAGAGCCAACAAGTCGCCCCAGCGAGGACGCGCCTTGCCCTCTTGCGGCGCATCCGACTCGCTCTTGTCGGCCACGATCATGGCCAGCTCAGCCGGGCTGATCCGGCTGTGCTGCTCCGGCGGGTAGTACAGCCAGCGCCACGCGATCAGCCACAAAAAGCCCAGCGTCCCTGGGATCATGAACGCTGGCCGCCATCCCCAGCGGAAATAAATCCACAGCACAATAAAAGGCGCAACGGCGCCGCCGATGGAAGAACCGCTGTCGAACAGTGCCGTCGCCAACGCGCGCTCGCGTTTCGGAAACCATTCCGACACTGCCTTCGTGGCAGCGGGCCAGTTGGCCGATTCACCTGTGCCCAGCAAAAACCGAAACGTTGCGAAGCTGTAGAAACCAGCCGCCAGCGATGTCAGCATCGAGATCGCCGAATACCAGATCACGGTCAGCGTCAGGCCGCGCCGCGTGCCAATGCGATCCATGAGTTTTCCGAAGCCCGTTTGCCCAATGGAATACGCCACCCGGAACGCGATGGCGATATTCGCGTAGTCCGAATTCGTCCAGTGATATTCGAGTTTGAGATAGGGAGCGAGAAGAGAAAAAGTCTGGCGATCGATGTAGTTAATCACCGTGGAAGCGAACAGCAGGCCGCCAATCCACCAACGTAACGACGGGATCGGCTTCCGGGCGCTCGCCATTTCGGTGGACTGTTTCAGTCTGCTACGAACTCACTAGAACCTGCGACTCCCGAGCCAGCGCGCTTTGCAGAGCCGGACTCAGCAGCGAAGCCGAATCCTGGTCCAGATAAACCGTCGCGTTGGAATGCCTGCGCAGAATCGACGCCGGCGCCATGGGACTGATCGCTCCTTCCAGACATGCCTTCACTGCCTGCGCTTTGCGTTTGTCGGGAACCACCACCACTAATTCTTTGGCCTTGAGAATCTGGCGCGGTGACATCGAGATCGCGCGCCTCGGAACTTCGGAAATATCCGCGAACCAAGCTTCTCCGACCTGCTGCTGGCGGCAAGGCTCGTCCAGGTTCACGATGATGTACGGATCTTCTGTAATGAAATCCGCAGGCGGATCGTTGAACGCGATGTGCCCGTTCTCGCCAATGCCCACGAATGCAATGTCGACGGGCGCCGACGCCAACTGCCGGCCGACCTCGCGAACCACCACTGCCGGATCAGGAGCATCGCCCTCGATCCAGTGAAAATTAAAATTAACGATTCCAGTCTTCCTCACCAGTCGCTCCGTCAGGAACTTACGGAAACTTGCAGGATGAGTGGCCGGCAGACCGATGTACTCGTCAAGGTGAAACGCTTCGACCTTGGTCCAATCGATGCCCGTCCAACCAATGCCCGCCGAACCAAGGCCCGGAGCCTTCGTCAGCGCCTCCAGGAACTCGAACTGCGACGCCCCCGTGGCAGCGATGATCCGCGCCCGGCCGCGCTCTTCGATCGCACGCCGAATCGCACTCGCAGCCTGTTCGGCTGCGGCCCGGCCCAACGAAACTTTGTCTGGAAATACTTTGAGCAGCATAGGAAGCACGTATTACCTGAGAGCGAAAACGATCCTCAACGGAGCCGAGAAATTATACAAAAGGCCGGCCAAGCGCGAATCACACTTGCGCTGGTCGAAGCCTGGGCGCCAGCACCTGCACAAAACCGAATGCCACTAGATAAGCCAAGCCAGCCATCACGAACACGGGTACATACGAGCCTGTTCGTTGCAGAATGTATCCCACGGCCTTGGCCACAAACATTCCGCTAAACGCTCCCGCCATGGTCGCAAAGCCCACCACGGACGCTACCGCGCTTCGGGGAAACATGTCGGAAGCCAGCGTGTAGATATTGGCCGACCATCCTTGATGCGCTCCCGCTGCGATCGCGATCAGAACCACCGCCAGCCATGCATTCGTTGTGCGTGCCGAGATCATGATGGGCGTTACCGCCAGGGCACACACCAGCATGGCGCTCTTGCGGCTGGCGTTCAGCGTCCAGCCTCGCTTCAGAAGAGAACCCGAAAGCCACCCTCCACCGATACTTCCCACGCACGCTCCGCTATAGATGACGAACAGCGGCAGGGCCATGCCCGTCAAGCTCAACCCGAGATTGCGGCTTAGAAAATCCGGCATCCAGAACAGATATACCCACCAGATCGGATCGGTAAAAAATTTGCCCAGGGCGATCGCCCACGCCTGGCGGAGAGTGAGCAGCGTTCGCCACGGGACGCTCTTCTCCGGCGTCGTTCTCTGGTCGGGAGGATCGCTCTGGATGTGGGCCAGTTCGGCTGCCGAAACCTGCGTGTCATGTTCCGGCCGGTGATAAAACGAGAGCCAACACACGATCCAGGCAAATCCCAGGGCGCCGGTGGCGATGAATGCCATGCGCCATCCATAGCGATGGGTAATCCAAGGCACCACCAGCGGAGTCACCAGCGCGCCAATGTTCGAACCGGAATTGAACAGGCCCGTGGTCAGCGCACGTTCGCGCTTGGGAAACCACTCGGCAACGGCTTTCACCGATGCTGGAAAACTGCCAGCCTCGCCGATTCCCAGGCTGAAGCGCGCTATCGCGAACTGAAATATCGAACCTGCAGCCGCATGCGCCATGGCAGCCGCGCTCCATACAAATACCGCCAGAGAGAACCCCTTCCGCGTTCCCAGCCGGTCGATCAGCTTTCCGATGAACAGCAATCCTGCTCCATATGCAAACTGGAAAGCCGTTACGATGTTGCTGTACCCGACTTCCGTCCAACCGAACTGGATCTGCAGGGTTGGTTTCAGCAGCGCGATCACCTGCCGGTCCATGTAATTCACCGTGGCCGCGAAAAACAGCAAGCCACAAATCATCCAGCGCCGGCGGCCGATGGAACTCGCGGGTTCAGGCGGGACGGCTTCCGGAACAGCTGTCATGGGATTCACAGGAATGTTCGCATCGGCGACGTGCATCACTACACATGGCGCGAGGCCCCTCCGTCAAGCCGTTGCTGAACTGCGTCGGGCCTCAGTTTGAAAGCAGAGGAGGCATCATCCTGAGCGGAGCCGCTCTTCAGGCGAAGCGAAGAGCCTGCCCTGAGCGCAGTCGAAGGGATCTCGCGTGGACCCACGCAAACCGAGCCAGTCGCTCTGAACTGATATCATTCATGGCTTGAATCGCCGCTTGGCGCTCGGTTTGACCCCACGCCCATGAACACCTTTCTCACCGAAGACTTCCTTCTATCGAACGACGTAGCACGTCGTCTTTATCATCAGTTCGCTGCCGCGCAGCCCATTCTCGACTATCACTGTCATCTTTCTCCTCGGGACATTGCCGAAAATCGGAGGTTCGCCAATCTCTTCGAGATTTGGCTTGAGGGAGACCACTATAAGTGGCGGGCCATGCGGGCCAACAGCGTCCCGGAAAAATGCATCACCGGGGATGCCACTCCCTACGAGAAATTCCTGGCCTGGGCGCGAACCGTTCCTTACACGCTGCGCAATCCGCTCTACCACTGGACGCACCTCGAATTGCAGCGCTACTTCGGAATTACGGAATTGCTGGATGAGGCATCCGCACCGTCGATCTGGGAAAGGGCGAACGCTGTGCTTTCGAACCTCACAGCGCATGCGATTCTCAAGAAATTTAACGTCGAGGTTGTGTGCACCACTGACGATCCCACCGATGACCTCCGCCATCATCGGGCGATTGCGAAGTCGCAGCTGCCCACGAAAGTTTTTCCGGCGTTTCGCCCGGACAAAGCTCTGGCTGTTGGCGATGTAGAGTTTTTACCCTGGACCGAGAAGCTCTCGCAGGTTGCCAACGTCGACGTGCCCGACCTGAACGGTTTCCTTCGGGCACTGCAAAACCGACACGACTTCTTTCATTCCGTGGGTTGCCGGCTCTCCGACCATGGATTGAATCACTGCTATGCCACGCCCTGTTCCGAGCGAGCCGCTGCAGCGATCTTCGCGAAAGCCCGCGAAGGCCAATCGATTACCGCCGACGAGCGCACGCACTTTGCTTCCTTCATGATGCTTTTCTTCGGCCGCCTCGACGCCGAAAAAGGATGGACCAAGCAGCTGCACCTTGGCGCTCAACGTAACGTGAACTCTGCCGCCCGCAGCAAACTTGGAGCCGATGCCGGTTACGATACGATCGGTGATTTCCCCCAGGCCGCCAATCTGGCCGCATATCTCGACCTGCTGTCTAAGGAAAACGCTCTGCCGCAGATGATCCTGTACAACGTGAACCCAGCGGACACATTTCAGTTCGCCACCCTGATCGGCTGCTTTCAAGATGGAGAACGGCCCGGCAAAATCCAATACGGCAGCGCCTGGTGGTTCCTAGACCAGAAGCAGGGCATCACCGCGCAACTCGACGCACTATCGAATGCCGGTCTGCTGTCGCGTTTCATCGGCATGATCACCGACTCGCGCTCGTTCATGTCCTATCCCCGCCACGAATATTTCCGCCGCGTCCTTTGCGGACTAATCGGACAAGACGTCTCGCGGGGCGAACTGCCCAATGACGACGCGCTCCTGAGCCGGCTGATCCAAGACATTTGCTATCGGAATGCTAAGGAATATCTGCAACTGCCGACCGAATAGTTTCAGCCGGGCCCCGATGACTTCCTTGCACCTGGAGAACCGCGCGCTGGAACAATCGTCTTTATTTTTAATAAGTTATAGGGAGCCAGTGGGCCCTCCCGCACCTCGCCTCGCTCTTGCCCGAGCCCTGGGCATCTCCGTCCTACGTTTTGGCAACTAACAAATTAGTTGACGTTTGGCTTTCAGCCCCGTCAAACACTTATAGCGGCGTAACCGCCACCGGAGAAACGATTGGCCCGCAGCAAGTCCGCAACCCTGACCGAAGCCGAGTTACGGATCATGAACGTGCTCTGGGATCGTGGTTCCGCGACCGTCCACGAGGTGCTCGAGGCTCTTCCCGCCAAGCCCGCTCTGGCCTACAACTCTATCCTGACCATCATTCGCATTCTGGAGAAAAAGGGATATGTGAAGCACGTCAAGGACAAAGACAAGCGCGCCCACGTGTTTATCCCCCAGGTTGACCGGAAAGACGCCACGCGATTTGAGGTGCGGCATCTGGTTAGCCGCTTCTTCGGCAACTCTCGCGAACAGCTTGTGCTGAACGTGCTCGAAGAAACGAGCATTGACGCCGAAGAGCTTGATCGCTTGCGCCAGTTGCTGGAAAGGAGCAAGTGAACCGAAGATGACTGCGGCGCTCAACTTGAATGCGATTGCCCAAACATCCGCGGTTCAGATCGTGGACTGCCTGGTGGAGGGCACGCTTATCGCCCTTTTTGCCGGGTTGATGTTGGGCGTGGCCCGCCGCCAGAATTCGGGCACGCGATTTGCGATATGGTTTTCCGCGCTGATCGCGATTGCGACCTTGCCCCAGCTAGGGAGCGCATGGTGGCCCCACGCGGGCAGCATTTCTGCTGCAACGGCGACTCGGACGACAATCACACTGCCGGGTTCCTGGGCGCGTTACCTGTTCGGCGCGTGGGCAGCCATCGCAATTTGGTTCCTGGCAGGGGTTGGTAGAGGTCTTTGGCATCTGCATGTTCTGCGCAAGAGTTGCGTCCCAGTCACACCCGACGGGTTGCATCCTCAACTGCAGCAAACGCTGCAACGCTGCCAATCAACTAGGCGGGTCGCGCTTTGCACCTCCGATCGAGTGCAGGTGCCGACCGCTATCGGCTTAGTGAAACCCGCGGTGGTCATGCCCCGCTGGGTAATGCAGGAACTCTCGCCCGGCGAACTGAACCAGATCCTGCTCCATGAACTTGCGCATCTCCGCCGGTGGGACGACTGGACGAACCTCGCTCAAAAAATCGTGAAGGCGCTCTTCTTCTTCCATCCCGCCGTCTGGTGGATCGAGAAGAAAGTCTCCCTGGAACGAGAAATGGCCTGTGACGATGCCGTGCTGGCAGAAACCGCTAGCCCGCGGGCCTACGCGGAGTGCCTGGCCCACCTCGCCGAAAAGACGCTGATTCAGCGCAGCGTTGCCATGGCCCAGGCGGCCCTGGGACGGATTCGTCAGACCTCGCTGCGAGTGGCTCAGATTCTGGACGCGAATCGTCCCGCGGGGATGAGCCGTGCTTGGAAGCCTGCTGTGTCCGTCGTGGCGGGATTCGCCATAGTCTGTGTCTTCGGCATTTCGAGAGCGCCCCAACTGATTGCGTTTAGCGACAGCGAGATCAGTCGCGTAGCCAGTTCCGCGATGGCAGACTCTTCCATCAGAGCCGGGAGCGGACGCATCTCAACGTCAATGCCGATCGTCAACGTGAGCGCGAAAGTCGTGTCTCAGCCCCAGCATCATATTTCGGGTGCCCCATTTCTCGCGCGTCCTGTGCGCCAGAAGTGGGGAATTGCACAAGCGAAGTTGGATGTGCCCGTGACTCGTCGCAAGCCGCAGGTCCCAGAGCACGTCGCTGCGATGCAGCCTACACCTGCGGCACAGAGTGCGGCCAGCATGGTCCACGAAACGAATGTTGGCCTGACGACTGCGAATGCCGTCCCAGTCGCTTTTACCGAGACATTCTTTGTAGTGGTTGAAGGCCGCGAGAATGGCACGGACCAGCCGGTATTCCAGATCCTGTTGTGGCACGTGATGATTCTGCATCCGGTTGTCGATCCCGACAGCAACAAGATTCCACCGAAACAAACATAAACATGAATGCAACGACCGATGGGGCGAGCACCGATTTTAGAAACTAATGAATTAGTTGTACCTCCGTCTGTACCCCAATCTTGAAAAAGGAGTAACTCCACAATGAATGCAGGAATGCAGTTGAAAAACAAAGTAACGAAATGGACGCGGCGGTTCGCGGTGCCCATGCTGGCACTTGCGCTGGTCGGCGCGTTTACAACCTATGAATGTGTGAAGCCGGCCGCGGCAAGCGCCGCCGCCGCATCGCCCGCTGCCGCGCCGCTCGATGCCGACAGCGTCGGCGCGCTGCTCGCCCTCGACAAGGCCATGGAAACCCTAGCAGCTCGCGTAACTCCGGCGGTCGTCAATGTCACCGTGACCTCGCGATCCAAGCCGGAAATGATGGGCAAGGAAATGCCGGAAGATATGCAACAGTTCTTCGGCCAGTCGAATCCGTTCGGGCAATTCTTCGGCCCGCAGATGCATGGCCAACCTCACGGCCAACCTCAAATCGAGCATGGCATGGGCAGCGGCGTCGTGATCTCGCCCGATGGATACATCGTTACCAACAACCACGTGATCGATGGAGCAGTCGACATCCGCGTGACCACCAGCAATCGCCGCGTGCTGAAAGCGAAATTGGTTGGCGCCGACCCCCTGACGGACCTCGCGGTCCTGAAGGTGAGCGCAACCGATATGGCCAGCGCCCCCTGGGGCGACTCGAAAGAAGTCCGGCCCGGTCAAACCGTGCTGGCCTTCGGCAATCCGTATGGGTTTCGCTTTACCGTGACTCGCGGAATCGTGAGCGCGGTGAATCGGGCGAATCCGGATCCCACCAATCCCAGCAAGCCCGGTGAGTTCATCCAGACGGATGCGGCCATCAACCCCGGCAATTCCGGCGGACCGCTGGTCGATGCCCGTGGTCAGGTCGTCGGCATCAACACCTTCCTGATTTCTCCTTCGGGCACGTTCTCAGGAATGGGATTCGCGATTCCCACGCAGATCGTAAGGCCGACGGTGGAGACACTGATTCGCTACGGCAAAGTCAGCCACGGCCACATCGGCATCGGCATCGCGGACGTGACTCCGGAAAACGCGAAGTTCTTCGATGAGTCAAATCCTACCGGCGGTGTAGTGACTCAAGTTGAGCCAGACTCGCCGGGAGCCAAGGCTGGCCTGCAGATCGGCGACGTCATCACCGAAATCGATGGCCAGAAAGTCAGCGATGCTGGCGAACTCCAGGTGCTGGTCGGACAGAAACAGCCGGGCAGCAAAATCTCTCTCAGCGTCCTCCGCAACGGCAAGAGCATGACGATTCCGGTCACGCTGGAGGAATTGGGCAGCCGCAAGGATGACAGCGGCGATAACTCGGGCGAAGGCCACGGAAAGATGCGCTGGGGCATCGGTCTGAGCGACCTAACGCCGGAACTGCGCGACCAGCTTCAGGTCTCGCGTGAAGTCCACGGAGCTGTGATCGAGCAGGTGCAAGCGGGAAGTTCCGCCGACAATGCTGGATTGCAGCAGGGTGACATCATCCTCGAAGTGAATCGTCACAAAGTCCAGAGTGCGAGCGATGTGCAGCAGGCCTTGTCGAACGTGAACAAGGGCGAAGACGCATTGTTGCTCGTCCGGTCGAACGGCGGTAATAGCTTCCGGGTGCTGCATTCTCCCGACGGCAACTAATCGATTCACGCCGCACTCCGTTCATCGCCGAAGGGAGTGCGGCGATGCCTGGAAATGCGAACCTGCCGTGAACGATCTCAGCGGCTAAAGCCGCGATTGATTCCTCGCGACTGAACGGCGCGGCTGGAAGCCGCGCCCTTTCAAGGCAGCGCATGAGCCGGCGCCTTCAGATAACGGCCGGCGAACGTTAGGAACGTTGGCCAGTTTGATGCGGGTGTGTGTCCCGCGCTATGTTGACGGAACCCAACCTCTCCGTCGATCAACGCGGTCTCGATCGGCGGAAATTCGCTGGCTCCCAGATCTTTCTTGCCTAACAGTTTGTACACCGGACCGGCGCCAACTCCTGCCAGAAACATTCCCTTCGCATCCACCCATCCATCTCCGTTTATCGCTCCCGCGCCAATAAACACCGGACGTGGAGCGCACAGCGCGATCAACTCGTGCGCGTCCACCGGCAAATCATTTTCCGCGAGCGGCCCCGCAAATTTCAGGAAGTTGCCCGCCATCCAGTGGTACTCGCCGGTGCCCGCAATGTTGCCGATCTGCTCGCCAAAATTGCGCCGGAAAAGTGTGGCCCCGGCCTCGCCGGACGAACTGATGTATCCGATGGCAAACCGCGGATCATTCGCCATCGCCACCAGCGCGGCCTTGCCGTAGCGCGAGTGCCCTTCCACGCCCACCTGTTTCGCGTCCACGGATTTGTCGGTCTCAAAATAATCAAGCGCGCGGCTCGCTCCCCACGCCCAGGCGCGCAGCGCTCCCCAATCGTCGAGCGCCCGCGGTTGGCCCTGGTTGGTCAGCCCGATCACACCGGCGGTCAATCCTTCTCCGTTGTCGGCCTGCACGCTGGTCGGTATATAAACCGCGTAGCCCCAGCCTTTCGCAAGAACCTGCTGCTGCCAGGTGGGCCCGGAACCTGGCTTGAACATTTCTGGAAAGCGCTTCATCAGCGTGGCGAGCACTTCCGGGCTCAGCGCGAATTCCATCATCACCGGCACTGGACCGCTGGCATTGGCCGGCGTCGTCAGAGTCAAATCAATGTTCGCGGTCACCAGCGGGAATGCGGAGTTATCCAAGTGTCCAACCAGTTTCTTCGTGATGACCGGGACGTCGCCATTCATCTCCTTCGTCGTGCTGACCACTTCCCAATTCACCTTAGGAGTGTTCTTCGGCACGCGGCCGTAGATCTCGCGGTCGAAATCTTTCACGATCTCTGGGCGCCGCTCGTCCCACCAAGTCTTCGCCGTCGTGACCTTCTGGCCGTTCTTCAACAGCAGCGGGTCGGGAACCTTCGGGTATGGGTTGGCTTTCGACTCGTCGTAATTCGCGGCATACGGCGACTTTGGATCCCCGTCCGCTCCTCGCCGCAACGTGGTGATGCGCAGCAGGTCCATCATGCGTTGATGGTCCTGCTCGGAGGTGAGGTGCGCTGGCGGTTGCAGCTTGGCTCCCGTCACCTGCGCGCTCGCGCCGCAGAAGGGATAGACAGCGAGTGTGCACAAAACGACCCTGAAGAATCGAATGAATGGCATCCGCGTAAGCTCCCAATCCGCAACTATACAATTTTGCTGAAGACATCGGTTTTGGTCGCAAGCTCTACCGGCAAGCGCCTGAAATCTATTACGAGACATTCTTGTACTGTGCGCGAAAAATCAGTCCGGTAGGAACGTGGAAGAGCGGCTCTTCCAGGGCCGCGTAAGTGGACCGAAATGTGACTGGGCTTCAGCCGGTTCTGTCGTGTTCCAGGCTGCCTCACCCCTGCGGCACTTGCGCCAACGCCAGCAGCGTCGTGACGACGTAGGTGATGAGCAGCGCGACAATGCAAGCCGCCACCAACGGACGGTAACTCGTCTCCAGCAGATCAGCCAGCACTCCCGCAACAAAGATGAATAGAAATGGAATCGCCGCGAGCAGGAATCCCGCGCCCGCCGAGTCCGGATGCGCCATCCCCAGCCCCAGAAACAGCACCGCGACCAGCAGCGGCGCAGTGTTGCCAAAATAACGCGTGCGCGGCCAGACGGCGTAAGTCAACACCGCAACGGGAAGCCACATAGCAGCCGCAGGAGACGCGCGCCAGACCTGGAGCGTAACCTGCTTGTAGACTCCCAACACGGTGAATCCACGCCAGGTCGCACCCCAGAACTCAGCGTGACTCATGCTCTCGGCGAACGCATGTGCATGAAAGAAGTACACCGCAAACAGAACAACGAATCCCACGACACAAGCCGCGATCCAGATGACGAATCCCGCCTGCCGCCTCACCGGAGCCACATAAAGCAGAAAGCCGAGCGCCATCGGAACCAGCACGATTAGCGAGAACTGCGATCCCACGGCGATGGCCAGCGAAACTCCCAGCAACACGATGCGCCGCCAGTTCCACACCACCACCTCACGCGGCGCGTACAAGGTATGCGCCACCGCAATGGCGGTGAAGATTGCCCCAAAGGCGCCCCAGGCCGCAACGATCTCCGGTTCGGTATGCCAGACCGCGCTTGCCTGAATCAGAGAAGGCGAGAAGCAGTAGAAGGTGAGCGCGACGAACCCTCCAGTGTTGCCGCACAACCGCCGCGCCACATACCACAACGATGCGCCGAGAAAAAGCCCGCAGGTGAGAAACGGAATTCGGGGCAGCCATCGCCAGTACGCCGCCGAATCGCCACCAAAATCCTGCGGCCAAGCCAGCAGCGGCGCGGCCGAAACCATGTACAGCAACGGTGAATGCTCGGTATCAAAGCCGCTGTTGTCGCCGCGGAACAATTCTTGAGCAGGGATTGCCGAGTCCAAAAAAGGAGCCGCTGCCAGGCCTCGGCCGTGCCACTGCTTCCACCCCTCGCCAATGCGGAGCGCTTCCACACCGTCAGGCTCGTGAGCAGTCCGCAACTCGGCATGCACCAGCCACAAGGCCTGCGCCACAAAGCACAGCAGCAGCAGTCCGGCGAGAAATTGCGGACGTCCGAAGCGTTCGCGTGTGAAATATGGGCGCATAAGGTCGAGCCGAGTGTTTTACCATGGCGGAGGCAGTTTGCGCGAAAGATTGCCAATGATGACTTGCAAAGTAACGTTCTGCCATGAGTGATCTCGAGGTCAACACGGAGCGCAGTCCCGCGCAGAATCCGGCACAGAATCCAGCGCCAGGTCTCGCCCCGTCTACTCCAGCCTTCGCTGTAGCAACACAACCTTCGTACGCCCGTACTTTGTTTCTGGACCCGGAAGGCCTACGTCCCGGCTGGGGAGTCGCCTTTTATCTGGTGACGTTCTACCTGCTGCAGAAGGTAGCGATGGACTTGGTGTCGTTGCGGGATGTCGGCGCCAGCGGTCTGTGGTCCATGATGCTGGGAGAGTTGGGCAGCCTGGTCGCAGCGTTGATTCCAGCGGTTGTATTGGCGCGCGTCGAGGGGCGTCCGTGGGAAATATATGGGTTGCCCGGAAAGCGTGCCTTTGGACGGTTGTTCTGGAAGGGTGCGTTGTGGGGATTTGCCGGGATTACCTTGCTGATGTTCGCGCTCTACGGACTGCACGCCTTTGCCTTCGGTCACGTCATACTGCATGGAGCGCGCCTCGCACGGTTCGCGGCGTTCTGGGCCATGATGTTTCTGCTGGTCGGACTGTTCGAAGAGTTTTGCTTCCGGGGATACTTGCAATTCACGCTGGCGCGCGGCATCGGCTTCTGGCCCGCAGCGTTGGTTCTTTCCTGTGCCTTCGGATTGACCCACCTACGAAACGGCGGTGAGCAATGGAGAGGCCTTCTGGCCGCGGCGCTGATCGGATTGTTCTTCTGCCTGACCCTGCGTCGCACGGGCAGCCTTTGGTTCGCCGTAGGCTTTCACGCTGCATGGGATTGGGCCGAGACTTTCTTCTACTCCGTCCCAGACAGCGGAATGGTCGCTCCCGGTCACCTGCTGAGTTCGTCACACCGCGGTTCGGCCTGGCTCAGCGGAGGTTCGGTCGGTCCCGAGGGCAGCGTCCTTTGCTTCGTCGCGATTGCGGTGCTTTGGATTGCGTTCGACCGAATGTATCCGCGGGCGGTGGTTCGTCGTGAGGATGCGGCCGTGCCGCCGCTCGCGACAGCAGGTTCCTCGTCGCTGCGCTCCTCGGAATGACAAATCGCAGGAAGGTTCCAGCCGCACACTTGGAAATCAGAAGCATTAGGTTCGCGTTCCGGTTTGGGAGCGCAGCGCGCCGAAACTGATGCGGCACAAGTTTCTATTTCCCGCGCATTCTATACTGACTGCATGACCTCAGAAGCCGACCTGCTCACGCCGTTGCGTCGCTACTGGGGATACAGTTCGTTCCGGCCGCTACAGGAGCGGATCGTCCGCAGCCTGCTCGCCGGACACGACACTTGCGTCGTGATGCCGACCGGTGGAGGCAAGTCTCTGTGCTACCAGTTGCCCGCAGTGGTGTCGGAACGAACCACGGTGGTGATTTCTCCGCTGATCGCGCTCATGCAGGATCAGGCGGCACAACTGGCGCAGATGGGGATTCCGGCCGCGGTCCTCAACAGTTCCGTCAGCAACGAGGATCAGAGCCGCGTCATCCGGCAGGCGCGAGACGGCGCGTTCCGGCTGCTGTATCTTTCGCCCGAACGATTGCAGCGCGCCGACACGCTCGGGTGGCTGCAGCAAGTGCCCATTTCATTTTTTGCGATCGATGAGGCCCACTGCATTTCCGAGTGGGGACACGAGTTCCGTCCTGAGTACCGGCAGTTGAGCAGCCTGCGGGGGAAGTTCCCGGACCGTCCCATTGCTGCCTTCACGGCGAGTGCGACTCGCCATGTGCGGCACGACATTCTGGCGCAGCTCGAGTTACACAATCCGGACAAGTACATTGCCAGCTTCCATCGCCCTAACCTGCGCTACCTGGTGCGCCAGTGCGACAGCGTGGAGCACACCGCACTGCTGGTGACCGCGTTGCGCCACTACGACGAGGGCAATGTGATCGTGTACTCGCCCACGATTAACAAAGTGGAAGAAACGGTGGATTTTCTGGAAGACCAGGGGATCGCCGCCGTCGGCTATCACGCCAAGATGGACAGCAGCGACCGCCGCCGCAATCAGGAGCGCTGGATGTCGGACGACGTCCGCGTGCTTGTAGGTACCATCGCCTTCGGATTGGGCATCAACAAGGCTACGGTGCGGGCGGTCATCCATCTGGCGCTGCCAAAATCAGTCGAGCAGTTTTATCAGGAAGCCGGCCGTGCCGGGCGCGATGGAAAGCCCGCCGATTGCATTTTGCTGTGGCGGAAGCAGGATGCGGGCTTGCTCGGCTACTTTGCCAATCAGATTCTGGATGCGGCCGAGCGCGAACGCGCCTGGCAGAGATACCACACGATTCGTGGGTTCGCGGAGTCGGGGAAATGCCGTCACCGCCAGATCTGCACCCATTTTGGCGAGATTCCGAAGTGGGCGTCGTGTGGAGGCTGTGACGTTTGCGGGGCCGCGCCCGAGTGGCTGACCGAAACGATAACTCCAGCTGCGGTGCGCCGGACCGCGGTGGGCGCGGGTTCCGGCGGCGTGCGAGCGGTTCCGACTTCCATGGCCGATCAACCGTTGCGGGACTACCTGCGCGAGTGGCGGCGTGCCACAGCCCTCGAGCAGGGAGTTCCCGCCTACGTGGTGCTGCATGATACGTCGCTGGATGAGATTTGCCGGCTGCAGCCGGGCTCGATTTCGGAACTGCTGAGCATCACAGGGATCGGCGAGCGGAAAGCGGATCGATACGGGCAAGGAATTCTGTCCGCGCTGCGCCAGTACCGCGAGGGTGCGCGAGCGGCCGCACTGCCGGCGAAGAAGACAGCTCCGGCGCTGGAAACTCTGCAACTCCTGGCGGAAGGCAAGAGCTTCGAAGATATCGCGCGGATTCGTGGGCGGCAGATTGCGACCGTGGTGAATGCGGTCGCCGGTCTGGTAGAGAAGGGTGAACTGGAATTCCGCGCGGATTGGATCGATCGAAACCGGCTGGCGGTGATCGAAGCTGCTTGCGCAACCCTCGGGCTCGAACGACTGGAACGCTTGAAGACGTTGAAAGACGCGCTTCCTCCAGAAATTACCTACGAAGAAATCCGGCTGGTCGTGGCCCGGCTGCGGCGCGAGGCAAGCCAGAAAAGGACTTCGATTCCCGTCTGAGAACGACGGTTTCTACCAGTGTCCAAAAGTGAACACCTCCGCTGCTCCCCATAAGACTAAGGTGATAAACGCTGGCAGCGTGCTCTGGGGGTGTACAATTCCATGGGTTCTACATTCCCGCCAATATCTTTGCGTAAAGATAAGTAGGTTTGCCATTTCTTGGCATCGCTCGTGACGCTTGCGTGCGGTGAGGCACGTTACTACGTGCTCCGAAGTACGTCCGCTCTCCGAGGAGGGAGCCGGTCATGAGGATTTTGCTTTATAACCCCGACAATGGTGTCACCCGCAACTTCATGCCGCACCTCTGGATGTTTCTGCTCCAGTCGCTCACTCCTCCCGGCCACGAGGTGCTGCTGATCGACGGCAACGCCAAGCCCATGGACGAGGCTCAGATCGCGCAGTACGTCCGCGACGAGAAGATCGATCTAGTCGGCATCGGCGCCATGACCCGCATGATCGCCAAGGCCTACCGCATTGCCGACGCGATTCGAGCCACCGGGGTGAAGGTCGTGATGGGCGGACCTCACGTCACTGAATTGGCCGACGAGGCTCTGGGCCGCGACGGCGGGCCGCGCCACGCCGACGCCGTAGCTCTGGGCGAGGCCGATGAAACCTGGCCGCAGATGGTGAACGACGCTGCTCGCGGAGAACTCAAAGAAATCTATACGCCGGTTGACGAGACGGGTAAAGAGCGCAAGCCGTCGCTGAAACAATATCCCGTGATTCCCTGGCAGTCGATCGATCTCGAACAGTTCAATCTCGTACCCAAAGCGGCCTTCCCGCTACTGAAGAAAGTTGGGGAAGGCTGGGGGACGTTTCGCATTATCCCCGTGGAGTCCGGGAGAGGCTGTCCCTACGGCTGCGAGTTCTGCACTGTGACGGGATTCTTCGGCGATTCGATTCGCTTTCGCACCAACGAAAGCGTGGTCAACGAACTGCTGCTGCTGAAGGCGCGCGCCCGCAAGGAAAAGGGGCAGATGGCGGTGTTCTTCATCGACGACAATTTCGCCATCAACGTGAAGCGCACCAAGTCGCTGCTGCGCGACATTATTGCCGCCGGAGCGCAGGTGCACTGGGTGGCCCAGATCAGCGCCAACCTGTTGCGCGACGAGGAACTCATAGACCTGATCGCGGCTTCCGGGGGCAAGTGGGTGTTCATCGGCATGGAGTCGATCGATCCGGCGAACCTGAAAGACGTGAACAAAGGATTCAACAAGCCGGGCGAGTACGCCGAGGTGCTGGAGCGGCTGGCGAAACGCAACGTATACGCGATCACATCATTTATTTTTGGGATGGATAACGACACGGTCGGCGTCGGCGAGCGCACGCTGTCGCAAGTGCGCACCTGGCCGCCAGGCCTGCCCATTTTTGGGCTGCTGACTCCGTTGCCCGCAACTCCGCTCTACAAGCGGCTGGAAGCAGCTGGGCGCCTGACCCGCGTGAAGCACTGGCAGGAGTTTATTCCCTTCGCCATGGCCCATACGCCGCTGAAGATGAGCATCGAAGAGGCTCATGCCGAAGTGAAATATGGATGGGCGCATGCCTACAGCCCGGAGGCGTTGGCCCAGGCCGTCGATTCGCTCGATGACCAGCCGCTGGGATATCGCATCAACATCTTCCTAGCACGCTTATGCTTCCGCGGCATCTACTTCCCCATGATGGGGAAGTTGGCGTGGCTGAAAGTGGTTGCGCAGAACCGGCACACCATTTTCAAGCTGGTGAAGGAAGGCTTCTTCGGGCGCAAGGAGCGGCCGCGGAATCCTGAGGGTGAGCCCGCGTATGAAGAAACGGCGCCGGAATCGCAGGTGAGCGCGTAAGAGTCAGCGGTTCACTCACAGACCAAAGAGAGAGAGTCCGGGTGGCCCACCCTTGGACTGTGTTTTGCTGATGCCACCACAACTGAGGGTGCCCCGTCCTTGCGTATTTTGCAAAGGCGGGTGGCGATGCTGCCCGTACAAGAGTCTTTTACTTCTGGTGCCAACGTTCGTAAGCCGTCTCCACATTGAGTATTCCTGGGGCGAGACGTAGCCAGCTACGTCTCTACGACCTGAGATGCGGCGTCGCGGCCGGAGCGGATGCAATCCGGTACGCCGATGCCGCGATAGGCGTTGCCGGCGAGAGCAAGGCCGGGCAACTGCTGGCGCAGGCGTTCGATGCGGTCGAGGCGATCGAGATGTCCGACGCCGTATTGCGCCATGGCGGACTTCCATTTGTAAACGCGGGCGAACAGCGGCTCGGCGCGCAGGCCATTGATCTGTGGACCCAGAATCTGCTGCAGTTCGTTGCGCACGATGCCGATGATATGGTCGTCGCTGAGCGGCCAGACACTCTCCGCATTCCTTCCGGCGAAAAAGCAACGCAGCAGGGCACGGTCTTCTGGAGCGCGATGCGGAAATTTGTTGTGCACGAAGGTCGCGGCAAGCAGTTTTTTCCCCTCACTGCGGGGCACGAGAAATCCGAAGCCGGGAGGCAGGGACTCGCGCACCTGGCGATCGTAGCCGAGACCCACGGTGATAGACGAGCTGTATTGAATCGCGGCTAGTTCAGCGGCCAGTTCAGGACTGGCGATGCGAAGCACCTGCGCGGCCGCTGGTGCTGGTAGCGCGATGATGACCGCATCGAAGTAATCGGATTGCATTCCCGCCGAAACGACCCAGCCTCCCGCTTCGAGTTGAAGTGCTTGCACCGGGGTATTGAGCAGGAGCGTTCCATTGAGGCGGGGGACCACGGTCTCGGCCAGATGCTGCATACCGTTCTTCAGCGAAGTAAAAAGTGGCGACGCAGGCTTGCGTGGTCCAGCGGACATCTTCTTTCGGGATGCGAGCATGGCGCGGCCGAGGCTGCCGTGCGAGTCCTCCATGTCGTGAAAGCGCGGGAGGACTGCTCGCAAACTGAGGCTGGCGGCCTCTCCGCCGTAAACACCGGAGAGCAGGGGGTCGGCCAGACGGTCGACCATCTCGGAGCCGTAGTGGCGTTCTACAAATGAGGCGACGGACTCGTCTGGCCCATAATTTCTTGGATGGAATAGTTCCTTCGCCATGCGCAACTTGGTCTTCCAGGAAAAGAGCGGCGACAAGACTGTCGGCATGATCTTGGTGGGGACCATGAACATCAGTCCGTCGGGCATTTCAACGAGGCGGCCCTTCGTCAAAATGTAAGTCTTGCGGTCCGCATCGTTGGAGCCGATGAGTTGGTCGCCAAGTCCTAACGTGCGGCAGAGATCCGTTGCCCATGGTTTTTCGGTGATGAACGAATCCGGGCCGGCCTCGACGCTGCATCCGTCGATGTGCTCGGTTTGAAGGACGCCGCCGAAACGCGAGGATCCCTCATAGAGTACGTACTCGACAGCGGCGCTCGCGTTCTGGCGCAGCTCTTCGAGTTCGAAGGCTGCGGCGAGGCCGGAGATGCCTCCGCCGATGATGGCGATGCGTGTCATGAACTGCGGCTTCCGGCTTTCGGCTCTCGGCTTCCGGAAGCCGGTACGCGGGAGCCAGTGCCTGCATACTCCTGCACGAAGCGCGCGAGATTCTTCACGTTGTCGACCGGCGTTTCCGGCAGGATGCCGTGGCCGAGATTGAAGATGTGGCCGGCACGTCCCGCGGCACGGCGAAGGATATCTTCCGCACGCGGCTTTAATTCCTTCCAGTCGGCGAAGAGCAGCACGGGATCAAGATTTCCTTGGACAGCACACTTGTGATCGAGACGGGCCCAGCCTTCGTCGAGCGGGATGCGCCAGTCGAGTCCCACCACGTCGGCTCCGGTTTCTTTCATGGCAGGAAGAAGCGTGGCGCTGTCGGTGCCAAAATAAATGATAGGCACACCGGACTTCTGCAACTGCTTCACCATGCCGGTGACATGCGGCAGAACGTAGCGGCGGTAGTCCTCTACGCTCAGGCATCCCACCCAACTGTCGAAAATCTGAATGACGTCGGCTCCGGCGCGCACCTGATCGGCAGAGTATGCGGTAGTCACGGCAACCAGTTTGCTCATCAGCGCGTCCCAGTCGCTGGGCGAGTTGTACATCATTTTCTTGGCGTGGACGTAATTGCGCGAGCCTCCACCTTCAATCATGTAGCTGGCAAGGGTGAAGGGAGCGCCGCAGAAACCGATCACGGGCAAGCGGTCTCCGAAATGCTTGGCAACCAGCGCCACAGCTTCGGAGACATAACCCAGTTCAGCGGCGCGGTCGGTCCGCAGGTTCGCAATGTCTTCTTTGCTGCGCACGGGCTTCTCGATGACCGGACCTTCGCCCGCCGAAAAATGAAAAGGCAGACCCATGACTTCGAGCGGCAGAAGAAGGTCGGCGAAGATGATTGCCGCGTCGATGCCGAGGATTTCCGCAGCCGTGATCGTAACCTCGGCGGCGAGCGCGGGCTTCTTGCAAATCTCGAGCAGCGAATGCTGCTTGCGGACCGCGCGGTATTCCGGCATGTAGCGTCCGGCCTGGCGCATGAACCAGACGGGTGTGCGCTCGACAGGTTGGGACTTGCAGGCGCGAACGAAGCTGGAATTCGGGGCAGACATGAATCTTGAATGTAGCATTTTTGGGCGGGGTGCGCCGTGCGGCAAGATCAAGAACTCAAGATCAAGAACTTAACCACAGAGGGCACGGAGTACACAGAGGAAATATCTGAGCTTGTAGAATTACAGGCATGGCGCACCGGGTTCTGGGCATACTCGCGGTTGCGGTGCTGGCCACCTTCAGTGGAACTGCCTGGCAGAAGACGGGAACATCCGCCGCGCCGCCCAGCTTCTATAAAGATGTGTTGCCTATCCTGCAGGATCATTGCCAGAGTTGCCATCGGGCGGGCGAAGTGGCGCCCATGCCGCTGGTGACCTACGAGCAGACGAGGCCGTGGGCGGGAGCGATGGCGCATGCGGTAGAAATGAAGATGATGCCGCCGTGGTTTGCGGATCCGCGGTATGGGCACTTTGCCAACGATGTTTCCCTGACCCCACAGCAGATTGCGGCCATGGTCGCGTGGTCTGACGCGGGGGCGCCGGCGGGCGATGCGCGCGACGCGCCGGCGCCCAGGAAATGGGCTGACGGATGGAACATCGCGCCGCCTGACCTGGTCGTGAAAATGCCTAAGGCGGTGCAGATTCCGGCACACGGTGAGGTTGAGTACACTTACGAAATTGTACCTACACATTTTGCGGAGGACCGCTGGGTGCAGATGTCGGAATTCCGTCCGGGCAGCCCGGAGCACGTGCATCACGCCGTCGTCTATATTCGTCCGCCAGATTCGCGGTGGCTGCGGCATGCGCCCGTGGGCGAGCCGTTCACGGCGTCAACGTTGGACGATCCGCTGGAACGCCGCGAGGCGCACGAGACGACCAGCGATCTGCTCCTGGTCTACGCGCCCGGGAGTTCGCCCGACCAGTGGCCGGACGGCATGGCGAAGTTTGTGCCGGCTGGATCGGACCTCGTATTCCAGATGCACTACACGACGAACGGGTCGGCGGATCGGGATCAGACCAGCATCGGTCTGGTGTTCGCGAAGACGCCGCCGAAGCAAAAGGTGATTACGCTGCAGTTGAACAATCATGCGCTGATCATTCCGCCGGGCGCGGATGACTTTCGCGTAGAGGTGCAAGGCACGCTGCCCAATGATGCGACGCTGCTGAGCTTTTTTCCGCACATGCATCTGCGTGGGAAGCGATTTGAATACGACATCGTGCACGAAGATGGCAGCGTGGAAGTGTTGTTGCGAGTGAATTATCACTTTCACTGGCAGCTGAGTTACCGGCTGGCCGAACCGCGGCTGCTAAAGGCGGGAACCCGGCTGCGGGCGATTGCCTGGTATGACAATTCGAAGAACAATCCGCACAATCCTGATCCTGACAAGACGGTTACGTGGGGCGATCAGACTTCCGACGAAATGATGGTGGGATTCTTCGATGTGGCCGTGGCGGCGGGCATGGATAAGTGGAAATTCTTTGTGCGGGACGGGGGAGAGAAACCTGGTGATCAGCAGAAACGGTAGTGCCGAAGCTGCTTGCGAGCCCAGGCCGTCCTCTGTAACACTTGAGTGGGTTCACGCCAATTGAGCGCTCTCTCCACGCCGACAATTTCTGAGCAAGCGAATCCCGTGCCGCAGGGGCTGCAGACAGCCTCCTATTGGGTGCTCGCGGTTGTGTTTGCAGCCGTGTATTGCGGATCACTTTTCTCACCGGCGTTGCTCGACGACGCGGATAGCACGCACGCCGAAGCCGCGCGCGAGATGTTTGTGAGCGGGGACTACGTCACGCTGCATGTGAACGGGGTGCGTTACCTGGAAAAGGCCCCGCTGCCCTATTGGCTGGTGGCGATCAGCTATCACATCTTCGGAGTGAAAGAGTTTGCCTCGCGGCTGCCCATGGCGCTGTCGGTCCTGCTGCTGGGATTGCTGGCTGTGGTTTGGGGGCGGAGGGCGTTCGGCGAGCGGGTGGGAATTTATGCAGGCGCGTTCGTGTACACGGCCGCGGGCGTGTTTCTGTTTACGCGCATCCTGATCCCTGACGTTCTGCTGAGTCTACTGATCGCGGCCTCGCTCTATTTCTTTTTGACTGCTCTGCAGCCGGATGGGCGCCCCTGGCGATGGTACGCGGGATACGCGTGCATGGCCCTGGGTGTGCTGACCAAGGGGCTGATCGCGCTGGCCTTTCCCGGGGGCACGGCAGTCTTGTACCTGGCGCTGACCGGCGAGTGGCGACGGTGGCGCGAGTTCCGCCTGGCGTCTGGGCTGGCTCTGTTTCTGCTGATCTCCGCGCCGTGGCACATTCTGGCGGGGCTGCGAAACACGGGCGGACAGGGCGGCCACGGATTCTTCTGGTTTTATTTCGTCAACGAACATTTTCTGAGATTTCTGGGGAAGCGCTATCCGCGGGACTACAACAAGCTGCCGTGGGCGCTGTATTGGTCGCTGCATCTGGTGTGGCTGTTCCCGTGGAGCATGTATCTGCCGGCGGCGATCCGCACAGCCATCGACGAACGCGGACGGTGGCAGCGAAATGACTTCGGCGGGCGCACTCGGTTGTTGTGCTGGGTGCTGGCGGGACTGGTGATGGTTTTTTTTGCGATCTCCACCAACCAGGAGTACTACACCTTCCCAGCTTACTTCCCGCTGCTGATGCTGCTGGCCGATGGAATGGCGCGATGCGAAGTGAGCGATTGCGGTGCGGGCGTGCGCAAAGGTTGGCTCAGGATGTCGGCGGGAGTGTTGGCGGTGGTGGGGTTGGGAGCAAGCGTGACTCTCCTGATGCTTCTGTGGCAGTCCCGGCATCTGCCGTTCGAGCCCGACATCGGGAACGTGCTGGCGACACACAATATGGATACCGATACACTCTCGACGTCGCACATGCTGGACCTGAGCTATGCGTCTTTTGCGGCGTTGCGTCTGCCAGCGGCGCTGGCGGCAGTAGCGTTGCTGGTGGCTCCGCTGCTGTCTTTTCTCTTGCGGATTCGCCGCCGACATTACGCTGCGACGTGGGCGTTGGCCCTGGGGATGGCGATCTTTCTAGTGGCGGCGCACATTGCGCTGGGAAGATTTGGGCCATATTTGTCCTCGAAGGATCTGGCGCGCGAGATTGCGGCGCGGGCGCGACCCGAGGATCGAGTGATGATCTACGGCGATCAGGCATTCGGGTCGTCGTTGCTGTTCTATTTACAGCGGCGGGTGGAACTGGTGGAAGGACGCACGACTTCGATGTGGTTCGGGTCGACGTTTCCCGATGCTCCGAAACTTTATTTGAGCGATGCGGACTTGCAGAGAGATTGGGCTGGGCAGGAACGCGTGTTTTTGTTTGTACCCCCGCATCTGAAGGCCGCGGTAGATCGGCTATTGCCGGGCAGGTTCACGCTGGCGCAGGTTTCCGGCAAGTACGTTTACAGCAACCGCCCCTAGGTGCGGATGCAAGACAGTTGCGGGCAAAGCCTCTGTTAGACTTTGAAAACTTCCAGGCGCGGACAATACAGCGAGGTCAAGAATTGATGATGGCAAAACGGGCAGTAGTATCGATGGTTGTCGTGCTTTTCGTGGCATTTGGATTCGTGATGTTGGGCGCGAGAGCCCAGTCCAGTGGGGCCGTACATTCCTCGAATCCGGGCCAGGAGGCCGCCAACGCAGCCGGACCGAAGAAGGCCGAGGAACAGTTCAAGAACATCCAGGTGCTCAAGGGAATACCGGCGGACCAGGTCTTCCCCACAATGCAGTTCATCACAGCATCGCTGGGTGTCGAATGTGATTTCTGCCACGTGCAGGGCGCGTTTGAAAAAGACGACAAGAAGAACAAGCAGACTGCCCGCAAGATGATGCAGATGATGTTAGCGATCAACAAAGACAATTTCGAGGGGCAGCGCGCGGTGACGTGCAATTCGTGCCACCGCGGCAATGCGAAGCCTCTTGCGATTCCGGCAGTGATGAGCGAGGAGCCCAAAGATGCTATGGGCGGACCAAAGCCGGCTGAAACGAAGGAAAACGCTGGACCAGCGGCCGACCAACTGCTCGAAAAATATGTGCAGGCGGCGGGCGGTGCGGCGGCCATTGAAAAGGTCAACAGCCGCGTCATGAAAGGCACCATCGATTTTGGCGAAAAATCTCTGCCCATCGACATATTTTCGAAAGATCCCGACCAGCGAATATCGTTTACCCACATGCCGGAGGGAGACAGCGTTACGGCATTCAATGGGCACGAGGGATGGCTGGGCACGCCGGGGCGTCCGGGAGTGCGCGAGATGCATGGGAGCGAACTGGATGCGGCGGCGATTGACGCGGACCTGCACCTGGCCACGCATTTGAAGCCCATGTTCAGCGAAATGCGGGTGGAGGGGAGTGAAAAGATCGGCGATCACGAGGCTTATGTGGTCGTGGGCCAGCGCGCGGGCAGGCCTCCGCTCCGGCTGTATTTCGACGAGCAGTCAGGGCTGCTGGTGCGGCTGATCCGCTTTGGCGACACCGCTCTGGGGCTGCTGCCGACGCAAATTGATTACGCCGACTACCGGGACACGAACGGAGTGAAGATTCCCTATCGCTGGACGCTGGCGCGTCCCAGCGGACGCTTCACGATTCAGGTCAGCGAGGTAAAACAAAACATTCCGGTCGACGATGCGAAGTTCGTCAAGCCCGCGGCGGAGGCGCAGAAGGGGCCAGGGAAATAACGCTGACAAGCGCTCCCAACCGAATTGTCCTGCTTTCAGGGTCCATTCATGTTGCTGCAGTATCCTCGGTGATTGGTGCGCCGTGCCCCGACCACCGTCAAGGATGACTCGCTCTTGAACCCACGTTTCCTGATTCCATTTGCGATGCTTGCCATCCTGTGGCCGTTCTCCGTACGCCCCCAGGAGGCAGGTCCCGCCGCGTATCTGACCTACATCGGAGCGCAGTCCTCGCGACTGTTTGGCAAGCCGGTGGCCGCCCAGCCTCCGCGCCGGATGCAACTGGACGTGCAATTCAAGTTCTGAGCCGATTCAATAACAAAACCTGATAGGCACGATAAATAGTTTCGATTTCCGTGAAACCGCCGTGAACGGTACAGTGAGGCGGTCTTGGATTGGAGTTGATCCTCGAATCCTCGGAAGGAGGCAAGGTTGAAGTGTCGGTTGATCGCCGGTCTGGCGACGGCTCTGCTGGCGTTCACTTTCGTGCCGGTTGTTTGTGCCCAGAATGTAGCCGGGGCTCCGAGTCCGGCGACGGATGTGAATTCGAGACTGGCCAGAGTGGAGCAGCAAGCCGCCGACGCGAAGAGTTCCGCTGACAATGCGTGGATGCTGACCAGCGCGGCTCTGGTCCTGATGATGACCGGGCCTGGGCTGGCGCTGTTCTACGGCGGTCTGGTGCGCAAGAAGAATGTACTGGGCACCATGATGCAAAGTTTCGCCTTGATGGCGGTGATCACCGTGCTGTGGGGGCTGTTTAGCTACAGCTTGTCGTTCGGCTCAGGGAACAGCTTCATTGGAGGCCTGCACAATCTTTTCCTGCGGGGGGTGGGAGCGGCGCCGGATGCAGACTACGCGGCCACGATCCCGGCACAGACCTTCATGGTCTACCAGCTGATGTTCGCCATCATCACTCCGGCGCTGATTGCAGGGGCTTTCGCGGAGCGCATGAAGTTCAGCGCCATGCTGGTGTTCACGGTTTTGTGGTCGGTGATCGTTTATGACCCAATGGCCCACATGGTTTGGGGTAAGGGCGGATTGCTCAATGCATCCCTGGGCGGGCGATTTCCGACGCTGGATTTTGCCGGGGGCACGGTGGTGCACGTTACCTCGGGCGTTTCGGCTCTGGTGTGTGCGCTATATCTGGGAAAGCGGGTGGGATTTCCCAAGGAGCAGATGCCGCCGCATAGTGTCGTGCTGAGCTTCATTGGCGCCTGCATGCTGTGGGTGGGATGGTTCGGATTCAACGCCGGGAGCGCGCTGGCTGCCGGAAACCTGGCGACGAGCGCATTTGTGGCGACGCATTTTGCGGCTGCGGCTGCGGCCGCGGGATGGGCCGGAGCGGAATGGATGCGGAATGGCAAGCCCAGCGTCCTGGGAGGAATTTCGGGAGCGGTCGCCGGCCTGGTGGCGATCACTCCGGCTTCGGGTTTTGTGAAGCCCATGCCCGCCCTGGCAATTGGGCTGATCGCAGGTGTGTTTTGCTACTGGATGGTCGCCAAGGTGAAGGCGAAGCTCGGCTACGACGATTCGTTGGACGCGTTTGGGGTTCATGGTGCGGGCGGGACGTTAGGGGCGTTGCTGACCGGCGTTTTCGCGGTGAGCGCGGTGAATCCGATCTTCAAAGATTCGCAGGGGAATGTTCTGGCCTCTGGCCTGCTGGAAGGAAACGCCCATCAACTGCTGAATCAACTCGTGGGTGTAAGCATCGCCTGGGTCCTGGGGATTGTGGGGACGCTGGCCATTTTGAAGCTGGTCGATGTGACCATCGGGGTACGAGTTCCAGAAGAAGAAGAGGCGCAGGGACTGGATCTCTCCCAACACGGAGAAGAGGGATATTATTGGGAAGCGTCGGCTTAGCCGCTGGCCGAGGTTGTATAGAGCATTCTGACGCGGCGTAAGCGTGAAAAACGCAGACAGGACTTGACGACATTATGACGAAGATCGAAGCAGTCATTCAAAACTCCAAACTCGAAGCCGTGAAAACTGCCCTGCATGAAATCGGCGTCGAGGGCATGACGGTGCTCGAGGTGCGCGGCCACGGGCGGCAGAAGGGACACACCGAGGTCTACCGCGGTCGCGAGTACAGCGTGGATCTCATTCCCAAGACCAAGCTCGAGATGGTGCTGGCCGAAGCGATGGTCGAGAAGGCGGTGCAGGCCATTCTGGGAGCGGCGCGCACCGGCAAGATCGGAGACGGGAAGATTTTTCTGTCCCGTGTGGATGAGGCGATTCGCATCCGCAATGACGAGCGCGGCGAGGGCGCTCTGTAGGCGCGCTGGGCGTGGGGCCTCCGCGCCCGAGCCCGAAACAATTATTACCGGGACGCAACCGGAAAGCATCTGATAGGCGGCGGTTGAGTGGCCTTCCCCCAGTGGCAAGCGTCACGGGGAATTACTTTCATGATGGCAGCGTCCTCATTGATCAGCGAACTGCGCGTTTCCCTCAACGACGAATCGGCGCGCATTCAGCGGGAGTTCGAGGCCTCCGGTGACGGCCGCGCCGCCTTGGCGCAACGCACCCGCCTGGTGGAAGATATCCTCGCACGGCTGTGGCGCGATATCGTTTCCCCTGATCCATCCAGGCCCGCCAACTTTGCCCTGGTAGCGACTGGAGGCTTTGGCCGGGGATGGATGTTCCCCTACTCCGATATTGATCTGCTTTTTCTCTTCGGGGATCGCGACGCCGAGAAGGCATTCAAGGATCCGGTTCGCCGTTTCTCGCAGGAATTGTGGGACCTGCGGCTGAAGCTGAGTCCGGCGTTGCGGACGCTCGGCGAGTGCGACCGCTACGACACCAACAACACTGAGTTCACGATTTCTCTCCTCGACTGCCGTTATCTCGCGGGCGATCACGACCTTTTTCGCCGGCTACATGACAAGGTAATCCCGAAGCTCGTGATGCGGGAATCCAAGGCTCTGCTGCAGGGCCTGGCGGAGGTCACGCGCGAGCGGCATGCGAAGTACGGGATGACGCTTTATCACCTGGAACCGAATTTGAAGGAAGCGCCGGGCGGCTTGCGCGACTGCAACGTGGCCAGCTGGCTCGCCCTGATTTCGGCGATGGACAAGCTGCACGACTGGCCGGACGCCAGTTCGCTGCGGGCTCCGGTGCGCAAGCAAATCGATGCCGCCCTGGATTTTCTGATGTCGGCACGCTGCTTTCTGCACTTCCGCCATGGGCGCGACGACAACACGCTCAGCTGGGAAGCGCAGGACGAAGCGGCGGCGCGCAAGATTGGGGCAACCGTCGTCGGATCGCCAACCGGAGGCGCGGATTCTGGAGAACTCTCGGCCGCCGACTGGATGCGCATTTACTTCGGGCATGCGCGCGCCGTGCAGCGCACCGTCACGCAATTGCTGGAAGAAATTCCGGAAGCGTGGTCCGCGCTCTACCGGCAGGTGCAGAGCTGGCGGTCGCGGTTGACGACCGCCGATTTCTCGGTCGTCGACGGGCTCATCTTTCTGCAGCAACCTTCGGCGCTGCAGGATCCTGAGGTGCTGCTGCGGCTGTTCCATTTCATGGCCCACCACGGGTTGAAGCTGAGCGCGACCACCGAATACCGCATCGAGCAGGCACTTCCGGCGCTGGCGTCGATGCCGCCCCGGGGCGCGGAACTCTGGCTCTACCTGCAGGAAACCTTGCTGCAGCCGCATGCCGCGGACGCGCTGCGCGCCATGCATTCGCTGCGGTTGTTGACGCTGCTGCTGCCGGAGCTGAAGCTCATCGACTCGCTGGTGGTGCGCGATTTCTATCATCGCTTCACGGTCGACGAGCATTCGTTTCTCGCGATCGAAAGCCTGCACCGGCTGAAGCAATCACAGTCGGAATGGGACAAGCGTTACGCGGAACTGATGGGCGAACTGGAAGATCCGGAGCTGTTGTATCTGGCGTTGCTGCTGCACGACACGGGCAAAGGCGTGGCCGGTGGCAGTCACGTGGTAGCTAGCCTGGAGATCGCGAATCGCGCGATGGACCGCCTCGATGTTGATCCCAAGGAGCGGGAGGAGGTGCTGTTCCTGATCGGCAGCCACCTGGAGCTGTCGGCGGCTCTGCGCCGGGACATCTTCAATCCCGAGACGGTCGCGGCATTTGCGGAAAAGATGGGAACTCCCGAGCGCCTGAAGATGCTCTGCCTGCTCACCTATGCCGACATCAAGGCAGTTAATCCCGAGGCGCTGACGCCGTGGAAGGCGGAGAACGTTTGGCAGCTCTACATTGGCGCGGAGAACTACTTGAACCGCAGCGCCGACCAGCGGGTGCATGCCGATGTGAACGACGAAAAACTGGCTCGGCTGCGCTCGCTCGCGCCAGTGACCAGCAGCAAGTTCAAGGAATTCCTCGAAGGATTTCCGCAGCGCTATTTGCTGGTGCATTCCGCCGAAGAAGTCATGCGGCACATGGCAATGGCCGACGAACTCGGCGAAGACCCGGTGCAGGTCGAACTGAAACGTGGGCGGCACTGGTATGAGTTGACGCTGGTGACGACGGATCGCCCGTTCCTGTTTGCCAAGCTCGCAGGCGTGCTGGCGGCCTGGGGGATGAACATTGTGAAGGCCAACGCGTTCTCCAATGAAGCAGGGACGGTGGTCGACACGCTTTATTTCACGGACCGGTTCCGCACTTTGGAGTTGAACCTCTCCGAGTGGGAGCGGTTCCGGCGCAGCGTCGCCAGCGTGCTGCTGGGCGAAGCCGATCTGGAGAAAATGTTGCGCGACCGCCAGCGCGCCGAAAAAGGCGCGATCGCGAAAGTAAAAGTGGAAACGAAAATCGAGTTCGACGATTCTTCTTCATCAACCAGCACGCTGGTGCAGGTGATTACCCAGGATCGTCCGCGGCTGCTGCACCGGATTGCATCGTGCCTATCAGATCAGGAGTGCAACATCGAGATCGCGCTCATCGATACCGAAGGGCAGATGGCGATTGATACGTTTTATCTGACGTCGGTCGGGAAGAAGCTCAAGGCGGAACACTGCCGGCAGGTGGAGAAGGCTCTCGTAGAGGAGTTGCGCGGGGAGTGAGCGCCGTTTATTCGGTTGGGACAGCGGGGCCGAGTTTCGTTGAGCGCTTCCTCCCATCGATCCAGGCGTTCAGTGCGTGCCTAAGTTCATCTTGGTTGCACCAATGCTCGAGGATTCGCCCGTCCTCGCTTATCGGGGAGACGTTGAATCCCTCCTCAACATCCTCCCAATAAATAACCTCCTCTCCTTTGCGAGCAACGACAACCACGGTCCCCATTTCCGCGTAGCGAAGAATGGGTGCCAGATACGGCTCTAGCGCGTATCGTCGGAATATCTCGAGTTGTTCCTCGTCACAGTTCGCCAGATCGGCAGTCACGATGTTCTTGACCTCCTCGACAGTCGTGGGTTTCCATTCCATAGATGCAAGGTCGCCGTCGGTTGCTCGACGCTAGGTCCCGTAGGGACCTCTGACAATAGCCCGCCGCTTCCAGCGGCGGGTGAATACCCTCGGAATCTGCGGCCGTGCCGGAGGCACGGCTGAAGCACTCTCCGAGTCGATGCACAATTTCAGCCGTCCGTAGCGGGACGGAAGTTCCAGAATCATCATCCAGACCCGGCGTTGAAAACGCCGGGCTATTGTCAGGCATCCCTACGCGATGCCGTTCTTTCCAACACTATTTTGTCGAAAACTTGAACACCGTCTTCGATGTGAACGTCTCCCCCGGCTTCAGAATCGTGCTCGGGAAATCGGGATGATTCGGCGAATCCGGGAAGTGCTGCGTCTCGAGGCAGAAGCCGTAACGCCGCTTGTAGACGTGTCCGTGCTTTCCGGTGACCGTGCCGTCGAGAAAATTTCCTGTGTAGAACTGAACCCCGGGCTGCGTCGTCGAAACTTCCAGCACGCGGCCGCTGGTCGGTTCGTACATGCGGGCGGCCAGGGTGAGTCCATCGCCTTTGCGGTTGATCACCCAGTTATGGTCGTAGCCGTGCCCAAGAACGATCTGATCGTAATTGTCGTCGATGCGCGCTCCGACTCTGGTCGACGTGGTGAAATCGAGCGGCGTCCCTTTCACGGGGCGAAGCTCGCCAGTGGGAATGAGATTCTTGTCGACCGGAGTGAAGCGGTCGGCGTTGAGCATGAGTTCGTGATTCAGAATGTCGCTGGTGCCTTCACCGACCAGATTGAAATAACTGTGCTGGCTCAGGTTGATGGGCGTGGCTTTGTCGGTGGTAGCTTCGTAGTCGATGACCAGTTCGTTGTCGTTGTTCAGCGTGTACGTAACCTTGACCCTCAGATTGCCGGGAAAGCCGTCGTCGCCGTCTTTGCTGAGGTAGGTGTAAGCCACGCCAGCCTTGCCTTTCAAGGCTTCGCCGTCCCACACAACTTTGTTGAAGGTCTTGTCACTGCCGCCGTGCAGAGTATTAGGGCCGTCATTCTTCGGCAAGGTATAAGTTTTGCCGTCAAGCGTGAAGGTGCCGTTCGCAATGCGGTTGGCATAGCGTCCAACAATGGCGCCGATGTACGGCGGATTGGGAATATAGCCGTCGAGAGTTTCATGACCGAGGACGATGTCGGCAAACTGGCCCTTGCGGTCGGGGACGCGGATCGAAACAATGATGCCGCCATAATTCATGGTGTCGACTTCGACACCGTTTGCGTTCGTGAGCGTGTACAAGTTGACGGGCCTCCCGTCCCGCGTGCCAAAAGGTTTTTGCTGAACTCCGGACTTATGTTTTGTGGCGGCCTGCGCGAGGGCGAGTCCGCCGATCGACAGGCTGAGCAGGACGGTAACCCATACAGTCATGAGATGTCTTGGCGTCATGTCGGAAAGTGTACTACGAACTACGCTGACCGGGTTCGTGCCGCGCCGGATCGGTGTGCAATTATCGGCGTGCCATTCCCGGACTGACAAGCACGTCGAGCTTCGCTCGACCGGACAGCCGAGGGCGGCTGTCCCTACATAGTTCTTGAAACGCTTACTTCTTATAGGGCCATTGCGCCTTCGTGAACAGCGCTCCATCGATCCAGATGGTCTGCCCGCTGATAAACGACGCTCCCTGGCTGGCGAGAAAAACGACCGTGGGCGCGATGTCTGCGGCGGTGCCCACGCGCCCCAGAGGAGTCAGCTTCGACCATGTGCCCGCGTAGTCCGGATCCTCCGCTCGGGTGCGCTCCGACTCAATCGATCCAGGAGCAATGCAGTTGACTCGTATCCCGTAAGGGCCCAGTTCGACTGCAGCTTCCTTGGTGAACATCTCAATTCCACCTTTGCTTGCCGTGTAGGCCACCAGAGACGGAAATGCGAGTTTGTTGCAGCCCGAGCCCAGGTTCACGATCGAACCTCCTCCGTGGTCCTTCATGTGCCGTGCGGCTTGCTGCGTACACAGGAAGCAGCCTTTCAGGTTGGTGTCGACCACCAGGTCCCATTCTTCCTCGGTCACTTCGAGCAGCGGCTTCCAGGTTTGTACTCCGGCGTTGTTAACCAAAAGATCGAGCCTTCCGAACGCGGCGATGACACGGTCGAACATGGCCGTTACCTGGCTGCTGGACCGGATGTCGCCTTGAATGGGCAATACACCGTCTTGCTCTGGAGTTTGCAGGGCGCGAATCTCGGCCACCGTCGCATCCACCAACGACGCCGGATCGTTGTAGTAGTTCACCGCCACGCGGTACCCGTTGCGCGCCAGCTCCAAGGCAATTTCCTTCCCGATCCCTCGGCTGGCCCCCGTTACCAGAGCTGTCTGGCCCTGCAGCATAGTCACCTCGATGGATTACAGAAGATGATTACAAGAATCACCGCGAAGAGATCATACCGAACCGGAGAGGCGAAAGGGTGAGAGAGGAATTGCGGTGGTCCAGTCCGAGCTTCAACCGATCCAACGCATCGGCGTCATCCTGACCGAAGCCGCTCTTCAGGCGGAGGGAAGGATCTTGCGTGTGAGGTAAGGGCTCCGGGAGAGTCACTCCGCGAGATCCCTCCTCCGGCTGAACTGCGCCTTCGTCGGGATGACGCCTAGCAAAAGAAGGCCAAGAATCTTAAGCGCGCTTCTCAGCGAGGGCGGTCTTCGATTCCGCCTGGGATCGGCAGGACTCGCACAGGGTGCTCTCCCGCAGATCAATCCACTCTACCGAATGCGATGAGGCCATGACGCAGCGGTAGTCCTGGCAGTGGCGCAGATCGAGTGTGTGTCCCAACTCGTGCACGGATTCCTTGAGCAAGCGCTGGCTCAGCACCGCGTCATCCGGATCAAGACCATAAAACTCCTGGCGCAGGCGGTGAACTGAAACCACGGCGCACGGGCCGCCCATCTGGGCTTCCCCGAAAACGTACTTGAGGATGGGAATGTAGAGATCTACGTCGGCAACGGCGAGCAGGCGCCAGTCCTGCGTCCGCACCAGAGGCTGCATGCGCTGCAGGATTTCCGAGGAATGATACTGCTGGCGCTCGGCGTGATACGAAGGCGTGGGGTCGAGCTCAAAGGGGAGAATCTCGCAGGCAACGTGCAGGCACCGCGGAATGGCGCCGCACAAGTCCCGCAGGAGCGAGACATCCAGCTTACCCAGCGGCAGCAGGTGTACCAGTTTCATCCCAGCACGCTCATCGCGTCATTATCGCCGTTCGAGATTGTCCCGCGTCATCGAGTTTCCACCGGCGTCCGGCTCCAGCCGTAGCGTTTTAGTTTGTGATGGAGCGTGACCCGGTCGATGTCGAGAATGTCGGCGGCGCGGCTCTGGTTCCCACCGCACTCCTCAAGAACGCGCAGGATGTGGGCCCGCTCAATTTCGTCCAGGCTCTTGCCGGCGGCCGCCAGGGCGGGTTGCGATTTGAAGATGAAATCCTGCTCGCGCAGTTCGGGCTCCTGCGCCACCACCATGGCCCGCTCTACCGCGTTTTCGAGTTCGCGTACGTTGCCCATCCAGGGCTGCTCTTGCAACTGGTTCATGGCAGCGGGCGAAATGCGCGTGACGTGCTTATTCATGGCGAGGGCAAATTTGCGCACGAAATGTTCGACCAGCGGGGGAATGTCTTCCCGGCGCTCGCGCAGTGCGGGCAGCTCGATACGGAACACGTTGAGCCGGTAAAACAAATCGGGACGAAACGTGCCCTCCTCGATCATGCTCTCGAGATTCTTGTTCGTTGCAGCCACGCAGCGGAAATCGACTTTGATGACCTGGTTGCCGCCGACGCGCGTGATCTCGCGCTCCTGCAAAACACGCAGCAGGTCGGTCTGAGTTTTCAGGCTGATGTCGCCGATCTCGTCGAGGAAAACCGTGCCCCCTTCGGCGATTTCGAATTTTCCCTTCTTGCGGAATTGCGCCCCGGTGAACGCCCCTTTTTCATGACCAAAGAGTTCGCTCTCCAGCAGCGTCTCGGTTAAAGCCCCGCAATGGATAACGACCAACGGATGGAAACGGCGCATGCTGGCGGCGTGAATGGCGCGCACCACGAGCTCTTTGCCGGTTCCGCTCTCGCCCGTGATCAAGACGTTGGCATCGGTGGGGCCGACGGTTTCGATGGCCTCGAATACCCTGCGCATGGCCGGGCTCTGTCCCACCAGATCGCCAGGGCGCGTGATTTCGGCGACGGTTTCGCGCAGCCGGACATTTTCTTTCTCCGCGCGGCGATGCGCCAGCGCCTTCTTTACGAGGTGAGCGATCTCGTCCGGGTCGAGCGGCTTGCTGACGTAGTCGTAGGCCCCGTTCTTCAGTGCGGTGACCGCGGTTTCCACCGACGCATAGCCAGTCATCATGATCACGATCAGGTCTGGATCCAACTCGTGCAGGCGGCGTTGCAGTTCGATGCCGTCGGTTCCGCGCATCTTGATGTCGAGCAAAGCCAGGTCCCACTTATTCTCGGCCATGCGCGTGAGCGCGTCGCTGGCGCTCTCGGCGGTTCCAATCTCGTAGCCTTCTTCGCGGAACCATTTGCCCAGGGAATCGCGGACGCTGAGTTCGTCGTCGACGATCAGTAGCTTGCCTTGTGTTTCCACGTTGGTTCACCTCCCACTAGCGATAGCGGCAATCTTGTTTGCCGAGGGCGGAGCAATTTTCTCTTTATCCGCACCCCAGTCCGCATCCCAGGGCAGGGTCACGGTAAACGTAGTGCCGCGCCCGGCCTCGGACTGCACCTCGATGTTTCCGTTGTGGCGCTCGAGAATGCTGTGACTGATGGCCAACCCCAGTCCAACGCCGCGTCCCGTCTCTTTGGTAGTGAGAAACGGTTCAAAGATGCGCGGCAGGATTTCGGGTGGAATGCCGGAGCCGTCGTCGCGCACCACGATGCGGACATGATCGGGTTCACGGCTGAAACTGGTTGTGAGCCACAGATTGCCGCCTTGCGGCAAGGCATCCAAAGCATTCATCACCAGCGCGAGCAGCACCTGTTCAATCTGCGCGGCGTCGCAGAGGACTGCAGGGAGATTGGGATCAAGTTGCAGCTGTACCTGAATTCCCGCGAGATCCAACTGGTGCTGCACCAGCCGCAGGGAACGGTCGACCACCTGGTTCAGATTAGCGGGCTGCAGGTTCATGGGAGTGGTTCGAGAAAACGTCAGCAGATTCTTCACCAGATCGCCGCAGCGCCGGCTTTCGGAGGCGATCAGGTCCAGGGAGTCGCAGATTTCCTGACGACGCACGCGGCCAGCGTCATCGCGAGGCGTGTCTTCGCGGGTCATCCACTTGCGCAGCAGCTTGGCGTAGGTAAGGATCCCCGAGAGCGGGTTGTTGATCTCATGCGCCAGCACGGCGGCCATCTTGCCGATCGACGCCATCTTCTCGGTGTGCAGAGCATGCTCGTGGGCGCGTTTGAGTTCCCGGGTCTTTTGCTCGACGCGCTGTTCCAAAGTGTGGGTCCAAGACACATTCTCGTTGTGCTCCGCTTGCAATTGGCGGCTCATGCTATTGAAGGAGCTGGCCAGTTCGCCGATTTCATCGTGGGACTGCACTTCAATCTGATAGCCCAGGTCGCCCGCAGCCAGGCGTTCGGTGCCGCGTTCGAGCGCTTTGACCGGCCGGCCAACCACCTGCCACACAAAGAACCAACTCAGCAGCGCGATCAACAGCAGCGCGCAGCCCGTGTAGGCAATCATGCGCCGGCTGCTTTCGGCGAGCTGGACGTCGGCCTTGGCCAAGGAAAGATTGGTGTCGAGCACGCCCAAAATCTTCTGCTCCGCGGGATGTGCGTGGCAGGCGGCGTTGGAGCAGGCCGGCTGGTTTTCGATCGGCGTGATAATGCCGAGGACGCGGGCTCCCGCGGCGTTGCGGTAAATGCGGAAACGATCGGGCCGATTCAGCCGCGCCAGAGGTTGAGACTGGACGTGGCAGGCATAGCAGGCTTCGGCAGTCTTATCGACCACGTGGTTCTGTTCCGCCGCATCGGTGGTGTAGGTGATTCTTCCTTCCTGATCGAAAATGCGGATCCTCTCCATGCCAGGCTCGCCTGCCATCATCTTGATGGCGTGGTACAGGCTTTCCCGATCGTTGCGCAGCATGTATTCCGTGGTGCTGTGCCGGATCACGTCGCTCACGCGCTCCGCGCTCAGCAAAGTGTTTTGCTCCAGATGCTGGCGGTGCAGGCGGACGTTGAGGTAGCCCAGCAGGGCGAAGATCACGATCATGGCGCCGAGCAAAAGTATGTTCAGCTTGGCGCTGAGTGTCAGAGCCAGCCGCAACCATCGACCACGAATTGGGTCAGTCTCCTGCATGCTCCATCACCGGCGAAACGTCCGGCAGCGCGTTCGCGGACTGCCCAGCCGGCTCCTGAACGAGTTCTTCTTCAGCTTCTTCCTTAGGGAAGATGGGCAGGTATTTCACCGCCAGGCCGAACAGCGCGAAGCCGGCAGCGATGATCGCGCCGGTGACGGCCAACTCGGTCCATTTGGGAAAGTAGCGGACTCCCGTCGAACCTTCGAAGCCCGTAATACTCACGTTCATGCGGTTGGTGATGAAGCCGAGAACGACCAGCACCGCGGCAAAGTAGAGCCCGTTGGCGCTCGATCGCACTCTGGGCTGTAATAACAGGGCTAGGGGAAAGATGATGCAGAGTGAAATCTCGAGCCAGAAGAGGTACATCTCGTATCCCGGATGCAGCGCCAGTTTGAGCGCGCCGCGATTCGCCAGGTCTTCGAAGCGGAGGATGGCATAGACCCCGAGTACCACCACGAGAACTCGGCCGAGTTCCTGCAGGACGGGCAGTTCCAGTTGCAATCCGAAGTGCTTGGAACTCAGCGACGATTCAAAGATGGTCATCGCCAATCCCACGGCGATCGCCGAGAGGAAGAAGAACACCGGCAGCAGCGGCGTGTACCACAAGGGATACAGTTTTTCGGGAACGATGAGATACAGCGTGCCGAGTGACGATTGATGCAGCGTGGAAAGAATCACGCCGCAGATCACCAGCGGAATCAGAATGGCGCGCACCACTTTCAATGGTCTCTGCAGGTTGAAGCGTTCCAGAACGATGGGCGAGAACTCGAGCGCCAGCACCGTCGTGTACAGCATCACGCAATACGCCACCTCGAACATGACAGAGTGCGGATTCCGCATGATCAGGGGATGCCATATGTTGTAAGGCTTACCCAGGTCGAACATCAGGGCCGCGCACACCAGGATGTAGCCGAGGAACGCCGTCAGAATTGTGGGCCGGATGATGGAGTGCAACCGCTTGATGTTGAGAATGTGCACGGCGGCGGTGAGCGTGAATCCGCCGGCGGCCAGCATTACTCCGCAAAGTACGTCGAAGCTGATCCAGATGCCCCAGGGGAATTGATCGCTGAGGTGCGTCGCTGCGCCCAGACCCTGGGTGAAGCGGATGACGGTGGCGTAGAGGCCGGCCGCCATCAAGAAAAGGAAGACGAGCTTCCAGAAGGTAAATTTAAAGTTGGTGCGCGCCGCGGTTGCTGGGGACGTCATGGTTCTGAAAGTCACGGCTTCCTCCCATTCTTTTTCTCGGCCACAGGCTTGTGGCCTTCGGCCAGCGCGACTTCTTCGCGGCGGTGCGTGATCCACCAGATTCCGCCCAGCACCATTCCACCCAGAGGCACGAAATCGGGAATGTGCGACAGCACCCGGTAAGTGAGCATGGGCATGGGATCCTTGGAAAGATTGCTGCGATAGCCAAAAGTTTCGAAGGGAACGGCGGAGAGCAGCAGCACGGACGTTCCGCCGACTTCCTCGAGCCCGTAAATGTGGTCCACATAGTTGCCAGGATTGTCGCGGATCCGCTTCTGGGCCTCGGCGATCAAGTCGTCACGCTCGCCGAACTTGGTGGCGCCGGTGGGACAGATTTCCGCGCAGGCGGTCTGTTTTCCCTGGGCCACACGGTCGGGACACATGGTGCACTTCTGCACCTTGGGGATGAGCTTGCTCCATTCGTACTTAGGAACGCTGAAGGGGCATGCCACCATGCAGTAGCGGCAGCCCATGCACTTCGACGCGTCGTAGGTGACGGGGCCGAGGGCCGTCTTCTGCAGCGCGCCCACGGGACAAACCGAAGCGCACGAAGGCTCGTTGCAATTCATGCATAGTCGGCGCATGAACCTGTCGTTGCGCGTGAGCACAACCGTCATCTTGTGATCGGACTGTATCTCTTCGGCGGCAATCGCGTCGTTATAAGGAAGTTTGTTCTGCGTGGCGCAGGCCTGTTCGCATTGCTTGCACCCGATGCAGATCGTGGAATCATATAAGAGTGCTTTGCTCATGAAGTATTTCTCCGGGCATAACTCTGCGAGCGACCAGAGCCGTCCGGAAATCCTTTCGACCGACGCCTGAGCTGAATGAGGAACCAAGGGAGCGATTACCGGCGTAAACGCAGACCGGAATCGGGCCGCTTAATAGCTGCTTACCTCATCAGATCGGAGGCTGTCGCGAAATTCAGCAGCTTCAGACAGCTAACATTCTCAACAATCAGGACTTTCTCAGCCGTGACCTGCATCACCTCTGCGCGTGACGCTGGTCAACAGGGTCTTGCAGGCCTCACTTGCCTCGTTTCACGTTGTTTTTTGCAGCAGCACGGTGATGCGGATCGCATCAATGACTCCACTGGAGTCAAGTCGTTGATACCAAGCTAGTTCGATGTTCCGTGGATGTTATTCGCAAAGATCGCTGCGTTGCTCCTGTTGCGATCTTCATCGGAAATCGATGTTGTGTTTTCTTGCAGGCGTCGCCGCGCCGCGATTCGCCGTCTCGCTATCTCCTTCAGTGTGTAGGAGATGCACTCGCTGAATGCGCTCGTCGGAGGTCAGGTTTGCGTTTGGCCGGGCGATTGCCTTTAGGAAAGGCGAGAGTGACCCAGAAGTAAAAGGGAGCTCCGGGCGAGGTGGGTTATGACAGTCATCATGGTACTTCTGACATTCGCAATCTTCTTAGTGATTGATTACGTGCGTGGACAAAAACAACTGGCGAAGCAGCCCGTTCTTCAGACGGCGAATCGCGAAACGGCGTCGCGCGTCGTTCCGGCGATGGTCGCTGGCTTCCAGGTTCCCGAAAACCTGCGCTATCACGCTGGGCATACCTGGGCGTTGAGCGAGAGCCGCGAGCTGGTGCGGGTGGGCATCGACGATTTCGCCTCGAAGCTGGTAGGCAAGATTGAGAGCATTGCGCTGCCGCAGCGCGGACGTTGGGTCCGCCAGGGCCAGAAGATTTGGACCATCTTCCGCGACGGCAAGTCGGTGGACATGGTCTCGCCGATCGAGGGCACGGTAACCGCCATCAACGAAGCGGTCATGCATGATCCGGAACTGGCGCGGAAAGATCCCTACGGAGAAGGCTGGCTGCTGACCGTGCAGGCTCCCGACGCCAAGATCAACTTCCGCAACCTGATGGGCGGCACGCTGGCGCGGTTGTGGACCGAGGCGTCCGCACTCAAACTGCATAGCAAAATGCCGATGGCAGTGGGCGCGCTGGCGCAGGATGGCGGGGTGGCAGTGGATGACCTCACCGCTCACATGCCCGACGAAGACTGGGCCGCTCTGACGAAAGAATTCTTCCTGTCATAGCGCGGTCGAGGCAAGCCTCGCCCGACCTCCTTGTACAGCCGCCCGGGGTTGATCCCGGGCGGCTTTCTTATGGGGGAGAATCAGTCGGACAAGACGTCTTCGGTTACAGGACTCGAGAAGGAACGAAATATCCAAGTGCCGACAATCACCGCCGAAGTCAGCATGATCACGCGCAAGTACTGTGCGGCGGGCAGCGCGGTATCGCCAAAAACGGTGCGCAGCAGGCCAAACGTCGCGCTCGACGCGCACAGGGCGAAGTACACGCGCTCCTTCGCGCAATGCGCAATACTCACCAGCCAGGCCAAGATCGAGGCCACCGTCAGGTAAATTCCTATTAGCACCAGGTCGGCCGTTGCGACCAGACCCGGCAGCAATACTCCAGACTTGGGCGAAGCGAAGCCGTGCATCGCAATCCCCAGGAAAACCAGGGAGTGAATGAGGGCGATCAAAGCCCGCTTGCGATTGCTGAGAACCCCAAAGTCATTCATAACTGCCTGATTCAGTTTCTCCCGGCAGGCGTGAATTCTTGTGTGACCGGTCGTACCGCAACCTGTGATCAACATCACAGAAACCGCGAAGTAGCGCCGGCATCCTGCCGGCTGTCCCGAGGGCGTCCTCGCCCTCGGCGCGACGGGCTAAGGTGCCCCCAGCGCGATTTCGGTGCGCTGGTCTTGGTTCTATTCGTGGTGGTACCATCGCGGGCGATATGACTCCCCGAAGCCTGTTACTCGCATCCGTCACACTTCTGCCGTTGACTCTAGTCGTGAATTCCCCAGGCCAATCCCAGCCCGCCTCGTCCCATCCCATCGTTCTGCACGCGGCGCGCCTGCTCGATGTTAAGACCGGTCGCATCCTCAAGCCCGGGGAACTCCTGGTGCAAGGCGAACGCATCGTCGAGGTGGGCGGTTCGGTCACGCATCCCACCGGTGCGGAAGTCATCGACCTGGGCGATCGCACCCTTCTTCCCGGCCTGATCGACGCGCACATCCATCTCTTTCTCCATCCCGGAGCGGAAGATCTGCAGACAGTGCAGGAATCGGTGCCGCAGCGCACCATCACAGCAACGCTGGCGGCGCGCGACGACCTGATGGCAGGCTTCACCGCAGAGCGCGACATGGGAACCGAAGGCGCCGGCTCAGCGGACACTGCCGTCCGCGATGCGATTAACGAAGGCCGCATTCCCGGCCCGCGACTGCGCATCAGCGGCAACGCCATCAACATCCTTGGCGGACACGAAGACGCCCTCGGCTACAACCCGGAGCAGCACGTCCTGCCCAACGCGAACTATGCCAACAACGCCGACGAACTGGTCGCGGTGATGCGGCAGCAGTTCAAGGAAGGCGCCGACTTTATCAAGATTTACGAGACCGGGGCTGATTCGCTTCGCGACGGAAAGCTCTCAACCCCGTATCAGTACACCGAGCCGCAACTGGAAGCGGCGGTGAAAGAAGCTGCGCGCCTGGGCCGGCGGGTCGCGGTGCATGCTACCGGAGAGCCGGGAACGCTTTTCGCCGCACAAGCGGGAGTCGCCTCCATTGATCATGCCGATCAGCTGGCCGACGAGACCATGCGGCTGATGAAGGAGAAACAGATTTTCGCGGTGCCGACATTCACCATCTTCGAATATTTCGCCGAGCACGCAGCCACGCCACAGCAGGGTGTGCGCGAGCATCACATGCTCGACGTGAAAGCGCAGGAATTCAAAAAGCAGGTCGCAGCCGGAGTGCCCATGGCAGTTGGATCTGATGTAGGCCCGTTTCCCCACGGCACGCAGGCGCGCGAGTTTGTGCTGATGGTGAAATACGGCATGTCTCCGCTGGCGGTTCTGCAGGCGGATCTGTTGAATGGCGCCAAACTGCTCGCCTGGGACGGGCAGATCGGGAGCCTGGAGCCTGGCTATCTGGCGGACGTGATTGCTGTGTCGGGCGATCCGCTGCAAGACATCAGCGTGCTGCAGAACGTCGGCTTTGTGATGAAGGGCGGCCTGGTTTACAAGAAGTGACGCTTACAAGAAATAGCCCGCTCAAGAGGTAAATCAGCGGCGCAACTGCAAAACAATGCACAGTGGCCTGCGATTCTCATGAGAAACGCAGGTTAAATAATTGATTGTGAACGGCTTGACGCCATTCTAATGTCCGGCAGATGGCTGCTCGTTTGCCCCTTGCTTGAGTGCCACGCCGACCCCGGCGGGCACCTATGACTTCCTGCAGACACTCCAGATATTTCCTCTGCACCGCCCTAGCGTTGATTGCGATCTCCGCCTTCTGTCCGGCGGTGCACGCCCAGGCTTTGATGGAACGGAGTTCACTTGATCAACGAGCGATGGATCAGCGAGCGATGGATCAACGAGCGACGGATCAAGGATCCCTTCCCGACGCGCCAGCGCCGTTCGTCGAGGCTGCCCCGCCGGTTGTCCTCGCACCGTCGAACCTGAGCGTCGAACATAAGTTCCTGGACAAGCAGAATCTCGTATTGTTCGTCGGCGCAGCCGCTCTGAATGGCGCCGATTTCGCCGTGACTCGCGCCAATTTGCAGAGCGGAGGGCAGGAATTGAATCCGCTGGTCCGCGTCTTCGGACGCTCCACTGCCGGTCTCGCGGCGAACTTTGCCGGGGAAACCTTAGGGTCCATCGGTCTCAGCTACTTCTTCCACAAAACTGGCCATCACAAACTGGAGCGGGCCGTTTCCCTGGTCAACATTGGAGGCTCCGCCGGCGCCGTGAGTTTCGGCCTGGCGCACCGCTAGTCCAAGTCAGACGCATTGAACGCCAGTCGGGTTTCAAAAAGGAATGGCCTCGCCTTTGAGCGCGGCCTTTCATTTTTGCGCCATCGCCGCGGTCTTTGGCATCCAACCTCAGAATCGAGCGATCCGGTCATCCTCCTGGATGGCATCAAACTGGATGGCATCAAAAGTACGCCTTGTCCCGATGACGCCTCTGCTTGAGTGACCCTGCGCGCGTCATCGCGGTAAGCCACGAAGTTGGTAGTATTACCCAGACAAAATGAGCGGTCTGAAATCCGCGCCCAAACGCTGGAGATAGGAACTGACATGAGAATCGCAAAAGACATCACCGAACTGATTGGCCACACGCCGCTGGTGCGGCTGAACAAGGTCACCGCTGGCTGCGTCGCCGAAGTGGTGGCGAAACTCGAGAGCCAGAATCCCGTGGCCAGCGTGAAAGACCGCATCGGCGTGAGCATGATCGCGGAAGCCGAGCGCGAAGGGAAGATCCATCCCGGCAAAACTGTGCTGATTGAACCGACCAGCGGCAACACTGGGATTGGTCTCGCCTTCGTCGCCGCGGTGAAAGGCTACAGGCTGATCCTAACCATGCCTGAGACCATGAGCCTGGAGCGGCGGGTGCTCCTGCTCGCCTTCGGCGCGGAAATCGTTCTCACTCCCGGCCCGCGCGGGATGACGGGCGCCATCCTCAAGGCGAAAGAGATTCTGGACAACACTCCCGGCGGCTACATGCTGCAGCAGTTCGACAACCCCGCCAATCCCAAGATCCACTTCGAAACCACCGGGCCCGAGATCTGGGACGACACCGACGGACGCGCCGACATTCTGATCTCTGGCGTGGGCACCGGCGGAACCATCACCGGAGTTTGCCAGTACATCAAGCCAAAGAAACCTTCGTTCAAAGCCGTCGCGGTCGAGCCCGTGGACAGCGCCGTTCTTTCCGGCGGCAAGCCGTCTCCGCATAAAATTCAGGGCATCGGGGCCGGGTTCGTTCCCAGCATCCTGCGCCGCGACTACATCGACGAAGTCATTACCGTGACCAACGACGAGTCCATCGCCATGGCGCGTCGCCTTCCGCTCGAAGAGGGCCTGCTGGTTGGGATTTCTTCCGGCGCCGCGGTAGTTGCAGCACTAAAAGTGGCGCAGCGGGCGGAGAATAAAGGTAAGCTGATCGTGGTGATTCTGCCTTCCTTTGGCGAACGCTATTTAAGCAGTATTCTGTTTCAGGAGTTGCGCGACAAGGCGCTGCAGATTCCGACCGTAGCGCTCCCAGCCTGATCCTGATCCAGTCGCTGGTTCCAATCGATCGATCAGTCATGCCGCACCTGCTCTCGCTAATTCGCGAAGACGTGGCCAATGTGGTGGAGCACGATCCTGCGGCCAAGTCTCGCCTCGAAGTTTTTCTGTGCTACTCCGGGCTGCACGCCGTCTGGTTCTACCGCATGAATCACTGGCTGTGGAACCATCGCCTGTTTTTGCTGGGGCGAATGCTGTCGCAGGCCGCGCGCTTCCTCACCGGAGTCGAAATCCATCCCGGAGCAAAGATTGGACGGCGGCTGTTCATCGATCATGGCTTGGGCGTGGTGATCGGCGAGACTGCGATCGTCGGCGATGACGTAACCCTGTATCAGGGCGTGACCCTGGGCGGTACCGGCAAGGAGCACGGCAAGCGGCATCCCACCATCGAAGACAGTGTGGTCGTCGGCGGTGGAGCGAAAATTCTGGGCAACATTACGGTGGGGAAGAACTGCCGCATCGGCGCCGGCTCCGTCGTGCTGCGCAACGTTCCGGAGAATTCCACCGTCGTTGGCGTGCCCGGACACATCATCTTCCGCGAAGGCAAGCGCGTCGTGATTACCGATCCCAAACAGATCAACGACCCGCTCTCGGAAGCGCTGGCGTCGGTGGTGACTGAAGTGAACAACCTCCGCGAACGAGTGCAGCAACTCGAAGGGTCGGAAGCGAAGGGCCAGCCGCTGTCGGAGTCGTTGCAGAGAATCATGGAAGACGTCGACTACCAGATCTAGCGCGGCCTGGACCTGAGGCGCCGCCGCAAATCCGCATTGAGGAGAATCCAAATCGTGAAATGGATGATTCCAGTCGTACTTCTTGCTGTGCTCAATCCCTTCTCTCCAGGCGCGGACAAAACCGATACGGACAAAGATAAAGACAAAGACAAGAAAGACGAGAAGCCCGTGCCGGCTCAGTCAGTCGACGAACTGCGCCAGCAACTGGAAAAGATCCTCAAAGACACGCATACGCCCGGTGTATCGGTGGCCATCGTGCATCGTGACGGGCCGGAGTGGGTTACCGGACTCGGCACAGCCGACGTGGCCAACTCTCGCGCCACCACCGCCGATACCCTCTTTCGCATCGGCTCCACGTCCAAGGCGTTCGCTTCGCTGTCGATCCTGATGCTGGCCGATCAAGGGAAGCTGTCCCTCGACGATCCCGTGCACAAGCTGGCTCCCGATGTGTGGTTTGAGAATCCGTGGGAATCTACCGATCCCGTTCGCGTCGTCAACCTGCTCGAGCACACCACCGGCTGGGACGACATGCACCTGCGGGAGTATGCCAAACAGGCGCCCGACTCGATGACCGTGCGCGAAGGCCTCGATTACGACCACCACTCGCGCATTTCCCGCTGGCGGCCGGGTACGCGCATGGCCTACTGCAATTCCGGGCCGCCCGTCGCGGCCTACATCGTCGAGAAAATTACCGGGCAGCGCTTCGAAGACTACGTTCAGCAAAACTTATTTGGCCCCATCAGGATGAAAACTGCGACGTATTTCCAACCGGCCCCCGGGTTGGCCACTACTCTCTATCACAACGATGGCAAGACTCCGTACCCGTACTGGCACATTCTTCTGCGTCCCGCGGGATCGATTAATGCCTCCGCCAACGACATGGCGGCGTATGTGCGGTTCTATCTGAACCGCGGCGCGGTGGGTGGGAAGCAGATTGTGCCCGCCGCTGACATTGATCGCATGGAGATCCCCAAGAGCACCTGGGCCGCGAAAGACGGAATGAAATCCGGATATGGCCTGAGCAACTACTGGAGCGTGGAAGACGGCTTCGTCTATCACGGGCACGACGGCGGAGTCGAAGGCGGCCTCACCGAAATGGCCTACTTGGCCGACGACAACGTCGGCTATTTCTTCAGCATCAATAGCGGCAATGGAGACGCGTTTGAGAAAGTCGCCAAAGCGATTCGTGCATACGTAACCAACAAGCTGCAAAAGCCGCCGGTGCCCGCTGCCACGGCGCTGCCCGCGGGCGCGGCCGAATACGCCGGCTGGTACGTGCCCGATTCGCCTCGCGTCGAGCTGACCCATTTTCTCGATCGTCTGCTCGGCGTCACGTTCGTTCGCGTCAAGGACGGCTACCTGCTCCTCGACCTCCTGGGAGCATGGAATGACAAATACGCTCCCGTCGCCGGTGTGCAGTTTCGTCACGTCCCGAAGGCGAAGGATGACGCGCCTGATCCGGTGGCAACGTTCGAGTTGCTGACGCCGAACCAAGACGGCCGGTTTATCGAAGTCGCGCCCGGGGCCACGATGAAGCGCATCCCCGCATGGATCGCGATCACGCAGATTCTCCTGACCGGCTTCGTTCTGCTCTCGATGGTCTCGATCCTGCTGTATGCGCCGTTCTGGATGCTGGGCGGCCTCAGCAAAAAGCGCCGCCGCCCCGCCGAGCGCGGCATGCGGCTCTGGCCTCTCATCTCCGTGCTCAGCCTGATCGCATTCGTGGGCATCGTCATTGTGTGCAGCGACGACCTCATCGTTCGTCTGGGAAATCTGACTGGCTGGTCCGCCGCGTTATGCCTGACGACGGTGGCTTTCGGCATTGCGGCACTCGCCAGCGCGATTTCCTTGTGGCGGACGCCGGTCGAAACGGTTCGCCGCCGTGTTCGCAGATTCTCGCTGATCGTTACTGTCGCTTTGCTGATCGCCGCTGCCTATCTCGCTTACTGGGGCATCATCGGAGTGCGCACCTGGGCCTAGGTTGCTGCGCTATTGCGTGCGAGCACTTCGCGCCTCGGGTGGTGCGACACGCGTTACCTCGGGCGCTGCGACACGCGTTCCTGACGGCGCTGCGACACGCGTTGCTGACGGCGGTGCGACACGCACTGCTGAGCGACCGTGGAAGAGCGGCCCTTCTAGGGCCGCGTTACGAATTGCGGAGCGAAGGCCTTTAGGCCCTGTGGCTATCGCGATCCCCCGTCTATCATTCACCAGATACCCGGCGGAAGAAGCGGCCGGCATTTATTTTCCAATCGATAACGCGCAACTGCATTGCGGACGGGACTGCAACGCGTCACCAATGATCTTCCTGGTGTGTTCGAGTTCTTTCCCCACCAACTCGAGGCGCGGCGGGCGTACGCGCGAGTTTCCAATTCCAACTTCCGCCTGCACCAGTTTGATGAGCTGCACAAAATTTGGAACCGTATCCATCCGCAGCAATGGCAGGAACCAGCGATACAACTCGAACGCCTTATCGCTTTCTCCATTAATTCCGCAGTTGAACAACTCCACCGATTCGCGCGGCAGAGCGTTCGCCAGGCCTGCAACCCATCCGCTCGCGCCTACTCCAATGGCTTCCAGCACAGCGTCATCGACGCCTACACAAATCTCGAGCCGGCCGTCTCCCAGGGGCAGGTCCAGCAGCGCGCGGATCGCCGACACGCGCCGGACATCCGTGCTCGACTCTTTCACTGCCGCGAGATTCTCATGCTCCATCACCAGTTCACGAATCTGTTCGGGAAGGAAATCCGTCCCGTAGGCCACGGGATTGTTATAGAGCATGCAGGAAAGCGGCGTGGCGTTGAATACTGCGGCGACGTGGGCCTTCATCTCGCGCCAGTCTCCCTTGTACACATAAGGCGGCAGAACCATCAGGCCATCGCAGCCCAGATCCGCCGCGGCTTGCGCCAGTGCCACTGCTTCAGAAGTCGAAAGCGCCGAGATCGCCGCTACCGCTGGCCCGCGCCCGTGAACCGCTTTGACGCACGTGCGCAGGATTGCCAGTTTCTCGTCGAACGCCAGAGTCGCGCCCTCCCCCAGCGACCCAAGGGCAACGATGCCCCTACAGCCGTTATCCACAAGCCAACGGCAATGTTCCACCATGAAGCCATGGTCCACGCTCAGGTCGTTGTTAAAGCAAGTGGTGATTGCGGGCATCACGCCCTTCCAGTTCCCGCCCTCCGAGTTCCCGCCCTCCGAGTTCATTGAGAGACTCCTGTGACTACCTTTGCTCGTTGCCACTGATTAGTGGTTAGTGATTCGTCTGCGGATTCTGGCTTGAGTGACCACCAGCCACTAGTCACTGGCCACTAATCGCTACCCACTCGTCCCAGACTCTCTACGCGCGCCGGAAATACGGGCGGCCGCACCGAATCCGGGTTCCACTGAAAAAGAAACTGCGTCGCCGGCCCACAAACTCTTCCCTGGCACGGTCCCATCCCGCAGCGCGTGTGCAACTTCGCTGCGCGCCATGACCGGTGCTCCTGCAGGCGCGAGTATGGAACGTCCTCACAACGGCAAACGATCGTTTCGGCAGAAGGCAAACCGCTCAGCTCGGATCGCAGGCGGAATGTCCGATCGAGCAAGCGTGCGAAGCGCCGGGCCTTTCGTCGCTCTCCAAATAGCCTTTGTGCTGCCTTCGTTTCTCCAACCGCCGCCAGGCCGGCGACCTGCCCTTCGACCAGCGCCAATTCCACGCCTCCAATGCCGGTCGGCTCGCCCGCGCAGAAGACTCCTTTGACCGACGTTCGCTGGAACTCGTCCACCTGCACGTATCCGCCGCTCATCTGGCAGCCCAGCAGCGATTGCAACTCCACGTTCGGAACCAGATGAAATCCGCAAGCCAGATAGTCGCATCGGATGACTTCCGTCTTCCCGCTTCGCGAAATAGTAACGCTCTCCAGAACCTGCCCGCCATGTGCTGCAATCGGCCAACTGTTGGCAACAAACGGAATCCCCGCCAGTTCCTTCTTCAACTGAAGCCCCTGAGCGATCTTGGCGGGATGGAGGGCCAGCCCGATGCTGAACCGCGCCAAGCTGCCCCACGACGTCTGCTCACAGAGGATTGGAATCTCGGCGCCCTGCTTGCGCAAATATGCTGTGACTGCCAGCAGCAGCGGGCCCGTTCCGGCGACGACCACACGCTTGCCACGAATCGGCAATCCCGACTTCACCATCGCCTGCAAGCCGCCAGCTCCCATGACGTTCGGCAAAGTCCATCCCGGAAAAGGCAGAAACCGTTCCCGCGCTCCGGTTGCCATCACCAGATTCGTATAGTGCAATTCGCAGACATCGTTGCTTCCCTCCGCCAGTAAGACGCCCGCTTCCGGCTGTTGAAAAGCCCTCATCCCAAACAGCTTCCTGATGTCTGCGTTCCGCAGCTGACTGCCCCATGTCGCCGCGTCTGGGCCATGTTCTTCTTCCGCCCCGCGCCAGATTTGGCCGCCGCAGGTCGCGTTGTCGTCCACGATTCCTACGTGTGCTCCACGTTCCGCGGCCCGCACTGCCGCCGTCATGCCTGCCGGACCTGCTCCGATCACCAGGACATCGAAGCGCGCTTGCGAATCCCTATCCATCCGTCCTCACGTCCATGCCCGGCGCACACAGGACCTGGCAGCTCCGGCAATGCGGCGTTCCATTGATCGACACGCGGCATTCAAAGCAGATCCCCATCCCGCACAATGGCCCGCGCGGTTCGCCGCTCACCGATCTGCGGCACGCCTCCCCGGCAATCGCTACGGCCACTGCGACCGTCGCTCCCGAAGGAACGGCCACGGGCGAACCGTTCACGCTCAGCGTCACCGCCCCGGAAGTGGAATCAGGCATGCGCAACTTCCTTCACCGCGCGCGACGGCAAATACGGCTCAATCGGAATTTCGGGTTTCACCCCGGTGATCCCATCCACCAGAATTCTCGCCGTGGCCAGCGAGGTCGTGATCCCCAGCCCCTCGTGCCCGGTCGCCAGGAACAGCGACTTATCTCCCGGCCACGGGCCAATCAGAGGCAACTTATCGGGTGTGGCCGCGCGGAATCCAGTCCACGTGCGCACCGCCGACATCCGCCCCAGTCCCGGCATGTACTCTTGGGCGCGCCGCAGCATGCGCGTCAGGATCGCCTGGTCCACTTCTTTGTGCTCCGCGCCATATTGTCGCGATGAGCCGATCAGAATCTGCCCCGTCCGCCGCGGCTGGACATTGAACGCCACCGAATCGCTGGTGACCGAGTGCGCGCTCTTCAGGTAGCCGAGTTCCACCAGTTGATGCCGCAGAAACCCCGGGTAACGATCGGTAATGACGAGGTGTCCCTTGCGCTTCTTGATCTCAATTCCGCGCGTCAATTCCGGAGCCCAGGCTCCCGCCGCATTGACAACAATCCCGCCAGCGATCTCGACCCCGTCGGACAGCCGCACCCGCCCTTGCCCGATCTGTGTAACCGACGCGCCCAGCCGAAGATGAGCCCCGCGTTTCTGCGCGCGCTCCATCAGAAAGCGAGCCGCGCATGGCGGATACAGCACTGCATCCTCTGCTACGAGCAACCCGCCAGCCATGCCGTCGCGGAGGTTGGGTTCGAGGCGCAGCAACCCCTGCGAGTCGACCACCGATGTGGGCACTCCGCGCTGTCCGTAGTACTCGTGCTTGCGCCGCACCTCGGCCATTTCCTTTTCGTCAGCCGCCACCCAGATCGTTCCGCACTGGTCGTACTCAACGTCGCTGGGCAACTCCGGCCGCAGCGCTTTCCAAAGTCGCTGCGAGTAGCGCGTCAGGGCAAACTGGGCCTCGGAGTCATCCATGACCACGATGTGCCCCATCCCGGCAGCTGTGGCGCCGCTTCCCACGACGTCCCGGTCCACAACCGCGACGCGCATGCCGCGCCGGGCAAACTCATCCGCACACGCCGCGCCCACGATCCCGGCGCCCACCACCACCACGTCATAGGCTGCGGTGCTCATGTGGTCTGAGACGGCGTGAATACCCTGCGCCGCCAGTTCGACCTTTCCCTAATTCGACGATTAGTGTAGACAATATCCAATGTCTTTGCACTGGTACCATGGCTGCGCGGTCTACTGGAAAGTCAAAGCCTCGAACCACAGGGGAATCCTTTGTGTCCTCTGTGGTTAAGTCCCGCACGAGGCGAAGACGGCAGATGGGGTCTTTGACAAAGGCACGCGGCTCCGTTTAATGTTCCCGTTGCGTAAACGTTTACGAAAACGGTTTTGTTGGTTGCTTCTTGATCATTTAGGATCCTTGATTTCCCCCCAATGCTGCTGAAGACACTGCGCGAAGAGGTGCTGGAAGCGAACCTGGAACTGGTTCGCCGCGGTCTCGTGCTCTACACCTTCGGCAACGCCAGCGGCATCGACCGCAGCCAGGCACTGGTCGCCATCAAGCCCAGCGGCGTTCCCTATGAAGAACTCACCCCGGAGCAGATTGTGATTTCCGATCTCACGGGGAAAATCGTGGACGGAACCCTCCGTCCGTCCTCAGATCTGGCGACGCATCTGGAACTCTACAAGCACTTCCCAACTATCGGTGGAGTAGCGCACACCCATTCCGAATTTGCCACCGCCTGGGCCCAGGCCGAAACGCCCATTCCCTGCTTCGGCACCACGCACGCCGATTCTTTTCACGGCCCGATTCCCGTCACCGGGCCCTTGAGTGCAACCGAAATCGCTGGCGACTACGAATTGGAGACCGGTGCCGCCATCTGCCGAACATTTTCAAAGCTCGACCCCAGTTCGATTCCGGCGGTGCTAGTGGCCGGGCACGCTCCTTTTTGCTGGGGCGCGAACGCGGCAGAGGCCGCCCACCACGCAGTGATCCTGGAATACGTGGCGCGCATGGCCTGCCACACGCTGTCGATCAACGCCGAATCCCGGCCGCTGGCTCGCGCATTGCACGACAAGCATTTCCTGCGCAAGCACGGCCATAATGCCTACTACGGACAGGTAAAAACGAAATGAATTTAGCTCTGCTGGTGCTGAGTTCCTCCACGCTGGTGCATCTGTCGCCAGTCGACTTGGTCATCATCGTTTTCTACTTCGCCCTGGTGCTGGCCATCGGCCTGTACCTGAAGGAACAGGCCAACACCGGCGAAGATTTTTTCATGGCCGGCCGCGAGATGACGGCCTGGGTCGCTGGACTCGCGTTCCTATCGGCGAACCTGGGATCGCTCGAGCTGATGGGCTGGGCGGGCAACTCCTATAAGTACGGCATCCTCGCGGCTCACTGGTATTGGATCGGCGCCATCCCCGCCATGCTGTTTCTCGCGCTGGTGATGATGCCCTTCTATCACATCTGCAAAACGCACTCCGTTCCCGGATATCTCAAACTTCGCTACGGGCCCGGCGCTCAGACTATCTCGTCGATTTCATTCGCATTCATGACGGTGTTGATGAGCGGCATCAATATGTACGCCATGGCCGTCGTGATGCGAGTTGTCCTGGGCTGGAACATTACCTTCAGCATCCTGGTGTCATCGATCACGGTGATGATTTACGTGGCGCTTGGCGGTTTGCGTTCGGCAATCTTCAACGAGGTTCTGCAGTTCTTTCTCATTTGGGCAGGAGCACTGCTGATCCCGATTCTCGGGTTGATCGAGGCCGGCGGCTGGAGCGGGCTCAAGGCAAAGATCCTCCAGAATCTTACCGAACAACACGTAACCAACCCCGGCGCGTACACGCACGCATGGTCGACCTTGGGTCATTTTACCGACAATCCCATGGGGATCAACTGGGTCGGCATCGTGTTTGGCCTCGGAGCGGTCATCTCGATGGGCTACTGGACCACCGACTTCCTGGTCGTACAGCGGGTCCTGGCGGCGAAAGATCTGCGCTCCGCCAAGCTTGCGCCCATCATCGGCGCGGCTTTCAAAATGATGGTTCCTTTTATCGTCATCCTTCCCGGCCTGCTCGGACTGGCATTGCTGCGCGATCCGCACACCGGCAGTCTGTTGCGTCTCGTGCCCGCCGATCTCGCGTGGTCTCCAGCAGGACAGGCGCAGGGGTTGCACGGTTATGACGAAGTCCTGCCGCTGATGTTGGCACGCTACTGCGGACCGGGCCTGCTCGGCCTCGGCATCACCGCTCTGATCGCCGGCTTCATGTCTGGAATGGCTGGCAACGTCAGTGCCTTTACCACCGTCTGGACGTATGACATCTACGGTGCCCTGATCAACAAAAATGCGTCGGACGAGTCGAAAGTGCGAATGGGACGCTGGTGCACAGTGCTGGGAGTAATCATCAGCATCGGAACGGCGTTTCTGGTGATGAAACAACAGAGCATCATGGACTACGTCCAGTCGCTCTTCAGCTTCTTCATCGCGCCGCTGTTCGGAACCGTCATTCTCGGCATGCTCTGGAAACGGGCCACGCCTGCTGCGGGTTTCTGGGGATTGCTCACGGGAACTCTGTCGTCGGTTGGCATGTACGTATGGGTTAAGGTCGATCCATCCGCAGTGCGATACGTGGCTCTGTCCTCTCAGGCGCAGGATCAGGCGCAGAACATGTTCCGCGCTTTGTGGTGCTGCTCGATTTGCGTGATCGTCACCGTCGTCGTCAGCCTGGTCACTAAACCCAAGCCGGACGCGGAGTTGAAGGACTTGGTTTATGGCCTCACGCCGATTCCCAAGGAAGAGCAGGTTTCCATATTCCACAGCCCGGTTTTCTGGGGCGTCGTCGTCGCGGTTGTTTTTATCATTCTGCAAATCATTTTCTGGTAGGAGGAAGCGATGAAATCCGGCGGATCGTTGTCAATTTGGTTCTTCATCGGTGTGTCTCTGGCCGTGAACGGCGCCGTAATCTGCGGCACGGGGATTTACGAATTAATCTCTCCGCCGGAGCATCAGGTGGTGCTCTACAACCTGCACGCTAACGTCTGGTGGGGCGCGGTCCTGCTGATCCTTGGCTTGTTTTTCAGCTTGCGCTTTTCTCCCGCGCGCGAGCGTGCGCGGATGGCTGGCAATTCTTAATTAACTTTATAAACGAAGAGGTATTTTATGTCCGAAAAGAAAATGACGATGGGCATCATCATCGGGAACCGCGGATTCTTTCCCGACCAGTTGGCGAAGTCCGGGCGCGAAGAGATGATCCAGGCGCTCACCAAAGCCGGCATCGACTGCGTGGTGCTCGGTCCCGAAGACAGCAAGCACGGCGCGGTCGAGACTCACGAGGAAGCCAAGCGCTGCGCAGCGCTGTTTCGGAAGAATAGCGACCGCCTCGACGGAGTGATCGTTTCGCTGCCCAACTTCGGCGACGAGCGCGCCATTGCCGACACCCTGCGGATGGCCCGGCTTGACGTTCCAGTGCTGGTGCAGGCCACGCCCGACGATGCCGCCAATATGACGATCCTGCACCGCCGCGACAGCTTCTGCGGAAAAATGTCAGCGTGCAACAACCTGCGGCAGTACGGCATTCCGTATTCATTGACCAAACTGCACACGGTGAGTCCTGACTCGGAAGACTTCCGCAACGATCTGGCGTGGTTTGCGGCCGTGTGCCGCGTGGCCAACGGCATGCGCAACCTGCGCGTGGGCAGTATTGGCGCGCGGCCGACTGCGTTCAATACCGTGCGTTACAGCGAGAAGCTCCTTGAAGCTCACGGCATCTCGACCGAGACGCTCGATCTTTCCGAAGTTTTCGGCCGCATTGCCAAGCTGAAAGACGATCACGCCGGAGTGCAGGCGAAGCTCGCCGAAATTCGCAAGTACGTCACCACTGCCGGAGTCCCCGACGCAGCCCTCATTAAAATGTCGAAACTCGGCTATGTGATCGATGACTGGATGAAACAGACCGACGTGAAGATCAGCGCGGTGCAGTGCTGGACCTCGATGGAAGAATACTTCGGCGTCGTCCCCTGCACCATCATGAGCATGATGAGCAACAACCTGCTGCCCGCGGCGTGCGAAGTAGATGTGTGCGGAACCCTGAGCATGCACGCGCTGGCGCTGGCATCGCAGACCCCCAGCGCCCTGCTCGACTGGAACAATAACTACGGCGATGATCCCAATAAGGCCGTCTGCTTCCATTGCAGCAATCTGCCGAAGCACTTCTTCCAGGACGTCCGCATGGACTTCCAGGAGATCATCGCCGGAACGGTCGGCAAGGAGAATACCTTCGGCACTGTTGTCGGCCGCGTCAAGCTAGGTGCGATGAGCTTTGCCCGCTTCTCGACCGACGATACCGCAGGAGTGATGCGCGGCTACGTAGGTGAAGGCTCGTTCACCAGCGATGCGCTGAATACGTTTGGTGGCGTGGGCGTGGTGCAGATTGCCGGGCTGCAGAAGTTGCTGCATTATATCTGCGAGAACGGGTTCGAGCACCACGTGGCGGCAAATTTCTCGACCACAGCCGCAGCCGTGCACGAAGCGGCGGTGCGCTACCTGGGATACCAGATGCACTGGCACGGCAACTAGAAAGTAACTCCGCTTTGCGTAGCGCCGCTGTCCCGGCGGCTGTAGCGGGGGCGTCTCGCCCGCGCACGTGCGAGGCCAAGATGGCCTCCCGACAGCCGGCAAGATGCCGGCGCTACTGTCAGGAGAGATCGTATTCCATGGCCATCGTTGCGGGGGTAGACTTCGGCACGCTCAGCGTGCGGGTTTCGATTGTGGACAGCGAGCGCGGCCTGCTGGCTTCCGCGATCGCGGAATATCCTTTGCATCGCAAACGCGAAGATCCTGACTTCGCGACCCAATCCCACGAAGATCACATGCGCGCTTTGGCTGATGCCACGCGGCAAGCGGTGCGGTCCGCGGGAAGCGCAGGCGATCAGCTGCAGTCAATCGCCCTCGACACCACGGGGTCCAGCGTGATTCCGGTGGGTGAAGGTCTGGTCCCTCTCGACGATTACTACTTGTGGTGCGATCACCGCGCGAAGCAGGAAGCGGCCCAGATTACTGAACTGGCGCGGCTGGAAAAGCTGGAAGCGATCGAGTGGTGCGGTGGCGTTTACTCGTCGGAGTGGGGCTTCGCCAAACTGCTGCACTGGCTGCGGCACAATCCCGAGAAGCGTGCGCGATTCGTCAGCGCGTTTGAGCATTGCGATATGGTCGCGGCCACGCTTTGCGGAATCACCGATGCGAAGCGCGTGAAGCGTAGCGTGTGCGCCATGGGCCACAAGTGGATGTGGAATGCCGCCTTGGGCGGCCTTCCGCCAGAGAGTTTCCTGGCGAAGGTGGACCCGCTGCTGGCAGGAGCGCGCGAGAAACTTGCAGGCGATTACGCAACCTCGGACAAGATCGCCGGAACGCTGTCGCCGCAATGGTCCGAGAAGCTTGGGCTGCGCGCCGGCATTCCGATTCCTGTCGGCGCCTTTGATGCGCATTGGGACGCGATTGGCGCGGGCGCGAAAGAAGGCGACGTCGTCAATGTGGTCGGCACCTCGACCTGCATCATCGCCTATGCGCCCAAGGCCCAGTTGATTCCAGGAGTGTGTGGAGTCGTGCCCGGCAGCGTGCATCCCCAATTCACGGGCATCGAGGCGGGACTCTCCGCGACCGGAGACATTTTCAGCGCGATTGCGCGCCGGGCGAACACCACCGTCGAAGAGTTGAGCAAAGGACTGGCTAATTATCGTGCGGGCCAAACGGGCCTCCTCCGCATGACCTGGGACAACGGGGACCGCACGGTCCTTGTGAATCCGAATCTCGGCGGCATGACGCTGGGATGGAACCTGCTGCACACCGCGCAGGACGAACTCTTCGCTGCGATTGAGGGAACGGCGTTTCATACGCGCGTGATTCTCGACCGCATGAGCGAGTATGGTGCGCCCACGCAGCGGGTCATCAACGGCGGCGGAATTCCGCAGAACAATCCCGTGCTCAACCAGGTGTACGCCAATGTGTTGGGGCGTCCAGTGCTGGTTCCGAGTGGCAAGGTGACGGGCATTGGCTCGGCGATTTTCGCGTTTCTGGCGGCGGGGAGCTTCAAGACCATTGACGAAGCGCAGCAGAAAATCTGTCCTTCGTACACGGTCTACGAACCGCGGGCCGAGACGCAAGATGTGTACGCCGCACTTTACGAGCTGTACAGGAATATCTATTTCGAGTTCGGCCGGCCAGTGGAAGGGGCCGCATTCGGCCACGTGCTGCCGAAGTTGATTCAAATCGCGCGCGGGTGATTGGCCGCTATCCACCAGCGATGGCCCCGACGATCAGAAAAGGCTCCTTCCCCGACGCCACCGCGTCGGGTAGCGGGGAATCGGGCGCCTCGTGCGACAAGTCTTCCTCACAGGCAAAGAAACGTAAGAACGCGCGTCGCTGCTGCGTGCCGTGGTCGCGGATCGTGCCGCGCAGCATGGGATAGCGAACCTCAAGTGCATCGAGGACCGAGCGCTGCGTGACCACGCCCTCGACCTCGAGCTGAACCTCGCGGCCAACCTGCGCCAGCGTCCGAAGATGTTGCGGAAGCTCAACGCGAATCGTCACTGCCATCTCACGAGCACCTTCATTTCACATAGGTCTCTTGCATATAGAGCTCTTTCCATTCACTGCCGGCACGAATCCAGACTTCTCCGAAGACGCTCTTTGCCTTTGAAGTTTCGCCGCCGGATTTGCCCTCGTACTGCGCAATGTAGGTAACCAACGCAGCATTCGGTGCGATCGATATTACGGTGAAATCGCTGAGCGTGTAGCTGATGAGTTCGAAGTCATCCACGGCGTTGACTTCTGTTTTCTTGTCACCGAAAGCGCTGAGGCCCTCCTCGAACTGGCGGAACCCGCCATCCAGCATCGCCGCAAGAGTCACTTTGTCTTTGTTCTTGAAAGCCTCCCAGAGCTTCCGTTCCCGCGCTTCGACTTGAGCAGGAACAGGCTTAGCTGCGTGCTGCTTCGCTTGCGCCGCTGCCGCACTTGCCAGCGACAACAATAACGCAACTGCCACCAAAGCTCTTTTCATGTCTTTCTCCTGGGACAATGAGGCTGAACGTAGGCAATCACTGCTGCGGTGCTGCGACCTCAAAGTCGCACAGCACGTTCAACTTCTTCAACTCCTCGAGCAGGGCCGAGCTGACGCCGGGACCGGTCACAACGGATTCGTGATAGAAGTTGTCGTATGCGCCCAACTCCGGTATGCCGTTCCGCTCGATCTGTACGTGGATAATGGCATGTTTCAGACCTGCGGCCATCACCTGGTTAAATATTGGGTCCACAGTTTCGGGAGTCAAACGTAACACTACGAAATCTTGTTTCGGAGCAATAGTGTTGCGCTTCAGAGTCGGTGTTTCGTCGTGGGCTATTACGACATCATCGGTGAACCGACACCGCGAAAGATCGCCCTCAAGTGAAAGCTGAGCATTGCCGGCAAGTTCCACCATCAGCCGATGAAGGAACTCCGGCCTGTCGCGAACATCCAGCCGATGTGAAATCTTGGGCGTCATTTCGAGCGATCACCCCTGCTCCGATCGTTCGTTTTTGCGCTGTGGCCTACGCCAGTGTCTGCACTTCCACCGAAAGCACCGCCGGAAGATCGCGGACGATCGGACTCCAGCTGTCCCCCGCGTCGGGAGAGCAATACACTTGTCCGCCCGAGGTGCCGAAGTAGATGCCGCACTTATCGAGCGTATCCACGGCCATTGCGTCGCGCAGGACGTTGACGTAGCAGTTTTCTTGCGGCAAGCCTTTGGTCAGCGCTTCCCACTCATTGCCGCCGGTGCGGCTGCGATATACGCGCAGCTTGCCGTCCATCACGTAGTGCTCGCCGTCGCTCTTGATAGGGATGACGTAAACCGTCTCCGGCTCGTGCGAATGAATGTCGATGACGAAGCCGAAATCAGTCGGCAGGTTGCCGCTAATCTTGGTCCACTGATCGCCGGCATCGTCGCTGCGCATGACGTCCCAGTGCTTCTGCATGAACAGCACTCCGGGACGAGCCGGGTTCATGGCGACGTGATGCACGCAGTGGCCAACCTCGGCCGTGGGGTTCGGAATGTATTTCGAATAGAGTCCCTTGTTGATCGGCTTCCAACTCTTGCCGCCGTCATCCGTGCGAAAAGCGCCGGCGGCGGAGATCGCAATATAGATGCGATCCGGATTGCTGGGATCAAGGATGACGGTGTGCAGGCACATGCCTCCGGCGCCAGGCTGCCACTTGGGGCCGGTGCCGTGGCCGCGCAGGCCGGGGAGCTCGTGCCAGTTCTGTCCGCCATCGGTGGATCGAAACAGAGCTGCATCTTCGACTCCGGCGTAGACCGTGTTGGGATCGGTGAGCGACGGTTCCAGATGCCAGACCCGCTTGAACTCCCAGGGATGTTGCGTGCCGTCATACCACTGATGCGTGGTCAGAGGCGCGGCCGCGGCGTCATAGACAAACTTGTTGCTCTCGGCCTTGGGCGGCGCGCCGGGAGCGGGCGCTTCGCCGGGAGGAGTTCCCGGCTGGTGCCAGGTCTTGCCGCCGTCGTCGGAGCGTTGAATGACCTGCCCGAACCATCCGCTCGTCTGCGAGGCATAGATGCGATTCGGATCGGCCGACGATCCCTTGAGGTGATACAACTCCCACCCTGCGAAGTGCGGGCCGCTGACCTCCCAGTTCTGGCGTTTGCCGTCTGCGGTAAGAATGAATGCGCCTTTGCGCGTGCCCACCAGGACTCGAACCTTGCTCATTGCGGGACTCCTCGTCAACGCGAAATTGTTCTGAGATTCTATCCTTGGGGACGCTGCGGGAGTCAACTGCCGAATTGACCCGCGGAGACGGTGTGTAACTGTCTTCAATAGGTAGGATGGCCCACGCGCTGGCAGCCGTCGAACTGGCGCGTTCATAGACCCGCACATAATCCACCAGCATGGTCTGCGGGAAAACACTGGACGCGTCCGGATTCCCCGGCCAGCCGCCGCCAACCGCAACGTTCAGCAGCAGGAAGAATGGATGGTCGTAGACCCACTTCGTTCCCTTGGGCAGATCGGCCGGAGTGCGCGTCGCGTAAAGATGGTCATCGACGTAGAAGCGGATTGCGTTCGGCTCCCACTCCACGGCGAACAGGTGAAAGTCGTCGGCAAAGCGCTGGTCGGCGGGAAGGCCGTAAGGAGCACCGATTCCGCCCGCGCCAGAATATCCCGGCCCATGGATTGTGCCGTGAACCAGCGCGGGCTCCTTGCCGATGTTCTCCATGATGTCGATTTCGCCGCAGCCGGGCCAGCCGGGCTTTTCGATGTCGTTGCCCAGCATCCAGAACGCCGGCCAAATGCCCTGTCCGCGAGGAATTTTGATGCGCGCTTCGAATCGTCCATAGGCCTGCGAAAATTTGCCCAGGGTCTTCAGGCGCGCGGAAGTGTAGTTTCGGGTGACGCCGTCAGCTCCGGTATATTTCTCCTGCAGTACTTTGATGACCAGGTTTCCATCCTGTTGGTAGGAGTTGTCGAGTCGCTTCGTGTAGTACTCAAGCTCGTTGTTGCCCCAGCCTCCGCCGCCGGTTTCGGTGACCCATTTGGAGGCGTCGACCGCGGAGCCGTTAGGGCCGTTGAACTCGTCGCTCCAGACTAGTTTCCATGCTGGAGTCGGGGTTTGTGCGCCTGTGGCTTGGGCAGTTGCGCACCCGCCAGCCAACAGAATAATTGCTAATAAAACTGGGCATTGCCACTTGGATCTCATTGCTGCTCCCGTGAAATTGAAAATCGTGCCCACCTATACTTCCGAACTATACTCACACACTGTCCTCCCGCACTATACTCACCACGAACTAATTCGTGCCAGGAGAACTCCGTGTCGAACGAACAGACGAGACGCACCTTCTTGAAACTATCTGCCGTGGGATTGACCGCATCTGCGACCGCCGACCTGGCGTCTGCCCTCGCACCTTCCGCCGCCGCACCCCCAGCGGGAGACATCACTGTTCGCGTGACCAGCGGCAAGCTCCGCTACGCGCCGGCTGACAGGTTAACGTGGCGACCCGCCGCGAAAACTTCGGAGAACGTGAACGCCATTGTGCTCGATCCCGGCAGGAAGTTCCAGCAGATGCTCGGCTTCGGCGCGGCTTTTACTGACGCCGCCTGCTACATGTTCAATCAACTTCCCGCTCCGGCTCGCGACGAGTTGTTTCATGAGATATTTCACCCGTCGGAAATGGGGCTCAGCGTTTGCCGCACCTGCATCGGGTCCAGCGACTATTCCACCGAAGTCTTTAGCTATGACGAAGGCGAGCCTGACCCCGAGATGAAGCGATTCTCCATCGCGCACGACCAGGCTTACGTGTTGCCCATGCTGCGGCTGGCGCGGAAGGCGAATCCAGACTTGTTTCTGTTCTCCTCGCCGTGGAGCCCTCCGGGATGGATGAAGGCCGGAGGCTCGATGCTGGGCGGTTCGATGCGGCAGCGCTATTTCGGTCCGTATGCGCAATACTTTGTGAAATTTCTGCAGGCCTATGCCGTGGAGGGCGTGCCGGTGCAGGCCATCACCGTGCAGAATGAAGTCGATACCGACCAGGATGGCCGCATGCCCGCGTGCTCCTGGCCGCAGGAATATGAGATCGGATTCGTGAAGAACCACCTGGGCCCAGCGCTGCAGCAGAGCGGCCTCTCCACCAAGATCTGGATTCTCGACCACAACTACAACTTGTGGGGGCGCGCCATCTGCGAGCTCGACGACGAAGATCTGCGTAAATACTCGAACACGATCGCGTTTCACGGATACGTGGGCACGCCAGAAATGATGGACAAGGTGCACGACGCGCATCCCGAAGCCCAACTGTATTGGACCGAAGGGGGGCCCGATTACACGGCTCCTGACTATGCGACCGACTGGACGAATTGGGGGCAGACGTTCACGCAGGCAGTTCGCCACTGGTGCCAGGCGCTCAGCGGGTGGAATCTTGCGCTCGATGAAAAAGGGCGGCCGAACATCGGGCCGTTTCCGTGCGGCGGGATGGTGACCATCCATTCGCAGACGAAAGAAGTCACGCGCAGCGGCCAGTATTGGGCGTTCGCCCATTTTTCGCGAACCGTGCGGCGAGGGGCGAAGAGGTTCGAATCCACGTGCAAGCTGGCGGGGGTGGACCAGGTTGGCTTCGAGAATCCGGATGGGCAGAAAGTGCTGGTCGTTACGAACTCCGGACCCGCGAAAACGGCGATCCTGAAACAAGCTGACAGAACCGCGGAACTCGCCTTGGCGCCGGATTCCATGACCACCCTGACATGGAGTTGACCTGGCGTTTCTTTATCATTCTCGTCGATTCGGGTTATCGCGGCCTCCGGAGTGAAAGAATTACATCCCGTCCTGTGCTTGCGCTTCGTCCCAATCATCTGAAAACCAAGCACTTAGGTTTTGGCACGCCCTGTGCAACCTTTCTTGCGTTCCCGCACTCTGATAGGGGCTCGTGGCTTCGCCGGCGAAGCGACTGACTTGGAGGTTTGCCCACCTCTGAGGTCGGCGGCGGGCGGGAATTGCGCTCGTTTAGCTCTTCGTCTAGCGCCTTCGTCTTCTGACGCCGTCCGCCTGACCGCGCCCCGGGACGTCTAAGGCGCTGTCATTAGTACCAGTTGTCGATTACTCACGGTACCCGCTGAATTGGGATTTCAGAGGACCTGACAGATGCGACTGTTCAGCGCTCGACTCATCGTCTCGCTTATTGTTGGCGTCACGCTGGTATCGCTTTGCTCTTCGTATTACCAGGTCCTGGTGCAAAGCCGCGGGCTGCAGAAGGACTTGCAGCGTCGCGCCGAAGTGCTGGGAGAGAGTCTCGCAGGGACTGTCGAGCGTGATCTGGAGAGGGACTCCCCGCATACCCTGCAGAGAACGGTGGAACAGTATGCCAACCGGGACCATTTAGCGGGACTGGCAATCTATGATCCGCAAGGCCATCCCATTGCCGTAACCACCAACCTCCAGCCGCTGATGGCGAGTGCCCCGGCCATTGTGCTGCAGGGCCTCAAGGAAGATCACGACACCAACGCCTTCCTGCGGATGGGAACAGTCAGAGTCCATATTTATGCTTTGCCGCTGCACCGGGGAGACGACGTCATTGGCAGTCTGGCGATCGTTCACGACTCCGAGTACATCCGGGGCGAGAGCCTGCGCGTTTGGCGGGAAACGTTCCTGAGCGGGCTGGCCCACGTCATTCTTATCGTCCTCATCACCTTGTTGATCGTGCGCTGGAGCATCGCGGGACCGATCGCGCGGACTGCCCATTGGATGAAGGCTCTGCGAACCGGGCGAGGCACGGTGCGGATTCGCGTGCCCGATCTGGAAATGTTTCGCCCCCTGGCGCGGGAAGTCGCGACCTTTGCCGAGAGCCTGAATACGGCCCGGTCGGCGGCGGAGCTGGAGGCTCGCTTGCGTGAGACCGGTGAGTCCATGTGGACGGCCGACCGGCTCGCGGTGCACGTTCGCGCCCGGCTGGAAGACGGCAGGCTATTCGTGGTCTCGAACCGCGAACCCTATATGCACATCCGGCGCGGGAAATCGGTCGCAGTCAACGTGCCCGCCAGCGGTCTGGTGACCGCCATCGAGCCCGTGCTTCGCGCCTGCGATGGAACCTGGGTCGCACACGGATCCGGTGACGCCGACATGGAAATGGTTGACGGACATGACCGCTTGCTGGTTCCGCCCGACGATCCGCGGTACACGCTGCGGCGAGTCTGGCTGACCAAGGAAGAAGAGGAAGGCTACTACTACGGGTTCGCCAACGAGGGGCTCTGGCCTCTCTGCCACATCGCCCACACTCGCCCGCTATTCCGCGCCAGCGACTGGAAGCATTATCAGGAAGTGAATCGCAAGTTCGCCGACGCTTTGCTGGAAGAGATGGAGAACGTCAGAAAGCCCGTCGTGTTGGTGCAGGATTACCACTTCGCTCTGTTGCCGCGAATGATCAAGCAGAGCCGGCCCGACGCGCGCGTGGCCATCTTCTGGCATATTCCCTGGCCGAATCCGGAGGCATTCGGGATCTGCCCGTGGCAGCGCGAACTGGTGGACGGGCTGCTGGGCGCCGATCTCCTCGGGTTCCACATCCAGGCGCACTGCACCAACTTTCTGCAGACGGTCGATCGCATTGTCGAATCGCGCATCGACTGGGAGCACTTCTCGGTGCAGCGCCTGGACCATCCCTCTGGGGTGCGGCCTTTTCCCATCAGCGTGGAATCCGCGGATGCACCTGCCGATCCCTCGCGTGAATCCGCCTACGAGGAACGAGCGGCTCTGCTGAAGACCCTGGGCGTCGAGGCCGCCTTGATGGGCATAGGCGTCGACCGGATGGACTATACGAAGGGCATTCTGGAACGGTTTCTGGCCATCGAGCGCTTTCTGGAAAAATATCCGCGCTATCAGGGCGTATTTACTTTTGTGCAGATTGGCGCTCCGACTCGTACCCACATCAAGCGGTATCACGACTTGCAGGCTGAAGTGGAGACGGAAGCCGACCGTATTAACTGGCGATTCCAGGCAGGCCAGTGGAAGCCGATCCTCCTGTTGAACCGG
>Ga0209517_10000525_pt1 | contig 65113 bp, 55 predicted proteins | sample PeaSoiMetSII2010_FD_187695 | JGI IMG/M metagenome (GOLD analysis project Ga0209517, IMG submission 187695) | Peat soil microbial communities from Weissenstadt, Germany - SII-2010 (SPAdes) (version 2) | ecosystem: Environmental > Terrestrial > Soil > Wetlands > Peat | place: Germany... | reverse complement strand
TGGGGAACTCTGACCGAGACCTGGGTGCCGCACGATGTGCGGGATCAGGTCGTAGATTTCGTCCGGCGCTGGTCGGAGAAGGCCGAGATCAGCGTCGGCCGCTTCATTGCGTGGCTGGGCGTTACCGTGAGCAAGTTCTACGACTGGCGGCAGCGCTATGGGCGAGTCAATGAGCACAACGGTTGGGTACCCCGCGATTTCTGGTTGGAGACGTGGGAGAAAGAAGCCATCATCGGCTTCCATCTGAACCATCCAGTGGAAGGTTATCGGCGACTTACGTTCATGATGTTAGATCACGATGTAGTGGCAGTGAGCCCGGCGAGCATCTCGACGCGATCGATCAGGAGACAGCTTCCGCGAGATAGAATATGGGTTTTGGAGATCCCGCATGATCGCACGCATCTGGCGAGGCGCGACCCGCGAAGCCGACAAAGATACGTATTTCGAATACCTGCAGAAAACCGGTCTGAAAGAGTACGCGTCCATACCCGGCAACCAGGGTGTGTGGGTCTTGCGGCGTGTCTACGACGGCAAATCCGAGTTCACGCTGATCTCGCTCTGGGATTCATGGGACGCCATCAAAGCCTTCGCCGGTCCAGAATACGAGAACGCAGTCTACTACCCCGAAGATGAAAAGTTCTTAGTGGAACGGGGACCGCAGGTGACCCACTACGAAGTGCTGGCCACACCCTCGGAATGAGAATGGAAGGTTCCAAGCCTTAGAAAGTTGAAGGATAGAGATGGTGCAAACTGGCGCTTCAACGGTGAGCGAGAGCGTGTGTGCCGTGCAATCGATTAGGCTTTAACTTAAACTCTCTCTTGCCTTTTTTCTGGAGGTTTCTTTGGTCCGTTCTCCCAAACTCTCTCCCGCTGTTAAGAAGCGCGCGGCGCAAATCAAACTGCTCCTCATGGATGTGGACGGCACCATGACGGACGGCAGCGTCACCCTGCTCTCGCAAACCGACGGCACCGCCCTCGAGATCAAGACCTTTGACGCGCACGACGGCCAGGGCCTAACCCTCGCGCAAACCGCCGGCCTGCGCACGGGCTGCATTACCGGTCGCGAAAGTGCCGCCCTCCTGCGCCGCGCCCAAGAAATGAAGATGGAGTTTATCTACATGAAGCAACCGGTAAAGATGCCGGCCTATGAAGAAATCCTGCAAAAAGCCGGGGTCTCCGATTCCGCGGTCGCGTTTATCGGCGATGATCTTCCTGATATCCCCTTGATGCGCCGCGTCGGCCTCGCGGTTGCCGTGGGCGATGCCGTCCCAGAGGTAAAAGAGGCCGCGCACTACGTTACCAGAGCGCTCGCCGGCCACGGCGCAGTCCGCGAGGCCGTTGAACTCGTTCTTAAGTCCAAAGGCATCTGGGACGCGATGATCGACAAAGCGCGCGCTTGACGCGGTTCCCAGGAGTAGAGCACCCAAGGCACTAGAGCTCAAGTACAATGCTGCTGCACAAAGGAGGAGTTCGAAGAATTGCGCCATCCGAGCAGGGAACGGGAACCTGACTCAGAGCACGCCGCGGTTAAGCTTGACCGCAGGCGTGCCCGTGGCATGGCGCACGGGTTGACGTTGTTAACCATGCGCCGCAACGGGGAATACCGGCTCGGCGTCAAGACTGGCAAAGGCATTCTGGATGCGTCGGCGGCGGCGCAGCTTTTGCACATGTACTCTCCGGCCACGATGGACGCTTTGCTTCAGGATGAAGACGGCCCGAGTCTGAATGCACTGGTCAGTGCCGCCCTAGAATCCGGTGCGGCTCGCTCCGCCTTTCTCAACGAAGAGAGCATTGAATACGGACCGGTTGTCACCCGCCCAGAAAAGATTGTGTGCGTAGGTTTCAACTATCGGCGCCACGCCAAAGAAGTTAATATGGCGATCCCGAAACAACCGGTCCTGTTCAATAAGTACAACAATTCGCTCAGCGCCCACCGCAGCGCCATTAAGCTGCCGGTCGAGGTTGCCCAGAAATTTGATTATGAAACCGAACTAGTGATCGTTGTCGGCAGAAACGCGAAGAACGTCAGCGAAGCGGATGCGCTTTCGTACGTCGCCGGCTATTGTACAGGCAACGATTTCAGTGCGAGGGATTTGCAGTTTGACACCGGCGGGCAATGGATGGTGGGCAAAACGCTTGATCAGTTTGCTCCCTTGGGTCCGTATCTGGTTACTGCCGACCAGGTCAATCCTGACCAACTGAACATCGAGTGTAGAGTCAACGGGGAAACTCGACAGTCTTCGAATACCGAGGATTTCATCTTCACCAGTGCGCAGCTTGTCAGCTATATTTCCCGGCACATGACTCTAAGGCCTGGGGACATAATTTTCACAGGGACTCCGGAGGGCGTGATTCTGGGCTATCCCAAAGACAAGCAGATTTGGCTCAAGGCCGGCGACAGAATCGCCTGCAGCGTGGAGAAGCTCGGTGAGCTGGAGTTTGAATTAATTTGAACCTCGACCGCGCCGTTATTTGAGGACATGCCTGGACTTCGCTGCTGGCCGCGACTTAGACTGAGATACTCGTAGAAAGTGCGCACCCTCTTGCGGAGATTTGTTTGGAATAGTGCTTAGAGTTGCTTTGTCTCAACACTCCTCCGATGAGGAGGCTCTCGCATGGCTACGGTTCGCCAACTAAATATCAACGGGCGTGTCTATACCACCGACGCCGACCCTGACGCCAGCCTGCTGTTCGTATTGCGCGATCATCTCGATCTGACCGGAAGCAAGTACGGCTGCGGCGAAGGCCAGTGCGGCGCCTGTACCGTCCTGATCGACGGCAAGTCCCGTCGCTCTTGCATCACGCGCGTCGGCGACGTCGCTCAGAAGCAAATCACGACCATTGAAGGCCTCGCCCCAGGCGACAGACTGCATCCCGTGCAGCAGGCATTCCTGGACGAGGGCGCCATGCAATGCGCCTACTGCACCTCCGGAATGATCATGACGGCTGTGTCCCTGTTGAACAGCAAGCGCGATGCATCGGCAGCGGAGATCGCCCGATCGATGGAAGGCAACATCTGCCGCTGTGGAACCCAGCCGCGCATTGTGTTGGCCATACAAAGGGCAGCGAAGGCCATGAACGAGTCCAAGCCATGAGCAAGGATTTCAATTTCGAAAACGCGTTGGAACCGGACCGGTTTGAATTCGCTGCACCGCCGACATACCATTTCGACGTCGACCGGCGTGAATTTTTCAGATTTCTCGGCGCTGGCGTTTTGATCGTGTGCGTGTTGAGGGACGCGCGCGCCCTGCAGGAGTCGGGCGCTAACCAAGCGGCGCAGGGCGCATCACTCCCCAAAGAAATCGGAGCGTGGCTGCACATTGGTGAAGACGGCGCCGTTACGGTGTATACCGGCAAGGTGGAGGTCGGGCAGAATATCCGGACATCTCTTACCCAGGCCGTCGCCGAAGAGTTGCACGTCCCCGTAAGCGCAATTCAGATGGTGATGGGCGATACCAAGCTCACCCCCTATGACCGGGGCACTTTCGGCAGCCGCACCACTCCGGATATGAATTTGCAGTTGCGGAAGGTGGCGTCTGCCGCTCGCGACACTCTGATTGTCCTGGCTGCAACTCAATGGCAGGTTGACCGCAAGCGTCTCATCGCCGCCGATGGGAAGATTACGGATTCCGAGAGCAAGCGCACGGTTGAATATGCCGCACTGGTAAAGGGTAAGCAGCTCACCGAAACTCTTCCGGTCGAGGATCCCCTGATTCCTGCCGCGCAGTGGACGGTGGCCGGTCAGCCGTTGCCCAAGGTTGACGGCCGCGACTTTGTGACTGGCAAGCATCGCTACCCGTCCGATCAAAAACTGCCGGACATGCTCTACGGCAGAGTTCTGCGTCCACCTTCTTTTGGTGCGACCCTTTCCTCGCTCGACACCCAGGAGGCGGAGAAAATCCCGGATGTCGTCGTGGTTCACGATGGCAACTTCGTCGGGGTTGCGGCATCGGGCACGGAGATTGCATCCCGCGCACTGGCGGCAATCCGCGCCGAATGGAAATCCCAGCCACAGATTTCGAATAAGGAACTGTTCGACGATCTGAAGAAGACTCCGGCTGAGGGTAGTGGGCTCTTGGATTCTCCTTTCCGCTATGAGACGGGCTCAATGGACAAAGCATTGGCCTCCGCCGATCATCGCCTGCAACAGACCTACACGACCAACTACATTGCACACTGCCCACTCGAACCGCGGGCGGCGCTGGCGCAGTGGTCTGGCGGCAATTTGACTGTATGGACTGGCACACAGCGGCCTTTCGGTGTGCGGGCTGAGTTGGCCGCTGCATTCCGCATGCCCGAGGAGCGGGTCCGTGTCCTGATGCCGGATATGGGCTCCGGTTATGGCGGCAAGCACACTGGCGAAACCGCCATCGAGGCCGCTCGCCTGGCACGTGCCGCGAAGCGGCCGGTCAAGGTAATGTGGACCCGCGAAGAGGAATTTACCTTGGCGTATTTCCGTCCGGCTGCAGCCATAGACATCAGCAGCGCAATGCGCAAGGATGGCAAAATCACCGGCTGGGAGTTTCATAACTACAATTCCGGTGCGGCTGGAATTCCGACCCTTTACGATGTCGAGAACCAGCGAATCGAGTTTCATCCCGCGCGCTCTCCTCTCCGACAGGGCTCATATCGTGCACTCGCGGCAACCGCGAACCATTTCGCGCGTGAGTCGTTTATGGACGAATTGGCGCGTATGGTGAACATGGATCCGCTGCAGTTTCGCCTGAAGAATTTGAAGAACGAACGCCTGCGCGCGGTATTTGAAGCTGCCGCGAAGAAGTTCGGGTGGGGACAAGCGAAAATCGATGCAGGCCGGGGTTTCGGCATGGGCGGCGGCTTTGAGAAAGGCGGCAATGTCGCGACCTGCGCCGAAGTTGCGGTCGACCGGAAATCAGGCGAGGTCAAGGTGATTCGCCTGGTCACGGCATTCGAATGCGGCGCCATCGTCAACCCCGATGGTCTGCGCAATCAACTCGAAGGCGCCAACATCATGGCCCTGGGCGGCGCGCTTTTTGAGGCCATCGAATTTGCCAACGGCCAAATCCGCAATGGACGTTTTTCGGACTATCGCGTCCCGCGTTTCAGTGATGTCCCCGTGATCGAGACGGTGATGATCGACCGCAAAGACATCCCCTCAGCAGGCGCTGGCGAGAGTTCTCTGGTGGGCGTTGCTCCTGCAATCGCCAACGCAATTTTCGACGCGAGCGGTGTGCGTCTCCGCTCGCTTCCGCTGGTTCCGAATGGCTTAAAGGTTGCTTAGGGTTCGCTGCTGCCGAGGCCAACGGCTGGCCGAGCCCAATCGCTCCACTTCGAAATGCATCTAACTGTGTAAAGCACCAACCGGTCCCGTCTGCTCCTCCTCATTCTTTTAGCCAAGAGTCCAACTACCCAGAGGTAGTGCGCGGTAGCGCACTACTACGCCAAGCGATGTCTTGACAAAAGCCGTTTTGGGAATAAACTTAGGTCGCTCAGCGGAACCCCCCCACTCCCTCAGTGGTTCCACAGACCCGGACCTCGTTTCCTAACCCACGCGTAGAGGAGGCAAAATGAAATCCAGAACATGGCACTTTGCGGCTATCGCGTTAACCACCCCTGCTGGTCATTCCAATTTCGCTCGTCGCACAGGATCACAGAGCAACGCCCCCTCGTTACGTCCTCAAAGATTTGGGCGCGTTAGGAGGCCCTAACGCCTGGCTTTTTACCGGCCCCCCCTCGTTCCATGTCTTGAACAACCGGGGAATGGTCGTGGACGCAGCGGATAAGAACATTAATGATCCTTACCAGCCATGCTTCACAGACTGCGCGGTCAATCATGCAGTCCGATGGCAGAATGGTGTCTTGACCGACCTAGGAGCGCTTCGGGGGAACAACCCCAGCAGTGCTCCGTTTTCCATCAGTGATAACGGGCTGTTTATGGTCGGAGTTTCGGAAAACGGTTCTATCGATCCGCTGACCAACTACCCGGAGTATGATGCTGTCCTTTGGCGGCCTGGTCACAGGATCCAAAATCTCGGAACGTTTGGAGGAAATGTCAGCACGGCGGTGTCTGTCAACAACCTGGGCCAGGTGGTTGGAGGGGCAACGAATAAGACCGCCGATCCATACGCAGCCGGTCTAGGACCGTGTTGGAGCGTTAACTGTTGGCCGGCAGCAACCCAATGGCGTGCGTATTTGTGGCAGCACGGTGTGAAGACGGACTTGGGCACATTGGGTACGGGGAATGATGCCGTTGCCGGACTTGTGAATGCTCTTGGGCAAGTCGCTGGCGTCTCTTACACAAACACGACGGCGAATCAAACTAGCGGGATTCCCACCCAGGATCCGTTTTTCTGGGAGCAGGGAAAACCAATGGTGGATACGGGTACGCTCGGAGGCACATTGGGATATCCAAACTGGCTCAACAACAAGGGTCAGTTGGTCGGTCAATCGAACCTAGCGGGAGACAACATATACCACCCATTCCTTTGGCAGAAGGGCAGGAAGATGCGGGACTTGGGTACGCTCGGAGGAGACTCAGGGACCGCAACGTGGATCAACGATGCCGGGGAGATTGTCGGCGGCACATGGACAAAGGCAAATCGGGCGTTTCACGCGGTTCTCTGGAGGAACGGAAAGGCGCACGACCTTGGAGTGCTGACGGGCTACAAGCACAGTCTCGCATATAGCATTAACTCAAAGGGTCAGATCGTAGGCTGTCTGACGAACGATCTTACCAATGGATGTAGCCGCGGGTTTCTATGGGAGAACGGCACCATGTTCGACCTGAACAAACTGATTAGTGCCGGGTCCGGTTTGACACTGAGCATGCCGCTTAATATCAATGATCGTGGGGAAATCGCAACCTGGGCAGTAAAACAAGCTTTTTACGTACACGCTGTCCTGCTGACTCCCAAAAAGGTGTCTCGATGAAGTGTTTCTCTTGCTTTGCGTTCCTTGTGATGATCGCGGCTGCCTTCGCCTGGTACCTAGCTGGGGGCGCGCGCCTCGCCGACGCCAGTGACGCGGGCTGCTCGCTCGCGAGTAGCCCCAGCGGCTACGGTTGCGACCCATGGAGCACGCACCTCTACGTCAGCCGGGGCATCGCCAAGAACGGGAACACGCTCACGCTCACCGTCGTACACAACCCCGAGTACGAGGGAAACGCCAACGATACCAGGGTCGCGCCGGGCCACGAGTACTTCCAGCAGCTCACCGTCGACGTCCCATTCACCACTGCGATCCGCGATTTCATCTGCGTGGCCTTCGCTTCCAGACCCGGCGGCGCGACGCTCGACGCCTCGAGCCCCACGTTCCTCACCGACGTCGAGAACCACCCTGAATCCTCGCTCCTTGCCGGACCAGTCTCCGACGGCACGGCGCACGTCAACAACATCGCTGCGGTGTGCGGGACCTCGCATTTGGCGACCGTGGTGGCCCCGCGGCTCGTCGCCATGGGTATGCCTGTCCTCGCCGACGTTGCGCTCGCCGTCCCGATGACGCCGAAACCGCAGGGCTTTGTCGTCGGCACGAAGTTCTCGGCCTGGGTCGCGCGCGGCTTTCTCTACGTCGACGAGGAGAGCGAGCTGTCCCCGCCCATCATGGCGACCGTGACGGCGGTCCAATGAGCGCGCCGCTCGCGATCGCCACCGGCGATCTGGCGACCCACGGGGAGCCGATCGCTCTGCGTGAGGCGTTCGCGCGAGTCGCCGGGATCGACGGTGCGGAGGCCCCGGGCGCGGATGCATTCCTGCCGGCGGGGCCGCGGGTCGTCTCGTCGCGCACGATCGAGCGGGTCGCGCGCACGGCCGAGCGTCTTTGGTCAGTGTTCGACGCAGAGGTGCGGCGTGCGCTTGAGTCCAAGGGTGCGGCGGCGCTCGCGCGCTCGCTCGGCTTCGAGCCGTACGAGGTTGACCTCATCGCCGCGACACCTTCGATCCTCGCGCCGCCCGTTCGGGCAGACTTCGTCCCGACGCGCCAGGGGTATCGTCTCGTTGAATGGAACGTCGACCCGTGCTTGGGCGGGCTCGCAGGGCGAATGCTGTTCGAATGCTTCGGGCAGGCAGGCGCGACCCGCGGCCTGTCGTTTCGCGACCCCGCCGTCGCACTGGTGCCCACGTTCGCGCGGCTCGCAGGCCAGGTGCGGGGCATCCTTGTCGCGATCCGCGACATCGATCTGCCGAGGTGGCGGCTGAACGCGCAACGCTTCGCCGAAATCGCTCGGGAGGCGGGCCTCGACAGTCGCGTCGTGCCGCTGGAGCGGCTCACCTACGGTCTGGCCGAGGCGCGGGCGCTGCCGTGGGGCGTGGTGCGATTCTTTCACATCGAGCACGTGGCTGGCGTCCGCGCTGAGGTCGCGCGCCTCGTCGAGGCCTCGCGCGACGGGCGGATCAAGCTTCTCTACGGCTTCGATACCGAGCTGTGGGGAGACAAGCAGTGGCTCGCGCGCGCACCTGCGGCCGCCAACCTGAACAGCGATCTCGCGCGCGCAGTCCCTGAGACCCGGGCGGCGCGCGATGTCGAGCGGGCGCTGCTCGGTCAGCAGGACAAATGGGTTCTCAAGCCGCACGCAGGGGCGGCTGGCGAAGGGGTCGTGGTGGGCCGCGAGCAGCGCGCTTCCGATTGGCGCGCCGCGGTCGAGCGCGCAACCCTACGACCAGGCTGGGTGGCGCAGAGGCTGGTCTCCCCGCGCCCGACGCGTACCGCGTACGTCGAACCCCGGAGTGGCCGAGTCGTGCGTCGCAAGGAGATCGAAACGCTCGGGATCTTCCTCGTCGAGGGACGGTATGCCGGGGCATACGTACGCTCGATTCCGATCGCGACCAGGATCGTGGTTGACAGTTCGTCGAACTTCAACGTGGTGGCAACGCGGGAGCGCGCACGGCGCGCGGAGTCACATGTTTCGCGAGGCGACGCTGTCGAGCTACCGCCCGCACTCCGGCGCATCTGGCGCTCGCCTGCGCCGGCTGCCTTGAGCCGCCGCCTCCGAGCCTTCGAGGGGCTCGCCATCGAACACCTCTCCGCAGGCGGGGGTGCCCTCAAGGAAGCGACACCGGAGCGCGCATCGCGCGGCTTTCGGCGCGCGCGAATGCCCGAGGAGGGAGAGCGCGTGTCTGCGATCGTGCGCGCGCTGCGCGAGGACCTTCTTCCCTTCTGTCACGACAAGCGCGATCCGACATACGTGGCTCACCTCGACATTCCACCCGCGGACCTGTCAATCGCCGCAGGCGTTCTCGTGCGCGCGCTCGCGCAGGACCCGGTCACATGGACGTCCTCGCGCGCCGGCACGTTCCTCGAGCAAGAGGTGATGCGCTGGCTCGCGAGTCTGGTCCTCCCGCAGGCGCCGCAAGCCGGCGGCATCGCTTGCGCGGGCGGCACGCAAGCTAACCTCCACGCCGTCCTCCTCGCACGCAACTTGGCGCTGCCCGATGCCGCTCGCCTGGGGATCGTGGCGGCCATGCGCAAGTCCGGCGCGCGTTCGCTCAAGGTGCTCGCCTCGTCGGCCACGCACGGGAGCGTCGGAGCGGCCGTGCGCCACGCAGGCCTCGGCGACGAAAACCTCGTCTCGCTCCCCGTCGATGCCGCAGACGCCGTGCGCCTCGACGCCCTGGAAGCGGCGCTCGACGTGGCGGCCCGCGAGGGAGACAAGATCGCGCTCATCGTCCTCAATGCGGGGACGGTAGGCGTCGGGGCGATCGACCCGCTGCCGGAAGCCATCGCGGTCGCCAAGCGATACGGCGCGCGCGTCCACGTCGACGCCGCGCACGGCGCGATGCTCCTGTTCTCGCGGCGGTACGCCCCGCGCCTCGCCGGGATCGAACTCGCCGACAGCGTCGCGGCCGACCCGCACAAGATCCTCGGATTGAACCAGGGACTCGGTGCGCTGCTCCTTCGAGATTACGACGACGCCGGAGCGGTCGCGAAGGATCCTTCGCCGTACTTCGCGTCGGCGCCGGACACGCCGTCGGGCGCGCGCTACACGCTCGACGGCACTCGTCCGCTTCAGGCTCTCGGCGCGTGGATCCTCATGCGCCACCTCGGGCGTGCCGGGTACGAACAGGTCGTCGATCACCTCTTCGCGCTGACCGACCGCATCGTGGAGGGACTTGAGCGCGTGGGAGGCTACGAGCTTTACGCGCGCCCGGCGATGAATCTCGTCGCCTTCCGAAAGACCGGGGCCACACAGCTTCTCGACGCCGCCGCGCGCGTTCGCCGCCACGTGAGCCGCTACCAGTCACCGCGCGGCGAATTCCTGCGTGCGGTGTTCGTCAATCCCGCGACAACCGGGAAGGAGATCGATGGTCTGCTTGGTATCCTCGCCGGCCGCTGATGCGAGACTCTCGTTCCACTGGCTGGCGCTCGGTGAGCGATCGGATGACCTCATCGCCATGCGCTGCGCCATCTACGGCGGCGAACTCGCCTGGGTCGGCCAGGGAGACGCGACCTTCGCATGGGACGCCTACGACCGCGTGTCGACTGCCCTCCTCGTGCGCGACGCGGGGCGCCTGGTCGCAAGCGGCCGTCTCACGGTCGAGCAGGACGGGCCCCTCGAAGTGAGCGATCTCGTCGACTGGAAGAGCACGTTGCCGCCGGAGCTCCGTGGAGCGCCCGCCGCTGAGTGGTCGCGCGTGATGATCGATCGGCCCTTTCGCGGTGGTGGGTTTTTCCGCCGCATGTACGAAGAGGCGCGCGAAGAGGCAAAGCGTCGAGGCGCCGAGCTTTTCGCCGGCGCGTCCGTCGCCGAACTTCGCCCGCACTACGAGCGGCTCGGATTCACCTATCTCGATCTACCCTTCCGCTCCTGCTTCTTCGAGGCATCGCCCGTGTACTTCCCTGCGTATCAGGTGATCGCGTGACTGACTCCGCACGCCCGCGCCCCAAAGGCGCGAAGAAACGTAGATTCGACTCAGCCGCCGCATCGATCGCCCGCATCCGCCATTACTACGACGCGACCATCGCCCATGAAGCGCAGCGCCTCGAGGAGAACGCCTATCGCCGCCTCGAACGCGACATGACCCTGCGCACGATCGTCCGCCACGTGCCTGCCGGCGCGCGCATACTCGACGTCGGCGGCGGACCCGGCGCCTACCTCGAGCCGCTCGCCCGCCGCGGCTTCGACCCGTGGCTCTGCGACCTATCGGACGCGAACGTCGCCGCGGCGCGGGCGTGCGTGATCGCGCTCGGCCTCTCGGACGTCGCCAGGCGAGTGCGGCAGTGCGACGCCACGAACCTTACGCACTACGGGCGCGCGAGTTTCGACGCCGCTCTCGCGCTCGGCCCCTTCTATCACCTCCTCGACGACACGGCCCGCCGCCGGGCACTCTCTGAGATCGTGCGCGTCGTGAAGCCGGGCGGCACTATCGTACTCGCGGTACTGCCGCGCCTGCACCCTCTGCGCTATCTCCTGCGCGAAGCCACCGCCGAGACCTTCGACGTGCTCGATGCGCTCGATTGGGACGCGCTCCTCGCGACCGGCCGCTTCGAGCACGTGGGCTTCTTCACCGACGCGTACCTCACAGACCTCGCCGAGTTCCGCGCGATGCTCCGCCGCGCCCGGTGCCGCGTCGTCGAAACGCTCTCGGCGGAGAGCTTCTGCGCGTTCATGGACGTGCCGCTATGTGAGTGGGCGACGCCGGAGGAAAAATACGCGAAGCTGCTCGATCTCGTGGACAAGACGGCCCACTACCCGCAGCAGATCGCCAGCGCGGAGCACGTCCTCGTGGTGGTGCGGACACATGGATCGCGGCGGCGTGGTCCGTCGCGGAGAGCTCGTGATGTCGCCGCGGCCCGCGTGCGCTAGACCCTTTTCGAGTTTCTAGCAAATCGCCTGCAGCGGGACCTGACCGAGAAGGCAGTCGAGCTGCGCATGAAGCTGCTGGCTGACTACGAACTCATGATGGCCAAGAACATCCGCTAATAGTCGATGGCTACGAGCCTGGTGAACTAGAACCAGCTCGGCTTCGCAGCAGATTCACGATCTCTTTTTCAAAGACTGAGACGTCAGCTACGCCAATATGCCTCGCACTGATCCGGCCATCACGGCCGATGAGGAAAGCGATCGGCAATCCGAGAACTCCACCGTAAAGCTCGCCTGTTTTCGCATTGCCCATCACAACCGGGTAGTTCATTTTGAAGCGCTGGTAGAAGTCACGTACAGGTTCCGGTCCATCATCCATGGAAACACCGATGATCTGCAGGCCCTGGTCGCCATACTCGTTTTGGAGCTCGACGAAATGTGGGATCTCCTCCCGGCACGGATCGCACCAAGTTGCCCAGAAGTCTAGAAGGACGACCTTGCCCCGGTAGGATGAAAGATCGAGTTTTCGTCCCGTTAGGTCGGGAAGCGAGAAATCAGGGGCGAGGGGCTGTTCACTGGTGCCCGTGCCCCTCACGCCGGCCGGCACACCATGATGACGGGCCATGAAATAGAGTCCCGCCACGACGACGATCAACGCCAGGCCGCGCGGAATCCCTTTCTTCAATATGCCCAACCCAGCCATGAAGGGTTCAGTTTCCTAGTCTCCCTTGGCAACTGGATAGCCTTTGTCGACCCAGTCCGCCCCGAAGTTATTCGCGATATACAGAACCTTCACGTTGGTGAAGCCCATTGCATGCAGCGCGTCGGCGGCGGGCTTGAGGTTCGGACAGTGGCTCCACGGGCAACACCCGCAATAAAGAACGATGAACTTGTTTCGCGGCAGGGGCTCCATGCGCTTGCGAAACAGCTGCAGGCCACTTTCGCTGGAGGCTGGGCCAATGTATTCCGAGCCAGGGATATGTGCCTGGGTGTAGAGGACGTGGGAACCCACTTGAATCGTTAGCGGTTTCTCACTCTTAGCAGTCTGAAGAATCTTGACCAGTTCGTCAGGGTTGATCAGGCGTGAGGCCGGAATGAGGCTCGCCTGATAAGCGAGAGCCGGAAGTGTCAGCGTGGTAGCGGCGGTCCCCACAATAAGGAGCAAGTGGCAAAATTTAACGGGAAGGGTCATTGGAGTTCTCTCCGCATTATCAATTCCTGCTTAGACGATCCGCAAGCAGAGGCAGTGTCGGCAAGCTCCGAATGCCGGAATTTTTCCGGTAACAAAATCCTTCCGCCTGCATTTATTCGTGCTTGACTGTTTCTCCGAATCCTTGTCCCTCTCGACTGGACCGGTTTTGCGCCGAGACCCGGCGCAAACTCGGCGCCTTCACGTGGGAACACCGAGTTTTGGCAGAAGCCATTGTGGTTGACACCGAGGGCGCAAATCGAATTCGCCACAAGGCCATATATTGATTGCCTGCCCTTGGAGATCAATCCTTTTTGCGCGATTCGGCTTCTGCAAGCCAGCCACGCTTCAACTTCTCATAAGGAATGCTGGACAGGTAGGGCTTGATGTCGAGAATGGGCGTGCCGTCGAGCATGTCGACGCCTCGAACATGGAGCAGCCGACGGTCACGGCGAAGCAGCTCAACTGCCGTAAGGCCAATCGGGTTGGGACGCCTGGGGGATCGCGTCGCGAACACGCCGTGCGGCCGATTGTCGGAAGGCAGCGTGCCGAGCAATTCAAATCCCTGAGAGCGATCGAATGCCCAGACGACGATGAGGTGGGAGAAGCCTTCGATGTCAGTCAATCCCAACTCAAATTCCGGCAGGATCTCGAGCACACCGTCGGCCTCATGCTTTGCGCCCAAACCTTTCGGAATCTGTTGGGTATTTTTGTAGGGACTTCTCACAACTCCAATTGGCCGTGGCGTGAACATAAAATACTTAAGCCTCTGCCGAGTCATATTACCGGATCGCTCTCCCGGACCAATTGAAACTTAAGTCTCCTGGCACACGGACCGATAAATTGCGGATTCGCTGAATACCTCACCTTTGCGGGGATGCTCCGGGAACGTTGACAGGGGAGGCGATTGCGATTCGCCGATCTCGAACACAGAATCCAGCTGCGTGATCTTCAGTATTTCCCGCACCTGCTCGGACGGGTTCATGAGTTTGAGATAAATGCCGGCGGCTTGCAGCGAGACCAAAGCCCCGATTCCGGCGGCGTCGATCGCATCAACCTGCGCCAAGTCAAGAACGACATTCTGTCCCCGCTGTTGTGCCGCCGGGCACAAGACAGCGGTCTCGTGACCACGTACGATTCTGCCCTGACAGCGCAGAATCACGATCTCACCAAGCTTTTCGACGGTTACTTTCAACATGCTCAATTCTCCTAGAGGTCGCGGCCCGAAGTGGCGGACTTATTATAGGCGAATGAAAAGCGAATTTCAAATGATTGAAGAGAAAGTGGCCAGAAGATTTCTCCTTCAGTTCAAGCCTTCGGCTCGGCAGCGGGCTGTCCGAATGGTCCGCAGCGTCCGCGCATCGCCTGGCGGAACTTCTCTCGTTCTTCAGGGGTCATCTTCTCCCATCGCTCCATCATGCGGCGCCGCCCGTACAGGTGCCGGCCCGGCCCGCCACGGAATCCACCGAAGAGGATCTTGCTAAGAACGAGAATGCCGACGGCTTGCCAGAAGGTGATCACATGCCAGCCAAAAAGAGCCGGCATCAGCCAATTCCACAGGCTCATGACCACCAAGCTAAACACGGTGAAGAACAGCACGGCAAACAGCACGAACTTCAATCCCCGCGCAACCCAATGCCTTTTCATGTTTGTTGTCCTCATACTTTCCTGAAATCGTCATAGATGGCCTGCAGGCGCCGGCGGAGGTGGAGGACCGCATAATGCTTGCGGGAGAGCAGGGTGTTGACGCTGACGCCAGTTTGTTGGGCGAGCTCTTTAAAGCTGTACCCCATCAGCTCGTGAGCGAGGAACACTTCTCGCTGCTCTTCGGGCAGTTCGTCCAGCGCGGCGTCCATCTCCTCCAGCAACACACTCCGTGCGTAGGCCGTTTCAGGCCCAGCATCCGGCGAGGGCAGCAGATCTTCCCACTGGACCTCCTCGCCGTCCGCTGTCCTCACTGCCGGCGCACTTGACGCCTGCCGCTTTTTGCTGCGGAACAGATCCGTGATCCGGTTGCGGGCCACCCGAAACAGCCAGGCAGTGACCTGCTTCACCGGTTTCATCATACGGTAGGCCTCCACCAGTTCGTAGAAGACTTCCTGCAGAATGTCTTCCGCGTCACTCTGGTCGGCTACGCGCTTGCGGATAAAGTTGCGAAGCCGAGGCTTATCCCGTTCGATGGCTTCAGAGATCTGCTGGTCTTGCTGCACCATCATCCACCGTTTTCTCAGTGCCTGTTCCATCTACTGCTGTAGACGAATGAGCGAGAGAAATATTGTAGGCGGCGCCCGGGAGCTGATTTCCAGGACATTGGGTGCTTGCTTCCGACATCGGCATAGACGCTCGCAATGGGCTGCCGCTGACGGGAGGCAATTTACAGGCCTTTTGAGAGTTGTGGCTGGATCGCTACAAAAGAGAAGATCGCCCCACACCCAGTAGAACGTTGTGAGGATTTGGCCGATCATGGTGTAGGGCTCTCACGTCGGCGATGATTCTTCGCACCACTTCCTCGACAGCACGCAGCACTTCGGGAGAAACCCCGGCCCCGGGTTCGAATCGTCCACCCTCGACTCCATAGACCCGGAGTCGTGTTGGCAGGCGATCCAGAACATGAGCCAGTTCGATCGCTTCCGCCACGCCAAGGCCGTGGGTCGAAGTTGTTGTGCTGACGGAAGCCAGCGGCGGGCGGCCGTCCCATGCCGTCACCGTGCCGACCGGCGCTCCAGTCACCACTGCGTCGACCACGATCACATCGTCGGCACTCTTCCAGGCCTCGATGAGATCCACAGCTTGGCCACTGCGCGTGTCCGCCTCGATGCCAAGCTCCCGCAGTCGCTCCGCTACCAGGATTCCGGCCCCGTCGTCGCCTCGCTCCCGATTGCCGCAGCCAATGATGAGCATGCTTCAGCCCCTGGCGTCCTCACGCTCCACCACGACCCGCAGAAAGTGGGTGGCGCAGGAAATGCACGGATCATAACTGCGCACCTCCTGCTCACATTTCCAGGTCGCTTCTTCGATCGGCCAAGCGACCAACTGGGCTGCATACTCGCGCAGATCATCCTCGATCCGCTTCTGGTTTTGAGAGGTTGGCGGCACGATCTTGGCGGTGACGATGAGGCCGTTTTCATCCAAGGCATAGCGGTGATAGAGAATGCCGCGGGGCGCCTCAGTAATCGCCTGACCGACGCCGATGCGGTTCGGGGCCTCGGCTCGCGGTGCGGCTGGAGGCTCGTACTCACGAATGGCTCGCAACGCCTCTGCGCAGGCGAAGACGAGTTCGACCGCACGAACTACGATGCTCCGGAAGATGTTCTTTACAGGCGGCCGCAGACCCGCGTCGAGCGCAGCCTGGCGTGCCACCTCAGGCAGCTTGTCGAAATTCAAGTTGAACCGTGCCAGCGGGCCTACCAGGTACGAACCTCTCCCTCGCACCACGGAGTGCAAGGCGTTCGAGTGTTTGACCTGCAACTCGACAAAGTGATCTTCGTATTCCGCTGCGTCGATATCCAGACCGCGGTTCGACACCAGGCGTCCTTCGTTGAAGGGATACTCGTCCGCATGACGAAGTGCGACGAACTCGTAGTCCTGCTCGAAGTTGGGAAACTGCAAACCAGCCGTCCAGCGCACCGTCTCCAGCGAGGCTTCCAGCGCCCATTGCAGATCGTCCACCAAATCGCGCAACTGCTGCCTGGTAGGCGTCTTGTAAAAACCTCCAACCGCGGCGGAGATGGGATGGATCTCGCGTCCGCCAAGCAATTGCACAATCCGATTGCCAGTCTTCTTCAGCCGAAGCGCTTTTTCGACCACCGCGCGGTGATCTCGCGCCATGGCGATGGCGTCCTGGTAGCCGAGGAAATCGGGCGCGTGCAACATGTAGACATGAAGCGTATGGCTCTCGATCCACTCGCCACAGTAAAAGAGGCGACGAAGCAGGCGAACCGCGGGGTCGATGCGGACTCCCAGAGCCCGTTCGATCGCGTGCACTGCGCTCATCTGGTAAGCGACGGGGCAGATGCCGCAGATGCGGGCGGTGATGTCCGGCGCTTCGGAAAAATGCCGGCCCCGCAGAAAGGCCTCGAAGAACCGCGGAGGCTCGTAGATCTTGAGCTTCACATCGGCGACGCGATCGCCCACGAGCTTGATGTAGAGAGAACCCTCGCCTTCCACGCGGGCCAGCGTGTCCACACGAATGGTTCTGGTTCCGCGTCCGGTCATGTCCGTTCACACTCCTCGCTGGCTTTGCGGAACTGCCACGCCCAGGCGTTGAATCCACGGAATGCTGCTGCCACCTGGCGATCTGTCTGTCCCAGAATCCGGAACTGGCTGGTCATCGAGGCGGTATTCGGGGTCTCCATGGGACCGTAACAGCCGTAGCAGCCACGGTCGTAGCTTGGGCACAGCGCTCCACACCCCGCCTGAGTGACCGGGCCAAGGCAAGGGACCCCGCGGGCCACGGCAATACACACGTTGGCCTTGCGCTTACACTCGATGCACACGCTATAAGACGGAACATTCGGCTTGCGCCCGGCCAGCGTCGCGGTGATCAATTCGATGAGTTGGTATTTGTTGATCGGGCAACCGCGCAGTTCGAAATCGACGGGAACGTGCTCCGCGATCGGGGTCGAGAGTTTCAGCGTGCTGATGAACTGCGGCGTGGCATACACCACCCGGATGAACTCATCGACGTCCTTCCAGTTGCGCAAAGCTTGAATGCCGCCCGCAGTGGCACAGGCCCCAATCGTGATCAGAGTCTTGCATTGCCTGCGCACTTCCTGGATACGCTGGGCATCTTGATAGGTGGTAATCGATCCTTCCACTAGGCCTATGTCATAGGGACCTTTTGACATCGCGCGTGTGGCTTCGGGAAAGTAGGCAATATCCACTGCCCCAGCGACGGCGAGCAATTCATCTTCCGCGTCGAGCAGGCTTAATTGACAGCCGTCGCACGAAGCGAACTTGAAAACACCGATTCTGGGCTTGTGTTTTGACTCAGAGCTCATACTTCTCCAATAAGTTCCGGATCTGCGGGTAGCGGAAAACTGGCCCGTCCTTGCAGATGAAGTGCGGTCCATACTGGCAATGTCCACAAAAACCGACCGCACACTTCATATTCCGCTCCATCGAAAGGTAGATATCGTCGCGGCTAAGCCCCAGGGTTTCCAGTTCGCGCGTGACAAAGCGCATCATGATCTCAGGACCGCAGATCATCGCGACCGAACGAGCCGGCTGCAGCCGCGAGTACTTGAACAACGTCGTGACGACGCCGACGTGGCCTCGCCAGTTCAGGCCGCCATAGTCGACCGTGACCAGCACTTGAGTCTCGCGGTGGCGAGCCCATGCCGCCAGCTCTTTGCGATACAGCAGATCGCGCGGGCTGCGTCCGCCGTAAAGAATCACCAATCGGCCATAGTCTTTCCGATTCCGCAAAACCTGATAGATCAGCGGCCGTAGGGGCGCCAAGCCGATGCCGCCAGCCACCACGATGACGTCCCGCCCCCGCGCGGCCTCTAGCGGCCAGCCTGTTCCAAACGGACCTCGTACACCCACCCCGTCGCCCACTCCCCGGTTCACCAGCGCATGAGTAGCCTGCCCTACAGAACGCACGGTGTAAAGCAAGCGGTCCTGCAACGCAGGGTCGCCGCTGATGGAGATTGGCAACTCGCCGACTCCGAACACCCACAGCATGCTGAACTGTCCGGGCTGGAACATACTTTTGTTGACGGCGTTCTCGGGCTCGAGCCTCAAGGTAAATGTGTCCGGCGTCTCCTTGGCCACCTCGCGTACCGAGTACGGCTGGGGAAGCATGGGGTCGGTTGTGATTGCGGTCGCCATGATCATCACTTGACTGCATATAAGTCGAGCAACTGCAAGCGTGTCGCCTCCAGCCGCTCCTCCATGATCCGGGCAAATCGCTTCAAAACCTCGTAGCCGAGATCGTGGTTCTCCTCGCACTTCGTTCGCAAACACTTTCCGTCGAGGGCGATGGCGCGCACGTCATCGGCGGCACGCGCGTCGAATTTCCATTCAAAGGGTGACAACAGCCACGACCACCCCAGAATTTCTCCCACGCTCAAGGTCGAAACGATAATCGGCTTGCGCTGGGGCGCGCGAATCTCAATCGCCACCTTCCCTTCTCGAACGAGGTAGAAGGTATTGGCTGTGTCTCCTTCCCTGAGGATGTAGGAACCTGCTTTGAACCGCAGGTTAGACGCACAGCTGACCATCAGATTGACGAAGCTGTCATCGAGGCCGGCGAAAAACGGATGCTCTGCAATGATGCGCTCAAGGGTTTCCATTCTTGCCTCCTTCCCGAATGGCCCGGACTTCTTCGGTAATGTCGATGCCCACTGGGCACCAGGTAATACATCGACCGCAGCCCACACATCCCGAACTGCCGAACTGGTCGATCCACGAAGCTAGCTTGTGAGTCATCCACTGGCGATAGCGCGCTTTGGCGGAGGTTCGGACGCTGCCTCCGTGGATATAGGAAAAGCTTTGGGTGAAGCAGGAATCCCAGCGGCGCCAGCGTTCGGCGTGATCGCCGGTAATGTCAGTCACATCTTCCACAGATGTGCAAAAGCATGTGGGGCAAACCATGGTGCAGTTGGCACACGTCAGGCAGCGGCTGGCCACGTTGTCCCAGCGCGGATGCTCAAAGTTCTGGTAGAGAAGCTCTTTGATGCCGGTAGTGTCGAGGCTACGCACCTGCTGGTGCGCCGCCGCTTCCACCCTCGCCCCGGCCTCCTGGCGATCTTTTTCCGTAGCTGGAACCACTTCCAATTCGGCGAGTATTTCGGCGCCGCGATCGCTACCCGTGGCTACAACGAAGCGGTGCCCTTTCGATCCAAGCAGCTCGGTGAGGACAAGGTCAAACCCGGCTGACACCTGCGGTCCCGTTCCCATCGACGCACAGAAACATGTTGCTGCCGCCTGCGTGCACTGCACCGCAATGATGAACGCACCCTGGCGCCGCTGGTCGTAGATCGGATCACGATATTTGTCTTCGAGCAGCACGCGATCTTGGACCGCGATCGCCGCCAGTTCGCACGCTCGAGATCCCAGGAAGGCATGCGGACGCTCGGGCTTCGCCTCATTGTTCAGGATTCGGAACGTCCCACCCTGGCGCTCGGCCGACCAGAGCCGCACTTCCGCCGGGTGCAGGTACTTCTTCCAGCTCTGTGGTCCCACCGCGTATCCAAACAGGGCATCATCGTCGCGGCGCTTCAGGCGATAACGCCCCGGATCCTGTTCGTCGGTCCATCCCGCGGGCAGATCCCCGACAGACTCTACCTTGTCATAGACGATCGCCCCGTCACGCAGCGTGGGCCCGATGACTTCATAGCCCTTGCGCACCAACGCCTCAATCAGCTTCCCCATCTGGTCGGCGCCCAGGATGTGCTCCGACGGCTGAGCCACGCGATCCTCCGTGCTTCTACGAAGTCGCTAACAAACAGCGACAAGTTCAGATTACTCTTTTCGGCGCTTTCCGTGGGGGAGGGCCTCACACTGCATTTTATCTGTATGGATTTGATTGTGTGGATGGCTGCAGATCGGCCAGAAGCTAGATGCTAACATCTACAATTCGTACTTCTTCATCAAGTGGCGGAACGACCGGTAGGAGATTTTCAGCAGGTCCGCGGCGCGGGTCTGGACGCCATTCGACTGCGACAAAGCGGTTAGCAGCAGCGACTTCTCGATGTCAGCAACGTACTTCTCCATTTCAATTCCATCGGGTAGAGTGCCCATGTTGCCAGTTATCGCCGCGCCCGGCAGGCCTACCCCCGCAGCCGCGGCTCGAGCTTTGGCTTTTTCGGCGGGCAACTCAACCCGCAGTTCATCGCCCGTCTCTAAAGCGACAGCGCGCTCGATGGTATTTTCCAGTTGGCGGACATTCCCGGGCCATTCATAGCCTCCCAAGGCTTCCAGCGATTGGGCATTCACTCTCTGGATGCTCTTCCCTGCCCCCGGCGCGTACTTCTTGAGGAAGTGGTTGACCAGGAGGGGAATGTCTTCGCGGCGCTGGCGCAAAGGCGGCACCGAAACCGGAATCACGCTGAGCCGGTAGTAGAGATCCTCGCGAAAAGTATTTTCCGCCACCTGCTTGTCCAGATCGCGATTGGTGGCGGCGATCACGCGCACGTCAATGGGAATTTCGTTCGTTCCTCCCACCGGGCGCACCGTGCGCTCCTGCAACACCCGCAGCAGTTTGACCTGCATGGTCAGGCTCATTTCGCTGATCTCGTCGAGAAAAACCGTTCCCTGATCAGCGACTTCGAATAATCCGCGTTTGTTCTGGTTCGCGCCGGTAAATGCGCCTTTTACATAGCCGAACAGCTCGCTCTCCAGCAGCGTTTCGGGAAAAGCTCCGCAGTTGATGGAAACGAATGGCTCGGCAGCGCGCGGTGAACACACATGCAACGCTCGGGCCACGAGTTCCTTGCCGGTCCCGCTCTCGCCGTAGATCAAGACCGTGCTTTGCGTGGAAGCGACGGTGCGAATCGTCTGCTTCAGTTTCTCCATGGCCGGACTTACCCCAACAATGTTGTCCAGCGAGTTGCGGGTGGCGGCATCGCGTTTGAAAGCGAAATTCTGGCGGCTCAGAGATACTTTCTCCAGAGCCCGATTGATGGCCAGCTTGATTTCATCGACCAGGCCAGGAGACTTGCGGATGTAATCCGTGGCGCCGCCAGCTTTGACGGCCTGGACCGCAGCCTCGTAGTCATCGACGGCCGTAATCAGAATCACCGCGGAGTCGGGAGAAACCTGGTGGGCGTGGCGCAGCACTTCGATACCGTCGATCCTCGGCATCTTAATGTCAGTCACGATGACGTCGTACAAAGCGCCGTCGAGTTTTCTCTTCGCAGCCTCGCCCGAGTTGGCGGTCTCAACCTTGTGACCTTCGCGGCGCAGGGCGATGTCCAGCATCTCGCAGATAGAGCGCTCGTCGTCGCAAACCAGAATATTACCCATGCGCTCTTCCTCCCGCTGCCGCCGCCGCGGCGCTGGTGGTGTCGAGTAGCGGCGATTGTGACTGCTGTGCGTTGTCGGCTTGTGGAGCAGCCAAGGTCCCGCCCATGGCGAAGCGACGCAAGCGAAGCACGAACACGCTGCCTTGTCCCAGCTTGGAGCGGGCCCAGACCTTCCCTTCATGAGCCTGGACGATCTGGTAGACGATGGCTAAGCCCAGACCGGTACCACCTTCGAATTGCGACTGGAACGGCTCGAACACCTTCTCGATAAGCTGTTGGCTCATTCCCGGACCGGTATCGGCGAAATTGATTTGCCAGTCTTCCCCGCTCGACTCCACTGAGACGGTGAGGGTACCTCCAGCGGTCATGGCGCGCACAGCGTTTTCGCAGAAATTCCAGAAGACTTGCTTGAGCTTATCTCCATCCGCCGACGCGCATGCTTCCTTCACGCCGTATTTTCGTTCGACCCGGATGCCAGCATTTTGCGCCGCCACGCGATGTTCCAGCAGGGTGAGTGTGTCTTCGAGAAGCGGCAGCAGATCCACCTTGGCGAACCTGTACTGGCGGCCGCGCGAATACGCCAGGAAATCAGTGATGATGCTGTTGAGCCGCTCCGACTCCCGGGTGACAATCTGCAGCAGTTGCCGGTGTTCGTCGCCCAAATCTGGGATTTCGGAAAGCATGCTTACGGATCCAGCAATGGAGGTCAGGGGATTGCGAATCTCATGCGCGATGGCAGCCGCTAGCCGCCCCACAGCCGCCAGACGGTCCTGCATGCGAACTTCGCGCTCCAGTCGCCGGATTTCCGTCAGATCATCAAAGGTGTAGACCAAACCCAGCGTGCCCCGCTCCGGAACCGCCAGCGCCGAAACCAGCACGCGGAAGGTCTTACGGTAGCCATTGGGCGCAACCCAGCGGATTTCACCGTGAGCCGATTCCGAATCAACCTGGGGCAGGGGATCCATAAAAAGCTGGGTGACCGGCTGACCCAGCAGATCGTCTTCCGACCGCTCTAATAGTTTCTGGGCTGCAGTGTTGACCAGCGTTATATGTCCGTCGAGCCCGGTGGTGATCAGTCCTCCAGTGATGGACTGGATAATGTTCTCGTGCAAAGCCTGCAGATTTTGCAGCGCGCCGCTGGTGTGCTTCAGTTTCACGTCCACCTGTCGCAGCTTGTTGGCCAGCAACCCGGCAAGGTAAGAGACCGCCAGGTAGCCGAACAGGTTGACGAAGATGATGGCTTGCAGTGCTTTCAGTTCCGGATGGGTGATCGAGTACGAAGGAATAATGGCGAAGTAGGTCAGCTCCAGAACCGTTCCATACAGAATGAAGGCCAGCGCGGCAGTAAGATGCGCCCAGACTCGTGGCAGAAGAATGCACGCCACGATGATAACCAGTGGATAAAGAAAATTGAGTGAGCTGTCTACGCCTCCAGTGGCGTAGACGACCAAGCTGACGAGAGCCAGATCAGTGAGCACCTGCAGCACCGCCTGGATACGGTACTCCTGCCAAAAAGACAGCAGCAAAACGTAAAAGATTGAGATCGCGTACCACAAGAGGATGACGTTGATGAACAGCCGTAGCGGCAAAGGAGTGGGGGTGAGCCGTGAGATAGCCAGCTCAATCCCCAATAGAAATGTCAGGATGAGGATACGAACCTTGACCAGCCAGGCCAGCCACAGCCGCTCATCGAACATGGATTGCATTTCTGTCCCTAGTAGCTAGTAGCTGGTAGCTAGCGGCTAGTAGTTAGCTGGTAGCACGGGGAATGATGACTGGAGCGCGGCAGTTCCATTCCTGGCTACTCGCTACTAACTACTAGCTACTTCTCTTCCCTATCCGGCCAGCTTGGCGATCATCGAGAATAGCGGCATGTACAGCGAAATAACGATGCCGCCGACCGCGAGACCCAGGAAGGAGATCAAGACCGGTTCCAGCATGGCCAGCATGTCTTTGGTCGCGGTATCGACTTCGTCTTCGTAGAAATCAGCGATCTTTTGCAGCATCGCATCCATGGCGCCGGTGGCTTCGCCAACCCCGATCATCTGGGTCACCATGCTAGGAAAGACTCCGCATTCACGCAGCGGATCAACAATGGTGCGGCCTTCCTCGATGGCCTTGCGCACCCTCATCAACGCTTCTTCTAACACGGCATTCCCGGAGGTCCTGGCCGTAATGCTCAGGCCTTCGAGAATGGGCACGCCGGAGGTGATTAGCGTACCGAGAGTCCGGGTAAAGCGCGCGACTGCGATCTTACGCATCAGCATGCCGAGGATGGGCATTTTTAACAATCCGTAGTCCAAGTAGTAGCGGCCCTTAGGATTCTTGCGGATCTGCTTGACCCCAAAAACCAGAGCCACCGTGCCTACGATGAAGAACCACCAGAACTGACTCACGAATGCGCTCAGTCCCATGACCACGCGAGTCGGCAGCGGCAGAGCCACTCCCAGTCCAGCGAAGAGGTTAGCGAAGATGGGAACCACATACTTCAGCAGCGCGCCCACGATCAACACCGCCAGACTGATGACCGAGACGGGGTAGATCAAAGCGGACTTCACTGCGCCCCGCAGTTTCACCGCTTTTTCGACGTACTGCGCCAGCCGTTGCAGAATGATGTCCAGAATGCCGCCGGTCTCACCCGCTTCGATCATGTTGGTGGACAGGTCGTCGAAGATCTTGGGGAATTGCCGCATGGCGTTGGCCAGGGTTGAGCCGCCTTCCACCGTGGTGCGCACGCCCGTCAGCGTCTTTTGGAATGCTTGGTTCTCCTGGTTTGCCGCCAGGATTTCCAGACACTGCACCAAAGGCAAGCCAGCATCGATCATGACCGAGAACTGACGGAAGAAGATGGCGATCTCCTTGGTCTTGACCTTGCCCGAGCCAAAGGTTGGCATGACAAACTCTTTGCCTTTTTCCCGGATGGCCCCCGCGTTAATACGCTCTTTGCGCAACTGAGCGGCCAACACTTGTTTATTAGGCGCAACCCTCTCGCCGCTGACTTTCTCTCCGTTTTCGCTCTTCCCAGAAAATGTAAAAACTGGCATGGTGGACCTCTCCTTGCTTCCTTAGCATTCCCTCCGGTGCGCAAGTTCGTTCGCGCTCCGGCTTACCCCTTCATACCGCCCGCTCGGACCGCTCTACACGTTCGTCCGAAAATCGTCTAACGCTTCCCGGTCGCCGCTCCCTTAACCGCAGTCGCGGACTGATTGCGGTTTAACAATCCGGTGCCGCGGTTGATCATCTCCTGCAACTCGTCCACGTTACTGGTGCGAGCCATGGCGACTTCCAGCGTGATCTGCTTCTGGAAGAACAGTGTGGCCAGCGCTTGATTGAAAGTCTGCATGCCAAATTTGTCCTGCCCCGACTGCATGGAAGAGTAAATCTGATGGATTTTGTCTTCCCGAATCAGGTTGCGAACCGCCGCGTTCGGTACCAGGATCTCCATACCCATCGCCCGGCCTTTCCCGTCTGCCATCGGCAGCAGGCTTTGGCACATGATGCCTTCCAGCACCAATGACAATTGCGCCCGGATCTGGGGCTGCTGGTGGGCGGGAAATACATCGATGATTCGGTTAATCGTGGAAGATGCTGAGTTGGTGTGCAAGGTTGCGAAAGTCAGGTGACCGGTTTCGGCGATGCGCAGCGCGGATTCAATCGTCTCCAGGTCGCGCATTTCGCCGATCAGCACTACATCGGGATCTTCACGGAGCGCGGCCCGCAGCGCGTCCCCGAAGCTCTTGGTATCGGCATGCAATTCGCGCTGATTGACCACGCAATTCTTGTTCATGTGCACGAATTCGATCGGGTCCTCGATGGTTAAGATGTGGTCGTGCCGCTCGGTATTGATCTTGTCAATCATGGCGGCGAGCGTAGTGGATTTGCCCGATCCGGTCGGGCCGGTGACCAGTACCAAACCGCGAGGCTTATCACACATCTTGCTCACCACGGCCGGAAGTCCCAACTGGTTAAAAGACTTGATCTCGAAGGGAATCAGACGGAAGACCGCCGAAGTCGCGCCCCGCTGGTTAAATACGTTGGCACGGAAACGAGCCAGACCCTTCAATCCGAAAGAGAAATCCAGCTCCAGATTCTCTTCGAAACGATGCTTCTGCGAATCGGTCATGACGCTGTACGCTAGTTGTTTGGTTTCAGCCGGCGTCATCTGGGGCAGGTCCAGCGGCACCAGGTGCCCGTGTACGCGGATCTGCGGTGGCGAATTGGTCGTAAGGTGAAGATCGCTTCCCGACATCTCCAACATTCTTTTCAGCAGATCACTTAATGCGAGCGACATCTTTTTTATTCCCTTTCTTCCTCGTTGCAACCTCTAGTGAATCGTCTCGCGAGCCACTTCCTCGAGCGTGGTCATGCCGGCCGCAACCTTGATCAGCCCGCTGCGGCGCAATGTAATCATTCCGTGTTCAATCGCTTTCTTTTTCAGTTCGACTGCCGAAGCGCCCACCAGAACCAGTTCCCTGATTTCGTCGTCCACTTCCATGACTTCATACAAACCGCAGCGCCCCTTGTAGCCGGTGTTGTTGCAGACGCCGCACCCCTTGCCTTTTTGGATCTTTACTGTCTTGACTTCCTCTGGGCTGTATCCTTCTTCGATCAGCGTTTGATGGGGAACGTCGACGATCGCCGTGCAATCCTTGCAGATGCGCCGGACCAGCCGTTGAGCGCAGATCAGGTGGACTGAGGTCGCCACCAGGAAGGGTTCAATGCCCATGTTCATGAGCCGGGTAATAGTTTCCGGTGCGCCGTTGGTGTGCAGGGTGGACAGCACCAGGTGTCCGGTAAGAGCAGCTTTAATCGCGATTTCGGCGGTTTCAAAATCTCGGATTTCGCCCACCAGAATGATGTTCGGGTCTTGCCGCAAAAAAGCGCGCAAAGCAGTAGCGAAATTCAGCCCGATCTGTTCCTTCATCTGCACCTGGTTGACCCCCGCCAACTGGAACTCGACCGGGTCCTCCGCGGTCATGATGTTGGTTTCGGGCGTGTTCAAACGGGAGATCGAAGAGTACAGGGTGTTGGTCTTGCCCGATCCGGTAGGTCCTGTAACCAGTACCATGCCGTAGGGCTTCAGAATGGCTTTCTCAAACTTGACCAGCGACTCCGGCTCGAAACCCAGCTTGGTCATATCGAGGCGGAGGTTTTCTTTGTCGAGCAACCGGAGCACAATTTTTTCTCCCCACAGCGTGGGCAGGGTGCTGACACGGAAATCCAGTTGCTTCTTGCGGCCGCCGATGTTCATCTTCAGCATGATGCGGCCGTCCTGCGGTAGCCGCTTCTCGCTAATATCCAGCTTTGACATGATCTTTACGCGCGAGATGATGGCATCCTTCAACTTGAGTGGCGGCGTCATAATGCTCTGCAGCACACCGTCTATACGGAAGCGCACCCGAAATTCTCTTTCGTACGGCTCCATGTGGATGTCGCTAGCCCCACGTTTCACCGCGTCGGTCAACACCAGGTTGACGAGCTTGACGATAGGGGCTTCATCGGCGGCTCTCTCCAAGTCCGCCAGGCCCAATTCCGCCTGATCCGCTTGCAGTTCGACGTCGGATTCATCCATCTCCGACATCGAAAGCATTACCTGCTCGAGGTCTTCCTCTTTGGTGGCACCGTATGCTTTGTCGATGCCTTCGAGAATCGAGCTTTCCGATGCGACCACAGGCTCGATATTGAAGCCGGTCATGAACTTGATGTCGTCCATGGCGAACACGTTGGTGGGGTCCACCATCGCGATCGTCAGCGAAGCACCCACCCGGCTCAGCGGCAGGATTTGATAGCGCTTAGCGGTTTCAAACGGAATCAGCTTGACCACCGCGGGATCAATTTCAAAATAAGAGAGGTTGATGGCGGGAACGCCGTACTGCCGCGAAAGGAAGTTGGTGACATCCTCGTCCGTCAAAAATCCCAGCTTCACCAGGGCAGCGCCCAGGCGAACGTTGGTTTCCTTCTGAGTCTTCGTTGCTTGTTCCAACTGCTCTGGGGTTATGACCTTCTCTTTGACCAGAAGATCACCCAGCCGTTGAGACATACCTCGATCTCCTATCTGAGCGGCAGAGGGATGACGTCGACTTCGCTTTGCTCGCGCGACAGCACTGCTTTTTAGGGGAGAAGCTGCAGCCTATCGCGTTGACACAAATTGTCACAGCAGATGCGTTACTCCGCCAGTGACTTTGGTACTTGTACTCCGCGACGGGCAACGGATAACGCCTTTGAGCCCCGTAAAATGCCCGTCAGATGTGCTTTTGTAGAACCTGAGGAGTGCAGAGGGACATGAACTTCGGTAAGCCCGATGGTCAATGCCATCAACCCGTTCCAGGGAGATTAGAGCTCTCTAAAACTGGGAATGTTCCCTTTTACATTCCTTCCCAGGAAGAGTTGCGCAAACTCTTCGAGCAGGCCTTGGGCACTGTGCTGCTGACGAGCAAAACTGAGAACCGAGAACCAGGAACTTGAAACTGGAGTTTCACTTCGTCTCCCAATTCTCCCTCGCCCATGAGTCTTCCCAACGCGCACCGCTCGCCCAGTTATGCAACGCCACGCGCGGATTAAGTTTTGGCTGGGAGAAAACCTCTCCTGACTTAGGTCAAAACCTCGGCTGCGAACAGTGCCCGCCGGGAAAATTCCTGCCCAAAGATTCGGAGCTCTAGTGGCCTCGCTGGCCATGCATCCGCAAAAGGGGAATAGATTCCAACTTCTGGCAATGGACGGCTGGTCAAACCGACCCTCAGGGACGCCTACGCTTATAATGGGCGGGACAAGCTTGCTACCTTTATTGATGAGCGTTGCCAGGCTGCCAGCGGACATGTCTGCTCCCAATCCAGTTCGACCGGATCAAAAACCTTCCAGACGCAAGAAGGTCTTAATCCCGTTGGCAGTGGGAATTGCCCTGCTTTTTGGGGTGTTGCTTTCGCTGACCTCTTTCGACCTGCCTCTGAATCCGGGCACTAATCAGCAACTTCTTTTTTTTGCTTCCCTTTCCGCGCTGATCTTTCTCCTGTTCGTGGCCTTGACGTTTGTCCTAGCCCGAAACCTGCTGAAGCTCTTTGCGGAAAGAAGGCTGGGTGTTCTGGGATCGAAATTCCGCACACGGCTGGTAGTGGGGAGCCTTTTGCTTTCGTTTCTTCCCGTGATCGGCATGTTCTTCTTCGCTTATGTGCTGATGAACCGGTCGATTGATAAATGGTTCTCCAGCCCGGTGGAGGAAGTGCGGCGGGACACGGCTTCCATGGCATCGCTGCTTTCCAATTATGCCGCTCAAAACACGCGAGCCGAGGCCCAAGCCCTGGCAGCGTCGCCGGAGACGCAACGGGCTTTCGCGAGCCACAATTTTTCTGCTGTGACGAACGTGTTCCAGCGTCACGCACCCACGCTGCAGGGTGGGTTTGCTCTAGCGATTGTCGACGGGGACGCGGAGACTAGCGTTGGCACGCCCGCTCCCTGGCCGCAACTGAAACCCAAGGTCCCCATGGAGCGGATAAAGTCTGAGACTCCGACCCTTTTTACATGGGAGCAAACCGATTACATTCTGGGGAGTGCGCCCGTGGGCGATGATGGTGTAATCCTGGTGGGCATACCCTTGCCAAAGAAGTTTTCTGAAACCGTGAAACAGGTAGAGACCAGTCAGCAGCGTTATCTCGACCTCGCCCACGAACGAAGGCTGGTGCGACGAACCTACATGGAAGTGCTCCTGCTGCTCACTGTGGTGGTACTTTTCGCGACCACTTGGTTTGCCCTATTTCTCTCCAAACTGGTTACACGTCCTGTGGTCGCACTTGCCGAAGCGACCCAAGAGATTTCTCGCGGGCGGCTCGACTATCGCGTGGAGGTCCGTGCCGCCGATGAAATCGGTGATCTCGTGCACTCCTTCAATCGCATGGCTGCGGAGTTGGAAGCCAACCGCCGCCAGATCGAGGCCTCCAGCCGCGACCTGAGCGCCGCCAATGTCGCCTTGGAACAGCGCCGGCGCCATATCGAAACCATCCTGGAAAGCATTCCCAATGGCGTGCTTTCCCTGAATGCGGACCGGCGCATCACCCATGTAAACCATGCTCTGCTGCGTTTGTTCCATCCGGGTGCGGAAGCCGGCACGCCAAGTGTGTTGATCGGCGCGCCGCTGAAAGATGTTTTCGGGGCCGATGTCGTCGAGGATCTGCAACCGCTGCTGCGCCGTGCCGACCGCATGGGCACCACGACCACGCAGATGGAAATGGTTGTACAGCGGGCCACCCTGAACGTCGCGGTTACGGTGGCTACTCTCAAGCACGACGGACAGGGACTGGGATATGTCCTCGTGTTCGAAGACCTCTCCGAGTTGCTGAAGGCACAGAAGCAGGCTGCCTGGCGCGAAGTGGCGCGGCGTGTGGCTCATGAAATCAAGAATCCGCTAACCCCGATTGCACTTTCCGCGGAGCGCATCCGCCGCCACCTGCAGCGTGGCACGCCTCCCGACGCAGCTTCGCTGCAAGTACTCCACAGCTGTGCTGAAACCATTGCCGGCGCCGTGGAAACGGTCCGCACCCTCGTGGATGAGTTCTCCACTTTGGCGCGTTTCCCTACCGCGCGGCCACAATCCGCCAATATCAACTCCATTGTGGAAAGCACGCTGGCCATGTTCAACGGGCGCTTGGACAACATCCGCGTGCAGACCTTTCTGTCGCCGGAGTTGCCCAACGTGATGGCCGACCCCGAGGCCATCAAGCGAGCCCTGGCCAACCTGCTGGACAACGCTGCGGAAGCGATGCAGGATGCTCTCTTTCGCGAAATTCAGATTTCCACCGCCCTGGTGGCGAGCCGCGATGTGGTGGAGATCACCGTCGCCGACACCGGCCACGGGGTTACCCGGGAGTTGAAGGAACGGCTTTTCCTGCCATACTTCTCCACTAAAAAACGGGGCACCGGCCTGGGGCTTGCCATCGTGAACCGCATTGTTGAAGACCACCATGGCTCCATCCGCGTAGAAGAGAACCAACCCGTCGGCGCCCGCTTCGTGGTCGAACTGCCGATTGTCTCGGACGCCGTGGCTGCACCCTCCATCAACCAGCATGCATAACATCCTTATCGTTGACGATGAACCCACGATCCGCCAGTCGCTCAAGGGTGTGCTGGAAGATGAGGGATTCAAAATCTCGATGGCGGAAAGCGGCGAAGCTGGCCTGGACATCATCAGCAAACATGCGTTCGATGTAGTGCTGCTCGACGTGTGGTTGCCCGGAATCGACGGTCTCGAAACCCTGGAAAAGATTCGCGAAAAGGAAAATGCTCCCGAGGTCATCATGATCTCCGGACACGGCACCATTGAAACCGCGGTTCGCGCCACCAAGTTGGGCGCTTACGACTTTCTGGAAAAGCCACTCTCGATTGACAAAACCCTCATCCTCATCAAAAACGCGATTGATGCCAAGCGATTGAGGGAGGAAAACCGGGACCTCAAGAAGCAACTTATACCGAAAAGCGTGATCGTCGGCGACAGCATCCCGATGAAGGCTTTGCGCCAGCAGATCCAGATTATGGCTCCCACCAACGGCCGCGTTCTCATTTATGGAGAGTCGGGAACTGGAAAAGAATTAGTGGCCCATGCTATTCACGCCCAGGGCCTGCGCAAGGATGAGATGTTCGTCGAGGTGAATTGTGCCGCGATTCCTGAGGATCTGATCGAGAGCGAACTGTTTGGTCATCGCAAAGGATCTTTTCCCGGAGCTATGGGAGACAAAGAAGGAACCTTCCAGAAAGCTCATGGCGGCACGCTTTTTCTCGATGAGATCGGCGACATGAGTCTGAAGACACAATCGAAGGTCTTGCGGACGCTCGACGAGCAGCGTTTCATCCCCGTGGGCAGCGACGAATCGATCACCGTCGATGCCCGGGTGATTGCTTCCACCAACAAGGATCTGGAAGAGGAAATCTCCCGCGGAAACTTTCGCGAGGATCTGTTTTATCGCCTGAACGTCATCCCTTTTTCGGTGCCGCCGCTGCGCGAACGCAAAGAGGATGTTCCCCTGCTGGCGCGTCACTTTCTGAAGGAGTTTTCTGCCACCTATGGCCGCCGCCCTCGCGAGATCACGGATGATGCAATCGATACCCTCATGCGCTATTCCTGGCCAGGCAATGTGCGGGAACTGCGGAACGTGGTCGAGCGCATCGTCATCATGAATCCCACCACCATCCGATTCGAACGCAAGCACCTGCCGCCGCTGGTTCATCGTGATGGCACCCGCCGCGCCGCCGGCAGCGACTTCTCTACCCTGCACCAGGCCCGCGCTGCCTACGAGCGCGACTATATCCTGAAAAAACTGGACGAGAATCACGGCAACGTTACCCGCACGGCGGAAGTGCTGGGCCTGGAACGTAGCCACCTTTACCGCAAGATGAAAACCCTGGGAATTGCGGTTAAGGAGTAGGCTTCCTCTGCGCGCCCTGCGGCTGTTCTCGGCGTTCTCTGCGTTTTAAGGCTTTGGCTCTTGTTTGGACAGGCTTACCGCTTGATCATGTGGATCTCAGTCCCATTCTTCAGAAACTTCACCTCGTCCATGAGCTGCGTGATCAGATAAACCCCGCGACCGTGACCGGAATAGATGTTCTGCCCGACCACCGGGTTGGGAATTGACCCAGGATCGAAGCCCTCGCCGGGGTCACGCACCACAATCAGCAGGCTGTGGTTTTGGTCGCAGGCCACATCACATTCCACGACTTTCGACGGATCAGACTTGCACCCATGCACCACCGCATTGGCGAGCGCCTCTGAAAGCGCCAACTCAATGGCCTGTTCCTTCCCGTCGGCGCAGTCTTTCTCGCGGATGGACGCCATGATTCGCTGCACTACCAAATCCACCGCTGCCTTGTCGGCAGCCAGCGAGACCTGCAGCTTGAAAGCTAACTTGTCGGCCAGGAAATCAAAAGGTGCTTCAGAATTGGTGGACATTGATGAGAATCGTCCCGAAGGTTAGTCGTAGCCTTGGCCACTGCGATTCTACAGACGAAATAAAAGTCCGGCAACGTGAAAAACACCGGGCTAAGAACCACCATTCTCAACTCTTGCCAGAATGCGTCAACAACTCCAACTGCCGGCGCCAGTCGAGTTCCTCAATAAACCTGTGCGACTCGCGCCAGTCCGGACTCACTTTCACGAAAAGCTCAAGAAACACCCGAGTACCAACCATCTTTTCGATCTGCAGCCGAGCCGACGTTCCGATTTTCTTCAACATCTGCGCCTGTTTGCCGATCAGGATCCGCTTCTGACCTTCCCGCTCGCAATAGATCGCCGCAGCGATTCGGGTGAGCCTCGCGCCTTCCTCGAATTGTTCGACCAACACGGTTGTCGCATAGGGCACCTCTTCACTGGTCTCCAGCAAAACCTGTTCACGGATGATCTCCCCCACCATGAAGCGCGCGGGTTGATCGGTGATCTGGTCTTCCGGAAAATAGCGCGGTCCCTCGGGCAAGCTCTCGAGCACCTTGTCCAGCAAAAGGTCCACCCCTTCAGGCTTGCGCGCCGACAGCGGAATGATTTCCTTGAAAGCATGAAGCCTGCGGTATCCATCGATGATAGGCAGCAGCTTGTCCTTCTGATTGCGTAACAAATCGATCTTGTTCAGCAGCAGGAAAACAGGCGTCCCAGACTTCTTGGCCATGTCGAGTACGGCCTGATCGTCCTGACCAAATTTGCGGGTTACATCGACAATCAGCAGAAGCAGGTCGCAACCTTCCAGCGCCTCGCGCACCTCCGACATCATCTTGCGGCCCAGTGAACTATCCGGCTTGTGCACGCCGGGCGTATCGATAAGCACAATCTGCCCACCCATCTTTTTCGCTTGCTTAGGAATCTGGACAATTCCCAGGATGCGGTTGCGCGTAGTCTGCGGCTTGGGGCTGACAATGGCCAACTTCTCGCCCACGAGTGCGTTCAGCAAGGTAGACTTGCCGGCGTTGGGACGCCCAAGAATGCAAACGAATCCGGAGTGAAAGGCCATAGGAATAAGCTACTAGCTTCTAGCTCCTAGCTACCAGCAGTCAAGAGTGTTCACGGTCTGAAGCTAGAAGCTAGGAGCCAGCAGCTAGCAGCTTCCTTCAAATCAGCCGCATCTGTTTCGGCTGCACCACCGAAATCCGAACTCGTTCCACTCGCCGCTCGGTTGACTCCAGCACTTCAAAACGCAGGCCGTCCTCTTCGATCACCTCGCCCTTTTGTGGAATGCGGCCAGCCATCTCACTCACCAGGCCCGCGACCGTGGCCGACTCTTTGCCCTCGGGACGCGCGCCCAGCAACTCATCCAACCGGTCCACATCCATGTTTCCGGGAACGATATAGGAGCGCTCGCTCTCGCGCACCACTTCGGCTTTGTCGCGTTCGTCATCGATCTCGCCAACAATTTCCTCGACCAGATCCTCGATCGTCACCAATCCCGCCACTCCGCCGTACTCGTCCACCACGATGGCCATGCGAATATTGTTCTTCTGCATCTCGCGCAGAAGCTCGCTTCCCAGTTTGCTCTCTGGCACGAAATACACATCTTTGCGCATGAGCGTGTCCACCGTGCGAGTGTGAGCCTCAGTATCCGGCACCTGCAGGACGTCTTGCGCGTACACGATCCCTTTGACGTTGTGGATGGTCCCTTCGAAAACCGGAACCCGGGAGAACGGCTTCACGCGCAGCAACTCAATGAACTGCTCCACTGTGGTATTCGTCGGAACCGCCACGATTTCCGGCCGCGGCTTCATCGCCTCCCGCACCGTCTTCTCGCCGAATTCCACCACCGACTGGATCATGTCGCGATTGCTTTCATCCAGGATGCCTTCTTCCTGACCGGCTTCGATCAGCGCGTCCACCGCTTCTGCCTGGCTTTCCGGCTGTTCATCCGCATGCCCTTTAGTCAAAGCCGCCACCGACTGCAAGAAGCCCAGCACCAGGGTCACCGGTAAAACCAGGTAGATGAGAGTTCGCAAGAAAGGCGTCCAGCGGACCAACCATTGGCCCTTCGTCCGCGAGAAAAAAACGAAGGGCAAGAACCGGTTACAAACAATCACGATCAGGATCAGGCTAAGCGTGGCCTGCAGAATTTCATAAATGCTCCAGGCCCGGTCACGGAACACGGTGAAGCCTACCAGCATGGCAATCGCTGCCGTGGTCATTTGGGTGAGCACCGCCATGGACAGCGCCGCGCGGGAGCGGCTCACATGCAGCCTCGACTCCACATCGTGCTCGAACGCGTCGATGTTATCCTGGAACTCGCGCGATAGGAATTTGCCAATCTCGGTGTAGAGGCGGTCCACGTAGGAGACCAGGGTCAGCAGCCCCAGCAACATCAGCAACACGACAGCAAGGACGGAGTTCATCGTGATGCCCGCGTGGCGCGGGAGGCCATCCTAGATTTAGCACTGGGAGAAACAACGGGCGTTCGCACCCGGCCACTCGCCTTGCTCTTCCGCTTCGCGCTCAAGCCTTTTCCGCCTCCTGTTCGCCCACGTCTCTCAATTAATCCCGCGGGCAATCCGAGCGCCTTCCGCAAACGCGCTTCCTTGCGTTCCATTTCCCCGTGATCGAGTTCGTGGTCGTACCCCGCGAGGTGAAGCACTGCATGCAAAGTGAGAATCCTGATTTCCTCAGCCACCGTGTGCCCAAGTTGGCGTGCGTTACGGGCCGCAATCTCCGCCGAAATGGCCACGTCCCCAGCAAACGATCGCATCAGCCCCGGCATCGCGGGGAACGAGAGCACATCCGTTGGCTTGTTCTTTCCCCGGAACCGATAATTCAATGCTTGCAATTCCCGGCTACTCGTGACCAGCACACTGACGGCCCCACGCAGTCCGGCCGCCCGTCGTGCGCGCGTCACAAATTTCGCCAGCGCCCCCTCAGTCAACCCAGCGACTCTTTCCTGAATGATAACCAAGCCATCTCCGTGAGCCCGCCGCCAAATAAACAGGAGGGCCATAAACCGCGGCCCTCCCACCCAATCGCGCTCGGCTCTATTCTTTCGCGTCTGCTTCCGCAGGCATCGCAATATTCTTTTGCAAGGGCGCACTCTCCGCCCCGTTGGTCTTGCCATTCACGCTGCTCTTCGGCTCGATTAACGAGAGTTGCTGTTCCGCCAGTTTGGTCTTGTGCTCGTCGTAAGCGCGGATGATGCGCTGCACTAGGTGGTGCCGGACCACGTCGCCTTCATCGAAGTAAACGAACGTCAATCCTTCGACGCGCTTCAGAATATCCACCGCCTCCAGCAGTCCGCTGCGGCGAGCGTTGGGCAGGTCGATCTGGGTAACGTCCCCGGTGATTACCGCCTTGGAGTTGAATCCCAGACGGGTCACGAACATCTTCATTTGCTCCGAGGTGGTGTTCTGCGCTTCATCCAGAATCACAAATGAATCGTTCAACGTGCGCCCGCGCATGAACGCAATCGGCGCAATCTCGATGACATTCTTCTCCAGGTAACGATCCACCTTTTCGGGATCAAGCATGTCATAAAGCGCGTCGTAAAGGGGTCGCAGATAGGGATCGATCTTGTCCTGCAACGTTCCCGGCAGAAATCCAAGACGTTCGCCCGCCTCGACCGCCGGACGCGCCAGGATGATCCGGTTCACTCTTTTCGCCAGCAGGGCCGAAATGGCCATCGCCACAGCCAGGTAAGTCTTTCCCGTACCCGCGGGACCGATGCCGAACACCATGTCATGGCTCTCGATGGCTTCCACATATCGTTTCTGATTCAGGCTCTTGGGCTGCACCGTGCGCCGCCCGAACGAGCGCTGCCGCCCCGCTTCGGCTAAACCGCGCAGCGTAGCTTTGGGGTCCGCGATCAGCACGCGCAGCATGCTGTTCAGATCACCGTTGTTGAAAGTGTGTCCGGAGCGCTGCAGATGGTTGTAATCGGCAAAGACTTGCTCGGCCCGGGCAACGTCACGCGCTGCCCCTTCTACTTCAATCGAGTTGGAGCGCAGGTCGATGTTGATGTTCAGACCGTCTTCCAACACATGCAGGTTTTCGTCCCTGGTACCGAACAGGGCTTCAATGTGAGGAGTAATCTCAATGCTCTTCTTCATTCAGTTTTGGCGCATCCCTCCCTCGCCGACTAGGCTTTCGTTGCCACGCCAGTGCTTCGATGGCATCGCCGCGACGTAGGCGCACCCATGCCCGTCTGAGCGACGACAAAATTCTTCTCTCTTGCAGGTGGAACCAACCGGAATGCTCGCTCCCCAGGTGCAAGCCACTACCATTGAGCTAAGGGTACCCCCAGCCTTGGACAAGAGTCAATGCCGCAAGCAGTTCCGCAAACAAGGCCATGTGGGGAGCGGTCTTCGACCCGTCCGGCGAGTCAAAACCCCGCTGCCACACGATCATGGTTGAGAGTCGGTTTGGTTGATACCCATTTGACCAGCAGTAACTTACTCCCGTAGAATAGCCATTCGAACCTACTCGAAAATCTCTTTGCTAGAAACCAAGCTAGGGAAAACCAGAGAACGAAGGTAAACGAATTACATGGCAAATCATTTTTCGGCGCTGAAACGCGCCCGTCAGACCGAGAAACGCACGGTTCGCAATCGCGCCAACGCCTCCCGCCTGCGCAGCACGCTTCGCGAATTGCGCGAATCCCTCGCTAAGGCCGACCCCCAGGCCTCCGATCAGGTTTTTCGGCAGACGGTCTCCGCCCTCGACAAAGCAGTCCAAAAGGGCGTCCTGCACGAGAACACCGCGTCGCGCTACAAGTCCCGCCTGAACGCACGCTTGAACGCGATCGCGAAAAAGTAGCGACTGGCAGCCGGCGAATGCATCCCCTTTAGCAGCACCCTCAGCGCTCCCTGCGAGCCTCCGCGGCCTCTGCGATTTAAGATTTTCAGAGCACAATGTTGAAGTGTTCCCTCAGCGCTGCCCGCCACTCCGGATCCGAAGCGAGCAACCGTTCTTCTCTACTCCCATTCCGCGTGAGGATCAGTTTCCGGTCCGCCACGGTAATTCTCCCGTCGGGTGTGGCCATGGAACATACACTCGTCCGGGTAAACGGCGACTCCAGCGATGTCTGATGGTAGTGGCACATAGCCGCAAAATCGCTGAGGCTTCGCGGCGCCAGAGTGAAAGAATACTGCCGCTTCCAGGCCCCCTCGCGCTCCGCTCTCTCCACGAACAGCGATTCCCCGCAATCCGCCACTCGATACGTCCAACCGTCCTGCGAACGTTCGGCACCGGATCGCAGCTCAAGCGGCTCAAGAAAGGAGTCGCCAAATCCCACGTCGGCAAGCCAGGGTTCCGCCAAGTCAATCCTCAACGTAAGATGATCGAACTCGGGACTATCAGTACCATCTTCGCGGGGGACGCGAGCCGAGAGCAGAGTGACCTGAAACCCAATGGCACGCAGCAAGCCTGCAAACGCTCCATTCAGTTCGTAACAGAAGCCACCGCGTCGGCGATCCACGATCTTTCGGACAAAGGCGTCTTCGTCGCACACGATTTTTCGGCCCAAAACAATGTCGAGGTTCTCAAAGGGGACGCTGAGCATGTGCGCCCGATGCAGGTCGCGCAGCACCTCCGCCGTGGGCGCAAGCGGTCCGCGGTACCCAATGCGCTCGAAATAGGCGGGGACGTGGGCACTATACATGAGGCAAGGTTCGCACCCGGCGGGAGGTTAGGCAAACCTGCACATAATACTCCAGCTCTCCCCGAGGCGGATTTACGGCGTTTGTTCGCACAATGACATTGCCGTCGAATTACCCGATCTACTCTTGTTTCCCGACGAATGTTTCCATGAACTCTCGCGGGGAAACGATGGAAATGGACTTGTAGGTGCGCAAGCGCAACAGATGCCGATCACCCAAAACTACAAAATCCGCGCTGGCGGACAACGCACATTCGAGAATCCGATCGTCATCCGGATCATCGGAAACGGCATTTACTCTGTTACAAGGAACAATCAACTCGCCGATGTTCCACAGCGCCGGCAGTACCTCGTCCAACCTCGCTTCGCTCCAGTCAAACTTTTCTCCGAGCGCGCGCCGAACTTCGACCTGAATGGCTTCAGAATAGAAGAGTTGGCATCGTCCGACCTGGGCCAACTCTAGAACCAGCCGGGGCACTCCGCCGAACACCAATGCCGAGACGATTACGTTCGTGTCTACGACAACGCGCATTACTTCCTGGCTGGGTTTTTGCCGGCCCGCACTTCGTGTACCAGGCGATCCACGTCCTCCTCGCGAATGCCTTGCCGTTCCGCCCTTCCCCTTCCGTAAGCGTTGACCTCGTCCCACCACGAACGCCGTTCGTAGTGGCGCAGCGCCTCCCGGATCAATTCACTCATGGTACGGCTTTCTTTCTTCGCAATCGATTGCGCCCTCTTCAGCATGTCCGGCGGCAGCGTCACCGAAAGGGTCCTCGTGTTTCTCATGAGCATATTATATAGCACCATTTAGCAATACTAAGCATGATCGGCGAAATGCTAAGTACCGGGTGCCCCAGGTCTCGCGCCTTTCGAGACCTGGGACGGCTTCCTGAGCCCCCAGCTTCGCAGTGGCTCTTTATCGTTGACTGCACCCTCGAAACCAGATAACCTATAGTTAAGGCCATTATCTACAGGATAATAGTAGATCTTAGCTTCGAAAATGCCTCGTAGGGACGATGGAGGACGGGCGTCCCGCCCGTCCAGCGGTCGCTCCGGATCCCCGGCTCGCCAACGAACTTGGCGAAGTGGAATGCCTCCCCGGAGGCCGCCCGTTGCCGGGCGTACGATCTTTGACATTCTCATGGCTCGTGGTGACTCAACGGGCATTGCGGGTTTGACAATCTGACCCGGGTGAGGGCGCACCTTCCAAAGCTTAATCCAAATGTCGACCCGTTAGTTCCAAAATGGAACGCAAGCCCCGGGCCGCACCCGCTCTAACTCCCATGTTATCTAGATTTTGCGTATAAGTCCTGTAAACTCAAAGATCTAGCACATATAGTCAATCTGTAGGTCCTTTGTTCTCTAGATTTTGCACGCGAAAGGGGGGAGGGGGGGTACCGATACTAAACAGTAAACCCAGTGCCAGTATGGGAAAGGCGCGAGCCCTCGCTCTAAGTACTCCAGACCAACCCGCCGCCCGAAGAGATCCGGATGCCAACCCGGCAAAAAAGCGGCGGCGATCGGTTAAGCCCTCTTATTGCAAGCTTTTCAACGCCTCCAGCAATTCCCCATTGTCCGGCGTCCGATCCAGCGGATAAACCTTGGCAAAGACGATCCTGCCGCCCTTGTCCACAATGAATACGGCCCTCTCGCTGATCCCGGGGAGTGGCGGCCCTTCCCGCAAAACGCCGAAGGCCTGGGTCACCGCAGCATGGGGATAAAAATCTGAACACATGGGGAAATGCATGGCTCCGATGGAATGCTTTTGCCAGGCAAGATGGCTGTAAACCGAATCTGTGCTTATGTCCAGAACCTGGGCATCGAGCGCGGCGAACTTCTCGCGATCCGAGTCGAACGCCGGCAGCTGTTCCCCTCAAGTCGGAGTCCAGTTCAGCGGATGAAAGGTCACCACGACATGTTTCTTGTCGCGAAAATCGCTAAGCTTGACCTTTAGCCGCCGCTCCCCTTCAACCGCTGGCAGTTCAAAGTCCGGTGCCAGATCGCCAACTTTCAATGGCATGTGCCCGCTCCTCCTCGATGGCGCGTCTCACTATATTAATGTAGCACCGAAAGAGCGAGCGCCACTCCTGACGCGTCGCCGTGGAAATTAACATTCCTTTAACAATCGATTCGCGACTCCGGCACTAATATCTCGCCATGCCACAAGAGCCTCTTGTGATCGAGGATCTCGCCGGCCCGAAGGATGGGCAACGCATCCTCCGCCTTCGCGGGCCCCTGCTCATCGCCACGCTATTCGACTTCCAGGCCAAGGTGCGCGCGAGCAACGCCCGAGCCCTCATCATCGACTTCACCAACGTTCCGTACGTAGATTCCGCTGGAATCGGCGCGCTGGTGGGCGCCTACGTGACTCACCAGAAAGACGGACGCAGTCTCGCCTTGGTCGGCGTTAGTGATCGGGTGCACACTGCGCTCCAAGTCACACGGGTGGACCACTTCTTCCGTTTCTTCAACACGACAGCGGACGCCGAAAACGCCGCCTAGCTGAGTCCTGCTGCGGATCTGAGGACGTGAAAGGCTTGGCTCGGCTACCCGGACGAGGTGTCCGGGGCTACGTGTGCATCGCTCAAGCGTTTCTGTCTCGTGTTTGACTCACTCGCGCATGCGACCTAAGATGGGCGCTTCGGCAGATTTTTTTGCTTCTCATGATCGGCCAAACCATCTCGCACTACCGCATTACCGGCCGCTTGGGCAGCGGCGGCATGGGTGTTGTTTACGAAGCCCAGGATCTCACTCTCGGCCGCCGCGTGGCCCTGAAGTTCCTTCCGCCGGAACTGGCCGGCGATGCCTCTGCTCTGGAGCGCTTCCTGTTGGAAGCTCGCGCCGCCTCAGCCCTCAATCATCCCAACATCTGCACGATTTATGCCGTGGAGAAGGACGGCGACCAGTCGTTTATTGCGATGGAGTTGCTCGAGGGCCAGAGCCTCGACGCCAAACTGGACAGCGGTCCCCTGTCGCTCGACCGCTTGCTTGACGTAAGCATTCAACTGGCGGACGCGCTCGATGCCGCGCACGCCAAAGGGATCGTCCATCGCGACATCAAGCCGGCGAACATCTTCATCACCCAGCGGGGTCAGGTGAAGGTTCTGGACTTCGGCCTCGCCAAGCTCACGCACGCAGCCGGAAAGGCTACCGAGACAATTGGCGTCACTCAGGACGGTCTTCGGACGGTCAGCCTCACGAGCCCAGGCAGCACGGTCGGCACTGTTGCTTACATGTCGCCGGAGCAGGCACGCGGCGAGGAACTTGATGCCCGCACCGATCTTTTCTCTTTAGGAACCGTGATTTATCAAATGGCAACTGGACGGCTGCCTTTCCCCGGCAACACTTCGGCTGTAATCTTCAACGCCATCCTGGAACGCGATCCTGTCCCGGCGATGGAACTTAACGCCCAACTTCCGCCTCGGCTTCAGGAGCTGATCGACAAACTGCTGGAGAAAGATCGCGATCTGCGTTACCAATCGGCGGCTGATTTACGTGGCGATCTTAAGCGGCTGAAGCGCGACACCGAATCTGGACGCAGGATAGCGCAACCGGTTTCTGCGTCGTCCGTCGCCGCGGCTGTTCCACCAGTTTCGTCTTCGCAGCAACCCTCGAGCGGCTCCGCCGTGGTCGCGGCTGCCCGCCAGCACAAGCTGGGAGCCGGAGTCGCCACGCTCATTGTTGTCGTGCTCGTCGCCGCTGCGGGCTACGGGGTTTACGCTCTGCTCCATCGCAATCGCCCGGTCCCCTTCGAGAACATTTCCATCACCAAAGTTACGGAAACCGGCAAGGCCGCGCTGGTGGCCATCTCTCCCGATGGCAAATACATTCTGACCGTTGTGCGGGACGCTGGGCAGGAAAGCCTGTGGCTACGCAACCTTCCCACCAACAGCGATACTCAGGTGATCCCGCCAGCGGAAGTGAGATACGCGCACTTGCGTTTCTCTCCCGACGGGAACTACCTCTATTTCACGCGCAGTGAACCGGGTAGCGAAGAGTTGAAATATCTCTACCGCGCCCCGGTGCTCGGGGGTACTCCGCAGAAACTGGTCACCGACATTGACTCCAACATCACATTTTCGCCTGATGGGCGGCAGATCGCCTATTTTCGTCTCAACAATCCTGAGCCCGGGAAAGAGCGTCTTCTGCTTCTTCCCGTTGACGGGGGCGACGAGAAGCTCTTCGACAACCGTCCGGTCACCGGTGGATTGCAAGATCCCGCATGGTCTCCCGACGGCAAGATGATCGTGTGCATGGTGCTTCAACCCGCAAACGCTTTCAGCGGTTTGGTGGCGCTCGATGTTGCCAGCAGAAAGCAGATCTCGTTTTTCGCCTCCGCTTCGGACATCCTAAAGAGCCCGGTGTGGATGCCAGATTCTAGTGGCCTGCTCGCTCAATCCAGTCTGGGCCACCGGCAGATTGTTTTCGTTTCTTATCCGGACGGAAAGTTGCACAACGTAACCCGCGATACCAATAGCTATTCCGAACCTAGTCTGGCTGCAGACGGACGCACTTTGGTCAGCGTCTTGAGCCAGGCCCACTTCGACCTGTTCACCATGCCGGCCGCATCTTTGAATATTGGTGAAGCCCGGCAGGCCACATCGGGGGCGCCCGCCGCCAGTTTCGGTTGGACGCGCGACGGTCAGCTGGTTGTGGCATCAGACTCAGATTCAGGTCTTGCTCTGGTCAATCCTGAATCAGGCAGGAAAACGCCGCTGGTGGCGCAGGCTGACGCTCGCGCCGACAATCCGTCCGCATGCGCCGACGGCCGCTACGTGGTATTTACCAGCGTATTCAGCAAGGGAAACAAAGCGCTGAACATTTGGCGTACGGACGGGTCGGGCGGAAACTTGAAGCAACTGTCGGACGGCAAGGTGGACGTAAATCCGATTTGTTTGCCCGATGGGCGTTCGGTGTTCTATCAGGACCAGGTAAATGGTGGTCGCCTGATGAAGGTATCCATCGACGGCGGAAAACCCGAACAAATCTCAGACGAACTCACGGCTGGCTTCGATATTTCTCCCGACGCCAAGACCATCGCTCTGGCTGCCTTTATGCATCTCGACGAGCATGTAGAGAGGCTGATGCTACGCTCGGTGGATTCCAATCAACTCCTGAAGACTTTGGCTTTCGAGCGTCCGCGAAGCGGACCCATCCGTTTTTCGCGTGACGGTAAAGCTGTCGTCTACCCGTTTCGCCATAGCGGAGTCGACGACCTGTGGGTGCAGCCGCTCGATGGTTCTTCGGGAAAACAACTCACCGATTTCAAAGCAGAACACATCATCGACTTCCACTGGTCGTTCGATGGCAGCAAGTTAGGCGTGATCCGCGGCCACACCGATTCCGATGTCGTGCTCATCCGCGACTCGCAAACCTAACCGACCGTAACCCGTTTCTAGTTGCAGGACTTGGGCACTGCGGTCAGCCCAGCCGGATCGGAGCCGTTCTTGATCACATGGAACGGGGAGCCAGGAACCTCCTTCAGAGTGCCACCATTCACCGCTAGAACACCGATAGACTCGGGGTTGTTCTGCTCGGACACGAGAAGATCCAGACCGTTCGTCCCCGTGGCCAGCCCCAATGCATACAGGCCGGGCTTGTTCAGCTTAACCGTGCTGTCGTAGGTCAAAGTCCCGTTGGAACCCACGGAAAGAGTTGTGATCTGATTCGACATCGTGTTGCTGACGTACAGGTGCTTTCCGTCGACGCTGAGTATTAAGTTGTAAGAACCCGCGCCGTTCTGGTTGGTGAAATTGTTCAACTCCTTCAGCTCTCCGGTTGAGCTGATGCTGAATACCTCCACCTGGGTGTTGGACGCTGCATCGCCAAAGTACGCGGTAGTGCTATCGCAACTGATATCGACGCCCGCGGCAGACCCCTTCGGGTTGAATGGGCCGAGTTCGGTGAGATCTCCCGTGGTGAAATCAATCTTGAAAGAATCGACCTGCCCGATGTAGGCGGCGATCAGGAAGTTCCCGTCGGGCGTGACCTTCATGCCGGCCGGTGAACCGGGAACGGTGACCACCTTTAGAACTTTGAGCGAGCAACCGGGACTGATTCGTAACACCGAGATGCTGTTGTTATTGGTGTTGCCGGCAAATAAGAGGGAGCCTCCCGCCGCCAACCCCACGCCAAAGTGCTGCGCACTGGTGACTCCATCCGAGAAAGGAGAGCCGTGAACCGCCGTCAAAGTTCCGTCGAACAGATTCACCTGAAACGCAGCGATCGTGCTGTCTCCCCCGTTTGAAACAAACAGACAAGTCCCCAGCCTGGTTCTGGCGGATGTTACCGGAGATAGCGCGAAGTAACCGCTGCCCGCGCTCTTCCCGCCGGTCGGGTAGGTCTTGAGTACCTTCAGCGCACCCTTGCCGCTCACGGTCAGGGCGGTGGTGCTGTTGCCACTATTGGCTACGTTGTCGTTGGTAAAAATATACTGTTGAGCGAGTGCGTTGCAGGTCCACGAAGCAAGGATGCAGGCCAGAGAAATTATCCACGACGGTTTTAGCAAGCGGTTCATGTTTCCCCCACTGGATCGCGCTCTGGATTCCCCGCTTTCGCCGGATGTAGGTGCAGACGTCCGCACCCGTGTTTGTCGTCCACGGACTCATCCTTGAGCCGGGACACACGGGTCTTCAGCTCCAGCAATCAGGAGAATCAAACAGGCGGGGCGTTGAAAACGGGGGGAGGGGCAACGCGCCACACGCCAGTTGACTGGCGCGACTCAGAACGTATTACAGACGGACAGGTCTGTCAATGGTGTCGTGCTGCGGGAGAAGAAAGTCCTACTAAAACGAAGGGCGGCTTGGGTTGGCCGCCCTATCTCCGAAGATTGGTAAGTGGTTTATACCGGCTTCACATTCTCGGCTTGCCACCCCTTGGGGCCCTTTACCACATCGAACTGTACTTGCTGGCCTTCCTGCAGACTGCGGAATCCGCCCGCCTGAATCGCGGAGAAGTGAACAAACACGTCCTCGCCGCTCTGACGGCTGATAAAACCATAGCCCTTGGCATCGTTAAACCACTTTACTGTTCCTGTTTCCATGATGTTGCTCGATTCCTTTTTGTTAGATATGCGCTATGTCCATCGCAGAACTTCTTCAGGCAGGTCACGCTGCTGTCGCGGGAGTTGCTGAAAACTGCAAAGATCAAACGCAGCAGAATTGTACCGCACATATCCCCGAAATTACCAAGACATTCCACCATCTACAGGATAAATGTATATGTATCAATCATTTACCATAGGCATCCCCGGTGATCCCTGCCTCGCCGGCTGGCAAACACCCGCACCGGCGCATTCAGAGTCCGGCGCCTTGCGTCACCACCAGACGTGACCTGCCTCACGGCGTTTGTCCTCGCGAAAGCGCACGCTCCTAGATGAAGGAGGGACTGGAGGCCTACTTAGAGTCGGCAGTGCTGATGGCCCGGACGGAGAGCGCTGGCGTTTTCTTCACTTCCCGCCCGGCAGTGGCACGAGTCCTCATCTTCAAGATTTCTAGCGGCACCAAAGAATTCTATGTCTTCGAAACTCTTCGTCCGGAGAAAAATCAATGCTGCATCTCGATACTGGTAACACAGGTTTCATGATTTTATGCACCAGCCTGGTCATGCTGATGACGCCCGGTCTCGCATTTTTTTATGGCGGCCTGGTAGGGCGCAAGAACGTGCTCGCCATCATGATTCAGAGTTTCGTCTCCATGGGCTGGACGACGGTGCTCTGGTACATCTACGGCTATTCTCTGTGTTTCAGCGGGGACTGGCACGGGGTCATCGGCAACTTTCACAACGCCTTTCTGCGCGGAATCGATCTCAGTACTCCGTCGCCGAACATCACCATCCCGGCATTTGTGTTTATCGCCTACCAGATGATGTTCGCCATTATCACGCCCGCTCTGATCTCGGGCGCCTTCACCAACCGGGTCACCTTCAAAGCCTACATGCTGTTTCTGACCGGTTGGCTGACCTTGGTCTACTTTCCTTTTGTCCACATGGTTTGGGGTGGAGGCATGCTGCAGAAGTGGGGCGTGCTGGATTTCGCCGGCGGCATCGTGGTGCACAACATCGCGGGCATCGCCGCTCTGGCTTCGGTGCTCTACGTGGGGAAGCGGCGCACGGCGGATCGGGGCCCGCACAGCATACCGCTGGTTGCCCTGGGAACCGGCTTGCTGTGGTTCGGATGGTACGGCTTTAATGCCGGCAGTGAAATGCGGGTAGATTCCGTGACTGCGACGGCATTTCTCAATACCGACTTAGCAGCCTCGTTCGCAGCCGTCACCTGGATGCTGGTGGCCTGGTTCAACGAAAAGAAACCAAAGTTCCTCGGCTTGCTCACCGGGGCCGTTGCCGGACTGGCGACCGTTACTCCCGCGGCCGGCTATGTTTCGCCCACCACCGCGGTCATCATCGGCTGTGTTTCTGGCGTGGTTTGCTACTACGCGGTCGAAATGAAAAACAAATTGCACTGGGATGACGCCCTGGATGTTTGGGGAGTGCACGGCGTCGGTGGTTTTCTCGGCATCGTCATGCTGGGGATTTTCGCCAGTCGCGCCTACAATCCCGCCGGTGCCGATGGCTTGCTCTACGGCGATCCGACGTTCCTGCTGAAACAAGTCGTGGCCGTGACTTTCTCGTCGGTTTGGGCATTCGTATTCACCTATGGGATGTTACGAATCATCGATGCCTTCACGCCGGTGAAAGTCAGCGAGATGAGCGAGGAAATTGGCCTGGACGAATCCATCCACGGCGAACATGCCTACGAGGAGGCTCCCCCAAGCGAAGATCTGCTGCATACGGGAGACCTGTTTCATCCGGAGGAACTGCTAGCTGGCCGGAAATGAGAGCATCCCCAATCCCTGGGGGAGACTGATTGTGGCGTGGGGCGATGGCGGCATCGCCCCTGTCTGGCTCGTGAGATCCACCAAACACTCTCCTCAGCACTGGAAACTTTTCCCACGACGGGGCATCATGGATACATGCGTCTCCGCCATCTTGCCATCCTGCTCCTGCTCTCTTCCCCCGCCTTCGCCGACATAATCGAAGACGTTCGCACCGCGCTCACTCAGAGAAATTTCACCGCCGCCGATGCCGCACTGCAAAAATATCGCACTGACCATGGCGTCGATCCGGAGTACCTCGAAGCTCTCTCCTGGACGGCGCGCGAAGCGTTGGACGCCAACCAACTCCAGCAGGCTGACACTGCTGCCAAGCAGACCGAAACGCTCGCCCGCCAGCTACTGCAGAAGCGACGCCTCGACGCCGAACCACACCTGCCCATCGCTCTCGGCGCTGCTCTCGAAGTCCAAGCCCAGGTACTGGCTGCCCATGGCCAAAACGGCCCAGCCGCCGCGTTGCTTCGGCACGCTCTGCTGTCCTACGAACATACTTCGATCAGTCCACGCCTGCACAAAAATCTGAACCTGCTCAACCTGACCGCGCAACCCGCTCTGCCGCTCACCACGGACGAGTATCTCGGAGCACGCCCCGTCCCGCTGAGCCAACTTAAAGGTTCGCCAGTGCTTTTGTTCTTCTGGGCGCATTGGTGCGGAGACTGTAAGTACGAAGGCCCAATTATCAGCCAACTGAGTTCCGAGTTCGCTCCCAAAGGCCTCGCCGTCCTCGCTCCCACCCAGCTCTACGGATACGCCGCCAGAGGAGAAGACGCCAAGCCCAAAGAAGAAATCGCCTACATCGGACAAGTCTGGCAGCGCTACTATCCTGGACTGCAAAACGTCCCCGTCCCCATCAGCAAAGCCAACTTCACCAACTACGGCGCCAGCACCACGCCGACCCTGGTCCTGGTCGACCGCAAGGGCCGCGTGGCGTTATATCATCCCGGCCTGATGCAGTACGACGACCTCCGCACCGCCATCGAAAAAACCTTGTCCAACTGAAGTTCGGCGGGGGCGCGATTGTGTGGGGACGGGTCTTTGACCCGTCCGGCGGAGCAAGGCTCCGCAGTCGCCAGTATAGACGCGGGGTCTACGCGCGCACCTCAACGAAACACGTACAAGATACCGAAGTCTGCAACCGCACTCACATGATGAGATGGGCTCGCCTCGTTGGGATTGCGATACGCATAAATTCCAAGCCGTTCGCGGAAGTAAAATCTTTGTTTCAAGTGCATCCGCGCGTCGAACAGCGGTCCATTCAAGCTGTAGTCGGTACTGGTGGGAATAAGGTATTGCGCATTGAGGCGAAACCAATCCTGCTCAAACATGGCTCCCACGGTGGGCCAAGCAGAATGGTTGTTATACTGGGACGAGAACAGCTCACTGAAATGAACCCCGCCTCCGAGGCGCCAGTGTAGTGTTGCCCGCACCATCACTAGTCCGTGGGCACGAATCGTGTAGCCATCTTTAAGGGGCTTTGGGTTCGCAGTATCCACGCCGGTTTCGGCTTCGAAGAATATAGGGCGAAGATTCCCCCAGTCGATGCCTGCGTCCGCGTTGTAATACGGAGATTGAAAGCTTAGCCCGTTTACGCCTATTCCGGCGCCAGCGTACGGCGCCACCTGAGCGCTGCCAACAGCCCCCAAGAAGAGAACGGTCGCAAGAAGCTCTGGAAGGGATCTCATCGTTGTATTCTTGCGCCCTAGGTCTGGACGCCTCAATCGCGTTCCCTGATTGAGCGGTTGTGGTCTTTGATAAGTGTACCTATTTGCAGTGCTGGCGCTATTTACCAATGCAGAACGTGTTGAATGGAAGCCGGTCGATACGGCGGTTTGGGCGCGGACAACAGCCCTAGTACCCAAAGCTCAAAGGCAGCTGACCGGGGCGCAGAAGATGTTAGTTCGCGCCTTCCGCCAGCGGAAGCCACACTTGAAAACGTGTGTTACCGGGTATCGAATTGACTTGAATGTTGCCCCGGTGTTTCTTCACAATTCGCTGAACCGTGTCGAGGCCGAGTCCGGTTCCCTCTCCGACGCCCTTGGTCGTGAAGAAAGGTTCAAAGATGTGCGGCTTGACCTCGGGCGAAATCCCTGGGCCGTTGTCGCCAATCTCAACAACCACACAGGTATCCTCGCGATAGGTTCGAACTTGTAGCTCGCCCTTCCCCCCCATTGCGTCGATCGCATTGTCAATGAGGTTGGTCCAAACCTGATTAAGTTCACTGCCGAACGAATTCACGAGAAGAGGAACTCGCTGGTAGTCACGCTGCACAACCACTCCGCGTTTGAGCTTGTGGTTCAAGATGGTGAGCGTAGTTTCCAGGCTCTTCACAATGTCAACGCTTTGCACCGGCGCCTGATCCATGTAGGTGTACTCTTTAATCGCGCCGACCAGGTCAGAGATTCGTGCTGTACTACTCTCGATTTCGTTCAGCAGGTTTGCAACCTCTACGGAAGCCGCGATCCTGACCAGAGCCGCCCGGGCGGTGTCTGCATCCAGGGCCGCGAACAGTGATTCCAGCACTTCCGGCTTGACGCTCCTCCGTGCCAGATCGGCCGCCAGTTGCCACAGGTCATTCTGCCCGTGGCTACGTAGCAAAGAATCAATCTGTTCCTCCAGGTCGCTGATTGTTAGCGCATCGGGCGGAGGATCGTCGCGCTGGACGAACGAGGCCTCCAACTTCTCGATCTCGGATTTCTGGGCAGGAGTGAGATCACGCCTTCCCAGTTCGTGACTTGCATCCCGGATTCGCTTCAGGATGTCGCGCAGCTGGCTGGTAGCGCGTTTGGCGGCGGAAGCGGGATTGTTGAGTTCGTGCGCCAGACCTGCGGAAAGTTTCCCCAACGAAGCCAATCGGTCGCGTTGTTGCTCCATCCGCGTGACCTCGCGGATCCGGTCGGACATCAGACCCACGAGACGCTTGGTCAGCTCGGGCATTTTCTGTACAAGGTCTGGAAACAGTGAAGCCGGAAATCTCAGGGCCCGGCTGTTCGTCACGGCTCGCCCGCTCACCGTAAACTGCTTCATCCTCGAAAACGGCAGCAATCCGGTAACGTCGCCCGGCTTTAGGTCAAAGGTAATGGTGTCGCCCGCAAGTTCGCCCTTTCCCTGAAGTTGCCCCTCAAGAATCACAAACATGGCATCGGCTGGATCGCCTTGGCGCGAGTAGCTATCGCCTGCCCTGAGATGCAGCTCTTGCGATTGACTGATGAACCAGTCGAGCTGATCGTCTGGCAAATCCGCGAATACGGGGACGCGAAGTAGTTCCGATTTCTCGACCATTTATACCTTACTCAAATACTGATGGATGAACTGTACTGCCACCGATCCTTCACCAACTCCGGAAGCCACTCGTTTCACCGAACCGTGCCGCACATCGCCCACAGCAAAAAGGCCAGGAACATTGGTTTCGAGCAGGAAGGGGTCTCGGTCGAGCGCCCAGCCTTTGGGTCGTTGCCCGTCTCGCATGAGATCGGGGCCAGTCAAGAGGAAACCGCGCTCATCCCGCTCCACCAAATTTCCCAGCCAATCGGTTCGCGGCAGCGCGCCGATGAAGATGAACATCGCGCTCGCCGGCACCCGCTCGACCTTGCCGGTATCCGAACAAAGCACCGAAATCTCCTCTAAATGCGTATCGCCATGCGCCTCGGCTACACTGGCGTGGGCCCACACTTGAATGTTGGGCGTCTCTTTAATCTGGTCAATCAGGTATTGCGACATGGTACTGGAGAGAGACTCGCCTCGCACCAGGATGAAGACCCGTTCCGCATAGCGGGCGAAGTTCATTGCTGCCTGACCGGCTGAATTCGCACCGCCTACCACGTAGAGAGTCTCGCCCTTGCAAGACATCGCTTCCGTGGCGCCGCCGCCATAATAAACACCCGCACCTTGCAACCTATCGATTCCGGGAGCTTCGAGGCGCCGCCACTGTACCCCACTTGCAATCATCAAGGCGTGGCAGGAGAGCTCATTCCCATCCGCCAACTTGATGATCCGATAAGGCCCTTCCGTGCGAACGCCGACCGCTTCCTGCGGCGCCAGGATTTCCACTCCAAACCTCAGCGCCTGCACCACCGCCCGCCGGGCCAGATCGCTACCACTCAGCCCGGCGGGAAATCCCAGATAGTTTTCAATGCGCGAACTCATTCCTGCCTGGCCGCCCGGCGCTTCGCGCTCAATCATCACTGTGTGCAGACCTTCCGATGCGCCGTAAACCGCAGCCGCCAGACCCGCCGGCCCGCCGCCTACAATCGCCAGGTCATAAAAGCTGGTTTGCGCGCGTGTGCGCAAGCCAACCTTCTGCGCAACTTCCGCCGGAACGCTTTCCAGAAGTTTTGTCCCGTCTGGGAAGAGCACGACTGGAAGGCTCGCAGCCTCCGGTCCCAGGGCCTCCAGGAGGCGCTTGGTTTCCGGGTCATTGGCGGAAAGCTCCACGTCGATCCACTGATAAGGAACGCGATTGCGCGCCAGGAAGTCCCGCAACTCGTACGATCGCGGCGACCACCGCGTCCCCAAAACTCGGATTCCTTCGAAAGTTGGATGGTAGGAAGCTTGCCAATCACCCAGCAAGTCATCCAACTGCGGGTACAGGTGCTCGGCGGGAGGATCCCACGGCTTCAAGAAAAAATAGTCGACGCTGGCTTGATTGATCGCGCTGATGGCCGCGCTGGTGTCGGCGTAGGCAGTGAGTAGTGCCCGCTTCGCCTTGGGAAAAATCCGCATGCCTTCCTGCAGAAATCCAATCCCATCCATGCGAGGCATGCGCTGGTCCGCAAGCAGTAAGGCTACGCTGTCGTTCCGCACCTTCAGCTGCTTTAAGAGGTCGAGAGCGCCCTCGGGCGAATCGCTTCCGATCACCCGGTATTCAGCGCCATACTGCGACCGCAAGTCGCGCTCAATCGCGCGCAAAACATCCGAGTCGTCATCCACAGTCAGCAGAATTGGTTTGGCCATGGTCGGGTCCAGTTTTGTGAATCAGTTTTGTGAATAAAGATGACGTCGGACTTCCGCACCGACTGAACAAAGCTGATTAGATACCGAAATTTGCATTTGGTCGCCGAAATTTGGGATTGCGGCACAACCATCGGCTGTCAGGAGGTTTAGAATTGGGGAACGAACGCGAACCCAGTCAACCCTCAACTCACAGGAAAGAAATGTTTGACGAAAGGAGAATCTCAATGCCATACGTGAACGTCGGTAAAGAAAACTCCAGTGACATCGACCTCTACTACGAGGACCACGGCTCTGGTAAGCCCGTTGTCCTTATCCACGGATATCCGCTGAGCGGTGCTTCCTGGGAGAAGCAGTTGCCAGTTCTTTTAGACACAGGTCACCGTGTCATCACTTATGACCGCCGAGGGTTCGGCAAGTCCAGCCAGCCAACCACGGGCTACAACTACGACACCTTCGCCGAGGATCTGCACAAGGTCGTGACGCAGCTTAAACCAGTGGACTTTGCACTGGTCGGTTTCTCGATGGGTGGCGGCGAAGTGGCCCGCTATCTCGGGAAATATGGATCGAAGGGGGTGAGTAAGGCGGTAATCATCTCGGGGGTGCCACCGTTCCTGCTGAAAACGCCGGACAACCCGGAGGGCGTGGACGGCAGTGTATTCGAGGGTATCCAGAAGGCCGTCGTCGCAGACCGCTACGCGTTCTTCACCGACTTTTTCAAGAATTTCTACAACACGGACCTTCTGCTGGGCAAGCGTGTCAGCGAACAAGCCGTCCAGGCTAGCTGGAACGTAGCAGCCGGAGCCTCGGCCACGGCCAGCCTCGCCTGCGTGCCGACTTGGCACGAGGACTTCCGCAAGGACCTGAGCCGAATTGACGTGCCCACGCTGGTCATTCACGGCGATGCGGACCGGATTCTGCCGGTCACTGCCTCGGGACTCCGGACTGCCAAGCTGATCAAGGGATCGCGCCTATCGGTGGTGAAGGATGGGCCACACTGCATCCCCTGGACCCATGCGGAGGAAGTGAACTCTGAGCTGGTAAACTTCCTTGGGAAAGGGGCTGCGCAGCGTGCAGTCTCAGCGCCCCAGAGCGAAGCAGTCGCGTAAACAAAACGTTCTTTGAGTGTTATTTCAAAGGGGGTGCCGTCTCCGAGCGGCACCCCATCCTTAACTTCGCGTCCGGACTGAATTAACGTGGCCCTGCGTTTCAGAGCCCTTGCAGCCTTTCTGAGATGCACTGCTTTTCGATCTTGAATCACAACTGGGGTTTCTGCTACAGCCATACTAAGTTCATCTGAGTGGGGCAGGCAGTCTATGGTTTCGAGGGAGTGAGTGACAGCTCCGCGTTACCATAGCGGTACCTGAACGGGTCTTGCTAATTAGGTACCTCCCGCTTGCAAAAACAAGGAGAGTAGAATTTTTGTCGCGTGTCCGGCGCCCGGGATTCGTTGCCAAACGGCTCTCGCCGGCGTAAACCTCGAACCTCCTGGAGCTCGTTCGTAGGAGTTTCTGGTGGCCTTACATCGTGGATTCCAAGTACTCCAGCCAAGTGCAGGAAGAAGCCTGCGCCCTTCTTCTGCCACCTCAACTTCTGCATTTCCAACAATCGTGCTCGAAAGCGAGTAACATCATTCTCACACGCAAAAATTCAAAACGCTGAATACGCCGGAGGAAGATAATGGCGACCAATTTCGTACAAATTAACACTGATCAGGAAATCAAGCAGCGCCTGGAAGCCGAACGCAAAAGACTGCGCAAGATCGCTGGTTTGGACCAGCCCACACATTTCCATCGTCCGATCGAGAGGGCGTTTGCGGCCGAGGAACGCGGCAAGGTGACGATCGTGTTCGGCGGTTTCACCTGGAAGCATGAGGACCTGATTCGCGCCGTGTTCCAGGGCTGCGGATATCGCTGCGAAAAGCTGCCGGTGCCGGATGTGCCTGCGTTCCAGATTGGCAAGGAATACGGCAACAACGGGCAATGCAACCCGACTTATTTCACCGTGGGAAACCTGGTGCAGTATCTCCAGTTCCTCGAAAAGGAAGGTATTCCCCGCAAGGATATTCTGGACAATTATGTGTTCTTTACCGCGGGTTCGTGCGGTCCATGTCGCTTCGGCATGTACGAGGCCGAGTACCGGTTCGCGCTGAAGAATGCCGGCTTTGACGGCTTCCGAGTCCTGCTGTTCAAGGACAGCGATGGGATCAAGGCGGCGTCGGGCGAGCCGGGGTTGAAGTTCACCATCGACTTCGGATTCGGCATGCTCAACGCCATGCACATGGGCGACGTGTTCAATGATCTGATCTACCAGATTCGTCCCTTCGAAGTGAACAAGGGCGAGACCGATCGGGTGTTTCGTGAGACCGTAGATGGGCTCTGCGACGACCTCAGGAATCGGGATTCGTTTGAGATCGAAGAGCGAGCGCCGGACTGGGCCAAGCCCAGGTTCAAGAGCAACAAGATTCTCCGGAACACGTTCAACGTGTTCGGCAAAATGCACGAGCACTTGTGGGGAAAAGATTATCTTACTGCTCTAGCTGCCGCTCGGGACAAGATGGACAGCATCGAAGTTGACCGCACCAAGGTGAAGCCATTGGTGAAGATTACGGGCGAATTCTGGGCGCAGATCACCGAGGGCGATGGCAACTTCCACATGTTCGACTTCCTCGAGCGGGAGGGCGCACAAGTACTGGTCGAGCCGATTGCAACTTGGGTGGCTTACCTGTTGCATCAGGCCAAGGCGCACGCGAAAGCGAAGTGGCCGGTGAACCGTCCGCACCGGAATCCGCAATGGTGGGAATTGAAAAAGCAGCTTGCGAATGATCTGGGATTGCGCAAGAAGCTGATGGGAATCGGCGCCGGCGAACGAATGTGGAACTACCTTTATCACCGGACCATCAAGAATCTCGGCGGGATCACGCATCACCTGGTTCCACAGACGGAATTGGCCGAGATGGCCCATCCTTTCTACAACCAGTTTGTGCGCGGAGGGGAAGGGCACCTCGAGGTCGGGAAGAACGTTTATTACACGGTCCACCATCTCTGCCACATGGTGCTGGCGCTCAAGCCGTTCGGGTGCATGCCCTCGTCTCAGTCCGATGGAGTGCAATCGGCGGTGGTGAACAAGTTCAAAGACATGATCTTCCTTCCGATCGAGACGTCGGGTGAGGGTGAAGTCAACGCGCACAGTCGGGTGCAGATGGCTCTGGGTGAGGCCAAGGTGAAGGCTAAGACCGAGTTCGAACGGTGTCTGAAGTCTACGGGCAAGAGCCTTGCTGAAATTCGGGAATACATCGCGGAGCATCCCGAGTTGAAGCGGCCGTTCTATCATGTGCCGCACTGCGAAGGGATCGCAGGGACCGCGGCACAGTTCATCCTGCACGTGAACGATCGCATGGACAAGGGCACTCGTCTTCTGCGTCGTGTTCGTGTGCCGGGGATCGCTCTTCCCAACGCTGCTTAACCGATCTGGCCGGCAGTGCAACGATCGGAGAGATTGAATGCACGACCATTCGAATGGGCATCAACCGCAGGCGCCGCAGCTACTGCAGATTGCGCCGGCTCCATATCAAAAGCCGCACGACCATCACACCCAATTTCTGGTAGGGCTCGACGTTGGCTCGACTACCGTGAAAGCAACGGTGGTCGACGCCGCGACTGACCAGATTCTGTGGCAGGACTACCAGCGGCATGAAACGAAACAGCCGGAGAAATCTCTGGAATTTCTGCGCCGCATGGAGGCCGAGGTCGGCATCAACCGGCACAACACGCGGATGTTCATGACCGGGTCGGGCGGCGGTGGAATCGCGGAACTGATTGGCGCGAAGTTTGTGCAGGAAGTGACGGCGGTGTCGCTGGCCGTGGAGAAACTTCATCCCGAAGTGTATTCAGTGATCGAACTGGGTGGACAGGACGCGAAGATCATCGTCTTCAAGGATGATGATGAGACCGGGCGCAAGAAGAAAATCCCGTCGATGAATGATAAGTGCGCGGGCGGCACAGGCGCGGTCATCGACAAGATCAATGCGAAGCTGAAGATCCCGACGGCCGAGCTCGCGGTGCAGGGCTACCACGGAATCAAACTGCACAAGGTGGCTGGCAAGTGCGGTGTGTTCGCTGAGACCGACATTAATAGTCTGCAGAAAGTTGGAACACCGCCGGATGAGTTGATGGCTTCGCTGTTCGAGGCGATCGTGCTGCAGAACCTGAGTGTCCTAACCCGCGGCCATACGCTGCGGCCACACGTATTGCTGCTGGGCGGGCCGAACAGCTTCATCAAGGGGATGCGCGAGGCGTGGCAGGCAAACATTCCGCGGATGTGGCAGGAACGCAAAGTTGCGATCCCGGACGGCGCCAAGCCCGAGGATCTGATCAAGGTTCCCAGCAACGCGCAGTATTTCGCGGCCATGGGCGCGATTGAATTCGGCAAGAGCGAAGAGGATTGCGTCGGCTGTTACCAGGGCTACGAAAAGCTGCTGTACTACATCGAGTTCGGCCGGCAGGAGGAAAAAGCGAAGTGCGGCGCCAAGGGGCTGGTTGCGAAAGATGGCGAACTCGACGGATTTACGGAAACGTACCGCCGCAAGACATTTACGCCGGCGACGTTCCAGAAAGGTCAAACCGTCGGCGGCTTTATTGGCATTGACGGGGGGTCGACTTCCACCAAGGCGGTTCTGCTGGATGACCGCGGCGATATCCTCTGCAAGGCCTACCAGCTCTCGAACGGTAACCCGATCCAGGACACGATCGAAATGTTCGAAAATCTGCGCGGACAGGTGGAAGCGCAGAATGCCAAGCTCGAAGTGTTGGGCGTGGCCACAACGGGCTATGCGAAAGACATCTTGAAAGACGTCTTGCACGCAGACGTCGCGCTGGTCGAGACCGTGGCGCACACGGAATCCGCCCTGAAGTTCTATGAGGACCCGCACGTCATCGTCGACGTCGGCGGGCAGGATATCAAGATCATCATTCTTCACAACGGACGAGTGAAGGATTTCAAGCTGAATACGCAGTGTTCCGCGGGCAACGGATATTTCTTGCAGTCCACCGCCGTAGGATTTGGATTGGGCGTTGAACAATATGCCGATCTGGCTTTCTCCGCCCAGTCCATGCCGGTTTTCGGCTACGGATGCGCGGTGTTCATGCAGTCCGACATCGTGAATTTCCAGCGTCAAGGCTGGAAGGCGGAAGAGATTCTTGCGGGTCTGGCGACCGTGCTTCCCAAGAACGTGTTCCTGTACGTCGCCAGCATCCCCAATCTCGCGGCGCTAGGATCCCGATTCGTACTGCAGGGCGGAACCCAGAACAACATGGCGGTGGTGAAAGCGGAAGTGGATTTCATCCACAACAGCTTCCGCGCGGCTGGCAAGAAGCCCGAGATCATCGTGCACGAATTCTGCGGAGAAGCCGGCGCCATCGGCGCAGCGGCTGAGTCTGTGCGCCTGTGGCGCAAAGGGCTGCAGACTTCGTTCCTCGGCCTCGATGCAGTTCGAAAAATTCAGTACCGTACCACCCGCAACGAGTCCACGCGCTGCAATTTCTGCAAGAACAACTGCCTGCGCACCTTCATCGACATCCGAACCGCTCCCAAGGATGAGATGGGCTTCGTTCCCATTCAGAAGGTCACCAAGGTCCCGTTAATGCATGGGGAACAGCGGCTGATCATCGCCACCTGTGAGAAGGGCTTGGTCGAAGATGTCAACGAGATGAAGAACATCAAGGCCACCATTGACGAGATCAAAGAAAAATATGTGAACTTCGTGGATATCGCTGCCCGCGAAGTATTCCGGCCAGTTAACCCGAAGAGCGTGGCCGACCCCATTCCGATAGCGAAATTCTGGAACCAGCCGGCAAAAGAACGCATCCCGCTCATGGAGAACCGTAAGAAGCTGCGCGTGGGCATTCCCCGCGTGCTGAACATCTACACCTACGCACCGCTCTTCAACGGATATCTGGAGAGCCTGGGTGTGCAGCCGGAGAACATCATCTATTCCGACTACACCAGCTCCGATCTTTACCGCGCCGGCGCAAGCCGCGCTGCCATTGATCCCTGCTTCCCGGCAAAAATCGGCATTTCGCATGTTTATAATCTGATCCAGGAAAAGCATTGCAAGAAGCCGCTGAACGTAATCTTCTTCCCCATGTACGACGTGCTGACCTCGCCACTGGTGAAAATTGTCGGCGCCAACGCCTGTCCAACGGTGACCGCAACGCCCGAAACGGTCAAAGCCGCATTCACCAAGGAGAACGATGTCTTTACCGAGCACAACGTGAAGTACCTGGATCCAGTGCTGAACTTTGCGGATCGTAAGCTGTTCGCTCATCAAATGCTGCAGGCGTGGCAACCGATTCTCGGACTGTCGCAAGAGGAGAACGACCGCGCGGTTGAGGTGGGCTACAAGGCGCTGGCCGACTACGAAAACAGCATTCGTCGCCGAGCTCGCGAGGTTCTCGACCAGCTTGAGCGTGAGGACCGCATTGGGATCGTCATGCTCGGCCGTCCCTATCACCACGATCCGGGCTTGAATCACGAGATCATGGAGGACTTCCAAAAGTTGGGCTATCCGATCTTCTCGCAGAGCACGCTGCCTCTGGATGAGGATATGCTGGAGCGCCTTTTCGGCGAGGAGGTTCGCGCAGGAATCATCAGCCACCCGCTCGATATTTCGGACGCGTGGAAGAACTCGTACTCCTGCAGCACGAATCATAAAGTGTGGGCCGCGAAGTTTACTGCCCGCCATCCGAACCTGGTAGCGCTCGAAGTATCGAGTTTTAAGTGCGGCCACGACGCACCGATTTATGGCGTGATTGAGGGAATCATCGAGCAGTCCGGCACGCCCTATTTCTGCTTCAAGGATCTGGACGAGAACAAACCCTCAGGCTCGATCAAGATTCGCGTCGAAACCATCGATTACTTCCTGCGGCGCTATCGCGACGAGGTCATCAAGAAACGCAAGGCAGAGCAGGAGATCGAGGCGCAGCTCGCAGATTACGAAAACCAACTGCGCACACAACTGGAGCGGGAGGTGCGAGAAGTAGCGGCCGATTGATTCGCCAGCGTGCCCTGTTGTATGCCAATGGGTCGGGCTTGGAAGCTTGAAAGCAAAAGAGCCGTACGGCGGGGACGTTGCCCACGAGCGCGACGGCTCTCACAAGGAACCTCGAACTAGTCTTCTTCCACCACGTTAACCACAGGGGTGAGACAATCCCCTCCAGCCGCCTGGAAGACAGTGATGGGCAGATTTAGTAAGCCCGCGCCAGTGCTGTGATGTCGGGCCCGGTATCATCCCACAACTCCGGCACCGGCAGCCCCGAACTGCCGTTCCAGTCGCTATCCCAGTAGGCTGATCCCGGTCCGGCAAATGCAGGTCCACCGATCGTTGTTATCTCACTGGTGAATGCCTGTGCCAAGTACACAATCCGTCGTCGAGATCAGCTCGGTTTCAGAAACCGCAACAGCAATGTGCGGAAACGGAAATGGATGAAGCTGCACTATCAAGAAGGGTCCCCCGGGCCTGCACAGAAATTCACTCTTCCAGCTAAAGGCAGGTCGAGGAGCGGTCGCGGTGCGCACTCGAGCGAATCGCCGGCGAGAAGCGGCTAGCTGAGCAGCCCACCAGGCAAAAAGATTGCGCACTTGAAGACGGTGGAAGCATTCGGGTGTGTATGGTATTTTTCCGGTACCGCGGTTATGGGGCGAGAGTTTGCATGGCGACACCCGCACAACCCGATGTGACGCAGCTCCTCAAAGCCTGGGGTGACGGCGATGATGCGGCACTTACGCAGTTAACTCCGCTAGTCTATGACGAACTCCACCGGATGGCGCAGCGTTGCATGGCTCGGGAACAGTCGGGCCACACTCTGCAAACCAGTGCGCTGGTCAACGAAGCCTACCTTCGGCTGGTAGATGTGCAACAAGTGAGTTGGCAGAACCGCGCCCACTTTTTTGCTATCTCGGCGCGCATGATGCGTCGCATCCTCACCGATTTCGCCCGCTCCCGTCACTATCAAAAGCGCGGCGGGGATGTGCGGCATGTGACATTCGACGAAGGTCTAGCGGTGCCCCATCAACCGGACGCAAACATTGTCGCGATTGATGAAGCCTTGCATCGCCTGGCTTTGCTGGACGCAAGAAAGGCCCAGGTGGTCGAACTGCGCTTCTTTGGCGGCCTGAGCGTTGAGGAAACCGCCGAGGTCATAAAAATCTCTCCCGAAACGGTAATGCGCGATTGGAAATTTGCCAAGATCTGGCTGCGGCGCGACCTGAGCGGAGAAGACTCCAATGAACCCTGAACGCTTGCAGCAGGTCGAGCGTTTGTATTACGCGGCACTGCAGCAAGACGCGACCGGGCGGGCCGCGTTTCTGGACAAAGCCTGCGCCGGAGATGAGTCCCTCCGCCGCGAAGTTGAGGCCTTCCTCAGTTGTGACGAGCAGGCAGACGGTTTTCTCGAATCTCCCGCGCTAGAGGTCTTAGCCAATGACATGGCGAAGGAACAGACGAATTTGGCCACTGAGACGGAACTGCTTGTCGGCCAGAGCGTCTCGCACTATGTCCTCGGAGAGAAGTTGGGCGGAGGCGGGATGGGAGTCGTCTACAAGGCGCGAGATACCGAACTGGAGCGCCTCGTCGCCTTGAAGTTTCTTCCTCCACACTTAACCTACGATGCGCACGCTTTGCAGCGTTTCCGCCGGGAGGCCCGTGCCGCATCAGCACTCAACCATCCCAATATCTGCACCATCTACGAAACCGGCGAGCACGAAGGCCGCCCCTTCATCGCCATGGAGTACCTGGATGGCCACACGCTCAAGCATGTGATCGGTGGACGGCCGCTGGAAACCCAGCAACTATTGCAGCTTACCGTGGAGGTTGCGGATGCCCTGGAGGCGGCTCATGCCGAAGGCATCATCCACCGCGATATCAAGCCTGCGAACCTCTTCGTCACTCAGCGAGGGCATGCCAAGATCCTGGACTTCGGCCTGGCCAAGCTGCAATCCCGAGAACAGATAGGGACTGGCTTGGTCAGGATCGCTGAAGGCGAATCACAGCACGCGATGGGGACTGGGCCACCGTTAGCGGTTTCGGAGGATAGCGCGCCGGATCTGACCGGCCCGGGTACGGCGATTGGAACAATCTCGTATATGTCACCCGAGCAAGCTCGGGGAGAAGAACTCGACGCTCGTACCGACTTGTTCAGCTTCGGCGCAGTGCTTTACGAAATGGCCACGGGCCAGAAAGCGTTCAACGGAAAAACTGCGGCGGTGATCTTTCACGCTCTTCTCGGGGAGCAGCCCACACCGCCAGCGCAGTTGAATCCCGGCGTCCCACGCGGGCTCCAACGCATTATCAGCAAAGCACTCCAGAAGACGCCCGCGGAACGCTACCAGTCGGCCACCGAGATGCTCGCGGATTTGAAAGCCGTCGGCGCATCAGGCCTTCCGTGGCGCCTGCTTGCTTCCGCCGCGGTAGTGCTGCTGATCACGTCGTTGCTAGTCCTTCGTTTTCATAATCGGCAGCAATCGCACAAGCTGACCGCACAAGACACGTTAGTGCTGGCCGACTTCGCAAACCCTACTGGCGATGCGGTGTTCAACGAAACCCTCAAGCAGGGGCTGGCAGTTGAACTGGAGCAGTCGCCATTTCTAAATATTCTTTCCGACGAAAAAGTTGCTCAACAACTTCGGTACATGGGGCGTTCCGCCGACGAGCGCCTGACCCCTGAAGTGGCGCAGGAGGTATGCCAGCGCGCGGGCAGCAAGGCCACGCTGTTGGGATCAATTTCAAGCATTGGGAGCCACTATGCCATTGGCCTCAAAGCGGTGAACTGCCAGAACGGAGACTCGTTGGACGAGGAACTGGTCGAGGCGAACCGGCGCGAGGATGTACTGACCAAGCTGCATGAGGCCGGAACCAAAATGCGGCAAAGACTCGGCGAGTCTCTGGCCTCGATTCAGAAGTTCGACACCCCCGTGGAACAAGCCACAACCCCTTCCCTCGAAGCATTGCAAGCCTATAGCCGGGCCGTGAGAAACCGTTCCTCCAAGGGGGATGCGGCAGCGCTACCCTCGCTCAAGCGGGCGGTTGAGCTGGATCCAAATTTCGCCATGGCTTATGTAGCTCTGGGAACTGTTTACTTTAATCTCGGGGAAGAGGCCTTGGCGGTCGCCGCCACGCAGAAAGCATACGCCCTTCGCGATCGAGTGACGGAGAGGGAAAGGTTCTACGTCGATTCGGGTTACTACGGCATCGCTCTTGGAGACTTGGGAAAAGAGGTTTCAATTTACGAGCAGTGGAAAGAAACCTATCCCCGCGATCAAACGCCATACCAGCACGTTGCACTGTACGACGGATATTTGGGGCAGTATGAAAAGGCATTGGAAGGATACCTGAAAGCATTGCAACTGGAGCCGAAAGACGCCGTCAACTATGTGAACCTCGCAGGCACGTACATCAACCTGAACCGCTTCGAGGACGCTAACGCCACTCTTGACCTGACCCAAAATCGAAAGCTTGAGCATGAACTTGTGCCCTGGATTTCTTACCTCGTCGCCTTCCTGCGGAACGACACAGCGGAAATGGAAAAGGCCGTGCCCGCGTCTTCCGGAGAGGGGATCGAAGACTTCATGCTACTCAGCCAATCTGACACCGAGGCCTTCCGCGGACGCCTGCGGAGCGCGCGCAACCTCTCCCGCCGAGCCGTAGACGTAGCGCTTCGCGACGGAGCGACCGACAGGGCCGCGGCTTGGCAGGCGCACACGGCGTTACGGGAGGCGGAGTTCGGGAATTCACTTCTAGCGAATCAGTTGGCTGCAGCCGCGCTCAATCGAACTTCAGCAAAGGACGTGCAAAATGTCGTTGCCCTGGCGTTGGCGCGCGCCGGAGACACAACCCGAGCCTCAGCCATTGCTAAGGACCTCAACCGGAGATATCCGACCGATACACGCCTGAACCACTATTGGTTGCCCGCTATTCAGGCCGCGGTTGAAATTCAACGTAACCATCCCGGACGCGCAATCGAGATACTACAGACGACAACTCCCTACGAGCTTGGAGGGGATCCCATCCAGCTAGATACTCTGTATCCAGTCTACCTTCGCGGGCTGGCGTATCTCATGCAGCAACAGGGCGGCCCTGCAACCGCCGAGTTTCAAAAGATTCTTGACCATCGGGGTCGCGCGACCAATTGTCTCCTAGGCTCATTGGTTGATCTCCAACTGGCGAAGGGCTATGAGCTAGCGGGAGATAGGACGAAGGCTCAGACTGCTTTGCAAAGCTTTCTTGCCCTCTGGAGTGGCGCCGACCCTGACGCTATGCCCTTGCGACAGGCCAAGATCGAATACGCGGAATTGCACTAGGATCTCGGGTCGCAGAAATCTCCACACGCCGCAGAAGCGTCATCGGCAGGCAAAGCTTTCTGCATTCAGGATTGCGTCATGTTACCGCTCAGGCTCCGTCCGGCAGCAGCCATACGCTGCGAAGCCCTGATTGGGTGGCTGAGGCGTACCTGGGCGAGCCGTCCCGGCTGGCGCGTAGTCGCCTATGATCTCAAGTTTGTCATTGACGCCGAACGCTCGCGTCGTGCCGCTGAGAGCCTTAGGGTCGTTGAACGAGTAGTACTTGCCCTTGACAAATAGCGCCCCATGCTTCTGGCCCGCGGAGTCGAGGTAAGTGTAAATCCTGTCAGCCGAGTCCGCCGAAGTCGGATTATTCAGCCCATGGATAAGACTGTCGGTTACAGCTATGCCGGGGATTCTGACATTCACTTTGGTATAGGTTCTGCCGTTGGTGGTCAGAAAGGAGTCGTAGTGACCGCTGCTGTTTACCGCAAATATGGAGATCAAGCCTCTGTTATTAATTGACCAGGCCGTGGGAGTCGTGTGGTTGGGCACGTCGAGCGTAGTTAATTTCGCGCCGGTCAGCAGAAATCCATGCTGTGAGCCAGTTTCATCGAGGTAAGCGCCCGCAACTTGTCCCAGGTCATTGATTCCCTGAGCCTGAATGGAAATCGCACCCGAAAAAGTAATTTGGGTGATCCGCCCGTGGTTGTACTCGAATGCAACATCGGTTTGCTGGACGGTGTCGAAACACCATCCCACCGCCACCTGTTTGCTAGTCAGACCGAAAAGCGCAGTGGCGCCTGGACCTGGCGCGGTCTGACAGTTCCCAAAATTGACTGTAGTTAGCTGCGTCCCATTCAGGATCATGCCGTGCTGGACGTTGTTGCCGTCCACGTAATCCCCGGCAATGACGCCAAAGTTGTTAACCGCGTACGTGTCCGTCTCCTGCGCGCCGGGGGCCTTTACATTGCGGAATTTGGAAACGCCGTTTGGCTGGAGTGCGGCAAGGGTGATCGACATGATCCCCAGAAGCAGGGCGGAGCCGCGGAAGTTGGATTTACGAATGGTCATGGGTTCCCTCCCGAGCATCGAGCATTCTACCCCTTTTCGCGGCCTTACGGGAGCCTGGAAATCGCGTCCAGCGGGGGGTTCCGAGATAATGTCATCCCCTGACTACCACCAGGCCTGTCCCTTGGAGGATGGTGACAATGGGACACAAAACCTTGCAACGAGTGAAAGTCATCGAGAATGCAATAGGGAGCGGCGTTTTTGCGACAACACCAGACGCGAGCGCTCCTGTTGTTGCAACGAGAAAATGTCGTATTAACTGCAACGAGACTCTGTCACCCCCTTTCTGGTTAAGTAACGGCGGCTAGGGCGGGGCGACCGCCCAGGTTGTAGATGCGGGGCATGGGGGTTTTTGG